>Ga0068855_100009751_pt1 | contig 11585 bp, 10 predicted proteins | sample KBSCornC52_FD_66592 | JGI IMG/M metagenome (GOLD analysis project Ga0068855, IMG submission 66592) | Corn rhizosphere microbial communities from Kellogg Biological Station, Michigan, USA - KBS Corn C5-2 | ecosystem: Host-associated > Plants > Roots > Rhizosphere > Soil ...
CCCATAGCCGGGAACACCGCGCTCGAAGTTTGCCGGGCGCAGAACGCGACGCGGGCGCTCCTGGCTTTCTGGATCAGCGGAATTCATGTATTCGATCAGCTCGCGCTTATCCCAGACGTGGTTGCCGGTGGTAAGAACATCGGCGCCCATGTCGAAAAATTCTTCGGCGATCTGCGGCGTGACACCGAAGCCGCCGGCCGCATTTTCCGCATTGATGATTAGCAACTGGACATTGTGCGCGTCACGAACGTGATCGATGTGCTCGTGCACGATCCGGCGTCCTGCGCTGCCGAAGATGTCGCCGACGAAGAGGATGTTCAAAAAAGCTCCTGGCTGCCGGTCGTTAGCTGCCGGCTTCGAGTTCCGGTTCCATCTGTCTTGTGTCACGCATCAGCGGGAAGAGAATTACGTCGCGGATCGACCGGGAACCGGTGAGCAGCATGGTGAGGCGATCTACGCCGATGCCTTCGCCTCCGGTGGGCGGCAGGCCGTAGGAAAGGGCGCGGACATAGTCCTCATCCATCTGGTGGGCTTCTTCGTCGCCACGCGCACGCTCTTTCAGTTGCTCTTCAAAGCGCTTCTGTTGCTCAACAGGGTCATTCAACTCACTGAAGGCATTGCCCAGTTCGAAGCCACCCGCATAGACCTCGAACCGTTCGACCCATTCGGGGTCGTTCGGTTTCTGCTTCGAAAGAGGCGAGATTGTGGTAGGGAACTCGTAAATAATCGTCGGCTGCTGCAGATATTTCTCTGCGACAGCCTCAAAGATGTTCGCAATCGTCTTTCCTGCAGGCTCACCCGGTTCGAAGGCCACCTGCTTGCCAGATTTTCGCAGCCCATCGACGAGACCAGTGAGCACGGGCGATTCGCCTGCATTGGCAGGTATCGCCAGATCCTCAATGCGTGGCCTTCCGCCTGCCGTCTCTTCCGGCCACCACTTGATGATCGCATCCCGCATCGTCAGCTTCTCGACTTTGCCGAAATCCAGCTGCACGCCATTGAACTCCGATACGGTTGTCCCGTTCACCTCCAGCGCGACAAATTTCAGCAGATCAACCGTGAGCTGGATCATGTCCTCATAGTTCGCATATGCCTGATAGAACTCCAACATCGTGAACTCAGGATTGTGTTGCGTGCTTACGCCCTCATTGCGGAAGTTCCGATTGATCTCGTAGACGCGATCGAGGCCGCCGACGACAAGGCGCTTCAGATAAAGTTCGGGCGCAATGCGAAGGTAGAGGTCCATGTCGAGAGCGTTATGATGCGTCCTGAAGGGCCGCGCTGCCGCGCCGCCGGCAATCGGCTGCATCATCGGTGTCTCGACTTCCAGGTATCCGCGATCATCAAAAAAACGGCGGAGCGCTCGTAGTACCTTTGCGCGCTTTACAAATACTTCGCGTGCATCGAGATTCGCAAACAGGTCGACGTACCGCTGACGATAGCGCAATTCGACATCGGCGAGACCATGATATTTCTCCGGAATCGCGAGCATGGCCTTCGACAAGAAAGTCAGTTTCTCGACGTGAACGCTCAGCTCACCGGTCTTCGTGCGAAAAAGGTAGCCTGAAGCACCGACGTGGTCGCCGAGATCAAGTAGCTTGTAGAGGGCCCAGCCCTGCTCACCCACAGCGTCCAGCCGGACATAGATCTGAAGGCGTTGTCCTCCCTGTTGCAGAGTCGCAAATCCCGCCTTGCCCATCACCCGGATAGCCATAATGCGTCCTGCAATGGAGATGGTTTCTCGCTCGTCGTTCAGCACCTCGGCTGTTGCCTCTCCCCACTTGGCGCGAATCTCTGGGATCGTGTGGGTGGCGGAGAACTGATTAGGATAGGCGGCCTGGCCGAGCTTTTCGATTTCGGCTAGTTTTGCGCGGCGCAAGTCGAAAAGATTGCGCTCAAATTCCGAATCAAACACTGTATTTCCTTCTGTGTGCAGCGAATAAGGTCTAACGGTCAGTATAGCTGCGCGCGGTTACTCGGAGAGCGTCCTCAACGTCGCGCGCTTCCCGCACATCGTGTATAACCACCAAGGGATGCCCTTCAACCGCCCACTCCCGGATTCCGACTCGCGCTCGAAGCGTTCGAGCGGCATCGATGCCATTGTCAAAGCTGAAACGGGCATCCAGATCGCCCTGATTCTTCCCAGTTCGGTCGTCGTCTGCTGGTTGATCGGCGCATGGGCGGACAAGCACTTTCATCAGTCGTGGATCTCAATTGCGGGAGTTGTGTTTGGGGCCGTTTCGGGACTTGTTTACATTATTCAGTATGTTGTTCGTGCGGATCGCCAGGATCGGAATGAGACCGCCGCCAAAAACGGGAAAGGGCCGATCGGCTCAGAAACCTCAAAGGGCTCAGATCGATGACTCAGGAAGCGCATCCATTGCTTGAACTGCCCAATGACGCGGCTGAAGTGATGCTTCAGCGGGCCATGGTCAAAACGCTGATTCTGGGAGTGATTGCCTCGATTTTTCTTCTCGTGGCTTCGGGTTGGCGGAACGCGGGGATGCTGATGGTGGGCGCCCTGATTTCCGCGGCCAGCATCTTCGAGTGGCAGCGGCTGGCCCGGGTCATTCGGGCCAAACTCGAGGCCGAAAAGACGCCCCGCAGCGCCCCTGCTGTGGTGATCTTTTTTATCCTCCGCCTCGTCCTCTACGGTGGGGCCATCTATGTTAGCCTGAGATGTTTACAGGGCTCGGCTGTGGCGCTGCTCTGCGGATTGGGATTGGCAGCACTCACAATCCTGTGGCAGGCCCTCCGCATGCTCCTGGATTAAGGACTGGCATCCTTCACGGGATAGTCCCTCCGCATTTGCTAATAAGGAAAGACCTAGTCTTCATGCCCGAATCTTATGCTTTGACCCGCCTGCTCAACCACCTCTTCGGCGGAATCATCACCTCCATCATGCAGGGAATGGGGATTCACCCTTCAAGCCCTGGAGCGCCAATCAGCAACACCTTCAGCATTGAACTCCTCGTTGTTCTGGGGCTGATCGCATTTTTCGTGATCGTCCGGATGTCTCTCTCGCCCGACAAGCCGGGGGCATTCCAGCACGTGGCCGAAATGGTTTCGGAGTTTACCGGCAATCTCGGCGAACAGGTCATTGGGCACGATGCACCCAAGTTCCAGGCGTACGTCACCTGCATATTTCTGTTCGTGCTGATCAATAACCTGGTTGGACTTATTCCCGGCGTTCCAGCGCCGACCACATCGCCGGTCGTGCCGCTCGGGCTCGCGGTGCCTACGTTCCTCTACTACAACTGGCAGGGCTTCCGTTCTCACGGTATCGGCTATCTAAAGCATTTTGCCGGGCCGATCTGGTGGATGGCCTGGCTGCTGATTCCGATCGAACTGGTTTCGCACTTTGCCCGCATCATGTCGCTCACCATTCGTCTCTACGCGAACATGTACGCCAGCGACATGCTCACACTCGGGTTCTTCTCGCTTATTCCGATTGGCGTACCCTCGATATTCCTTGGTTTGCACGTTTTCGTTTCGTGCATCCAGGCGTTCATTTTCATGCTGCTGTCGATGATTTATTTGTCCCTGGCAGTCTCGCACGAGTCGCACTAGATTTCGGGTGCGATCCTGGCAGCGCCGAAATGCCATGCCAGGGCACCAAGATTCCGCCGGAGAATTGCTCCCGCTCCGGACTAACGGCAGGCCGCAAGCGTGAGGGGACCAGCACGGTGAGTCTCAACCACCCACTGGCGGCCAAATCCAGGGGATGCAGGAGAACTATGCGGAAGTTTCAATACATATTCATAGCGCTGGCTGCTCTCTGCTTCGCCGTTCCGGCGTTTGCTCAGGGTGGGGAATCAGCTGCTGTCAACCTGGTGCCGATTGGCGCAGGCATCGGCATGGCCATCGCAGCCGGCCTTTGCGGTCTCGGGCAGGGGAAGGCCACTGCTTCGGCTTGCGAAGCGCTGGCTCGTAACCCCGGCGCTCGCGGCGGTCTGATGATCTTCCTGATCCTCGGCCTCGCGCTCATCGAGTCGCTCACTCTGTTCACCCTGGTCATCATCCTGCTTAAGGTGAAGGTCTAACAGTACTGCTTTGCAGAAGACGGGTCCGTCACTGTGGCGGCCCCGCTTCTTATTTTCCGGCAAATTCACTTCGGTTGCGTGTGCTGCTCGTTCGAGTGTCGCGAAGGAGAGCGATCGCCTGCTGGTAGCGCAATCCAGCGGGTACCGGTACGAACTGGCTTTCATCTTCCGTTGTGTCGAACACCCTGATCTTGAAAACGACTCTCGCGCTCATCTTCATGTCGAAGTGCACAATGCGCCACTGACCTTCGCCGACATCTGCCTGATCGATGACAATGGTGCCGCCTTTGTAGAGGCGTCCAAGAATTCCCCAGCCAATATCCACATCTTGCTGTAGCCGGCCATCGAGCTTTGCGACACGCTCCTGCCTTGGATCGATCCAAAGCTCACCCGTCATCTGCTTGAGGACCTGAGTCTCCAGGTCCGGTGGATCGAATCTCGGATTGGGTCGAAATCTGAACTTCGCTACCTGTCCGCTTGGTCCCGGTCCCACCCCTGCGTACTCATACACGAATGCACGCGGCAACGACCGTAGGACTTTCATGGCTCTTGCCGTGTCCTGATCCTGCCCCTGTTTCCGATGCCGCTGCCTGCCAGGATCGTTCAGCAGCTGGTCGAGGCGCATCTGCTCGCGCTGCTCATCCGCAGCGCTCAAAGGTGCATCATTGACGGCAATCAGCCGCGCAACTGCTCCATCTGTCGTCTCGCAGATCTCTTTTGTAGTAGTCAGGCGCGGGCTCGATTTGCGCAAGCGATATCGCATCAGATGCTGCGCATCGTTCGCGGCCCGCGCCTCGTTCGCAAGTGCTCGCTGCACAAGGCCCGGATCCTCCGCCTGCGCGGCCATGCCGGTCAGAAGAAATACCAGAATGAGAGACTTGACTCGGAGCACTGGCAATAGTCTATCGTCCTTTGTTTCTCCCTCTGCTTGGTTACTTATTGATTTGGACGTTCCTTTCGGATATTGGATTCTTAAACTGCATAGAAGCGCCCCGATGCTATAGTTCGATAAGAGACTTTGGTCATTTTGGAAGCAGGGCTCAGTGCTGGCCAAGTGGTCCGAAACGACCTGTTTAGCGGTTCATTGCCGCTTGAGTGGCGCGCACACGATTTTGAGATTCTGGAAGGAAATTGATCCATGGCAACCGAAAATGGTTCTGCTCGGATAGGCAAATCCGTTGTGATTCGCGGCGAGGTGAAAGGCGGAGAAGACTTGATCATCGATGGGCGTGTCGAAGGCACCGTGACACTCACGGAGAGCCGTCTGACCATCGGGCCAAACGCAAACGTAGCTGCTGATCTCTCAGCCCGCGACATTTTGATCCAAGGCCAGGTACAGGGCAACATCGTAGCCAGCGGTCGTGTTGAGTTGCGCGCCGGAAGCGTCGTTGAAGGCGATGTTCGCGCGCTCCGCCTGGCTATCGAAGATAACGCTGTCTTTCGCGGCAAGGTTGACCTGACGCAGGGCGCCAAGGCTCCTGACGCTGCGCCAGCCAGCACCAAGGCTTGACAACAGCGAGCAACGGGCGCCTTGCTGCAGCGTGCGCCCGTGTCACAAGGGGACTCCAAAGTGATTCGCCGTTGGTTCGACAAAGGAAAAGAGAACGATTCGTCCACTGGTCATGTGGCCAGTGGTCCGCGCATTCCGCGCCATAGCGGTGCTTGGACAGCCTTGCGCAAGCGTCTGCAGGTTGAGCCTGGATTGCGCATTATTGATTCCGGCGCTACATCACCCACGAATATCAACTACCTCACCAGCCTCGGCCACAGCGTGTTTCTTTGCGATCTGGTGACTGAGGCCTGTACAGGCAGTTGGCAAGCCGGCGCCAATGCAGACGACAAGCCCGTCTACGATACCGAAGGTTATCTGAAACAGAGCCTCGACTTCGCAGGCAAGATGTATGACATCGTGCTGCTGTGGACCTCGCTCGACTATCTGCCGGAGCCGTTTGTTCCGGCCGTGGTGGCGCATCTGTATGAATCGCTCAACCCAGGTGGTCAGGTCCTGGCATTCTTTCATACACGCAGACAGCCTGAGGAGTCAGCTTTCTGCCGGTTCCATGTAACAGAGGGCGACACCGTGGATATGCAGACCGCGCAGCCGTTTCCCATTCAGCGTGTGTTTACAAATCGCAGCATCCAGGATCTGTTTAATCAGTGGTCGGGGTTCCGGCAGTTTCTGGCGAAAGACAGCATTTCGGAAGTCCTGATTACGCGATAGCTAACCGCAACAACTCAGTCGCATCCAAACCTCTGCACTCTTTGCGCAATTCTTTTTGGAGCGAACATGATTTCCTTGAAAGGCACACGAGTTACCTGGCTTGGACACGCGACCGTGCTTGTCCAGACGGGCAAAGGCACAAACGTCCTCATCGATCCCTTTATCCAGAACAATCCGAAGTATCCGAAGGGCTTCCAGCTTCCGGAGAAGATCAACTACATTCTCCTGACCCACGGTCACGGAGACCACATCTCCGATGCGGCTCCTGTGGCGAAGAAGCATAAGTCGAATGTGGCCGCCATTTATGAGCTTGCCGCATTCATCGCCAGCCAGGGAGTCGAAAACGTTACTGGATTCAATGTAGGTGGAACAGTGCAGCTCGATGATGTCGCGGTCACCATGGTTGAAGCCAAGCACTCAGCCGGCGCGGAGGGAAAGAGCGGCACGCAATACGCTGGGATCGCAGTCGGGTATGTTCTGACAGTGGCAAACGGGCCGGTGCTCTATCACGCAGGCGATACCACAGTTTTCGGCGACATGAAGCTTATCAAGGAGCTTTACCATCCAGAATTGGCCATGCTACCGATTGGCGGCTTCTATACCATGGGTCCGAGAGAAGCGGCGCTGGCTGCACAGTTCATTGAACCGAAGGCTATTCTGCCGATTCACTTTGGAACATTCCCGCCGCTGAAGGGGACTCCAGATGAATTGGAGCAACATCTTAAGGGATCGATCGAAGTAATCCGGATCGGGCCGGGCGAGTCAATTCAGTAGACAAGAAAACGGCTGGAGCGGACTCCAGCCGTTTTCGTTGAAATTCCTCTTTTTACTTGCCTTGCACTGCTTTCCTCTGTCTTGCCCAGCGCCGCCTCACAGCTTCTGAAATCCGCTTGCGACCTTCAGGAGTGAGGTTGCGCTTCTTGCTTAAGCGCAGTCCGTTGCCGTTCGAACCATTTGAACCATTTTTCAAGAGCGTTCGCGCACGCTGTAGCTGCGAGATCTCCCGTTCAATCTGTGCAAGTATTTCTGCGACCCCCACAAGGCCTCCCTGTGTTTTCCAGACGCGTGTCGGTGAATCTGCGGTGGATGGTTTTACAAAGTATTAGGAATGAGTTGCTGATCTGAAAAGATACCTAACTGTCTGCGCGATGACAAATGAAAAATGGAGCGCTCGCAGAGAATAGTCACACAAGCCTTGAAGCTCATCCTTCAGAGCAAGGAATTGACTTACTTGGACGACAGCTCGTTCTATAACTCAAGCTGCCGGAGGAACGTCCAGAGTTAGCATGGAGCTTATTGGCCTAAAGTAACGTGACCATGATTTCCCGTGAGCAGACCGCAGAAGTACACGGATCGGGTACTATCTTTCTGTTTCATTTGAGGGGATCGGGATCAGAATCGTCAGGAGCTATAGGCCGCGTGGTAGTTTCGCAGCTTGTTCTTTCGTGTCGTGCGCTGCAGACGGAGTGGCAACTCCGGTCAGGTCCTGGCCACCCATGCGCAGTGTCGGAGACTCCGCAGCACGATAGTTCCTGAGGTCGCGCAGGATTTCCTGCTTCTCTCGCGCATACTGCCCCGCAAGCCTTGTCAGCGCATAAGTAATAATGTCGCTGTGGTGTAGGTCCTGCATTACAGGATCTCGCCGCATGTTCAGCCACAGCCGGTGTACAAGTTGCACATCATCCGGCCCCAGCGTCGGCGCATGCGGTCCAATGTAGAACACCTTCACGTCGCCGTTCTGGCCCACGACGTAGAAGTTGAATTGGCGCTTCGGTTCGGGCAAGGCTTCCCATGCCTGCCCGAGATGAAACGCCTGATCTTCGGCCGTCATTGAGGTCGATTGCCCTGAGCACACCGAATCCACTTCTAGAGAATTTGCGCTCTGTACCAGCGCGGCAAAGACATCGCCGGCTGGAACCACAAGCAGCGATATCTTCTTGCCGAAGCTTTCGGCGACAGAGACAGCCTTGGTGAAGAGCATCTGCTCGTGCTCGCTGAAGCTCTGGTCCTCTGCACTCAAATACTCCGGGCCACCCGCACCCATCATGCGGACGCTCATGACCACCACGTCACGATCCTCGGTCTTTGTTCGACCGAGGACCCACTTCAGCGCTACGGGATTAGTCGCATCGCGCATGGTGACCATCACGCCGCCGGGCCGCAATGCAACCGATTCGCGATCGATGTTGTCCTGGTGCTCCAGTTGGAAGTGGTCCTTCATCTGTCGCGCCGTCAGGGCATGTTTGCGCAGGTTCGCCCGTTCAGAAACTGTGAAGATCACAAAGAACGAGGCCGCGAACATCACGCCGGTCACCGTCGCTACAGATTTGGTGAACAGGTTCACTGTGGCCACCGACAAAAGCACTAGGAAGACGCACATCAACCCCAGTGGGATTTCAATCTTTCCAATCCTGATATTGGGCGGAACCTTCCATCCCCGCTCACCGTGGTATTTCCAGCGGAGCACCAGCATTGCCAGGCTGTTGAATGTGAACGACCAGATCACGCCAAACGCATATGCTTCGCCGATCATGATTACGTTTCCACGCGAAGCGATGATCGTGAACATTTGTAGTGCGAAGACAAGGTTCACGATTCTGTAGCTGGTTCCGAATCTCGGATGCGGCTTGCGGAACCAGTCCGTGAGCACTCCGTCCTCGGCGACGCGCATCAGCACGCCGGTTGATCCAATCATCGAGGTATTAATTGCGCCTGAGAGAATGAGGAACCCGACAAACACAACGAAGACTCGGAAGACGACACGCCAGAACATCGGTCCGACCATGTACATAGCCAGGCCGGCAATCAGGTTGTTCTGGTAAATCTGCGTCCTGGGTCCGTCGGGAATAAGCATCGACGCCAGCAGCGTTGCGCCGCCTGTGAACACGAGGCTGTAGATAGCAATAACGATTGCGGCGCGCTTCAGATTCTTCAGCTTCGGATGCTCGATCTCACGGTTGACTTGGGCAAGGCTTTCCTCGCCGCTCATGGCCAGAATCGAATGCCCGAACGCCATGATGATCCCGAACAATCCAAAAATCGGCAAGCCCGAGTTCTTCAGGAACCCCAGCGCATCCGGACTGAACTTCAGGTTCGCGGGAACCGGGGGAGGAGGCAGATGCACTCCACGAACCATGATCGAGTAAGCGCCCCATCCGAAGAGTAGGATCACCATAATCGTGGTGATCTGCATGACGCGCAGCGCCTTGTCGCTCGACTCTTCGATGCCCTTGACGTTCTCCCACCAGTAGTAGATCGTCACGGCCGCCGCAAAGACGGCGGAGGTGTAGTTCATGTCGAACTGGAACGGCTGGCCATGCGCATTGATCAGCGCCGGAGGGAGCCAGTGGCTGTTGTTCGCCACCACCAGCATTTCGTTCATCAGCCCAGTAATGTATTGCCCAGCCGACACACCCGAAATGGGTCCAGTCAAAATGTAGTCGAACATCAGAGCAGAGACGCTCAGCTTCGCGAACCCGCCGCCCAGCGCCTCCTTCACCACGCGGTACACACCGCCGCGCGTAAACATCGAACAGCTCTCGATGTACACAGCCCGCACCGCAAAGCTGAACAGCATGATTCCCAGGATGAACCACGGAGCAGCCGCTCCAATCGCCTGTTCGGCGATGCCTCCTGCGTAGAAGGCCGAAGATCCCAGGTCATTGAGAACGATGGCTGCGGCGCGCCAGAAGGAGATGAACGTCAGCATCACCGAGGATGCCACGATGAGCCGGACGCGGTCTGACGGAGGGGCTACGATCGTTCGTGTGGATGCCATTACAAATGCGCCGGCCGTACGTTTTTGGCGCTCAAACTACATCGGGCCACTTTCCCGTGCGCCCTTGGCTGAGTTTAGTGCTGACAGATACGCCAGTCAACAAAGAAACCGAAGCCTTTTTGAATGTGATGGAAATTGGAGTCATGTACCCGGTTTTTCACCAACGGCACGAAGGTGCTTCGAACTTACGATGTGCACGGAGATCCTTCCGATCGCAGGCCTTGGAACTGAGAAATTCAGGAGTGGCCCAACCTCACAATTGCTTGATTTCTGTGCGGATTGTAAGGAGTGACGTATAAAGATTCGCTCAGGAGACTCAGACTCTAGGGAAGAGTTGCATTCATGGCCGAGTCTTGCGTTGCCGCGCCTGTAGGGTCGAATGTTTTAAACTCCACCCTGTATGCGCTGGCAATCAATGAGGTTGTGGGTGGCAGCCATTCTATCCGCCGGGCTGCTGGAACTCCCGTTCCCGATTGCGGGTCCCATGCCTCGGTGGCGCAGCATTTTCGCCTGGTTCGGGCTCGTACCTCTCCTGTGGGCAATCCTCAGCCCTGCAACTGTCAAAAGCACGCGCCTTTTTCGCCGTGCCTTTCTGCTGGCTTACGTGTGCGGGGTCCTCTGGTACATCGGCAATTGCTACTGGGTCCGCGACACAATGCTCCACTACGGGGATATGCCGACGGGCGCGCCGACGCTGCTGCTGATCGCCTTCAGCCTTGTCCTCGGCCTCTACTTCGGATTATTCGGAGTTGGCCTCATGCTGGTACGGCAGGCGACAGGGAAGCCGAAGGTGGCGCTGATTGCCGCACCTTTTCTGTGGGTTGCCCTCGATCTCGCTGCGGCCCGGATCACCAGCGTCCCATGGGACCAGCTTGGCTACTCGCAGGTGGACAACGGGATCGCCATTGGACTGGCCCCGTGGGCGGGCGTCTATGGCATCACTTTTCTCCTCGTACTAATGAATGCACTCACGACAGGAGCTATATTCGAGTTCCTCTCGCGGCGCAACGAGCCGGGCTCCAGACCGGCAATTCTTCGAATTCTCAGCGTCGTACTTATTGGAACTAGCCTCTGCGGCTCTTTCTTTCGGCCACCCAAGTCCGCTGTATCCGCTACCGCCGTCCTCATCCAGCCCAATCTCGACGTTGGCGGCGATAACGACTGGACTAGTCCGGCAGACTGGCAGCAGCACATGACCTGGTTGCAGAAACTGGCCTCGGAACATTGCAAGACTTACATCGCGGGAGTTCCGCAGACTGGCGCCGCAAACGGCGAGATCATTTGCCCCCCCTACCCTACGCATCCCGATCTCGTTGTCTGGCCAGAAGCTCCGGCCCTTTCTTTCATAGAGGCTGATCCGCGCTTCCAGAACGGAATCAGCACTCTCGCCAGGAACGAGCAGGCTCCCGTGATCGTTGGTGGTTATGGCGTAGACACGACAGAGGGCGAACAACTGGACTACAACTCGGCCATGGTCTTCGCCCCCGACGGCCACCGCGTGGGTCGCTATGACAAGATTCACCTCGTCCCGTTCGGCGAGTAC
>Ga0068855_100009753_pt1 | contig 11585 bp, 10 predicted proteins | sample KBSCornC52_FD_66592 | JGI IMG/M metagenome (GOLD analysis project Ga0068855, IMG submission 66592) | Corn rhizosphere microbial communities from Kellogg Biological Station, Michigan, USA - KBS Corn C5-2 | ecosystem: Host-associated > Plants > Roots > Rhizosphere > Soil ...
GTGGCTCGTTCGTACCGAACGTCCGCCGGATTCGGGCCGGACGCCAAACCGGCCTGCCGGCCGTTCGAAAGCGCCGAGCTTGATGTCGGCGACGAGTTCTTCCGTCACCGCCGACGGCTCCATGCCGTAATCGCGATCCAGCAAGTCCCAGAGCGCCTTGTAGATGCGCAGCGCACCGGCCATGTCGCCCTCCTCCGCATGCAAGCGCATGAGATGGCAGCAGGCCTCTTCGTGGGTCGGATCGAGATTGGCGATGGCTGTTGCGATTTCGGTTTTGACGTCGGCGGCGATGTCCTTCGCGACCAAACCGGCACCGAGGCTTCGCATCAGCCTGTCATGGATGGTCTGGCGTTTCGCGAGCACCCAGATCCGGAATGACGGGTCAAGGTCGTCCATGCCTTCGAGTATCTTCTCGCCGAGATCAGGAGTATTGAGCAGCAGGGGATGGACGCCGCCGTTTTCGGCCAGCCGGATGATGCTTTCGATATCGACCTCGACCTTTTCGGGGTTGAGATGAATCGAAAGTCGTCCTGCGGAAAATCCGCCATATCCCGCACCCTCAAACGCGGTGCGCAGTTCGTGGACGACCTGGCGCAGCGAGGCGCGCGCTTTTTCCTCGTCCGAACGGCTCCACAACAAGCCGACCAGCCGTTCACGGCTTTCGTGCTTGGTTTCGGTCAGGGCAAGATAGCTGAGAACGGCGCCGGCCTTCTGGGTTCGAAGCTCGACCAGCCGGCCGTTAAATCTTATCGTGAGCCGTCCCACCAGCGAGACGGAAAGCCGCACGGCGGGTTCGGGCGCCATCTCGGGTTCCCTCTCAGCCAACGCATGAACACTAGCATCCCGTCGCATTCGAAAAATGTCCGCCCCCGGGGGTGGTGGGTTCGCCGATTATATCAGGGCGACGCCACCGGTATAGGCCGCCCCGCCGCCGGTTTGCGCAATCATATTCGCAAGGCGCGGCGTGACGATCGCGGAAGGCTCAAGCTGAAGGCCGGGCGCCATGACGCGCGCCACCGGAACTGCGAGGCTCGGACGGGTCAGATCGAGGCCATAGGTCTCGATACCGAATTGCCCCAGTCGGTCCACAATAAGCTGCAGTACAGCGCTCGAATCGGTCGTGTCGAAGTCTGGATGTTCTGCGCTCTCCCCAACCGGTTGCAGCAACAGACATCGGTCCGCGTTGATCATGGTGGCACGCCACCGGTGAATCCGGTCCCGTTCGTTAAGCGTGGCCTCCCCGCGCTCCCTGCATTTCGCCTCGACGACCGCATGGGCAAGTTCGATCTGACACATTTCCAGAATGGCCGAGCGGGCGGCGGCCTTGAGTGTCGGCCGCGCGGCAAGGCCGAAGGCGAGACCAAAGCCATCTACCAGGCAGGAGACGGCGGCGACGCAGGGGACGCCGATATCCGTCGTGATATCGAGCAACCAGCTTCGCCGCGCCGAAGCGTTTTGTCGTAGCCGCGCCAGCAGCGCCTCGGCCATGATATAGGCCTCATGCTGCGGCGGGATCGATCTGCCGCGGTTGCCACCCTGCCACCAAAGACTGGCCGCATCCCGCTCGATCAACTCCAGCACTCCGTGCAAGGCCGCGGCATCCCAGGATTTGCCGGCGGCCGATCCGGTACTCAGCGGAAATGGCGGCTTAACCTCTTGCTGGCCCGGCGGCCGACGCAGACACAGGTCTGCCGGCAGCAAGACCTCGCGGCGATCGGTGAGCCGCGTGGCACGGTGCCATGAAAGCCTGGCGTCCGGGCGCAGGCGGTGGGCCGCGAAGGCCGCGAGAAAGTCCTGTCCCAACGGGCCAAGCGCGGCAGCCGGATCGCCTGCATCAGACGTTTCCAGGACGTCACATCCGGTCTGCAATTGCGAGAGATACTCGATGCCCTCCCCGATACATCCCTGAAATGCTTCCTGCAGCGAAAGGCCCACTCCGGAAACGCTGACCGCAGGACTGCCTGCATGCAAGGGGTCGGCAATTGCAGGATCAAGTTCGGCGCCAAAGCTGACCAGGCCGGGAGCATCGGGGGCGGCCAGTTCGAAAACACGCTTGAACCGGGACGCCGCCTTGAGCAGGTAGCCTTGGTGACGCGCCTCGCGGCCGGCTCCGCCGCTGCCGGAGGAGAATTGGGTTGCGGTCGCATAGCCGAGCGCCTCCAGAAGAAGCCGGACGTCGGAATTTCCGATGCTTCCCGCGTTATCGCCGAGCAACCATGAAGCCGCGCCCGCAAACAGATTTGGCATCGGATCTCCGGCCCGGTTCACGATGGCCTCACGCCTGCCACGCAAAGTCTAGCGAAAGAGGACGCCCGAGTCGCCCTGGAGGAACTCATGCTCGCGAAAGCTTTTGTCGTCGCCATGGCAGCCGATATTGCCCGGTCGGATTACGCAAAGCCAACCCTCATTCGCAGCCGCAGCCGGGAATGGCTGATCGCGTGCCGTTGGGGCCCCGACGGCGAGTACCTCTCGATCGCGACGGCCGGCGCCATGCTGGATCCCCGCGGACTTGCGGCCCCTGACGCCATCGCCCCCATCCACAGCCTGTTCGGCGTGCTGGTCTCGGAGTCTGAAACCGAAGCCGCCAGCACTTTTTTGCTGGTACGCCAATTGCCCGCTGCGATGGAGCTTGCCGGCACTTTCTTTCCGGCCGATGGGTATGCGTTGCTGGAACAACGGGAAACGATCAGCCTCGTCTGCAAGACCCGCTATTCGCACAGCCGCGGCTGGCTGGACGGCAGGGAGATCCGCAAGGACATTCCCGACCCGGCGCCGTCCTCGGCGGAGGCGATGGCATGGCACATCGAGGCGAAGCGCTGCAATTGGATCGGCGAATTCATCTCGGGATCCATGTTGCCCGAAAGGCGCGCCATCCGCGTTGCCGGATGACCCTCATGGCAGCCATGTTGATGCCGCGCGGTTTACGCAGGGAGCGGTTGCGAACCTCTAATTGCTGGCAACAGCTGCCACAACTATCGGCGTTGCCTGAGCTAATGTGCAATCCCCTTAATGGGATTTTCCCGCTGCGTAAGGATGCACCTTCCTTCGCGATCGATCGCAACAGTTGTTGTCTGGAGAGGCGCGGCTGCAAGAAATTTCTGGAGAATCAACCGACTCTCGTCCGAGAGTGCGAAAAGCCCGCGCATCAATTCGAAAAACCCCGGCTCCTCCCCGACATACAGCAATTCGAGAAGTTCCGCGATGGTGAAGCGTCCCAGAGCCGAGAAGAGCCTTTCGCTCTCGTCAACTGAACTGCCCTCGCTTGAGCGATCGAAATTGTAAATGATTGCAGTCATTGTTTCCCCGATGCGTCGCGATGGTCTGTGGACACTCGCCGCACGGAGAATTTGCCCGCATCATCGTGATTTCAGCGTGATCGCAAGGCTATCGCTTCGGAACTTACAGTTTTGCTTGATTAAGAGAAAAGTTTGCATTTCCAAGGCCTTAGAACGCAGTTTCGAGGCAAGAAATCGCGGGGCCGCGCGACATCCAGCCGAATTCCCTTTGGTCGTCACATCGAAGGCAAAGACGAGATCACGGGCCGCAGTTCCAGCGGGCTCACCCGTGCCGAGCGGATGGCTTCCGCTCGACCGGGTGAATGTCGATCGCGCTCAAGCGACCCATGCGCAACACATCCATCTCGAGCGTGCGATCGATCCGGTCGCGATCAAGCGCCCGGATCAGATCGTCGACGCCGTTCACCTCAACACCGTCCAGCTTGATCACGACATCGCCCGGCAATAATCCGGCCTTCGCCGCCGGCCCGTCCGGTTCGATCTGCGCCAGCAGCGCCCCCATCTTGTTTTCGACGCCAGCGACCACCGCATGCCTTCTTGGGATCGGCGCGGTCTGGCCGGACACGCCGATATAGGCGCGCCTGACATAGCCGTGGCGGATGATCTCGGACAAAACAAATTGCGCGGTATTGCTGGCGACCGCAAAACAAATGCCTTGCGCGCCGCTGATGATTGCAGTGTTGATGCCGATCACCTCGGCTGCGGACGATACCAGCGGCCCGCCCGAGTTGCCGGGATTGAGCGCGGCGTCGGTCTGAATGACGTCTTCGATGGTCCGGCCGCTCACCGAGCGGATCGAGCGGCCCAGCGCCGACACCACGCCCGCTGTAACGGTCGATTCAAAACCCAGGGGATTGCCGATCGCGACCACTAGCTGGCCGCGGCGCAGACTCTTGGAGTTACCGAGCAAGGCGTAGCGCAAATCGCGCGCGCCGTCGGCGCGCAGCAGCGCCAGATCGGTATCGGGATCGACGCCGAGCACGCGGGCGTCGGTAACGATGCCCTCATTGTCCCGCAGCCTGATCTGTTTCGAGGAGCCGACCACATGACTATTGGTCAGCACCAGCCCATCAGGAGAGATAACGATTCCGGAGCCGAGCCCGCCGCGCTCGCGCGCGTTTGGCTCCTTCGAGCCGGTTTCGACGCGGACCACCGCCGGGCCGACGCGCTCGGTGACGCCGATCACGGCATTGGAATAGGCGTCGAGCAAAACCTGATCGCTGGCGGCGGCTTGTTTGGTCGCTTGCGATGAGGGACCCTCATCGAATGTCTCGTGGGTAAAATCCAACATGGGAAAATTCCTTCGCGTTTCAGATGGTGGCGATGTTTTAGTCTCGCAAGAGCGTGCAAACGGCGGCCGTCGGCGACGTCAGTTGCCTCGCGCCTGAAGCGGACCGGCTAAGCGAGATTATCGGCCGCTACTGCGCCTGGCCTGACAACCCCGCAGGAATAGCCTGGCACAGGTTCGTACCCGCGCTTGCATCTGCGAACGTGACGGCAGCGGCAGGCCGCCGAAGATCGCAGCACGCTGCGGCGCCGAAGCGACCATGCCAATCAGCATTCCGGCGGCCTCCTCGACGTCGTCGAGCTCGATCGATCCCCGCTTCTTCTGCAGCCGCAGCCAATCCGCCAGCGCCGCAACGGTGCGCTGAACGCCGTTTCGGTAGAACATTCCGGCGATGTCGGAAGACTTGCAGGCCTCTTGCAGCACCATGCGCTGAAGCGCGATCACTTCCTTGTCGAGCACGAGTTCCGCGCACGCCAGCAGCGCCGCATAAAGCGCCTCTTCGATCCTGACATGGTCGAAGGCGCGCAGATTGACATTGGCAAGGAAGCGGTCGAGCCGGTCCGATACCATGCCCTCGAACAGCGACGCCTTGTTGGGGTTGAGACGATACAGCGTCTTGGTGGAGACCCCGGCACGCCGCGCCACCGCCTCCATGCTTGTCGCGGCATAGCCGCTGGCTGCGAACTCATGGCGCGCGGCCTCGTAAATGATCCGGCGGGTTTCGTGGTCGGGGCGGATCTGCGGGCGGCCCCGGCAGCGCCGGTCCTGGGTGGTATCCATCTCAGCCATGCTTTTACATGATGCCTGTCATTCCATTGACAGACCCAATGTATGTCCCATTTGGAAAATATCAAGTTTCCTAAATGGGCCGACGCTTAGCGAAGGCTATCAGGGAGTACCCTCATGACCCGCCATTCCCCCGCATTCGAGGCCGAGCGCCCGGTTCCAGCCGCCGACACCGTCAAGGACTTGGTGCCGGACCCACAAAAAAACCTCAGCACGGATGCAGCGGGCGCCCCGGCTATAAAAAAGATCAATTTCCGCAAGCTGTTGATGGCCGGCGCCGCAGTGGCGGCTATTGCCGGCGCGGCGTGGTACGGCTGGGATTACTGGACGGTTGGTCGCTACCTGGTCTCGACCGATGACGCTTATGTGAAGGCCGACAACACCACCGTCGCGCCCAAAGTCTCGGGTTACCTGCATCAGGTGCTGGTCGGCGACAACGAGCGCGTCAAGGCCGGGCAGATATTGGCGCGGATCGACGAGCGCGATTTCAGGGTGGCGCTCGACCAGGCCAAGGCCGACGTCGCCGCGGCGCGCGCCGCCATCGCGAGCAAGCAGGCTCAGCTCGAGGTTCAGCGAACGGCGATCGACGCCGCGAAGGCGACCATCGACGTCGATCAGGCGACGGTCACCTTTGCCGCGCAGGAGAACAAACGCTACACCGATCTCGCCACGACCGGCTACGGCAGCGTGCAGAACGCTCAACAGGCACAGTCGCGCAACGCCGGTGCTCAGGCCGCGATCGCGCGCGATACGGCCAACCTCGCCTCCGCAGTGAAGCAGGTGGACCTGCTCCAGGCCGAGATCGTTCAAGCCATCGCAACGCTGACGCGCGCGGAAGCTGTGCAGAGCCAGGCCGAGCTCAATCTCGACTACACCTCCATCGTCGCGCCGATCGACGGCGTCGTCGGCAATCGAACGCTGCGCGCCGGCCAGTTCGTCCAGGCCGGCACGCAGCTGATGTCGGTAGTGCCGGCCAGCGGCGCTTATGTGGTGGCAAATTTCAAGGAAACGCAGCTTACCGACGTGCGCGAAGGCCAGGCGGTCGATATCGCCATCGACATGTTCCCGGGCCAGCTCGTGCACGGCCGCGTCGACAGCATAGCACCCGCCAGCGGCCAGGAATTCGCGCTGCTGCCGCCGGATAATGCCACCGGCAATTTTACCAAGGTCGTGCAGCGCATTCCGGTCAGGATCGCACTCGACGGCGACAACAACCCGCTCGTTGCACTTCGTCCCGGCATGTCGGTGATCCCGACCATCGAGACGCGCTCACAAGCCCTTGATCGCCAGGCGAGCGCTGCATCCAGCAAGGTTTCCGGAGGATCGTGCCATGTCAAATCCCGTCCTGTCAGCTCCGACATCCGCGCCGCTGACCTCGCACGCCAGCTCTGAGCGCACCGCCATCGATCCCAATCGCGCCAGTGTAACGGTCTGGATCGCCGTCCTCGCGGCCATGATCGGCTCGTTCATGGCGATCCTGAACATCCAGATCACCAACGCTTCGCTGCTCAACATCGAAGGTGGCATCGGGACCGGCGTCGACAACGGATCGTGGATCTCGACCTCATACCTGATCGGCGAGATCGTGGTGATCCCGCTGACCGATTATCTCAGCCGGGTCTTTTCGTTCCGCCGCTACATGCTGGCGAGCGCGGCCCTGTTTGCAGTCTTCTCTGTGGCGTGCGCCTTCACTCACGATTTGCCGTCCATGATCGCGATGCGCGGATTGCAGGGATTCGCCGGCGGCGTGCTGATTCCGATGGCGTTCACGCTGGTGCTGACCAAGCTGCCGAAGCCGCAGCAGCCGATCGGCCTTGCTGCCTTTGCGCTGTCCGTCACCTTTGCGCCTGCGATCGGGCCCACCATCGGCGGCTATCTCACCGAGAATTATGGCTGGCAGACCATCTTCTTCGTCAACGTGCTGCCGACCATCGTCATGGTAGCCGCGCTGTATCTGACGCTGGAGCGACAGCCGATGCAGCTCAAGCTGCTGAAAGAAGGCGACTGGGCTGGTATCTTCACCATGGCGATCGGATTGTCGGCGTTCCAGACCGTGCTCGAGGAGGGCAACAAGGACGACTGGTTTTCGTCACCTTTCATCTTGCGTCTCGCGCTCGTTGCGCTGGTGAGCCTGTCGCTGTTCGTTTGGATCGAACTGACGATCGAGAAGCCGCTGATCCGGCTGCGGCTGCTGAGGCAACGCAATTTCGGCTTCGGCACCATCGCCGTGACGCTACTGGGCTTTGCGCTGTTCGGATCGGTGTACATCCTGCCGGCCTATCTCGGCCAGGCGCAGGGCTACAATGCCGAGCAGATCGGCGCGGTGCTGGCATGGACCGGCCTGCCGCAGCTTATCCTGATTCCGCTGGTGCCGAGGTTGATGCAGCGCTTCGATACGCGCTATATCGCCGTCACCGGACTGATGATCTTCGCCTATAGCTGCATCATGAACACGGCGATGTCGCCCGACTATGCCGGCGACCAGCTCTGGATTCCCAATATCGTGCGCGCCATCGGCCAAGCCATGGTGCTGACCCCGCTCACCTCGGTGACGACAGGTGAAACCGCCCCGCAGGACGCCGCAGCGGCATCGGGTATCAGCAACATGTTGCGCAACCTCGGCGGCGCCATCGGCACCGCGGTGCTTGCCACCGTGATCACCAAGCGCGAGCAGTTCCACTCCAACATCATCGGCCAGTCGGTCACGCTCGGCCGCGAGGAAGTGCGCAGCCGGATTTCCCAGATGACGGATTTCTTCCTGGCGCACGGCGTGCCGGACCCGTCGGCAGCCCGCCATCAGGCGATCATTGCACTCGGCAATGCAGTCAAGCGCCAGGCGCTGGTGATGGGATTTAGCGATACCTTTGCGGTGATCGGCGTGGTGCTGGTGCTTGCCGCCGTCGCGGTCGCCTTCACGCGCAAGGTAAAGGTTAGCGGGGCCGGCGCGCATTAAGGTCGCGAGCCCGCAACTCAGGTGGATGCGTGACCGGGGAGATCGTCCACCACACCACGTCAGCTAGACGGCCTTGGTCAGCGCGCCATCGACAATGAGGTTGGTGCCGGAGATACGGCTTGCCACCGGACTCGCAAGGAAGACGACGCCCGCGGCGACTTCCTGCGGCGTACCCATGCGCCCCGTCGGGTTCAACGACATCGCCGTCTTGTAGAGATCGGGCATGCCCCGCTCGATATTCTGCCAGATACCGCCCTCGAAGTAGGTGTTGCCCGGCGACACCGCGTTGACGCGGATGCCTTTGCCGACGAGCTGGTTGCTGAGCCCCTTGGCGTAATGAATCAAGGCCGCCTTGAAGGCGCCGTAGGAGCCGGCGGCGAAATCAACCTCGAAGCCCGACACGCTCGAGACGATCACGATGGAAGCGGATTTGGATTTCTCCAGGTAAGGAAGGGCTGCCGCGACGGAATTGACGGTATGCATCATGTCGGTACGGAATGACTTCTCCCAGGTCTCGGCCGTATCGCCGACGGCAAGCGCGCTGACGTTGCAGACGAGGGTGTCAATTCCGCCGATTTCGCCGGCCGCGCCCTCGATCCATTGCTTCAACGCGGCGGGGTCGGCGACATCGAGCGCCTTGCCCCATGACTTGACCCCCTTCGCCGCCAACGCCTTCACGACCTTGCCGACCTCCTCGGCATTGCGCGCGCATATCGCGACATTGGCGCCTTCGGCTGCAAACAGCTCGGCTATCGCCAGCCCAATGCCTCTGCTTCCCCCGGTCACCAGCGCGCTCTTGCCCTTTAATCCGAGATCCATCGTCGCCTCCGTTGATGATGCCGCCTGATGTCGCGGCCTGCCGATGTGTGTGCGGCAGGCCGCTTTGTTTGACCTACATCTTGGTCCAGTCGCCAGCGCCTTCGAACGCCGCGGCGGCTCGATAGATGACCGACTCATCGTAATACTTGCCAATCAGCATCAGCCCGATCGGCAGGCCATCGCTCATCCCGCAGGGAATGCTCATCGCCGGATGCCCTGTCGCATTGAAAGGCGCCGTATTGGGGACCATTTCGAAGGCGCGCTGGATATAGAGATCGCGCGGCGCACCTGGCGGCGGCAGCGGCGTCGCCTTCATCGGCAAGGTCGGCATCAGCAGCAGATCGTAATTACCGAGCGCCGCATCGTAGGCGGCGCGCAGCTTGCGGTTCAGGTTCTGCGACTTCGCATAGAAATGACCACGATAGTGCTTGGTGAAATAATGACCGAGCAGCATCGTGATCTTGAGGCTGTCGGACAACTCGTCGGCGCGATGGTGCCAGGCAGAGTGGGCGTCGAGCAGCGTCGTATTGTAGAGACCGCGCCAGTTGGTCCCCATGCCGTTGCCCTTCATCATGAACTCGGTGGCGCCCTCCGCTGCGATCGGCAACCAGATGGCCGGGGCCAGCAGATGCATCGGCACCGAGATTTCATCGACGGTCGCGCCGAGTTTCCTGAAAAGCTGGGCGCCGGTCATGACCTGGGCATCGACGTCGGGTTCGGAGCTCGGATGTCCAAAACCTTCCTTGACGACGCCGATGCGCAACCCTTTGACGCCGCCTTCCAGCGCCTGCGTATAGTTTGCGACCTTGGGTGCAATCTGCCTGGGATCGAGGCCGTCCGCGCCCGCCAGCACCTCGAGCAGGAGCGCATTGTCGCGCACGTTGCGGGTCATCGGTCCGGTGTGATCGAGGGTGAGTTCGATCGGCATGACCCCGGTATAGGGCACGAGGCCGTGCGTTCCCTTCATTCCGTAGATGCCGCAAAACGACGACGGAATCCGGATCGATCCGCCCTGGTCGCCGCCGATCGCCATGTCGGCTTCACCGGTCGCCACCACGACGCCGCTGCCTGAAGATGAGCCTCCGGACGAGTAGCCCATCTTGTGAGGATTATGAACCGGTCCGCTCGAATTGGTATGGCTGCCGCCGGAAAAACAGAAGTACTCGCAATGCGTCTTGCCTAAAATGGTGCCGCCGGCGTCGAGGATCCGCGTCACGATGGTGGCATCCGTATCGGGTACGTAACCTTCGAGCGTCGAGGCGCCGTTCATCATGGGAACGCCGGCCAGGCTGACATTGTCCTTCAGCGCGACGGTCTTGCCGGCGAGCTTGCCGCTGGGTGCGCCCTTGATCGTGGTCTTGACGTACCAGGCGTTGTGCTTGTTCTCGTCGCCCTCCGGACGGTAGCCGGGCGTCCGCGGATAGGTCACGGCCGGGACGTAATCCGGCATCGCATCGACGATATCGTAGGCGGCGTAATTTCCTTGCATCAGGGCGTCGTATGATTTGAGCTCTTCGTCACCCATATGCATGCCGAGGTCCTCGGCTACGCTACGCAATTGATCGAGAGTAGGTCGTCTGACTGCCATGGTCTGTCTCCCTGTGAACGCTGCTCGCTGAATCGAGCTTAGGTGGTGATTCCGATAAATTCTCCGACGAGGCTTGCGTTGCTGAGATCGCCCGGCTGCACTTCCCGGGTGATCGTGCCCTTCTGAATGATGAGAATCCGCTTGGAAAGTGCGGCGATAAAGTCGAGATTCTGCTCGACCAGGATCATGGTAAGTCCGCTGTTGTCGCGCAGACGCTGCAGAATCTCGACGATCTCGTCGATGATCGAGGGCTGGATACCCTCCGTCGGCTCGTCGAGAAGCACAAGGCGCGGCTTGCCGCAAAGGCAGCGCGCGATCGCCAGCAGTTGCTGCTCACCGCCCGACAGCGCGCCGCCCACGCGATCGAGAAGCGGCGTAAGGCGTGGAAACTCCTCCAGCACCTCCGCGATGACGTCTTGCTCGGTACCGGCTTGCTTGGTGCAGCCCATGCGCAGATTGTCGCGAACCGTGAGGCCGGGGAAAATCTCGCGCCCTTGCGGCACATAACCGAGCCCCAACCGCGCGCGACGATAGGGTTCGGCCGCCGTCACGTCGTCACCGTCGAGGCGGACAAACCCGCCGGTCGCAGGCAGGAACCCCATTAACGCCTTGAGCAGGGTCGTCTTGCCCATGCCATTATGCCCGAGAATTCCGATGAACTCGCCCTGGTTGACCGCAAAGCTCACCCCGTTGAGGATCGGAATGCGGCCGTAGCCTGTGCGCAGTCCCTGCACGTTGAGCATCATGCGGCCGCCTGTTTACCCAGATAGATGTCGCGCACCAGCGGGTTGCGCAGGATATTCTCCACCGCATCCTCCACCAGCACGCTGCCCTGATTGAACACCGTCACCTGCT
>Ga0068855_100009754_pt1 | contig 11585 bp, 12 predicted proteins | sample KBSCornC52_FD_66592 | JGI IMG/M metagenome (GOLD analysis project Ga0068855, IMG submission 66592) | Corn rhizosphere microbial communities from Kellogg Biological Station, Michigan, USA - KBS Corn C5-2 | ecosystem: Host-associated > Plants > Roots > Rhizosphere > Soil ...
GACGCCATCGCACCCGGGAGGCGGCGGCGCCGGCACGGAACGAGCGGGTGAGCTGGAAATCTAACGAGACTTGCCGCGCCGGCCAACGCAGGATTCCGAGTTTGCATATGCACCGAGCAGACATGTGTGCAAGGCAGGATGCGGCGTTTGCCAGCGATGAGCCGCCCTCAAAAAACCGGAAGACGTCGGAATTCCGGGAACAGGCGGCCTCGGCCGTTGACGCACCGTCCCGCCGCCAGGCCCAGGCGGGGTCGGTGGCATGGCCCACCTGGCTCATTCGATGAGCCTCTTCTTGCAGCCCCTCCATCGCACCGCCCCGACATGCGGACACCGGATATGCAAACGCAAAACGATTCCTTGCCGCCACCCTGGCCGCGCCTTAACTTGGCGACCCCATCACAGGAGTCGGCATGACCATCAGCGCCATCAATGCACGCAACCAGTTCCGCGGAAAAATCAAGGAGATCACCGAAGGCGGCGTGGTGTCCGAGATCGAGGTCGAGACGCCCGGCGGCCAGATCATCACCTCGGTCGTCACCACCCGCTCGGTCAAGGAGCTCGGGCTCGCGCCAGGGCGTGAGGTGGTGGCGCTGGTGAAGGCCACCGAAGTGTCGATCGCCACGCTTTGACCGCCCCGGCCACCGCGGCCCACCGGACTCACCCCATGCCCCATCACCCCGCCCCTTCCACCGCCCGGCTGCTGATCGTGCCCGGCCTGCACGACAGCGGCCCGGCCCATTGGCAGACCTGGTTGCACGCCCTGCACCCCGGCAGCGTCCGCGTCATGCAGGACGACTGGCTGACGCCCGACGTGACCGCCTGGTCCGCGCGCATCGAACAGACCCTGGCGCAGGCCGGTCCCGGGCCGTGGGTGGTGGCCGCGCACAGCTTCGGCTGCCTGGCCCTCGCCCACCTGCTCGGCCAGCGCGACGGCGCCACGCTGGCCGGCGGGCGCGCCACCCTGCAGGCGGCCCTGCTGGTGGCGCCGGCCGAGCCGGGCAAGTTCGGCATCGTGGGCGCCATGCCCGCCCACGCCCTGCCGCTGACCACCACCTTGATCGCCAGCGAGACCGATCCCTGGATGCGACTCGACAGCGCGCGCCGCTGGGCCATCCGCTGGGGCAGCCGCCTGCACAACCTCGGCGACGCGGGGCACGTCAACGCCGAATCGGGCTACGGGCCGTGGCCGCTCGCAAGGCGCTGGGTCCAGTCGGTGCAACAGCGCCAGGCCCGCGAGCAACGCCCCGTGCGGGCGGATTTGCGCGAGTGGTCGTTCGCGTCTTGAGCGTGGCCGGGTCAAGTCGCCTGAGGGGGACGGCGGGCTGACCTCGGCGGTCCGGGCAGGTTGGCCTGCCGTGCGGCCCCACCACCTGTCCCCGCGGGACGGCACGCCGCCGTGTCGTGATCCCGCCTCGCGTCCACGGCGCCGTTGGCACGTCCGCCCGATGCCGCCAGCGCGCCCGCCAAGGGGCGATCATTCTGAATCCCCACCCTGCCGTTTCCAACAATGCCCTCGACGGCCGCGAGGGTCAGTCTTGTCGGCCCTTGGCGCGCGGCGGACACTCGCCGGCATGGACCCACGCCCCCCCGCCCCCTTGACCTCCCGCCCCTCCACCGCCGCCTGGCTTGCGCTGGGCGAAGTCCAGAGCCTGCTGCTGGAGTCGTACACGGGCGCGGTGTTCTGCCTCGGGCTCGACGGCCGCATCGACTGGCTCAACCCCGCGGCGTCTCGCCGCCTTGGGCACGGGCCGGGAGAGCTGGTCGGACATGACTTCTGCGACTGCCTGCTGGGGCGTGACCAGCTCGAGCAGCGCGCCAAGGAACTGGCCGAGGAACTGGGCGAGCCCGTCGCGGCCGGCTTCGGGGTGCTGGGGGAGCGGCTGCGACGCGGCATTCCCTCCGACGCCCACGGCTGGGTGCTGCGCCACAAGGACGGCTCGCCCCAGCCCACGCGCCTGGCGATCGGAGCGCTGCGCAGCAGCGCGGGCGACATCGTCGGCCTGATCGCCATCGAACCGGCGCCTTTCTTTGCTGCAGACGACGACGCCCGCCTGCACCTGACCCACCACGACGAGCTCACCGGCCTGCCGACCCGCGCGGTGCTGGCCGACCGCGCCGAGATGGCGATCCAGCGCTCGGCCCGCCAGCACAGCCTGGTGTCGACGCTGCTGGTGGAGATCGTCGGCTTCGAGGACCTGTGCAAGGAATACGGCTACAGCGTCGGCGACGACCTGCTGCGCGCCACCGCCAGCCGGCTGCATTTCGAGCTGCGCAAGACGGACACCGCCGTGCGCATGGACGGCGGCCAGTTCGCGGCGCTGCTGGTCGACCTGCACACCGCCGAGGAGGCGCGCCTGATCGCCGCCAAGGTGCAGCAGGCCTTGTCCGCGAGGGTGAACGTCGGCGTGGCCATCCTGCCGCTCACGGTGCGCATCGGCGTGGCGTGGTTCCCCGCGCACGGCGACCAGTTGCTGCCGCTGCTGGAGGCGGCCGACGGGGCGCTGCAAGGCGTCGCGGGCGAACAAGGCGGCGTGGCCTGTGCCGCACTGCCGGCCAACTGATCGCCCCGACCGCCTCGGCGAGCACCGTCTCCCGTCGGCCCACCCCGTCCGCCATGGCCGTCGCCAGCGCGTCCGCCGCCGGCTTGGCCCCTGCGCTGGCCGGCGCGCGGGCGGTCCCTCTCTTCGCCCGCCGAGGCCCCCTGCAGGAGACCGGCGCGCGCCGCTGGCGCGTGCGCGGCCCCGTCCCGCCGCCCCGCAAAGAAAGGCGCCTGCCCGGCGCCTTTTTCCGCATTGGGCCGCGCCCCGCCCATGCCACGATCGCCCGCATGAAACGGATCCTCATCGCCCTGCTGTGCGGCGCCTCGGCCTGGGCGGGCGCCACGGGGACCGCGAGCAGCGTGCGCGATCGCGAGATCGCCACCTGCCTGCCCGGCGAGGCCGTCACCTGGGGCGATGGCCTCGACCGCCCGGCCCCCGGCCACCGCGTGCGCCTGGTGTACCGGCACGCGGGCGCGCCGCCCTGGTTCGACGAAGCCCTGGTGCTCGGTGCGCTGCAACGCGCGGCCAGCGCCTGGTCGGCCTGCGGCATTCCGGCCGAGGCCGTCCGCGAGGCCGCCGCGCGGACGAGCGGGGGCGACGACCCCGCCGCCGTCACCCTCGTGCAGTGGAGCGAAGCCGCGACCCGCGGCAACTTCGCCCTCGCCAACCTCGGCGACCACACCCTCTCGCTCAGCGCGGCGATGTTCCGGCTGCTCGCCGAGCGCAATCCCCACCACCCCGCCAGCCAGACGCTGCAAATGGCCATCAGCCACGAGATGGGGCACTTCTTCGGGCTGATGGCCCATTCGCGGCGCTGCGTGGACGCGATGAGCTACTACACCAACGGGCGCGGCGAGACCTGCTCGACCCGCGATGGCGGGTCGCACCGCGCGGTGGTGGAGTACCGGTCGGAGCTGCCCACCGCGTGCGACATCGCGCGCTGCCGGGCGGTGAACGGAACCAAAGGCCGCTGACACCGCCACCTGCGCACGGCGCTGACCGGCGAGGCCGGGCGCGCCGGTCCAGGACCGGTGGTGCCGCGGCCGGCCCTGGCGACCGACTGGCCACGGCAGACGGCCGCCAGGCCATTCGGACGCGGGCCTTCGCAAAAAAATGTTCCGCCAGCGTCGAATTCCTGCTGCGCGATTCGTCGTACCGTTGGAAGCCCGCGATGCCGGGCCCGAACCGGCCCTTGCGGCCGATCACCCCAACGAGGAGAACACGATGCGCGTCATGGTCATGGTCAAAGCCACCCCCGAATCCGAAGCCGGCAAGATGCCCAGCACCGAGCTGCTGGCCGCCATGGGAAAGTTCAACGAGGAGCTCGTCGAAGCCGGCGTGATGCTGGCGGGCGAAGGCCTGCACCCGAGCGCCAAGGGCAAGCGGGTGCATTTCGCCGGCGACACGCGCCGCGTGATCGACGGCCCCTTCGCCGAGAGCAAGGAGCTCGTCGCCGGCTTCTGGCTGTGGCAGGTGAAGTCGATGGACGAGGCCGTCGAGTGGGTCCGGCGCTGCCCCAATCCGATGGAGGGCGAGTCGGAGATCGAGATCCGCCCCTTGTTCGAGGCCGCCGACTTCGGGGCTGAATTCACGCCGGAGCTCCAGGCCCAGGAAGAGCGGCTGCGGGCCCAGATTGACGCCGCCGCCCGCAAGGACTGAGCTGCTGGGACGGCCGTCGGCTGGCTCCCCGGAGCCCGCCCCGACACGGTCCGGCCCCGACCGAAGCGGCGGGGCCGGTCCAAGTGCCAAAGCGGCTGGCGGCACTCAGGCCGTCGACACCTCGATCCGCCGCTGTCCGGGCCGCGGTGGCCGGGGCAACTCGATCTCCAGCACGCCGTCCCGGTAGGACGCGCGGGCCTGGTCGGCCAGGACCGGCCCGGACAGGGCCACCGTCTGGCTGAACCGCCCACCGGCATGCCATCCCGCCCCGCCCGCAGCCTGCGCCTGGCCGGGCTCACCGCTGACGAGCAACAGCCCGTCGCGCAGGTCGATGCGGAAGTCGTCCTTGCGCATCCCGGGGGCCGCCAGGCGGACGAGCACGCGCCGCTCGTCCTCGAACACCTCGGTGGCCAGGATGCCCCAGGCCGGCGCCGGGAACGGCGGGGCCGGGTCGGCCCGCGAGGCCGCCGGCGCCCCGGCGTCCGCCAGGGCCCGGGTCAGGCCCGTCCAGGCCCCGTGGGCCCGCGTTCGGAGCCGCCTCCAGCCGTCGGCCAGGGCGTGGTTCCAGGCGGGCCCCGGCCCGTGCCGCCAATGTGTCGATGCGAACATGGTGTGGTCCTCCGTCGGTGGACTTGATACGCGCCGGCCGCCGGGTCACCCGGCCTGCACGGCGATCCGCTTGGGCTGCGCGTGCGCCTGCTTGGGGATGCGCAAGGTCAGCACGCCGTCCTTCAGGTTGGCCTCGATGCGGCTGCTGTCCAGGTCGCCGCTGAGCGTGAAGGCGCGGCGGTAGCGCGGCACCCGCACCTCGGCGTAGAGGGCCTGCAGGCCTTCGGGCATGTCCTGGCGGACGGCCGCATCGATCACCAGCGTGTCCCCGTCCAGCTTGATGTCCAACTGGTCCTTGGGCACGCCGGGGATGTCGGCGATCAGGGACACACCGCCCTTGTCCTCGAGCACATCGACGCGCGGCAGCAGGGCCCGGGCGTCCTGTTCAGACGTGCCCTGAGTCGTCAGTCCCTCTTCTTTCCTGGCAACTTGCTGGTTGTCTTTCATGATGGTCTCCTGTGCGATTGCGGGGGGTTCACTGGATGGCGATGCGCTTGGGCTGCATGGACGCCTTGCGGGCCACGCTCACCTGCAGGATGCCGTCCCGGTACCGGGCCGAAACCTGTTCGGGGTCAGCGTCCTCGGGCAGGCTGACCGAGCGCTTGAAGCGCCCGCTGACCCGCTCCTGGGTGTAGACGTTCGCCTGCCGGCGCTCGCTGTCCTCGGCCAACAGGGACGGCCGCTCGCCCGCCAGCGTCAGCACGCCGCGGTCCAGCGTCACCTCCAGTTTGGAGGCGTCCAGGCCAGGCGCAAAGGCATAGACCTCGATGCTGTTCGGCGTCGTCCCGATGTTGACGGCCGGATAGCTGCCGGGCGCGACCGAACGGATGCCCGACGGCAGACCGGCGGTCCCGAAGACGTCGTCCAGCTCCCTGCGCAATCGGTCGAACTGCCCATACAGGCTGCCAGGGAAGTTCAGCATGGATTCATACATGGTTGTCCTCCTAGGTACGGTGGTTGCTGGCGCCGTGACGCGGGATCGGACCGGCGCCTAACAGCGAAATAGGTTCGTCGAAAAAAATTTCAAGAGGGGCCCTGCAGGCGGTCGCCACGCCGGCGCGGGCGGCCGAGGTGTGCGGTTTCGCCCAAAGCTGGCGCCTGGGAAGGGCCGGCCGCGCCGCTAAGATCCGGTGGTCGTTCAGCCCGGATTCAGCACCTGCGGCACCGGGCTCCTTGGGCCCCGGACGGCCTGGGCCGATCCATCCCGTCTCCCCAGTTCTCCCCTTCGAAAGGACCCCGCCTTTGGATGCCGTCGCGATCACCCTGGCCATGTTCCTGGCCGTCATCGTCAGTGGCCTCGCCGTCCGCGCCCTGCCCGTGTCGGTGCCGCTGCCGCTGGTGCAGATCGCGCTGGGGGCCCTGATCGCCGGGGTGTTCCACCGCGGGGTGTCGCTCGATCCTGAGCTGTTCTTCCTGCTGTTCCTGCCACCGCTGCTGTTCCTCGATGGCTGGCGCATCCCCAAGGAAGGCGTGCTGCGCGACAAGTTCACGATCCTCGAACTCGCCCTCGGGCTGGTGGTCTTCACGGTGCTCGGCCTGGGCTTCCTCATCCAGTGGATGATCCCCACCATGCCGCTGCCCGTCGCCTTCGCGCTGGCGGCGATCGTCTCGCCGACCGACCCGGTGGCGGTGTCGGCCATCACGGCGCGGGTGCAGGTGCCCAAACGGGTGATGCACGTGCTGGAGGGCGAATCGCTGCTCAACGACGCCAGCGGCCTGGTGGCCTTCCGCTTCGCCGTCGCCGCGGCGGTCACGGGCAGCTTCTCGCTGGCCACGGCGACCCTGTCCTTCGTGTGGGTCGCCTGCGCCGGCCTGGTGGTGGGCGCGGGCTTCACCTGGCTGGTGGCGCGGGCCAAGAACGCCTTCAGCCGCCGCTTCGGCGAGGAACCCGGCTCGCAGATCCTGCTCAGCCTCCTGATTCCCTTCGGCGCCTACCAGATCGCCGAGCACCTGCACGCCTCGGGCATCCTGGCCGCGGTGGCCGCCGGGGTGGCGATGAGCTACGTCGAGCTCTCGGGCCGGGCCCTGGCCACCACCCGGGTGCAGCGCACCGCCGTCTGGAACACGGTGCAGTTCACGCTCAACGGCGTCATGTTCGTGCTGCTCGGCGAGCAGCTGCCCGAGATCTTCAAGGGCGCGGTCCACGTCGTGGAGGACACCGGCCACGAGAACCCGTGGTGGCTGCTGGTCTACGCGCTGGCCATCAATGCGGCGCTGGCCGTCATGCGCTTCGGCTGGATCTGGGTGTCGCTGCAGGTCGCGCGCTTCCTGGCGGCGCGGCGCGGCCGGCAGTCGCCCAAGGCCAGCCTGCGCCTGACCCTGGCGGTCTCCCTGGCCGGTGTGCGCGGCGCCATCACCCTGGCCGGCGTGCTGACCCTGCCCCTGACCATCGCCGACGGCTCGCCCTTCCCCGCCCGCGACCTGGCCATCTTCCTCGCCACCACCGTGATCATCCTGTCGCTGCTGGGCGCGAGCCTGTGCCTGCCGCGGCTGCTGAAAGGGCTGGACGTCCCCCCCGAAACCGAGCACCAGGAGCAGGAAGACCTCGCCCAGGAGGCCGTGCGCGAGGCCTCGCTCAAGGCGATCGAGGCCACCTTGCACCGGATGGTGACGGCCCATCCCGACGCCGACCCCCAGGTCTACACCGAGGTGGCCGGCCGCCTGATGGACAACCTGCGCCACCGCGTGAAAGGCGGGCTGGAACCCGAGACCGGCGCCGCGCTGCTGCAGCAGCGCGAGGCCATCGAGCGCGCGATGCGCCTGGCCGCCCTGCAGGCCTCGCGCGACGAGCTGTTCCGGCTGGCGCGCGCCCGGCGCATCTCCGACGACGTCTGCCGGGCCGAGGTGCGGCGGATCGACTTGCAGGAGGCGCGGGGTTGACGGCCAGGGTTGAGAACCGCCTGCCGAGACACGGTTGTCCGCTGAAAACGGATGGCCGGAAATGCTGCTGATCGCCCTGTTCTCCGGCGGTGCCGTCTCCATCGCGGTCGCGGCCCACTTCTTGCACACGGGGGGCAGGGCAGATGCGCAGGTGGCCTGCGAGGACCGCTATGCAGCGATTTCGGCCATTAGGCGCGTGGCGTCGTGCGACCGGTCCTGCGCCGGTCCCGGTCTTCAAGGTTCCGGCCGGCGTAGGTTCTAACCGGCTGGTTTGTCGGAAAGGCGGCCGTACGATACTGCTGGCCGCGCTGACGACGTCCGAGGGACCGCTGCAGCGTTCTGCGACCGTTTCAGATCGACCCGTTGCTGCCAGTTATTCACACCACGCAGAACGGTTAGCTAGCTGAACTCAAGCTTTCGGGACAGCCGACGCCGGCCAGGGCGTCTCCGGCAGCTCCGTCAGCCGCTTGGCCATGGCCGCGGCACGCTCTTTAGCCTCTCCATCTAGCTCCTCCAGCCGGTCCAGAGAATCATCGGCGGGCGGCAGTTTGCCAATCCGCCGCAGGGACCTGGACAGCCTGGCCGCCTTGAGGCCAAGCTTGAGATACAGCTCACGTCGCATCTCCAAGGTGCTTTCGGCGTCGGTCCAGGCATGGTTCCAGTGCTGGGTGATGCGGCTTTCGGCAAGCGCCTGCTCGCCGGGAAGATTCAGGACGTCGTAGACCAACCGGATGTCGATCGACTTCCAGTCGACCGGAAGATCATGAGGAGCAAAGCTCGGGTCGCGCACCGTCGCCATCTCGGAAGTTTCGTCATCAGGCTCGGGGCCGAAATCCTGAGCTACGGCGGCGCAACCCGTCGCGAAACGGTCCAGTTCGCAGACGACCCGCACGCACAAGTAGGCCGCGTGGTTGCTCTTCTCGCTGTGCCGGGTGATGGCGTCGATCGCCCATTTGCCTAACAAAGCGATGGCAGCGCCGACGACCGCGTAGAGAAATCCGATCAGCTTGTCGTCCATGTCCATCATGGCGTTTGGATGGAGTCCGGACCTGCGACCGGCAGGACAGTCGGGACGACCGGATGGCTTGCCAGAACGGGCGCGATCACGACGTGCGCCGCGGCTTTGGCTGCAGGCGCTGCCGCCGCACCTACTTCCACGAATCCTTTGGCGATCAACGCCGGCCGAAGCTCTTTCAGGGCGTTGTGAGGTACAGCTATCCAGAGCAGGTCCCGGGCTCGCGTCGCCGCGACGTACCCAATGCGGCCCAACTCTGTCGTGACGCCGCCCAACATTTCCTTCACGTGCTCCTTGGTAGTCACATACAGGACGGCGTCCAGGCTTTCTCCCTTGGCCTTATGCACCGTATCGATCCGCAGTGCCGTTGCATCGTCATCAGCCAAGTCCTTGGCGCTGATCAGCGGCGTGCTCGGCAACGCCTTCTTAGAAATCTTGTTGCCGAGGTTGGCGACTTGCGTGAAGCCGAAGTCGTTTTCGAGGTCGGTCAGCAGCACTTTGATGCGCGCCAGCAGCTGGGCATGCCACTCCTTGTCGCACACCAGGGACGACGACGGCAGGCCGGTTGCAGGGTTGCGGGTGAAGGCCCAGATCGCCTGGCGCAGTTTCCGGTCATCGGGCTTGTTGGACGGTTGCGTGATCTGGCTCACCAGGCCGTGAGGTGCGTTGTCCAGCAGTGCGACCACCGCGACGGCTACGCGTTGGAACGCCCTGAGGAAGTCTTTGCGGCGATCACGCAGCACCGCGGCGGCGGCGAACAGCTTGACCAGGCCTTGACCAACCGGTGCCTCGTCGCCACGAAGTGTCCCAGCCAACTTTTTGGCTCGGCACAAGATGGCGGAACGCTTGATGTCCGCGCCGGCGGCTGACATGGCACCCTGGAATGAGGAGATGAGCTGGGGGTGCTGGTCTCCCTTATAGCCGGTGAAGAAGGCACCGTGTGGCGTGCCAGGCGCGGGCCGTTCGGCGACGTCGACGCGGCCGCACAGGCCATTGGCCAAGTCCACGATACAGGGGGCCGAACGAAAGTTCTTCTTCAGCGAGTGCTGCTGAACACCGGCGCGCTGGTGGTATTCGATGAGGAACTTTCCGTCGGCCCCCGCGAACTCATAGATGCCCTGATTGGGGTCGCCGATCAGCGTCACGCGAGAGCCGGCACCTATCAGCAGTTCCAGAATGGCCTGATGGACCGACCCGATGTCTTGGGCCTCGTCGATCACGATGTGCGGATAGCGACGTGCAAGTGCGGCGAGAAGTTTCGGTTGCTCCTTCAGCGCCCGGTAGGCCCAGTAGCGCCCGAGGTCGTGGGTGTAGGCGCCCGTGCGGCCCAGCTTTGCGATGAGGTTGCGCGCGATGGAGGTGTCGACCAGGTCAGGCTGTTCGTTGAACACGTAGAAGAAGACCTCCTTGCCGTTGACAAACGCCAGCTTCAGCTCCTTGATCGACTGAGGAAACGATGACGTCGAGAACTTGAAGCCTTCCAGGAACGTTTCATCGCCCGTCACAAGGAAGGCCGCCCGCGGCGACTGCATGGTCCGATGGCAATGGGGCCGGATCATGTGCGTGGTGATGAATCCGTCGAGCGTGTCGATGTCCACCCGCGATCGGCCGGCGTTGGACGGCAGGCTGCCGGCCAGATCGTCATAGGCCCTGCGGAAGGTGTCGACCGCTACGTTGGAAAAGGACAGCAGCGCCACGCGGCCGCGCGCCTCGCCGAGATTTCGCCGCATCTGCACAACGCGGTGCACGGCGGTCTTGGTCTTGCCACTACCAGCGCAAGCGATGACGCAAAGCGGCACCATCGGCGCGTCGACGACGCCTTGCTGCTCAGGGGTGAGGCCGCTCATGAGGCCGACGTCGCTGCTGCTTTGCAGACGTACTTGATGGCGTCCTGTATGTAGGCCGGCACATTGAAGGAGACCATCTCGTCTGAAATGACCTGCGCCAGCGACTGAGCAAAGCTGCCTTTCTGGACGTTCTTTGTCTTGCGTTCGAACATGCCGCAGAACAGCGCCTTGGCCTTGGCAGCGTCACCGACCTCCGCGGCGACGGTGGTTCCGAGTGACTTGGCGATCCGAGGCCGCAGCTCCTTCAGCGCTTTCAGCATGGCGGCGCGGTTGTCAGGATCCAGGGCCAGGTCGTACTCGAAAGTCTTAAGGCCATAGAACACTTTGACGTGGCTATCCTCGCAAGCCTTCATCTTCGCGGCGTTCGCCGAGACGGTGATGGTGTCTCCCGGCGCGGGATATAGCGGCTCGGCATCCTCGTCTTCGTTGTCTTCGTCCTCAGTCGCTGCCGAAGCTGCTGTAGGTGCCGGTGCTACTGCCGGTGCCGCAACTGGTGCGGCCACCGCTGGTGCTGAAGGCGTGGCAACTGCGCCTGCTGGGACAGGCTTTGGCGCCACTGGGTCGGCATCTGTGAGGACCGCCACCGGGATCTTCAGCGCCTTGTCGCCGAAGAGAGGCAAGAACGAATCGAAGTTCAGCCCCTCGACACTGATCAGGCTCACGCCATGCTGGCGCAGGTTGAAGCCCATGCGCTCGGCGAGCGCGTCTACCATCATGAGCTCGGCCGCGCCTTCGACAAAGATGACCCGACGAGCAAAGAAGAGCTCAGCGCGTGTGACATCGAGGTAGCGCTCTAGCTTCTCGCGTTTCCCTTTGTCGAAGGTAATGCTGCGGGGAAGGAAGGTCTCGACCGCAGCGCCCGTATCGACGAGGCACACTAGGCTATCCAGGTCGGCAATGCTTGCGAAGTTGGGCGAGTGGCTGGTGACAAACAGCTGGACCGGCTTCTCGCCGTCGATGGCCTGGATGGACTGCAGGTACTGCAGCAGCACGGCTTGAAGCTGCGGGTGCAGATGTGCCTCCGGCTCCTCGACG
>Ga0068855_100009755_pt1 | contig 11585 bp, 11 predicted proteins | sample KBSCornC52_FD_66592 | JGI IMG/M metagenome (GOLD analysis project Ga0068855, IMG submission 66592) | Corn rhizosphere microbial communities from Kellogg Biological Station, Michigan, USA - KBS Corn C5-2 | ecosystem: Host-associated > Plants > Roots > Rhizosphere > Soil ...
CCGATCTTGAACGATCGGGCGATCTCGCGGCCAACGTTGCGAAGCTGACCCGACGCAAGTACCCGGTGTGCGCGGTGCCGGGGGAACTTCAGGAAACGATCCGTCAGATGGGCGACGTCGGTGCGGCGATCGTCCGAAAGGTTGGCGTCGTCGTCGCCACCCGCGACGCAGAAGCTGCTCGTGAGCTCGAGTCGGACGACGACGTGATGGACCAGCTGCACAAGGCGTTGCTCCTGACGATGCTGGCACCCGGATGGTCGCATGGGGTCGATACCGCCATCGACTTGGCATTGGCGGGGCGCTACTACGAACGCTTCGCAGACCATGCAGTTTCGGTCGCAAGGCAGGTCGTCTATCTCGTCACAGGCGAACCGGCGATACGCGGTTAGCGTCCGATGGCCCTTCGACGTTCACCCGGCGTTCATTCGCTCGAATACCTGAGGTCATCCGGTCCCCTTAACTTCGGCACCGGATGGCGCCCACAGACGCCAAGTGACCAACACAGGAAGGGCTATTTCGTGAGGACTTCACGCACCGCAGCCGTTACAGCGCTCGCGGTCGGAGGGCTGCTAGCCCTAGCGGCATGCGGCACAAACGACAACACGTCGTCCGGATCGACTCCCGCTGCGGCGACGAGTAGCCAGGACGCAACCATGTCCCCGTCGGTCGGTGCGGCTGGAAGCGCGCCGTCGTCGTGTGCGACCGGCACGGTCAGCGGCGCCGGCTCGACATTCCAGCAAAACATGGAAACCCAATGGGCGAAGGACTTCGGCGGCGAGTGTGCTGGCGCGCAGATCAACTACCAGGGCGTTGGTTCGGGTGCGGGTATCCAGCAGTTGGGGGCTGGCACCATCGACTTCGCAGGTTCTGACGTGACGATGAAGGACGCCGAACGGGCCGCCGCCAATGCGGCATGTGGTAGTACGGCGATCACCCTGCCGGTTACCGCAGGCGGCATCGCGATTATCTACAACCTCAAGGGACTGGGGGCACCGGTCAACCTGAACGCGATCACACTCGCAGGAATCTTCCAGGGCAAGATCAAGAAGTGGAACGACCCGGCGATTGCCGCTGACAACTCCGGCGTAAGGATGCCGGCGACGCCGATCACCGTGTTCTACCGCTCCGACGCATCCGGTACTACTCAGGTGTTCACCGGGTTCGAGAAGGCCCTCGGTGGCAGCGCCTGGACCCTCGGTAGCGGCAAGACAGTACCGTGGCCGACCGGCCAGGGCGCCAAGGGATCGGACGGCGTCACCGCCGGTGTTGCTCAGACGGACGGCGGGATCACGTACGCCGAGGTGTCTTTCGCGAAATCGAACAACCTGCCCACTGCGTCAGTCAAGGGCGCAGGCAGCGGCTTCGCGGCGATCTCGGCCGGCTCGGTCTCGACGGCGATCGCTGCCGGCTTCACAGTGACGGGCACCGGTAACGACCTTGCCGGAAGCCTGGACTTCACCAAGATGACCGACGGGTACCCGATCTCGACCGTCTCGTACGCGATCGTCTGCAGCAAGTACAAGGACGCCGCGAAGGGCAAGCTGGTCAAGGCCTTCCTGGCGTACGCAATCACCGACGGGCAGGCCGTCGCGAACGGCCTCGGCTTCGCGCCAGTACCGAGCGAACTCGTCACCAAAGTGCGGCTGAGCCTCGCGGCGGTTTCGTGAGCCAGGCGCTTGCTCCGCTGAACGCGCCTGACATGGTGTCAGCACCGCGGAGGGTTCGACGTGTCGAACCCTTCCGCGGCATCACCCTTGCCGCGGCGCTGGTGACCCTCGCGATCCTGTTAGCGATTGCGGTCTTCCTGGTTTCAAAGGCGATCCCCGCGTTGCGGGCCGATACGGCGAGCTTCCTTTCCACGAGGGCCTGGCAACCTGACGCGACACCGCCGGTGTTCGGCGTCGCAGCGCTGGCGTTCGGTACGGTGCTGTCAAGTGCACTCGCCCTCACGATGGCCGTGCCAGTTGCCGTAGGCGTGGCGATTTTCATCGTCGAGTATGCGCCCAAGCGACTGGCCAACTGGCTTGGATACGCCGTCGACCTGCTGGCCGCCGTGCCATCGGTGGTGTTCGGGCTGTGGGGTGTGTACGTCCTGATTCCGCATATCACCGGATTCCAGCGTTGGCTCGCGAACTGGTTCGGCTGGATCCCGTTGTTCTCCGATCCCGACGGCCACACCCAGACCGCGAGCCGTTCGATCTTCGTCGCCGCCGTCGTGCTGGCAATCATGGTGCTTCCGATTGTCGCTGCCGTTTCGCGTGAGGTTTTGCGTCAGGCCGATCCGGCTCTGAAGGAGGCAGCGCTCGCACTTGGGGCAACGCGCTGGGAAATGGTGCGGACCGCCGTCCTGCCGCCAAGCCGTTCGGGCATCACCGGTGGCGTGATGCTTGGCCTCGGACGCGCGTTAGGCGAGACGATCGCGGTCGCACTCGTGCTCGGCACGAGTTTCTCCATTAACTGGCACATTCTTACGCCGGGCGGCAACACGATCGCCGCGAACATTGCGAACTACTTCGCCGAAGCGGGCCCGACGGGGCGCTCGGCGCTGATCGCTACCGGTCTGGTCCTGTTCGCGATGACGCTGTTCGTCAACACCATCGCGCGCGCGGTCATCTACCGCGGTGCCCCTCGTCGGCGAGTCGGCCGATGACGACTGCCCCGTATCAGCGCGGCGTCGCCGCGCCTGACCCGCACCCTTGGCGGATGCGCGGTCGGCGTGCTTTCGTCGATCGACTCGCCACCGTGGCGGTCTATCTCGCGTTCGTTATTGCGCTCGTCCCGTTGGTTGCGGTCGTGTGGTACACCGTCGGGCGTGGAATGGCTCGGTTCGGCAGCAACTTTCTTACGCACTCGATGGCTGGCGTCGGGCCACTTGATCGAAACGGCGGCGCGTATCACGCGATTCTCGGCACGGTCGAGCAGGTGTTGTTGGCCTCGGCGATCTCGGTCCCACTCGGCCTGCTCGCCTCGATCTACTTGAACGAATACGGCGGGCACAAGATGACGACCATCGTGCGACTGCTCGTCGATGTGATGACGGGCATCCCGTCAATCGTCGCCGGCCTGTTCGTTTTCGCGTTCTGGGTTTTGGCGCTGCATAAGGGTTTCTCAGGGTTCGCGGGGGCAATGGCCTTGGCCGTGCTGATGCTGCCGGTGGTCGTCCGGACCTCAGAAGAGATGCTTCGACTGGTGCCCGACGCATTTCGAGAGGCAGCGTACGCGCTCGGCATTCCGAAATGGCGCACGATCCTTTCGATCGTGCTGCCCACTGCAAGCACGGGAATCACGACCGGCGTGATGCTCGCCGTTGCCCGCGTGACCGGTGAAACGGCGCCGCTTCTGCTCACGGTGTTCGGCAGCCAGTACATCAACGGTAACCCGTTCCGCGGTGCCCAAAGCGGTCTCCCGCTGCTCATTTTCCAGCAGGCCTCGTCGGCCTATCCCGCAGCGATCGATCGTGCATGGGCTGCCGCGTTCACTCTCATCCTCATCGTCGTGGCGCTGTACGTCGGTGCCCGGCTCCTTACTCGGCGCGACGCGCTGAACCGGAGGTGACGGCCAACATGGCGAAGCGCATCGAAGTTATCGGGTTGTCATGCTTCTACGGCCAGCATCAGGCCGTGGCCGATGTCTCGATGATGATCGAACCCAAGACCGTGACGGCCCTGATCGGGCCGTCGGGCTGCGGCAAGTCGACTTTCTTGCGCAGTCTCAATCGCTTGCACGAAGTTGTGCCGGGCGCGCGCATTGAGGGTCGGGTGCTGCTCGACGATCACAATATCTACGGCACCGACGTCGACCCCGTCATGTTGCGTCGATCGGTTGGCATGGTCTTTCAGCGACCAAACCCTTTTCCGACGATGTCGATTTTCGACAACGTCGCCGCCGGTCTCAGACTCGCCGGTCAAAAAAGCAAAGACCTAACGGACGTCGTGGAGCGCGCTCTCGTCGGCGCGCATCTGTGGGACGAGGTCAAGGACCGGCTGAAGAAGCCCGCTATTGCGTTGTCGGGCGGGCAACAGCAACGGCTCTGCATCGCGAGGGCGATCGCAGTCGAGCCTGAAGTCTTGCTGATGGACGAACCATGCTCGGCCCTGGACCCGATCTCGACTCTCGCGATCGAAGACCTGATGGCAGAACTCAAGGATCGCTACACGATCGTCATCGTCACGCACAACATGCAACAAGCGAGCCGGGTCAGCGAAATGACGGGTTTCTTCACGCTGGCTGCTGCGGGGCAACCGGGCACGCTTGTCGAGTTCGATGCGACGAGCAAGGTTTTCTCGACCCCGACCCACAAACGCACGGAGGACTACATCACCGGCCGAGTCGGCTAAGGCGTCGTCTGACCGCTTCCGCGCAGTCCGTACTCGGCGACGATCGCGTCAGAAAATACCGGCCACGCCTGTGCGGCCCAGGCGCCGAAGGCGACACCGGTGAGTGCCACACAGGCGAGCCCGACTGCCGGATCGACCCAAATGAAACTCCCCTGCTGACCGAAGTGCCCGAACGTGGCGGGCGAGTTGTCTCGGCCGGTCCAGTGCGGATCCTTGCCGTCGCGAATCTCGAAACCGAGTCCCCAGTCGTTGGGATTACATCGGCCGAAGCCAGGCAAAACGCCGTCCAGGCCTGGAAAAACAACGGACGCCGCTTCGCCGAGTGTCTCGAGATCGACGAGCGTCGGTGCTAACAACTCCCTGGCGAATGCGAGCAGATCGCGCACCGAACCAGAGCCACCAGCCGCCGCATTGTCGTCGACCGTCGATGACGTCATGCCCAGGGGTTTGAAGACTGCGGTCGCCAGATAGTCGCTGAGCGATCGACCGGTGCGTTGCACCATCAGCTCGCCGAGAAGCTTGAAACCACCGTTGGAATAGATGCGCCGGCGGCCGGGCGACGCAATGACCGCACTGCCCTCGAGGTTGAGGCCCGACGTGTGGGAGAGCAGGTGGCGAACCGTCGAACCTGCAGGTCCGGCTGCCTCGTCGAGATCGACGTCGCCAACTTCAAGGAGTCGCAAGATGCCGTATGTCGTCAGGAGTTTCGTGACCGACGCCCATGGCTGCGGACGGTCGACATCACCGCCCTCAGCGATCGTGTCCTGCGGATCGGTGACGCCAGCGGCGGCCATCGGGGCAGGCCACCCCGCGAGTTGATCGAATGCCGACATGAGGTCGACCCTATGCGGACGACAATCCGCCTCGGCTAGCGCCTCACGCCACCGCGACCCGGTCCCGACCGCCCATCTTGGCTTCGTAGACCGCCGCATCGGCAGCAGCCATCAGCTGCATGTAGGTCATCCCGTGCAAGTGCTCGGCCACGCCGACGCTCGCGCGCACGTCGAGTCCCCGTGCGATGCGTCCCCACGGATGCACGGCAATCGCCCGCCGGATCCGTTCTCCGACACTCATGCCGGTGTTCAACGCGGCACCGCGCAACATGATGACGAACTCGTCACCGCCGTATCTCGCCACGACGTCCCGCTCGCGGCTTTCCCGTCGCAAGATGTCCGCGATCGCTTGCAACACTTCGTCGCCGATGGCGTGCGAGAACGTGTCGTTGACCCACTTGAACCGGTCGAGATCGATGAAGAGCAAGCACGTCGGCGACGTCGCTTCTGCGGTGAGTTCGTGGAGCGCGCTGTCGAGCTTGCGCCGATTTCCCAAGCCGGTGAGCGGATCCTTAGTGGCCTCCTGGCCGACGCGTTCGTTTTCTTGGGCGAGCTCGAGCATTTGCATGCGTACCATCACGGCTTCGAGACGCCGCTCTCGCTCTTCCCACAACGAATTTGCCAGCAGGACGGCGGCGTGCCGAGCCAGCGCGATGCCAATGTGATCCCCGGCTTCTACCCGCTCAACTTCGGCGGCTTGCAGCACGATCGCCACTTGCCACTGGCGCGAGAACGTTGCGTCGTCGATGCCGTAGGTGCTCTGAAGATGCTCGCGGGCCTCTTCGGTGCGGCCGAGAGCCGTGCAGCTGCGGGCTAGCCCGAGTCGAAGGATCAGCGTGTGTTCCGCTCCGAGCGGCGCGCCGTCGGTGCCGCTCGCCTCGAGCAGCTTCGCGCGACCGATTTCGGGCTCGCCGAGGCAGGCCCAGGCGAATCCCTCGTAAAGGGTGCCGATCCGGCTCCAGTGCGCGAGCGGATCGCCGCGTTGAGCGCGGATCGCGGCTCGCAGCGCCTCGCGATACCGGGCGGCCGCCTCGTCGTGCCGGCCGATCAGTTCCAGGCGAGCTGCCCACCGGGTCTCGTTGCGAGCGACCTCGGCATCGGCCATCCGGATCAAAAAGACGTCGCCGACCGCGCGGATCATCTCGCTGCCTCGCCGGAGCTGCGCTGACGCCAGTTCGAACATCTCGGCCGAACTAGCGGCATTCGCGATGGTGAGGAAGGCCGCCGCCCCGGCGCGGCTCGTTTCCCGCACATGCGACAGGCCCGCCAGGCCTTCGGTCAGCTCGTCGAGCGCCGTCTCGAACTCGTTGCGTGCAAACCGGGTCGTAACCACCTGGCCGAGGATCTGCAGCCGGGCCGCCGGGTCGCCGTCCGTGAGGTAGTGCGCCATGAGTTCTTCGGCGACGGCGACCGATTCGTCGTATCGGCCGTTCGAGGCCAGTGCGCTCACCAAGATGTCCCGGCAACGCCAGGCCGTCTGCTCGTCACCCAGGGCACGAGCCAGCGACTCGTTGCTGCAAATCTCGGTGATCGCTTCGTCTCCCGATCGTTTGGCGAGCGCGTCAAAAGAGACGAACGCAAGCCAGTGCGCGGGGCCGAATTCGCTCCGCCGCGCGACTTCGGCCCGGCTGCCCGCAAGGACGTCCGCCCGTACCGTCATCTGTGCGCCGAACTCCATCTCGAGAGCCTGACGAAAGCCTTGTCGCTTCCGTCCTGGTATGCGTGGGGCGTGCCGCTGCGCACGCATCATCGCGGCGGAACTCGGGCGAGTTCCGCTACCACCACATCGGCATGTAGTTGCAGGAAGTAATAGGCCGGAATTCGATCACCGTCGGACGAGCGGCCGACGGGGTGTCATCCGGACGTCGCCGGACGGCCGAAGAACCCGAAGTTCGAGTGGCTTGGGCGAATGACATCGATGTTGTTTGGGTCGTACGATGGGCGCCAGCGCCGGAGGTTCGACTCTCGTTGTTTGGTTCCGTGTTCCCGGCGCGCGCGGGTCGATCGGGAGGAACGCGCCATGGAGGCTGCCAACGCTCTGCACGGTGACAAGGCACTGCACGGTGTCAATGCACTGCACGCTGACAACGTCGGCGACCCCGCGTACAGCCGCAACCCCGGCAGCGAGCTCGGCGAGCGCGACCTGAAGATCCTCGAGTTCGAGCGTCAGTGGTGGAAATACGCGGGTGCCAAAGAGCAGGCCATGCGCGAGAAGTTCGACATGTCCGCGACCAGGTACTACCAAGCGTTGAACGCCCTGATTGATCGCCCAGAAGCACTTGAGGCCGATCCGATGCTCGTCAAGCGGCTCCGGCGCCTTCGATCCAGCCGCCAGCGGGCACGGTCAGCGCGTCGTCTCGGGATCGAAGCCTGAGTTTTGCGCCGCGGTCGGCGATGATCGAACTATGACCGAACCCGACGCCGGCGACTTCTCGCGACCAGGCGGTGCGCATCGCCGCACGAACGGCCGAGGGCGGCTGCCCGTACTGCTTCTCTCGCTGGTTGCCATCGCGCTCGCTGCAGTAGTGGTCGTCATCGTGCTACGCGATCGCGGCGAGCCAGCGCACACCGCACCGAGCCCAAAGCCCACGCATGCCTCGCCCGGATCACCATCGACCGCCCGCCAGTCGGGCAAGCCGACACCGAGCCCGCTCGCCTCGCCGGTGACGCCGATAACGAGCGGTAAGCCGACGCTCAGCAGTGCCAGCCCGACGACCGCTGCTACCGCCAGCCAGAGCCCGTCTGCGGCTCAGCCATCAAGCACGGTCGCCGCGGCCCCCGCGGTCGACGTCCTGAACGACTCGACCGTCAGCGGGTTGGCCGCTCGGGCAGCCAGCCGCCTGCGCGGCGATGGCTGGCAGGTCGGCATGGTCGGCAACTTCGACGGCGCAAACGTGCCTACCACGACGATCTTCTATCCCGGCAGCGCGAAGGCTGCCGCGCAGCGGCTGGCGGCGGAATACGGCGTTACCCGGGTGCTCGCCGCGACCGGGTCCGGCGATTCCGGGCTCTCCTCCTCAGATCTCACGCTCGTGCTCGCGCGCGACTGGTCGGACCCCGGGTAAGGTCCGCGACATGTCCCAACCGGTCCCGACCACCGCGGCCGGTGCCGACGGTCTGCGCGCCTTGCGTTCCGACCCCGCGCATGCCGTCGTGGGTCTCGATTTCGACGGCACGCTGGCCCCGATCGTCGACGATCCGGCCCGCGCCGCCCCGGCGGCCGGAGCTCGCGACGCGATCGCCAGGCTCGCCGCCCGCGTTGGCGTTGTCGCGATCGTCACCGGGCGCCCCGCTGCGGCCGCTGTCGAACTGCTCGGTCTCGACCGGGGTGCGCCTTTGCCTGTCGAGGTGCTCGGTCACTACGGCCTTGAACGCTGGACGCCGTCCGGTGGCATTACTCGTAAGCAGGACGTCGAAGAAGCCGACGTCGCAGGTGCTCGCAGCGAGCTGCCGGGGTTGCTGTTGAGGGTGGGATCTCCGCCCGGGACGGCGATCGAGGACAAGGGCGAGTCGGTCGCGGTGCATGTGCGCCGTGCGGCCGACCCGCAGGCCGCGCTCGATCTCTTGCGCGAGCCGCTCACCGCACTCGCGACCGACCATGGGCTGCGCATCGAGCCCGGCCGGTTCGTGTTCGAACTGCGGCCGGTTGGGGTCGACAAAGGCCTGGCGCTTGAGGGGCTGGCGGCCGAACTCGGGGCCACCGTTGTCTGTTACGCCGGCGACGATCTAGGCGACCTCGCGGCTTTCGATGCCGTGGATCGGTTGCGTGCAAGGGGAGTGGCCGGCTTCACGATTTGTGTCGTTTCGAACACCGGGTCTGACTCCGTCCCCCAGCTTGCTGCCCGAGCCGACCTCGTCGTCGAGTCGCCCCGCGCGCTCGTCGACCTTTTGGATCAGTTCTCGGACTCATTGGAGCGGCGCTAACTGCCGCGCGGCGCCCGCCGCACCTCGCGCACCTCGCGCGCCCGCCGCACCTCGCGCGCCCGCCGCACCTCGCGTGCCTGCCGCACCCGCCGCACGCACCCGCACCTCGCGCACCGGCACCTTGCGCACCCGCACCTCACGCACCGGCACCTTGCGCACCCGCACCTGACGCATCGATTGCAAACCTAAGCGTCGTTGTTAGCGCATTGAGGTTCGCATTCAGTGTTTGAGGTCGCTGATCGGAGTGGGGGCACGCGGCCTCGGTTGTTCCACAGCCAAAGACCGCTGTGGAAAAACCTCGGCTCTCACACGCGGCCTCGGTTGTTCCACGGCCAAAGACCGCTGTGGAAAAACCTCGGCCGGGAGCGTCCCTGCCCGACACGCTCCCGCCCGCGGCTCCCCTCCGATCCGATGACCTTAGTAAGGATCCGCGTGGGCGTCCCTCCGCGCTTTGGCTGAACTGCGCTGACCGTTCGGCCGATGGCGATCTAGTCACGGTGGGGCTCGCGCCCGCTCGCCGTCGTCCGGCCGCGAACTCGGCTGCGAGCCGCGCGACCGGGCCGGTACGCTTGGCGGCACAACTTCATACCGCTCATCAAGAGGGGCAGAGGGACCGGCCCGACGAAGCCCCGGCAACCTTCCCGACCGTTCGCAAGGTTTTCGCGACCAGGGCGCCGCGTGCCGAGGCCGCGTCGAGACAGGTGCCAACTCCGGCCCGTGGATGGCCCGCGGGGAAGATGAGGAGAGAGGCCTCGCACCGTGTCCAGTACCCCTGAGTCTGTCCCTGCCGCGCCCGCATTGGGCGCCGCTACCTCGCTGTCGTGTCGCGAGTGCGGCGAGCAGTATCCGATCAGTCCGCGCTACGCCTGTGAAATGTGCTTCGGTCCGCTCGAAGTGGCCTACGACTACGCGGGTGTCAGCCGCGAATCCATCGAGGCCGGACCGCAAAATATCTGGCGCTACAAGCAATTGTTGCCCGTGCCGAGCAACGTCATCGACACACCGAATCTCGAACCCGGTCTCACGAAGCTCGTGCGCGCCGACAATCTGGCCCGCGAGCTCGGCATGCGGCGGCTGTGGGTCAAAGATGACAGCGGGAATCCGACGCACTCGTTCAAAGACCGAGTCGTTGCAGTGGCGTTGGCCGCCGCCCGTGAACTCGGATTCTCGGTGCTGGCCTGCCCGTCCACCGGCAACCTGGCCAACGCGGTCGCGGCCGCCGCAGCGAGGGCCGGGATCAAATCGGTGGTGTTCATCCCGGCCGACCTCGAACGGCAGAAGGTTGTGACCACTGCCGTCTACGGCGGAACTCTCGTTGCTGTGCAAGGAAACTACGACGACGTGAACCGGCTCGCGTCTGAAATCGCCGGCGAAGAAGAAGATTGGGCATTCGTCAACGTCAACGTGCGACCCTACTACGCAGAGGGTTCGAAGACGCTCGGATACGAGATTGCCGAGCAGCTCGGCTGGCGGTTGCCCGAGCAGGTCGTGATCCCGGTCGCGTCGGGTTCGCAGCTGACGAAGGTCGACAAGGCGTTCACCGAATTCGGCAAGCTCGGTCTCGTCGACGCGACGCCTTACCGGGTTTTCGGTGCTCAGGCCGAGGGTTGCTCACCCGTGTCGAAGGCATTTAAGGCGGGACACGACGTCGTCCAACCTGTTCGGCCTGACACCATCGCGAAGTCGCTCGCGATCGGCAACCCGGCCGATGGGCCCTACGTTCTCGATGTCTGCCGTCGCACAAATGGTGCCGTCGAAGATGTGACTGACGCCGAAATTGTCGACGGCATAAGGCTTCTTGCCAGCACCGAAGGCATCTTCGGTGAGACGGCGGGTGGCGTCACGGTCGGCGTGCTGCGCAAGTTGCTGGCCACCGGCCAACTAGACCCCGATGCCGAGACTGTCATTTTCAACACCGGCGACGGCCTGAAGACCTTGGACGCCGTTGCCCCGGTGGTTTCGCCGTCCGTCACGATCCCGCCGTCCTTCGATGCGTTCCGGGAATTCCTCGACGCGAACGGTTTGGTCTAAGCCGGCGACTGCGTGGGCTGGCCGAGCGAGACCGCCGTTGATCATGGGCAAAGTGACGGCTTTTGGTTCCCTCACGCCACAATTTGCCCATGATCAACACTGCCGGCGGGGCTCGTGCCCTGGCAGGCGCTCGCACTTGCACTCTCACCATGCGAGTGCTAAACATGGCGCTAGCACTCTTAGCATCAGAGTGACAAGACAAGACCTGAAAACAGCATCTGGTCGGGGCGTCGAGGCCCCGCTGGCCGACGGACGTGACGCCGGTTCAGCGAGGTCGGCCGTCGCGGGCGTCGTGCCCGGCCAACGTTACGTCCCTACATGGGAGGACCACTCGCATGGCCAAAATCATCGCGTTCGACGAGACTGCTCGTCGCGCACTCGAGCGCGGCATGAACCAGCTTGCCGACGCCGTGAAGGTGACGCTCGGCCCGCGCGGCCGCAACGTCGTCCTGGAGAAGAA
>Ga0068855_100009756_pt1 | contig 11584 bp, 13 predicted proteins | sample KBSCornC52_FD_66592 | JGI IMG/M metagenome (GOLD analysis project Ga0068855, IMG submission 66592) | Corn rhizosphere microbial communities from Kellogg Biological Station, Michigan, USA - KBS Corn C5-2 | ecosystem: Host-associated > Plants > Roots > Rhizosphere > Soil ...
CGCTCCCGCATTCGGCCTACTCCTGCGAGCGGTTCGCGTCGCTCGTCGCGTGGGCCTACTGGCCCTCGCCGGAGAACTCGCTGCGCCCGCACTCGCCCGCCGACGAGGCCGGCGGAATGGCGGCACCCGCCTTCCGCACCCTGCTTTCCGGGATGCTGAATGACTCCACCTCTTCGCCGCAGCCGCCGGTGAGGGACTTCACGCCTGAGCTGCCGCTCATGCAATCAAGTGCTGCCTGAGCGCCTTCGCGACCGCCTGCGTGCGCGTATCGGCATCAAGCTTGTCCATCGCCTTTCGGATGTGCGTCCGAACGGTCTCGCCTGAGATGAACAACCGTTTGCCGATCTCGTCGTTCGAGAGGCCCTCCGCGAGCAGCCGCAAGACGTCGCGCTCTCGCTGCGTCAGCTGAGCCACCCGCTCGCCGGCCGCAACGGCGAGCATGCCCGCGAGCACCGGGTCGACGTACTGGCCGCCCGATGCGATCACCCGGACGGCGCGCAGCAGATCGTCCAGCGGCGCTTCCTTCAACACGAAGCCTCGCACGCCGGCGTCGAGGGCCGCAGTCAGGAGCGCGCGGTCTCCGTATCCCGTGTAGAGGATGATCGCGGTCTCCGGCGTCGAGCGGACAGCGCGCTTCGCCAACTCGATCCCGTCGAGCCCGGGCATGCGCAGGTCGATCAGCGCAACCTGCGGCTTACGCGTCTGGAGCTTTTCTAGAGCCTCGGCGCCGTCGACAGCGCGGCCGACGATCTCGATTCCGTTCGAGCCCAGGTATTCGCAGACCGCGTCCAGGACAGCGGGATGGTCGTCCGCGACGAAGCAGGTGACCGGCTCCAGCCCGCTCAATCCGCCCTCCCCAGAATGGGGTAGTGGGAAAGCACGCCTCTAGGTATAGCTCCGCGGCGCGCGGACCGCGACGATCAGAGGGAATGGAAGCCTTGGCGCCCTACGAGCAGCTCGTTCAGAGCGGCAAGCTGGTCGCGATCGGCGAGCTCGCTGCCGGGGTCGCGCACGAGATCAACAACCCCCTGTTCGCAATTCTCGCCCTGTCGGAGTTCCTGCTAAAGGAGCTCGAGCCGGGCTCGCGCCCGTACGAGCGCGCCGAGCTGATCCATCAGACCGGTCTCGAGATCAAGGAGATCATTCGCGGCCTGCTCGACTTCGCGCGCGAAAACAACGACGAACGCGTCGTCCTCTCAGTCGACGAGCTCGTCAAGGAAACGGTCGATCTGATGCGACGGACGAACGCGAACAAGGGCATCCACATCGCCGAGAACTACGAGCCCGTGCTGACCGACGCGAGCGGAAGCCAGCTGAAGCAACTCGTGCTCAACCTGCTCGGCAACGCACGCCAGGCATCTCCCGACGGCGGCGAGATCGTCGTCTCGGTGCACCGCGATGGCCCCGACGCCGTGGTCACCGTCGCCGACGACGGGCCAGGGGTCGATGCCTCGGTCCGGGAACGGATCTTCGAGCCCTTCTTCACGACGCGCCGGTACACGGGCGGCACCGGGCTCGGGCTCTCGATCGGGCTGGGAATCGCTCAGGCTCACGGCGGATCGCTCGCACTCGTAGGTGAAGGCCCGGGTGCAACATTCGTCCTGCGGCTGCCGGCGGCATGACTCGCATCCTCGTGATCGACGACGAGGCCGTCGTCCGCAACGTGATGGTCGAGATCCTGGAGTCTTCCGGTTACGAGGTCGCGGTCGCGGAAACAGCAGAACGGGGCCTCGCACTGCTCGACTCGTGCGATCCCGACATCCTCGTCAGCGACATCCTGATGCCCGGCCTCTCGGGCCTCGAGCTCCTCGACGCCGTCCGAGCTCGCCGCGCAAGCCTGCCCGTCGTGCTCGTGACGGGCGGGGGCACCTACGACATCCTCACGAAGGCGCTTGCACGGGGAGCCGCCGGGCTCGTCACGAAGCCGTTCTCCCACACGCAGCTGATCGCGGCGGTGGATGATGCCCTCGACCGTTCGCAGCGCAGCGAAGAGGAACTGCGGGAACGCCTATTCGCGCCCACACTCGCAACCGCGCTTGCAAACGCGATCGAGGCGCGCAATGCGGAGCTGGGCGGTCATTGCGAGCGCCTCGCCTGCTTTGCGGTGGACATCGCCCAACAACTTGGACTGTCCGACAGCGAGGTCGAATCCGTGCGGCTCGGTGCGATCCTTCACGACATCGGCAAGATCGGCATCCCCGACAGCGTGCTGTTGAAGCCTGGCCCGCTTGATGCCGGCGAGCGCACCGTGATCGAGACCCACCCGCTGATCGGCGACCATCTGCTCGAACCGCTCGACCTGCTCGCGAGTGCGCGACCGATCGTGCGCCACCATCACGAGCGCTGGGACGGAACCGGCTACCCGGACGGCCTTGCGGGCGAGGAGATCCCGCTGGGGGCGCGGATCGTAGCCGTCGCGGATGCGGTCGAGGCGATGTCGGCCGAGCGCGTCTACCGCAAAGCACTCAGCATCGACCAGATCATCGCCGAGCTTCGGATCGAGCGCGGTGCGGCATGGGACCCTCGGATCGTCGACCTTGCACTCGATTCGATCACGCAGCAGGAGCTCGTCGCATGAGCAAACACACCTGCTTGCTGGCCGACGACCATCCGGCGCTCCGCACGGCGGTGGCAGAGTTCCTCGCTGCCGCGGGCTATCGCGTGATCGGGCCTGTCGCCGACGGGCGGGCGGCGATCGAGGCAGCGCACGAACAACCCGACGTGGCGGTGCTCGATTATCGGATGCCGCGGCTCGCCGGCACGGAGCTCGTCCAAGAGCTCCTCGAGATCTCGCCGGGCACGCGCATCATCGTGTACACCGCAGACGGGGGCGAAGAGCTGGCGGCCGGGGCACTCGCAGCCGGCGCAAAAGGGGTGGTGCTCAAGGAGGCGCCCCTCGCCGACCTGGCCCGCGCACTCGAAGCTGTCCTCGCCGGCGGTACCTATCTCGACCCGGCGCTTGCCCAGCGGGATGTCCAGGCGGCGCGACTGACCGAGCGCGAGCATGACGTGCTCGAGCTCCTCGCCGAAGGACTGGCACACGAAGAGATCGGCAAGCGGCTCGGGATCGGCGCGGAAACCGTGCGTACGCACCTGCGAAAGGCGTGCGACCGGCTGGAGGCATCCACGCGCACGCAGGCCGTTGCGACCGCGCTGCGCCTCGGTTTGATCAGCTAGGGAGCCGTTCCCCGAATGGGTGAGCGGCCGGCCGCAATCCGGTGAGCCGGCACACGCGCGAGCGTGAATTCCCACGGAGGTGGTACTCGACCACGATGTGCCCGTGGCAACCGCGCTCTACGACTCGTGGGTGACCGAGCGCAACGCGCCAGAGCCGCGCGCATTCTGGGTGGACGCGCTGGCAACGGCCAAGCGCTCGGCCGACCGGAACCGGCACGAAGAGACGCTCGAGCTGCTCGGGGATCTCGGCACGGGCGGCGGCCCCGCTGACCTCGTCTTCCAGGTGGTGTTGCTCGAATCGTGGTCGAACATGGTGCTCGGGCGGCTGGACAGGGCGCTCGCGCTGGCGCAGCGCGCGAACGACCTGGCGGCACGCGCAGACTTCACCGATTTCGACCGGGCCGATGTGATGTTCCATCTCGGCTGCTGCCGCCTCAAGCTGGCCGAGTATTCGCTCGCGGCTTCGCTCTTCACGGTCGCGCTCGAGCTCTGCAACCGAACCGTCTTCCCGTGCGATCGTCTCCGCGCAAGCATTCTGCACTGGCGGTCACGCTGCTCCCAGCATCAGCGCGACTGGAACGCAGCGCGCCACGACGTCGACTGCGCGATCGAGCTGGCTGTCGGGATCGGCGACAGCTCGACGCTCGGTCATGCGCACTTCCAGGCGGCCGCCATCGCCGAGCGCACGGGCGACCTGCGGCTTGCGCGGTACCACGCGGAGGAGGCCGAAGGGGTTTTCCGTGCGCTCCACGACGACCTGATGCTTGGTCGAATCACCAACAATTTGGGCGGGATCATCTTCCTTCAGGGCGACACGACCAACGCGCTTCTCTATCTCGAGGATTCGATGCGGATCGCGCTCACCGCCGGGAACGAAGCCGACGCGGCTCAGGCGATCTCGTCGGTTGCGCAGATCCATCTCAGGAGCGGCCATCCCGAGCTCGCGGAGTCGCAAGCGCGCAATGCGCTCCAGGTGCTCGCCGGTCGCGAGGACTTCCTCGGCGAGATCGGCAACGCACAGCTCGTGCTCGCGCGTGCGCTTCTCGCCCAGGCTCTGTACGAGGATGCCGAGGCGGCTCTCACCGTCGCCGACAGGAACTTCCAGATCCTTGGCTTGGCGAGTCAGCGTGCGGCCGTGTTGATGGCTCGCGGTGAAGTCATGCTCGCTCAGGGTGCATGCCTCGAGGCCGCGGAGACATACCGCTCGGCCGCCGAGGCTCTCCAGGATTTCCACTTCTAACCCCCGACACGAAAGCAGACAACATGAATCGCATCAAGCTCCTCCCCGTCCTCACGTTCTCGCTCGCACTCGCCGTCGCATTCGCGAAGGTGAAGTTCCAGCCGCTCGGCTTCTTCGCCGGTCTGTAGGTCTGATTAGCTGGGGGCGTGCTCAGCCGCTTGGCCGCCGCCCTCGCCGTCGTCACACTCGGCGGCGCCGGTTCGGGCGGACAGCCCAGCATCGCGGGCTGTCCGATCTTTCCCGCCTCGAACCCCTGGAACCAGCGGGTCGACAAGCTGCCGGTGGCGGCGAATTCGGCCGCGATCATCAGCTCGATCGGCCTGGCCGCACCAGTGCATGCCGACTTCGGCTCGGGTCTCTATGACGGCCAGCCGATCGGCATTCCTTACAACGTCGTCTCGGGCTCGCAGGCGAAATCGCGCGTCAGCTTCGAATACGCCGACGAGAGCGACAAGGGCCCGTATCCGATCCCTGCGCACCCGAAGATCGAGGGCGGATCGGACCATCACATCCTGATCGTCGACAAGACGAACTGCCGGCTGTACGAGCTCGGCGGTGCGAAGAAGACGTCCGGCGCCTGGCACGCGTGGGCCGGCGCGATCTGGAACCTGCGCTCGAACGCTGTGCGGCCGTTGACGTGGACGTCGGCGGACGCGGCGGGGCTGCCGATCCTCCCCGGGCTCGCGCGCTACGGCGATCTCAACCACGCGCTGCGGTTCACGGTGGAGCGCACTCGGCGAGCGTTCATCTATCCGGCACGTCACTACGCAAGCAGCTCGACCGACCCGTCGCTGCCGCCGATGGGACTACGTGTGCGACTGAAGGCGAGCTTCAAGACGAGCGGCTTCCCGCCACAGGCGCGCGCGGTGCTCGAGACGCTGAAACGCTACGGAATGATCCTGGCCGACAACGGGTCCAACTGGTACATCAGCGGCGCGCCGGATCCACGGTGGTCGAACGACGACCTCCATTCGCTTGGTCAGGTGCATGGCTCGGACTTCGAGGTAGTTCGAGGGTGAACGTCGCACCGGCGCCGGGCGAGCTCGAGACCGTGACGCCGCCTCCCATCGCGACGGCAAGCTGCTTGACAATCGCCAGCCCGAGGCCGCTGCCGACGGGACGCTCGCGCCCGTACTTGTCGTAGAGAAAGAAGCGGTCGAAGGCGCGCTCCAGGTCGTCGGGATCGAGGCCGGGACCGGTGTCCGCGACGAGGAGACGGCGCCCGTCCACCTGCACCGTCACCGCACCGCCGGGCGGCGTCTCGCGCAGCGCATTCTCGATCAAGTTCGACGCGATCTGAAGCACGCGATCGGGGTCGGCCTCGACCCACGACTCCTCGCCTGCGGCGGTGAGCGAAACGGAGAACGCGCGCGCCGACGCCTCATGCCGCGCAACCGACTCGCGTGCAACCTCGGCGAGGTCGACGGGCTCGCTGCCGACGGAGAATTCACGCCGGTTCATCCGCGCGAGATCGAGCAGATCGCGAACGAGGCGCTCGAGCCGCCGCGCCTCGAGGAGAATCGTGCGCGACGCGTCCTCCGATGTGAACGCGCCCTCGGCCAATCCTTCGGCATACCCGCGAATCGCGGTCAGCGGCGTCTTCAGCTCGTGGCTCACCGAGAGCAGGAAGTTGCGCTCGCTTTCGCGTGAGGCGGCGAGCTGCGTCGCCATCTCGTTGAAGGACTGCGCGAGCGAAGCGAGCTCTCGCGGCCCCTCGACCGGCAGCGGCTCGTGGTGAAGCTCGGTCGCCAGCACGTCGCTGGCTGCGGCGACACGTCGGAGCGGCCGCACGATCGAGCGGGCGAGCGCAAACGAGAGCACCGCTGCAAGTGCCGCTCCTGCGAGCGCCGAGAGCAGGAGGTCGCGCAGGAACGGACGCCACGCTTGGGAGACTCCCTTTGGTTGCAGGACGAGCAGCCCGCGCGAAGGGAGCGTGCGATATGAGTCGAGGTACCGTTTGCCGTCGATATAGGTGGTCTGACCGTCACTCGACTGATTGACGTTCGGCACAAACGGCGCAAGCTCCCGTCGCGGCGCGATGATCACACGAATGTGCCCGGAGAGCAGGTAGTCGCGGTTGACGTAACTGACCGACGATCGCCGCTGAAAGGCGAGGTCATCCGCTCGGCGGGCGAGGTTTGCGACTTGCGTATGGTCGACCTGGCGCCGCGTCAGCACCGCGCCGATCCCGATCGTGAGCACGAGCGTCAGCGCCAGCGCCCCGAGGGTCGCGGCGAACAGCCGCCCCCGCAGGCTCTTCAGGTCGCAACCGCCTTGTAGCCCGAGCCGCGCAGCGTCCGGATCAAGTTGGGGCGCCCGAGCTTCCGGCGCAGCTGGGCAACGTGGACGTCGACCGTGCGCGTTCCACCGGGATACTCGACACCCCATACGCGATCGAGCAGCACGTCGCGCGACAGGACCGCACCCGGGTTGGAGAGGAAGAAGGCGAGCAGGTCGAACTCCTTCGCCGTCAACTCGATCTGCCGGCCTTCGATCGTCACGTCATGCGTCCCGCGGTTGAGCATCACGTCGCCGAGCTCGAGCAGATCGTTGCCCGCCTGTGGCTCGCTGCGGCGCAGGATCGCCTTGATGCGGGCGGCCAGCTCGCGCGGCGAGAAGGGCTTCGTCAGGTAATCGTCGGCGCCGACCTCGAGCCCGACTACACGATCGGCCTCCTCGTCGCGCGCAGTCAGCATCAGGATCGGCACCTGCGAGCGCGCGCGGACTGCACGGCAGACCTCGAAGCCGTCCATGCCGGGCAGGCCGATGTCGAGGATGACGATCCGGATCGGATGGCGTTCGAGCTCGGCAAGGCCTTCCTCACCGGAGCGCACCCAGATCACGCGGTAGCCGTCGCGCCCGAGGTAGCCGCGAACGAGCTCGCCTACCGACGGCTCGTCCTCGACCAGGAGGACCGTCCCGGCCATGACCTCGGAGTCTAGGCGGTTTCCACCCAGGCCTTTGCGGCGAGAAAACCGCCCGCGAGGCCCAGCGTGAAGGAGACGAGTGCCTTGAGCATGGAGGTGATCAACGGAAGCGGAACGTCACGCGGACTTGGGTGGCGGGGCCGCCGTCGATCCGCTGGGTGACTGCATTCGCGAAGCGGCGGATGTTCGAGAGTTGACCGGGCTGGCCGTTGACGGTCACCTGCGTCGAGGACGAGAGCCCGATCTGGACCATGCTGCCGTCCTGCTCTCGCAGCGTCAGCGAGGTGGGAGTAACCGCGGCGACGCGCCCGCGGTCGAGGATCAGCGTGTGCGGCACCCGACCCACCGCATAGTTGATCTCCGCATGCGTCCAGCCCGCCGGCATGACGCCGCCGCCCGCGCCCGAGGCGCTGCCGGCAGCGAGCGCCAAGGAGCAAGCCGCCGTGGCCGCGATCGCCTGGAGCAGGGTTCTGCGCACACCAAGATCATCGCCTCGGCGGGTCAGATTCCCGTCTGCCGTACGTAAGGCCAACGTAAAGCCTGCATCATCGCTACTTGACCAGCGAGAGCATCTTGAACATCGGCAGGTACATCGAGATCAGGATCACGCCGACCATCAGGCCGACGCCGATCATCATCAGCGGCTCGATGATCGAGGTGAGCGACTGGACGGACGAGTCCACCTCGTCCTCGTAGAAATCGGCGATCTTCCCGAGCATCTTCTCGAGCTCACCGGTCTCCTCGCCGATTCGCACCATCTGGCTCACCATCGGCGGAAAGATTGGGTTCTCGATCAGCGGCTGCGCGATCGACGCGCCGTCGCGGACGCGGTTGCGCACGTCGCCAAGTGCCTTCTCGACGACGTAGTTCCCGGAGGTCTGGCCGGTGATCTCGAGCGCCTTGATGATGTCGACGCCTGCCGCGACGAGCGTCGAGAGCGTGCGCGAAAAACGTGCCATCGTGATCTTGAGAATGACGTCGCCGATCTTCATCGGGAGGCGCAGCCGGAGCGCGTCCCAGACCGGGCGGCCGGCCTCGCTCTTCTTCCACTTGAAGAACCCGACGATCCCGCCTCCCCAGAGCGGGAAGATGATGAACCAGTAGTTGCGGAGCGCGTCCGAGGCATGCATGACGTACTGCGTCAGTGTCGGCAGCTGCCCGTTCAAAGAGGCGAAGATCTTCACGAAGATCGGGACGAGGAACAGCAGCATTCCGATCAGGACGAGCGTGGCGAAGCAAAGCACGATCGTCGGGTAGATCATTGCGCCCTTGACCCGGCGCCTGATCTGCTCCGACTTCTCGAGCTGGATCGCGACGCGGTCGAGGACGACGTCGAGGACTCCTGCAGCCTCGCCGGCCTCGACCATCGCGATGTAGAGGCGACTGAAAACCTTTGGGTGCTGTGCCATCGCCTCCGAGAGCAGCATGCCGCTCTCGACGTCCTGGCGAAGCTGTCCGATCGTCGTGGCGAGCACCTGGTCGCTCGTCTGCTGCTCGAGGATGACGAGCGAGCCGATCACGTTCAACCCCGCCTCGATCATCGTCGCGAACTGGCGTGAAAAGATCTGGAGCGACTTCGGCTTCACGGCCTTGAACGCGCCCGCCGAGGCCTTTTTGCCGCCCGAGACACCCCCCTCGATCTCTTCGATGCGGTCGGTCATCAGGCCCTGCTGGCGCAGCAGGCCGAGCGCAGTCGTCACATCGGCGGCAGTGAGCGTCCCATCGAAGGCGAGACCCTCCGCGTTGATGGCTTTATAGGTGAACGTAGCCACTGATTCCTCATCGGCAGTCCCCCCAAGGGGCTTGAGCGCACGGGCGAATCTGCCGATGCAAGATCAGACGATGGTCGGTCAGGTGCGCACGCGCATACAGCAGGAGGAGAGCGGGTTCGGCATTGTCGAGCTCGTGGTCGCCTGCGTGGTGATCACGGTCGCCTTGCTCGCAATCGCCGCCGCCTTCGAGACGGGTGTCGTTTCGATCCGCGCTGCTGCCAACAGGACGGTTGCCGCAAAGCTCGCAAACGCACAGGTTGAGCGCTACGCGGCGCTCGCCTACACCTCGATCGGTCTGGATGCGACATCACTCACGAATACGACGACCTCCGGCAACCCGTCGTACTCGAGCACCTACGTTTCTGACAGGACCGCGCTCAACGCGATCAAAAGCGGCACGGACGTCACGATCTCCGGCTGCGGCACCGCCGCGCAGTGCCTACCGACACAAACAGTTACCGGCACCGACAACAAGAGCTACATGCTCGAGACCTTCGTACGCGACGTCGTCTCGTTCGGAACCTGGACGGAGCGCGTCATTACCGTGATCGTGCGCAACCCGAACGTAAGCGGTACCCCGGAAATCTTCCGGGTCACCGCTGGGTTCGACAAAGGCCCCTAGCTGTAACTCCTGAGCATGTTGGTTCATTCGGGCCTCGCTGGAGGCTGAGCGCTGTCAAAGGCAGCTCGACCCCAAGGAGGTCACCGGATGAATCTGCACGGCTAACACTGCTCCCAGTTGGACTGGCAGGCGTCGGTTGTGCGAGCTCATTGTTGATGAGGGTTGGACGGTCGTGGCGGCGGCTGGCGCGCTGGGTATCAGCGCTCGCTGCGCGCGGAAATGGGTTAATCGCTACCGGCTCGAGGATTTGGAGGGGCTGCGTGATAGGTCGTCGGCGCCGCGCGTCGTCGCCAACCGGACTGCTCCTGAGCGTGTCGAGGCGATCATCAAGCTGCGGCGATGCGGTTCACGGCCGCCGAGATCGCGGAGACGCTCGGGATGGCGGTGTCGACGGTGTCGGGGATCCCCGGACCTGGATCGGGATGGGCAAGCTCGGCCGGATCGGGCTCGAGCCTAGCTCAGCCCGTTCAGCCGTTCCAGTTCGTCGGCGAGGTCGCCGGCAGGTACGTCGTGATCGAGTTGAGCGGCGTGCCCGGCGGCATTACGTGGAAGGGGATCAGCGTCGAGGTGCTGCCGCCAAGCGTGAGCGTGCTGGCGAGGACAGGCCCGTTGTTGGTCGAGCTGCCGTTGATGTGGTAATCGGTTGCGCAGTATGTGCCAACCTGGAACTTGCCGCTCCCGCTGTAGTCGACGCAGTACTTACCGCTGCTCGCAAACGTATAAGGCGTACTGTTTGCGAGGCCCGACCAGCAGCCGGCGATCAGGATGAGCCCGTTCGTGTCGGGATTCCAGGTCGCGGCGTTGCAGCCGGCGGTGCCGCAGATCGAGAAGCCGCCGTTCGTGAAGACCTCGCCGGTGAAGTAGAGCGTGCCCTGCCCGGTGACGTCGATCTCCGTGCCACCGCCTTGGCTGAAGTTTCCGTCGAAGTAGAACTTGGCGTTGGTACCGTGAAACGACAGCGTGTTGGTCGAGTGGTTCCACGCGATCTCGCTTGTGACGACCCCGCCCGTAGTCACCTTGCAGTCGTAGTCGGAGTTGGGGAAGAGGTTGACCGTGCCGAGGCTGTCGTTCAGCGTATGGTCGTTGTCGAAGAACGACGATGGAACGCCGAAGCTGCCGGCCCCGCAGTCGTGCCCGGTCGCGGGGCCCGGGTTCGCGCTCGCGTAGATGCCGGCAAGGTCGAGCGGCGGCAGCACCGGATTGAAGGGCAGGGTGGACGAGAGGTTGCTGGCGTAGATCGGGCTGTGGGTGCCGTCGCAGACACCAGTTCCGGTCGCCACGCTGTTACAGGTGCCGCCGACAACGAGCTTGGCGAGGGGCGCGGCGGTCGTACCGATTCCCTTGCTCGAGCTGACCGTCAGGTTTCCGCCGACAACGACTTGGGAGTTCGGACCGCCGGTGATCGCTGCGCTGGAGACGAGGCAGAGGTTGCCGCGTGTGACGATCGGCACGTTCACGACGTTGCTCCCGGAGATCGTCGTCGGGCAGCCGGCAGCCGTGCTGTCGGCGTAAAGGTAGTTCCAGACGGACGGATCGGTTGTGGTGACCGCCGAAGGAATGTTCGCTGTGGCCTTGATCACGCGGGTGATTCCCCGGTAGACGCCGGTACCGATCATCGTCCATGTGATCCCGTCGGCGGCGACGCTCGTCGCGTAGGTGGCAGTACCGTCGTTCGGCGAAAAGCTCGGCGTCGTCGTCGTCGGGACCGCCGCTGACGTATGCGTAGACGCAGCGCTGTAGACCTTACCCTCGGCGTAGGAGAGCCCGAGCTGGGCAAGCGAGAACGCCCTGTCGGCGTTGGCCGACTGCCCCGCGTTTCGGTGGTTGACGGTGACCGCGATCGTGA
>Ga0068855_100009759_pt1 | contig 11581 bp, 8 predicted proteins | sample KBSCornC52_FD_66592 | JGI IMG/M metagenome (GOLD analysis project Ga0068855, IMG submission 66592) | Corn rhizosphere microbial communities from Kellogg Biological Station, Michigan, USA - KBS Corn C5-2 | ecosystem: Host-associated > Plants > Roots > Rhizosphere > Soil ...
GTGCGGCAATTTGCTCAGCCGTGAGGAAGTCTGCAGAGATGAGTTTCAGCACTCCCAGTTCATTCAACGCGAATATGGAAAAGCTGACTTTGTAGGCATTTGCCCATGACCATATTGAGCATTCAAGGGAACAAAGCTGCTCCGCCGTGGCCGCAGCATCGAGTTTAAAATCTGCAATCGGCATCCTGTTTTTCCATCGCGCTTCAAAACGCTGGCATCTGTTTCAGCCAACGTTAGTCTAGCAGTGTCTTGCGCGCTTCCATCATGTGCCAAGTGCGCCATCGTGTGCCGAACAACGCCATCATTTCGCAACTGTGAACGTCAGATCCTGGACGCAGAGTACACATGGAGGATGATGGCCACTTCGTCGCCGCCACTGACTGTTCGTCGTACCGTGCTTTGTACCGCCGAATTTGAATCTGTGCTTTTCTTCCCTTCTTTCCGCACAAAATCGAAGGCCCTTGGCCAGCCAAGGGCATCAAGCACGTTTTGGGTATTCCAGGCCGGGCTGACGAGTTCAGCATTCGTCTGTTATTATTGATTCGCGGAGCATTGTGACAGATGTTCTGCGTCGAGGGCGCCTGAAAGCGGTTCTGGGACGGTTTAGCTTACTGCCCATTTGCTGTCCAATTTGATCCTAAAGCGGATATATTCCGTGGAAAGGATTGAAACAGGCAAATCCATTGACAGTAAGAACACAGTAAACATGCGGGTTTCCCACTAACCTCATGAAAAAGGCTGGGGACGTAGTTCAGTTGGTTAGAACGCTGCCCTGTCACGGCAGAGGTCGCGAGTTCGAGTCTCGTCGTCCCCGCCAGCTTTTTCAACAACTTACGAACATCTGCGGCGATAATCCCACAACACTCCGCAACAATCATGCGTGACCGATTTTCCCGGTCTGCTGCCGAGTCCGTAGAGAGCTGCCGGCGACAATCATTCAAATGCTCAGTAGAGGTTTTCGCAACCTCTACTGAGCAAATTTACAAATTTATCTGATATTCATGTTCACCGTTTGCGTGTGCGACATGCTTCCCGAAGTCGCAGTCACGGTAATGCTATAGCTGCCCGCCGGAGTCCCAACGGGAGCAGGCTGAGCGACCGCCCCACCACCGCCACCTCCGCAGCCGGTAAGCACCGCCAATGAGATAACAACAAACAACAGAACGAATGCAGCATGCCGCCACGGCAGTTTCTTCCGTTGCGTGATCGGAATCAGCAACGCCGCGATGGCGGGCAGCCACAATGCGAATACGGGGCGTGTTTGGCGCTGGAAAGGAGTCCACAATGCAGCCGTTCCCCGCGCGGTGGTTGAGACCGTCAGAGTAGTGCTCACCGGGTTTGGACCTGCCGTTACCACAGGCGGCGAAAATGAACAGGACGCCTGCGGCGGTAAGCCTGCTGTGCAGACGAACGACACCGTCCCGCTGAAGCCGTTCTGGCCACCCACGGTGAGAACAAATTGTGCTGGCTGTCCAGCCGTGATGGTCTGCGACCCAGGTGGAAGGCCAAGAGAAAAGTCAGGCGCTGGGTTGAATGTCGCCGTGACGGAACGGGCAGCACTCATGTTGACCACACAACTAGCGGCGCCACTGCAAGCGCCACTCCAACCGGCAAAGACTGAGCCTGTGGCCGCGGTCGCAGTCAGGGTGACGTTTATGTTCGTTGGAAAGGACGCGGTGCATGCCGCGTTGCAGTTCAGCCCTGCGGGATTACTGACAACGCTGCCGCTGCCCGTGCCACTCATCACGAGCTGCAAGGCAAAGGACGAGGGTACTGCAGGCGCGAAGGTGGCGGTCACGTTGTGAGCCGTGTTCATCGTCACGGTGCAAGCGGCGGTACCGGAGCAGTCCCCGCTCCAGCCGGTGAAGGTGGAATTGGGATCCGGTGTGGCCGTCAAAGTCACGACTGTACCGCCAGTGAATGGTGCAGAACAGGTTGCTCCACAATTAATACCCGCCGGACTGCTGGTCACGGTTCCGCTGCCCAACCCCGCACGGGCCACCGTTAAGATCTAGCCCCCGTTATTGATGGCGACGATCAGGGTGAAGTTCTGGGTAGCGTTAGGCGAAATTGTGTTTGCTGCGGTGATAGTGAACGAATAGCTCCCCTCGCTTCCGGCACTTGGTGTGCCGGCCAAAGTGGCGGTACCGTCACCGTTGTCGACGAAGGTCACCCCGGAAGGCAGCGCACCCGACTCGGACAATGTCGGCTTGGGAGACCCGGTAGTGGCCACCGTGAACGACCCAGCGGAGTCGACAAAAAAGGTTGTCGTGCTGGCGCTGGTGATCGTTGGGGCCGCCCCCGCGTTCGATCTCTCGATTTCAATCAGTGTCATCCCTACCCCCCTCCGGAGTATCCCAGCTCATCCCAGATTGGCGTAGGTTTGCCGATCGTCCGTCGCTTTCGGCGGTGCTTGAATCTTCCGATCATCCGATGTCCTGGCTCTCTTCCGCAGACTGGCCTCATAAGCCTCTCTTCCTTCCGGCGTGTCCATTCTGTATAGGTCCGGCGGCAAAGTGAACTCAAACGGCTCGGGCCGGCCTTGGCTTTTCTCCTTTCCGTTCTCTGCGTCTTCTGCGTCCTCTGCGGTGAAATGCTCTTGGTGTTGGTGTTGATTTTGGTTTTCGCTGAATGCTGAGCGCTGACTGCTGACTGCTTTTTCGCTGAATGCTTCTTCCTCATCCACCGTCGTTCGCACCAACTCCTGCGTCTTCGCCTGCCCAAACGTCGTCTGCCCCACGTTCTGCAATGCCAGTTGCATTGAGTACAACAGCAGCCCCGCCGTCTTCGTTGAGATCGTGCCTTCAATCAGCGCCTTCTGTATCCGCATGATCCCAATCTGGATTCCATTGGCATCCTCAGGCGCAGGCAAACTCAGCGCCAGGGCCCGCGCCTCCATCATCTGCCTGTGCGCAAAGCAGTAGATGTGTTTCTTCATCTGCGGAGACCCGCAGCTCGTTCCATCCTGCCTCACCCAGCGGCACCGCGGCGCTTCGTCGGCCAGTTCCAGCCTCGCCTTCAGCCTCATGTAAGCGTCTTTGTGCTCTTCCGCTCCATGCGTCACCCGCCCCACCAGCTCCGGATTATCCGCCGCCAGCCTCTCCAACTCATCGCACGCCTCGCCAATCCTCCGTACTAGCATCTCCGCTCGCTGCTGGGTGATAGTTTTGCTTTTCTCTGCGTTCTCTGTGTTCTCAGTGGTAAAAGGTCTTTGGCTTTCCATGGCGCTTTCTTTCCTTTCCCGTATTCCCCGCAGGGAGATTAATGATCGGAGCTTTTGAGCAAAGTTCGACCATTCTGCATCTTAGGCCAAAATAACCCAGCAAATAAAGCACGAAACTGGCCATGTTCAATTTCGCATGCTGAGAGAATTGTCGATTGGCCCAAATTCTTTGCATCTTTCCGGCAGTACACCTGCCCATGGTTGAGGGCAACTCGTCTGTATGTCATGCTAAGGCACCTCCGGAGGGCACCAATCAAAAGCGCCGCCCCCCACCGCAGAATAGCCGCCTTTGCTGGGCCGCACCTGTTTGAGACCTATTGAAGAGATTTGTGCTGTAATTGATTCGTGGGGACAATCGTGTGAGCCAGGCAGGGATTCTTTCATCAAGAGGTGACTATTACCAAATCCTGGTTGCTACCCATTGGTTGATTCGCCTTCTTCGCGAGCCAGCCAACATCCGCTGGGTAGATGTAGAGGCTGTAACCCTTCCTGAAAGTACTGAGCGCGTGATGGTTGACGACATTACCGTTGAGTTTACGGATGGCAAAAAACTTTTCATTCAAACAAAGAAAAATCAATCAGATTTCAAAGCTTGGTCATTAAATGATTTGAAAGAGGAGTTAATCAAAGCTAAACAGCAGTGGAAGGACCAGCCTACTGCAGAGATCCAATTCATTTCCCGCACTGAGTTTGGCGACTTGAGGAAATTGCATGAATCCTCAAAAATATATCGCCGCTACGGAACTTTCGTATCAACTGCTCCTCAAAACCTAAAGAAAATTCTGGATGAACTCGCCACAATATTGGCTGAGCCAAATGAAGGCACTTTTTCGTTTGTTTCTCAGCTTAGATTTGGTCCTACCCAAGATTTTGCAGACTGGCGGCAACAAAATCTGACCGCGTTAGCTGAATTTCTTCCTCATGCTCAAGCAGGAATTGCTGTGTTGCAGTCCCTCATTTTGAAGGAGCAAGGTAGAGCCGGATCAACCAGCGGGCCGCTAACTAGGAGCGATGTTATCGATGAGTTGGAGCGCCATGGACTTGTACCGGCCCCCCAAAGAAGTGAGGGTGAGATACTCCAACTCTTTCATCAAGCATCTGGTATCGGAAGACCCTGGCAACGTGATATAGCAGGCCATCGAATTCCCATTCCCCACCTCCAGATTGCTCTCGATGCCATTGACGCCCATAAGCGCACGATTTTATTAACCGGAGGACCTGGCAGCGGAAAGACCTGTGTCCTGTTAGACGTTGTCGATGAAATCGAATCCCGTTCGAATATCGCATTATTATTCATAAAAGCAGATCACTACAAAAACGCCAAGCTGGAGGCTGATCTAACTGCAGCCGGCTTGCCCGAGGATGTAGTCGGTCTCTGTGCTCGTATGTCCGAATATCGGCGGGTCGTGGTAGCCATTGATTCTCTTGATGTTTTATCTCTTTCCAGGCATCATGCGTCGTTGGGGTTATTTCTAAGTCTCGTCGATCGGCTCAGCAGGCTTAATAACATCTCAGTGATTGTGGCCTGCAGGAAATTTGACCTCAAGTATGACCCTCAATTGAGAGCCCGCGAATGGGAACAGTCCATCGAAATCGGTAATTTGGATTTCGAAACGCAAGTCACTCCGTTATTGCGGGAGATCCCGGTTGATCCGGCTTCCGTTCCACTAAAAACACGCACGCTCTTGACAGTCCCAAATATTTTGAAGCTTTACGTAACCCTTCGTGAGCATGGAATTTTCCCGACAGCGGTGACAGCCTATGAGTTATTCGAAATATTTATTGAGGAACTAGTAATCAAGAACACAACTCTCGGTGTTGATGCTCTCAAATTGCTATATAAGATGGCGAAGGATCAGCTCTCTGCGCGTAGCAGCACAGTACCTCGAGCTAGATTTGCAGAGAAGGCAGAGATGATTGCATCGCTTTGCAGTCTTGAAATTCTCGCGGAACGGCGCTTGGGCATCCTTGAATTTGGGCATCAGACTTGGGGGGAAGTCCTTGCCGTGCGCTCCGCAATTGAACAAGGCCAAAATCTGAATGAATTCATAAAATCGCACACCCCATTACCTTTCATACGCCCAGCAGTTCGGGCTTTTTTCTTTTACTCCCGGAGCAAAGCCCCAGAAACATTCTCACGACACGTCAGAGCAGTCATAAATGAACCAGAAGTTCCTTATCATTTAAAGCGCCTCATCGCAGAATCCCTTGCTGATCTGAAACCGGGCAAAGAGGATTGGGGAATAATTCGAGAGTTGAGCGATAAACATCCGGATCTATTCTTGCGTTTAATGTGGAAAGCGAGATCGACCGATTGGTTCTTATTTTTTAAAGAACATTGGATACCGCATGTTCGCGGACGAGAGGATTCATCCGAGATCCTGCTGACATTTGTTTCTCGTTTGAGTGATTGGATGAATATTCACTCCCATAAAGTTATCGATCTGTGGACACAAGCTTTAAAGGAGAACTGGGCCAACAGTTGGCGGACCAGGTGGTCTATCACAAGTTCGCTGGGAGATTTTAAGATTTGGTCTACTCCTGGAATTCGTGAGCTGCTGGAAATGCTTTTGTCGGATCATCAGAATACTGAACGTGAGTTTTTAGGGAAGCCGATTAGTCTTTTTGTAGAAGCAACCAATACAGGGGATGATTTGCTCTGGTCGTGGATCACCTGCGATTGCGAAGACCCATGTCGTATCGGACTAAACTCACGAGAAGATTTGCACTGTCATCCTCACGAGCTTTGCTCTCCTACCTTTTTGCGAGACCGCTTATTGGCTTCTGAAGACTTACTTAACAGAGCACTGGCATCAATTATCAAATGGAGCGAGCAGAGGGGAGAGTACTACCACTTCGCAAAGGAGATATTTGAAGGGTTGATACATCATACCTCCTGGGAAGGAAAGCACGCAGACAGCGCGCGCCATGCTGACGGAATTGATTTGCTGTTTATCGCTTTTGAAGAAGTGGTTGCAGATCACGTGCGGAAGAACTCTACATGGTGGCAACAACACAGAGATTTATTTTTGGATTCTGCCGATCTCGCCCTTCGTTACATTTTTATTGAGAAATCTATTTTAAATATTGACCATAACATTTCGGGCATAAGCAAAGCATTGACTGACCGAGCGCTGTTTGAGTACGGCACTCTTACATACGAATTATCTCGCCTGATGAATGCGACATATCCCTACTTGCCTGATGAAGTCCGGTCTGCCAATCAAGAGATGTTACTAAGTTTACATCAGGACATCACCGACAACACAAAATGGGTCACAAACAAGATATGTGCTTTTCTAAATTCCATGCCCGCACCGTATCGAAGTGAGCAGGCACAGGCACTTATAAACGCGAGTCGCAAATCGGTCCATCTTATAGAGTCGCGACCAGAGCCGTATATTCGTGGCGGTTTTGTAGCCCCTCCCTTCACCATTGATGAATTAACGGGCTTGACTGATCATGGAATGTTGAAGCTCTTGAAGTTTTTTGACAGTCCAAATACCGAGCCATCCCATTTTTGGGAAGGCGATTTCGTCGGTGGAAAAGACGAGGTACTACGACAGCTTGAAACAGCGGCCTCATTGGATCCTGAGCGGTTTTCTGTCTTATGTAAGCCGATATACCATGACTTTGACGATATTGGATTTCTTGCCGCTACAATTGGCGGTTTAGCGAGTCATATACTTTACACAATTGGGAGGTATACGCGGCCTCAAGGGTGGGAGCCAAAGACAACGCCGGAAAAGATTGGCCTTGGTCAAACGATTCTAAAATGGCTAGAAGATGTGGGTGCATTGCGAGCACTCTGGCACCATCATAGGATCCAACACGCATTCTCGGCGGTCGCTAGTACCGTTACCGACGATGAGGACATTGAGCGTTTAATCACATTGCTATCTAACAATTCAAGCCCTTCCTTTGAAGACCCGCTTAAGGACTTCGATTTAATTACAAAGGCAATTAACACAGTGAGAGGACAGACAACCGAAGCAGCACTAACCCTTTCAAATCGTCTGCTTGCAGACAGCCGATCGCTCCCTGCTTCTTTAACAAATTTCCATAGATCGATTGCTGCAGATAAGAGCGTGACTATTCGAGCATTACTCATTTATGAGTTACCCTTTACTGTCATCAAAACTCCTGAACTAGGTTGGGAGCTGTTTCGAAGCGCATTGACACCAACCGATCACAGGCTTTGGCCGTACACAGAACGGGTGTTGTATCACCAATATTATGGCCATTATGAAACGGTGAGGCCATGGATCGAACGACTCGAAGTCGAAGGGCACGAGGATGCGATGGGTGGCTGGAGTAGACTCCTCACCTTGTCATCCCTTGCTGGCCACGTTGACTGGCAAACCTTGGTATCAAAATTGGAACGCAGAAATTCAGAAAAGGCATGGGAAGGTAGTGCTCAGGTTTTCATCGCGAATCTCGAACGGCGTGACTCAACTCTGTTGTGCCAAAAAGGCATTTTGCATATCCTTACAAGTCCATCCGTAGCACGCTCAGCATTGAAATTGACTGATCGAATGTTTCTCGATGCGAGATATCCATTCATTACTCACGAAATGGCTCGAAAATACTTGGAAGCCGTGGAATCCGATGAAGATAAGCACAATCTGCATGGCTTCTTGGATTGGCTGGCGCGAGCTGCAAGAGATAATCCGGTTGAGACCCTGGAAGCTACCGAATCATTAGTGAAAGCGGTAGAAAATAGCAAAGAGGCACGACAGCTTTGGAACAAAGAATCGCTACTGCCGGCGTTGACTGCCATCCTGCGGGAAGCAGATGAATCGGATAACCCGGACTTTATTCGGCGGGCCGTTGCTGTTCAGGACAGTCTACTAAAGTTCGATGTTCATGGAATTCACGAACTCTACGATTTAGCGTCTGAGGCATAATGAGTTTCGCGATTTGCGTCCGCGATGAACGCAATCGCAGCCTAGCCTGTGTCCCATTTCGCTGCCTTTTGTGTACCTTCGTGTCCTTTGTGGTAACCCCCCCGGTGAAGCAAAGCAGGGATGGAATCACAAAGTCTAGTTCTGGACAAGCGGCCCAGCGCTGGATGCTGCGGCGGTATTGCTGTGGACTCCGCATCCTGCGGTTGCGAATATCGACAAGGAAATAAGTGCCAGGGCCAGTATCCATCGGATCGAAGCAGTGCCACTCATTGGTGACCTCCTCAAACATACTCAGGAATAGAGGTGCACTTACGTTCGGATGGATCGAGCACCGTTCGCTGGTTCTCAAATGGTAGGGGATGCCAATTGATGAGCAGAAACAGACGACTACCATTTCCACTTCGTCACTAGCTTCACTATTCGCCGAGCTAAATCAGCTTCGTGGCCAGGATCTTAGTTCTTGCCATCAGCAGCACGCAGTGACCGGGAACACAGAGTTGTGTGATCAGCAGACTTGATGTATAGGAAAAACAAAAACTCATTCTCAGCCACATTCCGCCAAACGAGTTGCCTCGTGTTCAGACTGGAAACGCACGATCAAAGTGTTCGATCACTAGTCATAGGCATAAAGACTCAGAAAACCCCATCGATTCTCCCGAGAGGGATGCTGGGACTTCAGTCCAGAATGGCGGCTGGCAAGAATCTGGTGCCGTAGATGGTTCCTGTAAAGTTTAGGATTACTGCTTCTATGCCGCTCCAGCCAAAGAGAATGTACTGGGTACCCGTCCCACCCTTCGCATGCGCTGCCCATGGCTATCGAGGAGAGGGTTGAAATCAAAATATTTTACGCTCATTGCCTCGAACGAAAGGCGTTTGGCCGCGGCTTTTGTTCCTCTCCTGGAAGCGTAAATACGGCACTGGAAAACTGATGTTTTCCAGCAGGTGATGCAAGACCAAAATTGCGGATGTTGTGAGCACGATAACGGCCCGTTTCTTGATGGAAATGAATTCTTCGATACGCCAGGCCGGCATCCTGTCCCATCACATGGCATTGTGACCTGCATCACAGCTTCGACATCCCGGAACGTCAAAAATAGCTCCATGGAACTCGAACGAACGTTCGATAGGCTATCAGATCTGCTCCAGGACCTCTCCTTTCCTTCGGTGCGAACCTGGAAGCAGCAGCATCCCGGCGGAAAAGCCGTGGCGTTCTTCCCCGTTTATGCCCCCGTGGAGATCATCCATGCCGCCGGCATGTTGCCGGTGGGCTTAGCCGGCGCCGGCGACAGGCTGGATATCCAGCATGCGGATTCGCGATTCGGGTCGTTCATCTGCTCCATCGTGAAGACCACCATGGAGATGGGCATGACTGGGCACTTGGAGCCGATTGACGGCTTCCTGTTTTCCTCCATCTGCGACTCAGCGCGCAATCTCTGCTTTGTGATGAAGCGCAATTTCCCCCAGCTCTACGTGGATTTCATGCACCTTCCGCACAACTCCGCTTCGCCGGCGAGCGCGGACTTTCTGGAGGAAGAATATCGCCGCATCATGGCTGAACTGGAGCGTCTGGGCGGAGCGCCAATCAGCGATCACGCGCTTCACAACAGCATTGATCTTTATAACCTGCAGCGCCGGCTGGTGCGGCAGCTCTACCAGTTGCGTGCTGACAGCCCGCACTTGCTGCGCGCCTGGGAGTCGTACCTGTTGACGCGGGCCGGGAACTTCATGCCGGTGGAAACCCACATTGCGACCTTGGAGAACGCGCTCCGCCTTCTAAGAAACCGCGAGGGCAAGCGCAGGGATTCCATTCGGGTAGTGGTGGAAGGTTCGTTTTGCGAGCAGCCGCCGCTGGAGGTCATACGCATGCTGGAGGCCGCCGGGTGCGACATCGTGGAAGACGATTTTTCGATCGCCCAGCGCTGGTTCCATGGCGACGTCCCGACTGCGGGCGATCCTGTCCGCGCGCTTGCAGAGAGTTACGTGAGCGACGCAGTGTATTCCTCCGTGCGGCATGACTTCAATAATCCTCGCTGGGAAGGGCTGGCGGACAAGATTCGCCGCACCCGCGCCGACGCTGTGATCATGCTCATCGCGAAGTTCTGCGAGCCGGCGTATTTCGATTATGTGCTGTTCAAGAAAAAGATTGAAGAGATGGGATTGCCGCATCTCCTGCTGGAGTTCGAGGAGAAGTTGTTTACCTTCGATCGCCTGCGCACCGAGGTGGAAACTTTTGTGGAATCACTGGTCTTTGACTAGCTGAAGGAGGATGGATGGCTGATATTCCCGCGACCGAGTATCGAGGCGGCATTCACCAGCGCCAGAAAGAACTGATGCTGGACTGGTACGGCCAACTGGACCAGACCGCGCAAAAGGCCGACCCACCGACGGTCTCCATGATGGTGTCCGGCAATTGCGTGGAACTATTGGAAGGTTTTGGCGCGGTCCCAATCTATCCCGAGGTCAACGCGCTCCAGCTTGCCATTCGCCACCAGTCACTGGACCCGATCCTGGCCGCAGAAGACATGGGTTATGCTCCTGACAACTGCGCTTACGTTAAGGCGGACATCGGCTGTTACGTGAAGGGCATTACGCCGACCGGTGGAAAGATGCCGAAACCCACTCTGGTGCTGTGCAACTTTGTCGGTTGCAATACCTACGCCAAATGGTTTGAGCACGTGGCCGCTCTTACCGGAGCGCCGCTCTACATGCTGGACGTTCCTTTTATGCGCAACGACCAGCCCAGCCAGGCAGACATTGACTATGTGGTCCGGCAGCTCCATGAAGTCGTGGCCCTGCTGGAGCGGCTCACTGGACGCACATTCGACTATGCGCGCTTTCAGCAGGCGGTGGACTGGTCGCGCCAGACGGAAGAGATATGGTCGCAGATCAAACATCTGTCGCAGCACATGCCTTCGCCGTTCGACGCTTATTTTGACGCGATCACGCTGATGGGGCCGCTCTACGTGCATCGCGCCAAGCGCGAGGGCCTCGAGTTCTTTCAAGCCGCCCTGGCTGAGTTTCAGCAGAAATGCAACTTGAACCAGGGCATCTACGATCAGGAGAAATTTCGCCTGGTCTTTGAGGGACCTCCGCCGTATCCACACTTTCGCACCTTCCGCGACATGTTTGCCAAGTGGAAGGCGTGCGCGGTGGCATCCACGTATTCGACAGTGGGCGGGCTATGGGAGTTCGGCTTCCGGCATGATCCGGAGCGGCCGTTTGAGTCCGTAGCCATGCACATGCTGGCCCACAACGTAACCAACCGAAATTATCTTCAGCGGTATGAGCAAATCCATCGTTACGTGAAGGAATGGAAGGCGGACGGCATCATCGTTCACTTCGTGAAGAGCTGCCGCTTGTTTTCCGCAGGACAAGGTGACATGCGCGACTACTTCACCAAGAAGCTGGGTATTCCCACGCTGTACATCGAATCCGATCTTGAAGATCCGCG
>Ga0068855_100009760_pt1 | contig 11581 bp, 9 predicted proteins | sample KBSCornC52_FD_66592 | JGI IMG/M metagenome (GOLD analysis project Ga0068855, IMG submission 66592) | Corn rhizosphere microbial communities from Kellogg Biological Station, Michigan, USA - KBS Corn C5-2 | ecosystem: Host-associated > Plants > Roots > Rhizosphere > Soil ...
CAACCGCGCGGGCGGCACCTCGCAGGCGCTGGCCGGCGCGGCCGACCCGAATTTCCTCGAATACTACCCGTCGTACTCCGGTGACGACAAACTGATCGCGTTCAACCGCGCGCCCAAGCCGGGGGCGGCCGCGCCGGATGGCCCGTATTACAACCGCTTCGGCAAGGTCAGCGTGATCCCGGCCGCCGGCGGCACTGCGACGGAACTAGTCGCCAATGATCCGGTGGCCTGCGCGGGTGACACGGTCGCGGCGGGCCTGATCAACAGCTGGCCCAAATGGTCGCCCGATGTGTTCTCGTTCGGCGGCAAGACCTATTACTTTTTGGTCTTCTCGTCCGCCCGCAAATACGCCGATGAATTTTCGGCGCAGTTCACGCTGCCGGTCAATCCCGCATCGGCATTCAAGGGCTTGAATCAATCGTCGCAGCTGTACCTCGCCGCCGTCGTGGTCGACGACGCGACCGGCGCGATCACGACCTACCCGGCCGTCTACATCTGGAATCAGAATCGCACACCGGGCACTGACGGCATGAGCACGAGCGGCCTCCAATACAGCAACCTCACGCCCGCTTGGGATCCGGTCAAGCTCCCGGCGCTCGTGATCCCGCCGGTGCCGAGCGACGTCGTGCCGAAGTGATGCGCTGCTTTCTTTGGGTTGATGGTCACGCTGCGCGTCGCGCCGCGGCCCAGCCTTCGGCGTCCGAGGGCGCTCCGCCCGCAGCCCGGCCAGGGTTTGCGGGCGCAGCCTGCGCCTGATACGCCGGCTGCACCGTGAGCTCTTCCAATCGCGCGCTACCCCAGCGCTTGCGCAAACACGTGGCAGAGCGCCTCGCGATTTCGCTGCAGCGCGTGGACGCGCTGTTTCGCGCGGGCCGCCTCTCGGTCGTGACGCCGGAGAGCGCGGACCCTCAGCGATCAACGCTCGACGCACTGGTTTTCGAGAACGACCGCGTGCTCTTCGACGGCACCGCCCTACCCGAACGCGCTCTGCCCGCGGTCGTGTTACTCAACAAGCCCAAACACGTGACCTCAACCGCGTGCGACCCCGCCGGAAAGCGCGATCTCGCGCCGTACCTGCGCGAGATGCCCGCGGGCTGCTTTCCCGTTGGTCGGCTGGATCGGGAAACCACGGGGCTCCTACTCTTCACGAACGACGGCGAGCTTGCGAGCGCCGTGCTGCGCCCGGATCATCTCACGACCAAGACCTATTGGCTCTGGCTCGACGATGAGTTATCGCCGAGCGATCCACGGCTGGCTCAATTGACGTCCGGCGTGCTGCACCAAGGCGAACGGCTCGCCGCAAAGTGCGCTCGGCTCATCTCGTCCAGCGAGTCCGCGAGCGAGCTCGAGCTGACGCTCACTCAAGGTCGGAATCGCCAAATTCGGCACATGTGTCGCGCGCTCGATTTGCACCTGGTGCACCTGCACCGCCGCCGCATCGGCCCGCTCGACGACACCGCGCTCGCACTCGGTGACTGGCGCCCGCTGACCGACGGCGAACTCGCCGCGCTCTGGCAAGCCGTGGGCGGCCGCGCGGCAGTTCGCGAACGAAAACTTGCCGCACTCCGCCAGCAAGCCCAAGCCGCCCGCACCGCCGGCACACCGCGCCTGCGCCTCGAACATTGGCTCGAAGGCGAACAACGGGCCTGAACCGCGCCTCACCGCCCAGCGCACAAGGGGGGACGCGCTGCTCGGTGCGCATCGCGGATTCTTTGCCTCGAAGCGGGCCCCGCGCCGGCCCCTTTAAAATGGAATGGCTGTTCGCGCATTGAGCGCGAACCGAGCGCGCTCCTCGGACAAAGCGCGCCGAGAGCAAGAGCTTCGACGGCAGCAGCGAACTCGAGCAGCGTGCGCTTCGCGGGCGGGCCTGCGCGGCACTCGGCTCTGCGAGTCGCTCGGCTTTTCGCGAAAGTCAGTTCATGCGCCTGGGTGGTGGAGAGGGCGTGCTCGGGGCGGGCGCGTGAAATTCAGTTCATCGCCGAGGCGAGTGCTCGGCGCTTCAGGTGAAATTCAGTTCAGGTCCTGTGCCGAGCACGCAAGGCGTGTGCGGGGCTGACGGGTTGGGACGCCGAAGGCTACGACGCCCAGCGCGCGTTCGGTGACCATCAAACAAACAATCTCAGGCGCGTTCCTGGGCGGGGGTTTGCGGGTGGGGAGGGCGGGGTTAGCTGCAGCCGCAGTCGCTTTGGAGGCCAACGATTTCGAGGGCATCGCTGCAATCGAGCGGGGTTTCGGTGTAGAGGACGCGGGCGGCGCTTCTGAGCGCGGTTTTGCGCTGTTCGGCCGGGGCAAGGTGGGCGGCGCGCAGCGCTTCGCGCGCGCGCGGGGGGACGGCTTCACTGTGAACGAGTAGGTGGGCAAGGCTGAAAGCCATGGGTGGTCTCCTCTGGAGCCGCGGGGCGCGGCTGGGCCGAGCTCTCAAGCTCGACTCCGGGAACTTGGGGTCGCAGTTTCTTCTGTCAAGCGACTTTCTTTTGGAAAGTGACATGGCTATGTTTGTTTCGTGTCAAAAGCCGTCGATTGTCAGTGCAAGGCGTTCCAAATCGCGATCGAGGTGCTCGGTCGGCCGTGGACGGCGATGATACTGACCGAGCTCCAGGCCGGTCCGCGGCGCTTTGGAGAGCTCGAAGAGGGAGCGCCGGGCATGGGCGCGAAGGTGCTCTCGGCACGGTTGAAGGATCTCGAAGCCCGCGGTTTGGTCGAACGGCAAGTGGAGCCCGGCCCGCCGGTTCGCGTTGCGTACGAGCTCACGCGTCAAGGGCGCGCGTTCGGACAAGTGGCAGAGGCGATTCAGCGCTGGGGGCGCGAGCTGACCGCCGCCGAGCCGAGCGCGGGGCGCGTGAAGCGGAGCGCGTCCGCCGCTCACTCCTGAGAGTGACGCGCAGTTTTCGTGCGCCTGCGGCGGCTTGGTATTTCTCGGTTTAGGGCGCTCGGCATCGAACGTCCGCGCGAGCGAGCTCTTCAAAATTGTCACAGCGCCTTGCTCGGGAAATTTGCGCCTGATTTCGCGATTGGCTGAGTTGCATTCTGCCACGTGCAAAAACGCCGTAAAGTGAACCGAAATGTCCGCGCCCCGCCCCCATCCCGACTCGGTCGCGCCCGAGAGTGACGCGAGCGCGCCCCGTTCGGACGCGGTGGTCTGGTCGAGCAGCGAGCGGTTTCTGGCCGAGGCGGCGCGAATGCTTGCGCAGTCGCTCGACTATTCGGCCACGGTGGCGTGCGTGGTCGACTTGGCCGTTCCAGCGTTTGCCGACTGGTGCCTCGTCGATCTGCTGACTGAAGATGGCACTAGCTACGATCGGGTGGCGGTCGGGCATCACTTGCCGGGTGGAGACGCGGTGGCTCGCGCGCTCAAGCAACGCTATCCGCTCCGCCCGGAGCCGCAGACGCGCGTCGAACGCGCGCTGCTCGAGAGGCGTGGCTTTTTGATCCGTGACATGGAGGAGGCGACGGCTCGCGCCGTTGCCCGCGACGAGGCGCACCTCGAGGCCATGCTAATGATGCACATGCGTTCCGCGGTCGTCGTGCCGATGGTTGCGCGTGGCCGCGCCATTGGCGTGCTCTCTTTGATCGTGTGTGCGCGCAATTTCGACCAGCGCGATCTGTGGTTCGGCGAGCAACTGGCGCACAGCGCGGCCGCAGCCATCGACAACGCGCGCTTGTACGAGGCCGAGCGGCGCGCCCGCGTGCAAATCACCCAGCTTCAAGCGGTGACTGCGGCGCTCTCGCGCGCCTCGACCGCGGAGGAGGTGGCGGCCGATTGTTGCCGCATCGGCAGCGAAGCCGTAGGCGCCCATTCGGCCGCGCTCTGGCTCGCCCAAGCGGACGGCTCGCTGCGCTTGGCCGGCGCCTTCGGATCTTCGCCCGAGTTTCTGCAGCGGTTCCAAGTCATCCCAGCCGGCACGCGCGGGCTACCCGCAATCACGGTGCTCGAGAGCGGCGAGCCACTGTGGGTCGAAACTGCGGCCGATTATCAGCGCGCTGCACCCGAGTTCTATGCCGTGGCCGCGGACGCGGAGCGCTTGGTGGCATACGGCGCGGTGCCCATTTCGCTCGACGGCCGGGTCAACGGCGTTCTGGTGTTCGCGCACGCGCTCGGCCACCACTATGACTCGGCGGAGCGGGCCTTTTTCTCCGCGCTGGCGCAGCATTGCTCACAAGCTCTGGATCGCGCGCGTTTGCTCGATACGGAGCGCCGCTTGCTCGAGTCCGAACGCCGCGCCAGCGCGCGCGTGCGGCTGCTCGCGCAGGTGAGTGAGACGTTGTCTTCGTCGCTCGATCTGGATGAGACACTGCGCAAAATCGCCAAGTTGGTGGTGCCGACGTTGGCCGATTGGTGCGTCATCGACCTCGTGGAAGGAGACGTGATTCGGCGCGTTGCGACCGAAAATCCAGATCCGCGCAAAGTCGAGCGTGCGCTCGAGCGAGCCGCGCGCAGCGAGCTGCGCGTCGGAGACGGCAGTGCCATCGCCCGCGTGATCGCGCTGGGCAAGTCGCATTTTCATCCGCGGCTGGCGCGCGAGGTGCTCGCATCGGCGGCTCGCGACGAGGAGCAGCTGCGCTATTTGCAGAGCGAGGGCATCGTCTCGTCGATTGTCGTGCCGCTGTTCGCGCGTGGCGCGTGCGTGGGCGCTTTGTCCCTCACGACCTCTGATTCGGGCCGCGTGTACGACGAAGGAGACTTGACCTTTGCCGAAGAGCTCGCACGCCGTGCCGGGATGTCCATTTCCAATGCGCGGCTGCACCGCGAGCTGGAAGATGCGCACGCGCGCATGCTGCGGCTGTTCGCGCAGGCGCCGATGGCCATCGCCATTTTTCGCGGCCCCGAGCATCGCATCGAATACGCCAATCCCACTTATCTAGCCATCACTTCGCGCGGGGAAGACGTGATTGGCCGGCTACACAGCGAGGTCTTCCCGGAAGCACGGAGCACCGGGCGCGCCGTGCTCGACCAAGCGTTCCACAGCGGTGAGCCGTGCACGTTTCCGGAAGTGCGCGTGCTGCTCGACCGTGGGCAAGGACCACAAGAAGTGTTTTTTCACGTCTCGGTCGTGCCGCTCCGCGACGAGAGCGGCGCGCCGGACCGCTTGATGTCGGTTTCATTCGACGTGACCGATCGCGTTTTGGCGCGGCGCGCGCTGGACGCCGAGCGTTCGAAATTGAAAACGGTCTTCGAACAAGCGCCGTTCCCGCTGGGCGTGTTCGAGGGGCCGGAGCATCGGATCGTGCTCGCGAACTCGAAATGGGAGGCGCTCGTGCAGCGCACGCTGACGCCGGGCGCGCGGCTCGAGGATGTGGTGCCCGAGCTGCGGGCTCAAAATATCCTGAGCCTACACGATCGCGCGTTTGCGGGCGAAACGGTGGTTGGTAACGACGTGCCGCTCGAATTGATCGTCGACGGTCAGGTGCGCTCGCACTTCTTTCACGTCGTGATGCAGCCGTTGCGCAATCAATCGGGCGGCATCGACGGCCATGTGACGATGGCGATCGACGTGACCGAACAGGTGCTGACGCGCTTGGACCTGGAGACCGCGCGCCGTGACGCCGAGGCCGCGAGCCGCGCCAAGGACGATTTTTTGGCCATGCTCGGCCACGAGCTCCGAAATCCGCTCGCGCCGATCGTCACGGCGCTCAAGCTGATGGAACTGCAAGATCCCGATGGCTCCGAGCGCGAGCGTCGGGTGATCAGCCGCCAAGTGCAGCACCTCACGCGGCTAGTCGATGATCTGCTCGATGTGTCGCGGATTGCTCGCGGTAAAATCGAGCTTCGAAAAGAGCCGACCGAGGTCGCTCACTTCGTGGCGCGCGCGGTCGAGACCGCGAGCCCGCTGTTCGAGCAGCGCCACCAGCACGTGCGCATAGCGGTGCCCGAGCGCGGTTTGTGGGTGGACGCCGATTCAGGGCGCATGGCCCAGGCACTCTCGAATTTGCTGACGAATGCCGCCAAATACTCGGACGTCGGCGGGCACATCGCGGTTGCCGCTAGCCGCCACAAAGATGAGATCGTGATCACCGTCAGCGACGACGGCATGGGCATCCCTGCCGACATGTTGGGCCAGATCTTCGAGCTCTTCGTGCAGGAGCGTCAAGCGTCCGATCGCGCGCGCGGCGGGCTCGGTTTGGGCCTCGCCATCGTGAAGAGTGTCGTCACCATGCACGGCGGGTCGGTCAGTGCCGCGAGCGACGGCCCGGGAAAGGGCAGTGAATTTTCGATCCGGCTGCCAGCGATCAACGTCACCGACCAGGAGCGCGCGCAACGGGCGACGCCCGAGCGGAGCCTGCGGAAGCCGCAGCGCGTGCTGCGGATCTTGGTGGTCGACGACAACGAGGACGCGGCCGATCTCTTGGCGCTCGCGCTCAGCGCCGCCGGTCACCAAACGCGCAAGGCCTTCGACGGCCCGAGCGCGCTCCATGCCTTGGAGGATTTCGACGCCGACGCCGCCGTGCTCGACATTGGCTTGCCTGCAATGGACGGCTACGACTTGGCCCGCCGCATCCGCGAAAAGAAGCCCAAAGTGCACTTGATCGCGCTCACTGGCTACGGCCAAAAGAGCGATCTCGAGCGCAGCAGCGCGGCCGGCTTCGCCGTGCACTTGGTGAAGCCGGTCGACGTCGACGTGGTACTCCGCGTGGTCGAACAGGCGAGCGCCGAGTAGCTTGCTCCGGGTCCAGGTTAGAAGCTACGCTCCGCGCGCGCTCTTCCAGCACGAGGCATGACGGCGATGGCCATGAATCAGTTCGTTTCCGAGATCTTCGACGCCGAACACTGGCAGCCGGTCGCCGGCTTTTCGTTCGAGGACATCACCTATCATCGCGCGCGGCAGCTCGGCGCGGTGCGCATCGCCTTCAATCGCCCCGAGGTGCGCAACGCGTTCCGGCCCAAGACGGTGGATGAGCTGTATGCGGCGCTCGAGCACGCGCGCACCTGGAGTGACGTCGGCTCGGTGATCATCACCGGCAATGGCCCCTCGCCCAAAGACGGCGGTTGGGCGTTCTGTTCCGGTGGCGACCAGCGAATTCGCGGCAAAGACGGCTACAAGTACGAATCCGCCGAAGGTGCGGATCCGGCGCGCCTCGGCCGGCTGCACATCCTCGAGGTGCAGCGGCTGATCCGCTTCACGCCCAAAGTAGTGATCGCGGCCGTGCCAGGCTGGGCGGTGGGCGGCGGGCATAGCCTGCACGTGGTCTGTGATTTGACGATCGCCAGCCGCGAGCACGCGATCTTCAAACAAACCGATCCGGACGTGGCAAGCTTCGACAGCGGCTATGGCTCCGCGCTGCTCGCGCGCCAGATCGGCCAGAAGCGCGCGCGCGAAATCTTCTTTCTGGGCAAAAACTACAGTGCGGAGGAAGCCTTCGCTATGGGCATGGTCAACGCGGTCGTGCCGCACGCCGAACTCGAAACGACTGCGCTCGAATGGAGTCGCCTGATCATGCAAAAGAGCCCCACGGCCATTCGCATGCTCAAATACGGCTTCAATTTGCCGGATGAAGGCCTCGTGGGCCAACAGCTCTTTGCCGGTGAAGCCACGCGCCTCGCGTACGGCAGTGAAGAGGCGGTGGAGGGGCGCGATGCGTTTTTGGAAAAGCGCCCACCGAACTACGCCCGCTTTCCCTGGCATTACTGAGTCGTTCGCGCGCGGAGCGACGCTGCGGGCCCCTGCCCGGTGAGCGGTTGGCGCTCTCGCCGGGCTCGGTTAGCCTCGGGCGCGATGTCGGATCTAGTTCGAAATGTATCGGACACGGCGCGCTGGGTCGCCACTTATCGCGCCAGGGAATCCACTCGCAAGGATGCGCTGTTCCGCGATCCGCTGGCCGAGCAACTCGCTGGTGAGCGCGGCCGTGCGATCGCGAAAGTTGCCTCGAAGCACAGCGAATGGGCGCTGATCACCCGCACCAAGCTGATCGACGATCTGGTGGCGGAGTTGGTGGCCGAAGGCTACGACGTGGTGCTGAACCTCGCTGCCGGCTTCGATACGCGTCCGTATCGGCTCGAATTGCCGCCGGATCTGCTTTGGGTAGAAGCCGACTTGCCGGCACTGCTTCGCGAAAAAGCAGAGCTCATCGGCGGGGAAAAGGCACGTTGCAAGCTCGAAAGCGTGGCGGTCGATTTGGCCGATCCAGCTGCGCGCCGCGCGTTCCTCGAGCGCTACACGACGCTCGGCAAGCGGGTCGCGGTGATCAGCGAGGGCCTCGTGATCTACCTCGACGAGAGCGTGGTCACGGACCTGACGCGTGATCTGCTCGCGTATCCGTCGGTACAGTCTTGGATTTTGGATTTCAATTCGCCGCGCATCAACGCTGAAACCACGCGCAGCATGGGGGCGGCGTTGAGCAATGCGCCGTTCAAGTTCGCGCCGCCCAATGGCGTGGCGTTCTTCGAGGCGCTCGGTTGGCGCGCGCGCGATGTGCGCTCGCTGTTCCACGCGGGCGCGCGTCTGAAGCGGTTGCCGCTCTGGATGCGTCCCTTCGCGCTCTTGCCGGGCCCCGATCCGCGCAATCCGAAGAACGAGCGCTGGTCCGCCGTGGTGCGGCTCCAGCGTGCGCCTTAGCTGCGCGCCATAGAGCCACAATGCGAGCCGAGGAATTCCGTCACTCTGAGCTTGCGGCCTGGGGTTTGCAACGAACCGAGCATGACGCACGTGGAAGAGCTCGCAGAGTTCGTCCGGCGGGCCAGTTACGATTCCATTGCTATCGATGCCACGCGCGCGCTCAAAGCGCGGCTGCTCGATTCCTTGGGCTGCGCGATCGGCGCATTGGACGCGGAGCCGATCCGCGCGGTGCGCAGCTACGCGCTCAGCGCGGGCGGGCCCTGCACGCTGATTGGCGCGGGACGGGGCCGCGCCGAAACGGCCACGCTCTACAACGGCGCATTGGTTCGCTACCTCGACTTCATGGACATCTACATGGCGCCCAAGCAGTCGGGGCATCCGAGCGACAACGTCGCCCCGATCCTGGCTGTGGCGGAAGAAGCCGGCGCGACGGGTCAGGAGTTGCTCGTTGCGCTCGCGCTCGCCTATCAGATTGAAACGCGGCTGCTCGATGTGGCGCCGGTGCAAGAAAATGGCTTCGATCACACGGTGCAGCTGGCGTACTCGGTGGCCGGTGCGGTGGCCAGGCTGCGCTCGCTCGACAGTATGCGGACAGCGCACGCGCTCGCGATTGCCGGCGTGTCACAACAGGGCCTAGTCGCGACTCGGGTTGGCAAATTGTCACAATGGAAGGGCCTCGCGTCGGCGCATCATGCTTCTGCCGCCCTGCAAGCGGCCTATCTGGCCGCCGCCGGGGTCACTGGCCCGCTCGATGTGATTGAAGGCAAGCGGGGAGTGATGGACTCGCTGTCTTGTCACTTCAGCATCGATTGGGCGAGCGAGGGCCTGAATCAGGTGACGCGGACCTCGCTCAAACGTTATCTCGCCGAAGGGCATGCCCAACCGGCGATCGAGGGCATTCTCGAGCTGAAGGCCAAGCGCGGCTTCCGCGCGTCCGACGTGAGCCGTATTGCGGTGGAGATCTTCAAACAGGCGGACAACATCATCGGCGCCGGCAAGGAGGCGGGCGACAAGCACGACGTCGCCACCAAAGAGCAAGCGGATCACAGCCTGCCCTATTTGTTGGCCGTGGCGCTGCTCGACGGCGAGGTCGGGCCCGCGCAATTCGAGAGCGCGCGCATTCAGCGTGAGGACGTGCAAAACCTGCTGCGAAAGGTCAGCGTGGACAGTAGCTGGGCCCTCACACGCCACTACCCGGAGCGCGTGCCCTGCGTGGTGACCGTGACGCTCGACAACGGCGAGGAGCTCGTCCAGCGCAAAGAGGATTTTTTGGGTTTTTATTCGCGCCCTGCCAGCTGGAACGACACGGTCCAGAAATTCCACGCCCTGAGCGAACGGCATTGCCCGCAAGCGCTGCGCGAAGAGATCGTGAACCAGGTATCCGAGCTCGAGGCATTCAGCGCCCGAGATCTGATGTCGACGCTGCAGCAGATCCGCGCCGTGAACACGTGACAGGGGTCAGAACCGCTGGACAGAGCAACGCGCGGTCTCTCTTCACCACGGAGCTGGGCGGCGGCCTGCCCGTCAGAGCGTAGCGACGAGCGAGCCCGTTGTATTCACCACGGGCGAGAGGGCGGGGGCACACGTCACGACGAGGCGTATCCGGCTTCAACGGTTTGTTGGGCAGGCCCGTCCCAGGTCGTTGAGTCTCAAGGGCACGCCCTTGACTTAGTTATCAAGTAGGATAAGAATGCCATGTGGCGTTCGTCGTCCGCGAGTATGTCGAAGACAGCGGGCGAATCCCGTTTCGGGATTGGTTGACCGAACTCGACAAAGCGACGCGAGCAAGGGTGCAGGCCCGGATCCTGCGTTTCGAGGTCGGCAACTTGGGCGACCACAAGGACGTGGGGGCCGGCGTGTTGAAAGCGCGGTTGGATTTTGGTCCGGGCTACCGGGTGTACTTTGGACGGAAGGGACGCGAGCTGGTCTTGCTCCAGTTGGGTGGCGACAAAGGGTCGCGAAAAAAGGACATCAAGCGGGCTCAGGAGTTCTGGTCGCGATACCTGAAGGAGAACAAATGACAAGGCGAAGCAGAGATTGGAATGAGGGTCTGGCCGAAGACCTCCAGGACCCCGAATTCGCGCGTCAGTTCCTGACGGCGGCGGTCGAGGAAGGTGTGCCACTGAAATTGGCGCTCGCAAAAGTGATTCGCGCGACCGGTGTGAAGGAGTTCTCCGAGGCAGTGGGAATGCCTAGCCCCAACGTGTTGCGTGCGATCAACCCGAAGCACAACCCGACGCAAGAAACACTCGAGCGTCTCCTGAAGCCATTCGGGCTTCGGATCGGGTTGGCTCAAATCAAACAGCGTCGCAAAGGACGGGCCGCCTAGCGCTGTCGTTCTGCTCTGCCCAGCTTGTATTTAAACGGCGCACCGACCGCAAGGTAGGCGCGAGGAACTCGCGGGGTAGGCGGCGAATCTTGACCAGCGAGTGGGCTAGCCCGGTCCGCATATGCCGATAATATTGAGCGCATGGAATGGCATTGAACTCAAGCGCCTCCGAGCTCGACGTTTCACGGCCAGCGAGCGCATGTGCCGCCCCAGCAGAGCCGCGCTGCAAACTCCGTTGGACTGTGAACCCACAGGAGCCTGCGGGTCGAGCTTCAGCGGCGTGTCACGCGCGGAGTGCTGGCTTGCCCGCGTCGGATCGCGTTGGGAGCGTGCCGACAATCGCCCACGCCCCCAAAATCAAACCACGACCTCGGGCGTTCTCGCGCCACTATTAGCGGCGGTAGGCGAGGTATTCTTCTCGCGCGCGCGCCACCGAGGGGCGCTCGCTCATGCGCGCGCACCAAGCCACTAGATTTTGCGGCGGATCTTCGAACACGCGAGCTTCGAGCGATTTGCTGACGGCGGCGTACAGTTGAATATCGGCTACGCTGAGCTCGTCGGCGAAGTAGCTGCGTTCGCCGAGCACGGCGCCGAGGATCTGGGCGACGCGTTGCGCTTTTAGTTTCAGCTCGGCGATGCGCGTCGCGTTTCGTTCGGCCTCGGGCTTGCTCAGCTCGCCGAATAGCCCTTGGCCGCCGAC
>Ga0068855_100009761_pt1 | contig 11581 bp, 7 predicted proteins | sample KBSCornC52_FD_66592 | JGI IMG/M metagenome (GOLD analysis project Ga0068855, IMG submission 66592) | Corn rhizosphere microbial communities from Kellogg Biological Station, Michigan, USA - KBS Corn C5-2 | ecosystem: Host-associated > Plants > Roots > Rhizosphere > Soil ...
TCCCGGACCCAGGTGAATCGATAGTCCCAGTTGCGCTCACCGCCGACCTGCTCGGGCAGGCCTGCCGTCGGCGCCGCGACCAGGGCACCGCTGGGCGCGTAGGTCATCAGTTTCAGCGTGATCGCCGAACGCTGCAAAGCCTCGCGCCAGCGGCCCTTGTAGGTGGACTGGGCAAGCCAGGACTTCCAGAACCGCTCCGTGTCGTCATAGAGCTGCTGCGCCTCCGCGGCCCGAAACTCACGCGGCGGCTCATCGGTACCGGTATCGAGCACCAGCCCGCGCAGCTGGCCGGCCTCGAGGGTCAGGGATGCATGCACGTCGCCCGCGTCGTCGGTTGTGATGTGTGCGAGTCGGGCGTCGTCCGGCTCTCGAACGACGTGCACAGTGATCGAGAAATCGTCGGACTTGAAGATCGCCCCACTGTCCGTGAGGTGCAGCTCATGCGACTTTCGCCCGTAGTCGAATCGTGGTGCTACGTCGACGTCGAAGGTCATCCGGCCCCGTACGCATCGCACGAGCCGCACCAGGCGGTGCTGGTCGGTGGCAACCTTTCCGCTCACGGGCATGAAGTCGATGATCTCGCCGATGCCCTCCGGCGTGAGAAATCGGGTGATCAGAATGGCTGTATCGGGCAGATACATCTGCTGCGAGCTGAAGGCATCCACACTCGGCCGTATCCGGTACCGGCCGCCACGTCGATGATCGAGTAGCGCGCCGAACACGCTCGGCGAGTCGAAACGAGGAGCGCAGAACCAGTCGATCGAACCGTCCGTCGTCACCAGCGCGGCGGTCTGCAGGTCACCAATCAGGCCATGATCGGCAATGAGCGGGTAATCGTCCATGTGCAGTCCTTGCGGTGTGAGGTCTCCCCGGTCGATTCGGCCGACGAAGTCGAAGATATAGCTAACAATGCCGGTAGCTGGGTAAGGAGCTCATCACCCGCGTTGGATGACCGTCGCTAGCACCGGCGGCGAATCGAAATCGAGGTGCGTCGGCCGGGAGGCGTGGTCGGCGGCGAGGCGGCCGTCGACGAGACAGTAGCGGCGATCGACGAGATCCAGCCCTTCATCGCGATGAGTCAGCATCAGGACGGTGCGACCGGAGGCCGAGTCGAGTAGATCGGTAACGAGCACGGTGGCCGTCGGCCCGTCCAAGCCCTCGGTCGGTTCGTCGAGGACGAGTATCGGCTGATCGGCGAGCAGGGCCCGGGCCAACGCAATCCGTCGACGCTCGCCTCCGGAAATCAAAGCACCGCTCTCGCCCAAGGGCGTCGTGAGCCCAGCCGGGAGCGTCTCGTACCACTCGCCAAGCCGCACCCGATAGAGGACGTCAACGAGTTCGCTGTCCGGTGCTCGTGGCTTCGCCAACCGGAGATTCTCTCGCAGGTCGGACGCGAAGATGTGCGCGTCGCCGGCCACGTAGCCGATGACACGGCGAATGTCGTCAGCGGCGAGGTGGCACACGTCGACGCCGTTGAGCAACACCGTGCCTCGGTCCTCGGGATCGAGGAACCGCAACAACACCGCCGCCAGCGTCGACTTTCCGGCGCCTGACCGGCCCGTGACGGCAACGTGCTCACCGGGTGACACGGTGAGATCCAGATCGTCGAGTACGCGCGGCCCCTCGCTGGTCCAGCGGGCCGACGCCCGGCGCAGCTCGATCGTGTACGGCCGTTCGGGCAAGGCGAGCGGGCTGACCGGCTCGGTTGTCGCGGGCGCCTCGTCGAGCAATCCGAACAGTCGCCGAGCAGCACTCCGCACCCGGGCGAGGAGCACGGCCGCCTGCGGCAAAGGCACCAGAGCTTCGAAGGCGGCCAGCGGTAGGAGCACGATCACCGCAACCATGACGCCGGCCAACCGGCCGTCGTGCACGGCGGGCGGCGCGACCACGGCTGCCCCCCAGACTGACGCGCCCGCCGCAAGCATCGCCACGCCGGAGCCCACGCCGGTGGCCCAGGCGGCCCGGCGGGCCATCCGCGTCAGCTCGGCGTCCAGCCGATCGATCTCGGCAAGCTTTCGGTCGGTCGCCCCTACAACAATCAGATCCGGTGCTCCGCGCAGCAAATCGACAACCGCGGCTGACAGTGCGGCCCGCACCGGTGCGAGGCTGACCGTGGCTCGTCGCAGCGCAGCCGCGGCCATGAACGGCGCCACGATTCCCGCGACGACAAATCCCGCGGCCAGCACCGCTCCGGCGGATGGAAGAATCGCGACGGCCAAGGCAACGCAACCGGCGGATACCAGTGCGGCAACAGCCCCGGGCTCGAGTACGCGCAGATCGAACTCCTGAACGGCATCGACGTCGGACACGAGTCCGGCGAGGATCTGGCCGCGGTGTCGCCGGCCGAGACGCGACGGCGTCAACGGGATGAGCCGTTCATAGACCTTGGTGCGGAATTCGGCCACGATGCGAAACGCCGCGTCGTGCGAGATGAGCCGACCGACGTATCGGAACACCGGACGAGCGATGCCGAAGAAACGAACTCCGGCTATGGCGATCCACAGTGTGATCACCGGCGGCATCGAAGAGGCGCGAGCAATAAGCCAGGCCGCGGTAGCCGTTAGCCCAACGCCGGCGCCCAGTGCCGCAGCACTGGCCAGGATGCCAAGGCCTAGCCGGCCGGACACGGGACGGCTGGCGCCGATCAGCCTGGTAATAGGCCGGTCGTTGCGATCAGACCGGGTCATCACGGCAGGGCCGTCGCAAGCGGTGAGCCCAGCCGGACGATGCGATCGCAGTCCGCCAGCAGAGCCGGCCGGTGCGCCACCGCAATGACCGTACGACTGCGAGCGAGTCGTCGTACGGCGTCAGCCACGGCGGCCTCGGTAGTGGCGTCGAGATGCGCCGTAGGCTCGTCGAGGAGCACCAGCGGGGCGTCCCGCAGAAACGCACGTGCGAGCGCGATCCGCTGCCGTTGCCCAGCGGACAGACCAAAGCCGTTTTCGCCGACGATCGTGGCTAATCCCTCTGGAAGATCGTTCACGAAGTCGGTGGCATTGGCTTGGTGTAGCGCCCGAGTTACGGCCGCAGGCGTCGCGTCCGGCCGAGCCAGCAGGACATTTTCGGCGATACTCGCCGGAGCGAGCCAGGGTTCTTGCGGCACCCAGGCCAGCTGTGATCGCCACGCGTCCGGATCGACATCGACGAGATCGAGCCGACCCTCTGGTCCGTCGAGGATCACGCGCCCGGTCGTCGGCGCAACGAACCGGAGCAGCACCCACAGCAGAGTCGTCTTTCCGCAGCCGCTCGGGCCGGCCACACCTACGTATTCTCCCGGGTGCACAACAAGGTCGGCGCACTCCAGCGCGGGTCGCGCGCGGTCGTATTGCACGCGCAATCCTTCGATGCGCAACGTGGTGCGAGCCACATCGGTGACGTGCGTGGCCCCGGAGCGCGATGGCTCCACCGGAGCAGACGACTCGACCACGGCGAAGATCGACTCCGCCGCGGCGACACCCGCTGCGCTGGCATGAAACTGCGCGGCAACCTGTCGGAGCGGCGCATAAGCCTCGGGCGCAAGGATCAACACGACCAGGCCGGTGCGGAGATCGATCGTCCCGTGCAGCAGCCGCAGGCCGATCGACACGGCGACAACGGCGACCGAGATCGTGGCGATGAACTCGAGCGCGGAAGAAGAGAGGAACGTGAGTCGCAAGGTCCGCATGGTCGCTCGCCGGTGCTCATCCGCCCTTCGGCGAATCGCTTCGATCTGACCCTTCGCCCGACCGAAGAGGAGCAACGTGGGCAGGCCCTGGACGACGTCCAGGAAGTGCCCACCAAGGACCGCCAACGTTCGCCATTGACGTCGCGTCGCCTGGGCGGTGCCGCGCCCGATCAGCGCGCCGAACAATGGGATGAGAGACACCGTGCCGAGAATTATGAAGCCGGCCAGCACGTCCTGACTGAGCACAACGACAACAACCGTGGCTGGCAGGAAGAAAGCCGTAATCAACGCCGGCAGGTACTGCGCGAAGTAGTCGTCGATCGCATCCGTGCCATGGGTCGCGAGCGTGGCCAGATCGCCGACCTGCTGGCGAGCCAGCCACGAGGGACCGAGCCGGATGGTGTGGGTAAGAAACTCCCGTCGCAACTGCGACTTGACGTCGGCCGACGCGCGGTGGGCCGCGACCTGCCCACCCCAGGCCAGCACGGCGCGGCCGAGGACGGCGAGGCCAAGGACGATCAGCGCCCCTCGCATCTCACCGAGCCCCGCCCGATCCTGGAAGGCCAGTACGACCAACTCGCTGATGGCAAAGGCACTGACGATGACCAGCAATCCAGACGTCACCGCGATTAGGGATGAGACAACCAGATATCGCCGGACCGGTGCGGCCCGGCGCAGCAAGCGCGAATCGAGAGCCTTCATAGTGGTGCAGCCATGACGGCCTCGGCCCCGGCCGTCGCCGCCGATGCCCGAACCAGCCAGTAACGCAGACTGGTGCTACCGCCCAAACCAATCGAAACGGGCACGGCTTGATGAGTCGGCGATATCATCCCAAACTGGAGACGAGCCGCGTCCAGCTGGCACATCCGATGCTCCTCCCAGAGCCATACGCGCGCCGCGTTCCAGCAGTTTCCGCCGAGCGTGCCTCACGGCCTGGGTCGCCAGGATCACTCGTAACGGATGGTAGATGGGCCGCGACCGAGCGGGTGGCCCAGTCCGGTGCCCGAGCTCTCTCGCTCTTGGCCAGGGGTTCTGGCAGTCCCAGGCAGAGGCATGCTCATCCAGCCGGGATGACGCGCGACCCGTATTTCGCAGTGCAGGGTGGATCGGATCAGCAGATGCCGCTACGACTCGTTGTCGGGGTGTGCGCAAGCAGCACCAGATTCCTGGAGGGGTGCTCGTGTCCGACGATCAGCATTACGACGTCATCGTCATTGGCTCCGGCGCAGGCGGAGGCACACTCACCCATCGACTCGCGCCGACCGGGAAGCGCGTCCTGCTCCTCGAGCGCGGTGACTATCTCCCGCGCGAGCGGGCCAATTGGGACTCGACCGAGGTATTCGTCAATGGCAAGTACCGCGCTCCGGAATTCTGGCTGGACAACCATGGCGAGGAGTTCCCACCCGAGGTCAACTACTACGTCGGCGGGAACACGAAGTTCTACGGAGCTGCCCTGTTCCGACTCCGACCGCAGGACTTCGGCGAAATCCAGCATTTCGGCGGCAAGTCTCCGGCCTGGCCCATCGACTACCAGGACCTCGAGCCGTATTACACCCAAGCTGAGCACCTGTACCTAGTGCACGGCCAGCACGGCGAGGATCCGACCGAGGGCCCGGTGAGCGCGGCCTACCGGTATCCGCCCGTTCAACACGAGGCGCGGATTCAGCAGTTGAGCGACGACTTGGAAAAGCAAGGCCTGCACCCGTTCCACCTACCAATCGGGGTAAATCTCGTCCAGGACGAACGGGGGCGCGCGACACACACCAGCGCGTGCATCCGGTGTGATCGGGTTGACGGTTTTCCGTGCATCATCCGGGCGAAGTCCGATGCGCAGGTCATTTGCGTCGACCCCGCGTTGACTTACGGCAACGTCACGCTGCTGACGAACGCCTATGTCGAACGGCTCGAAACCGATGACACAGGACGCGCCGTGCAGTCGGTGGTCACGCAGCTCGGCGACGGCTCGACGGTCAGGCTCAGCGCCGACGTCGTGGTCGTAGCGTGTGGCGCCGTGAACACCGCCGCACTGTTATTGCGATCGGCAAACAGCGCGCACCCGAATGGGCTGGCCAACAGCTCTGACGTGGTCGGCCGGTACTACATGCGGCACAACAACCTCGCACTCATGGGTGTGTCCAACGAGCCGAATCCAACCAAGTTCCAGAAGACCTTGGCGATCAACGACTGGTATCTCAGGGCCGACGATTGGGACTACCCCCTCGGCGGCATTCAGATGTTGGGCAAGTCGGACGACGAGCAGATCAGGGCGAACGCGCCGCGCTGGGCCGGCAAGGTCTCCCCTGGAATGCCGTTCGAGGTACTCGCGCACCACGCCGTGGACTTCTGGCTGTGCGGAGAAGACCTCCCGGCGCCCGACAACCGGGTCACGCTCGAAAAGGGCGGTCAGATCAGATTGTCGTTGGATCAGAACAACAACGTCGAGGGCGTCAAGCGGCTGATGCACAAGCTGGAAGGAATGCTCGGCGATTTGGGAATGCACAAACACCGGTTGATCGATCACAGCATTTATCTGCACAAGGGCATGCCTATTGGTGCCACCGCTCACCAGGCCGGAACAGTCCGCTTCGGCACCGACCCGGCCAGCTCGGCCTTGGACGTGAACTGCAAAGCCCATGATCTGGACAACCTGTACGTGGTGGACACCAGCTTCTTCCCGAGCATTGGCGCCGTGAACCCCTCGCTGACCGCAATCGCGAATGCGTTGCGAGTCGGTGACCACATCGTGGAGAGCCTTGGCTGACTGCACGAATACCGACCACATCAACACCGAGACGAAGTAGGCGAGGGCATGCCAACAGATCGTGCAGACGCATTGGTCATCTTCGGCGCGACGGGTGACTTGGCCAAATTGGAGACCTTCCCGGCCCTTGTGGGCCTGGTCGACCGCGGGGTCCTCGACGTTCCGATCATCGGGGTCGCCAAGAGCGGCTGGGGGCTGGACCAGTTCCGTGACTACGCGACCGCGTCGTTGCGGTTGAACAATATGGATCCCACGTCACCGGCGGCCACGAAGATGCTCGGCCTGTTGCGGTACGTGGACGGCGATCTCGCGGACCCTGCGACCTACGACGCGATGTCCAAGGAGGTGGGAGGGGGCGAACGAGTCCTGTTCTACCTCGAGGTTCCTCCGCCCCTGTTCGGGCGAATTGCGGAAGGCATCGACGGCGCTGGGCGGGCAAAGGGCGCCAGAGTAATGGTCGAGAAGCCCTTCGGCACCGATCTGGCGAGCGCGCAACAGCTCAACGCCACGATGCACAAGTACTTCGCCGAGGACAACATCTATCGCGTCGACCACTGGCTGGGTCTCGACCCACTCGACAATGTGCTGTTCGCGCGTTTCGCCAATTCCATCTTGGAGCCGCTGCTCAACCGGACCCACGTCGAGAGCATCCAGATCACGATGGCCGAAGCCTTCGACGTTGCCGACCGAGGTCGGTTCTACGACCGGACCGGGGCGATACGCGATGTCGTGCAGAACCACATGCTGCAGGTGCTGGCCAGCGTCGTGGCTGACCCGCCGGACGGCTCAGGTATGAACTCCTGGCTGGATGCGAAGTACCGGGTGATGGCCGCCTTGCGCCCGCTCACTCCGGACGATGTAGTACGAGGTCAGTACGAGGGCTATCGCGACGTGCCAGGTGTCGATCCACATTCGACGGTCGAGAGCTATGTTGCGGTGCGCCTGGCGCTGGATACCTGGCGCTGGGCCGGCGTGCCGATCGCCATCCGAGCCGGAAAGACGATGCCGGTCACCGCCACCGAGGTCGAGATCAACTTCCGGCCCACTCCGTACAACATCTTTGAGCTCGGCAATGCCGCGGGTGGCGTCAAACTGCGGTTCAGGATCTGGCCCGAGGCGCAGATAGGTCTGAGCTTGATCGGCAAGCAGCCCGGCGCCGGCTGGAATCCGCAGGTCGATGATCTGGTCTTCGCCTTGCAGCCGGGATCGGACATGCGCCCGTACGATCGGCTGATCGGTGCCGCCCTGGAAGGGGTACACGTCTCGTTCGCCCGGCAGGATGCGGTCGAGGCGGCCTGGCGCGTGGTGGATCCTATTCTCGGCGACGTCGTTCCGGTTCATCAGTACGCGCGCGGCAGTTGGGGTCCGAAAGAAGCCGACGCGCTCCTGCCTGCTGGTGACACCTGGCACGACCCGACCGGCTGACCGCGGGAACGACACATTGTTCCAGCGCGGCTCGCCCGCGCCGCCGCCGGCCGCGTGGAGAAGGGATCCACGGCGAGTTAAGCCGGACTGCGGGGTGCCAGGTTCGGGTTTGCTCGGGTCAGTTACTCGAAGCTGCCATTTGCCCTGGACCCTGCATTCCGGGCGATCCTGAATCAGCTGCATTCTTTATGAAGAACGGGCGCAAAGCGGGATAAGCGGCAATTCGCCGGCCCTTCCCTTAAGTCTTCTTAAAATCAACGCTCATCGAGCGGCCGCGAGTTAGGGTCTGTGCAGGGCTCCGGGATCTAACCACGCACATCGAGCAATACGCGACCTCGCTTCCCGACGCAAAGGCGAATGTCTTGGACTGCGCCGGGCCGGGCGGGCCGCGGCGTGGAATCGGTCTGGCCGCGGCCTCGACTTAGCCGGCCGCACCCGAGCGGCCGTCGTATTGGGGGGCTGCTCGATGTCCAGGATCTCGGTTTCCGAGTCGCCCGCGGCCGGGAGTGCGCGAAACGGTGAATCCGGGTCCGGCGACCCGGTCCTCATGTCCACCTTGGAACCTCCACCTTTACCGAGTCGACCGATCATCAGAGCCCGGCTAGAAGATCGCCTCACCTACGGCGTGCGGGAGAAGTCGCTTGTGCTCGTAAGCGCACCAGCCGGCGCCGGGAAAACCGTGCTGGCCGCGTCCTGGGCTGAGGCTCATGATCTTCCCTGGCCGGTCGCCTGGCTGACGGTCGATGATGCCTGCGACCGGTCCGAGGTGTTCTGGTCCTACGTCGCGGAAACGATCGTTCGGTCGGGAGTCACCCTTCGCCATGCGAACCGACCGCCGCTGGGCGAGGTGGTTCCGAACTCTTTCTTCATACGTCTCGCGGCCGACATCCTCGACCATCCCGTCCCGGTAGTGCTCGTCCTGGACGGGGCGGACCGATTGGTGAGTAGAGATGCCACGGTAGGTTTGGATTTCCTACTCCGGCATGCCCGTCCGCAGTTCCGGTTGGTCATGTGCAGTCGGGCCGATCCGCAGCTTCCGCTCCATAAATACCGCCTAACCGATTCGATGGCAGAGCTCAGGCAGGACGCGCTCGCTTTCACCGTCGCCGAAGCCCAATCACTTCTGTCAAGCCTTGGGGCGAAAGTCTCCCGGGACGTTGTCGCATCGTTGACCGAGCAGACCGAAGGCTGGGCCGCTGGACTGCGACTGGCCGCGGCATCCCTGAAGCAGGGAGCAGACCCGAAGACGCTCGTCGAATCGTTGGCTGGGGACGACGGGAGTGTTGCGGAGTACTTATTCGCCGAGGTCTTGGACGCACAACCTCCGCGAGTGCGCGATTTTCTGCTACGGACCAGCGTCACCCCACAACTCGTGCCCGATCTGGTCGACCGATTGACCGATCGCGCCGACGGCCGACGGACGTTAGCGACGCTCGTTCGCGCCAATGCCTTCGTTGAGCGCCCTCCGGACTTCGGTGGCGCCTACCGCGTACACCCACTATTTCGGGAACTGCTGAAGGCCCAGCTGACCTATGAGTCACCGGAGGACGTCCCGGAGCTACATCGTCGATGTGCGCAATGGTTTGCCGACGCCGGCCAGTATGTCCCCGCCGTCGAACACGCTGTCGCGAGTGGTGACTGGCTGTACGCGACCTCTCTCCTCATCGGCGGGTTCGCCGTCGGCTCGCTACTCGCGCATGACAACAGCCCGTACGCATTCCTCTTCGATTCCATGCCAGCTGATCTGCCCGGACCGCACGCCACGGTGTTGCGGGCGGCATGGATGTTCCGCAGCGGAGAGTCTGTTCCGGCGGGGGACATCGAACACGTGACGCGCCTCGTGCAGCAGAAGCGGGCCGCGGACACCGTCTTGCGGCTGTCGGCGGCGGTGGTCCTGGCTGCGGTTACCGCCGTCGAAGCCGAGCCGGCCCGGGCAAAGCAGGTTGCCGACCATGCGCTCGAGTTGCTACGGCAGTCACCGCCGAAGGAACAAGCGACGGGTGCGGTGTTGTCAGCGATCGTGCTGACAGCCCGCGCTACCGCCGTGATGCTGGACCAGGGTGGTGCGGACGCTGCGGGGGCACTGAAGGCCGCCGCCGCTGCCGCTGACGCTGCCGGTTGTGGTCGCCTGAAGCGACAATGCCTCGGCGACCTCGCCGTCGTCGAAGCGCTCCGGGGACGACTGCGCCGAGCCAGTGAGCTGGCCCGGGCCGCTGAAGGATTGGCCGACGACTGCGGATTACCCCGCGAGCGACGGCCAGCCGCCGCGGCCCTCGCGCTGGCCTGGGTGAGCTGTGAGGAGTTCCACCATGCCGAGGCCCGGCGTTGGGAAGCTCGGGCCCACGCGAGCGTTGCCGACTACCAAGTTCGATTCGTCCAACCGCTGCTCGCCGTGCTACAAGCTCGAATACACAGATCACGACGCGACCTCGAGCTGGCCGAGAACGCTCTCGGACAGTTCGTCGCTAATGTCGACTCCCCGTCCTGGGTGCGCGAGCTGGAGTTGCTGGAAATCGCAGCCCTTCACCTCGCCCAAGCACACCCTGATCAGGCCATCGGAGTAATCGACGGCCTGCCGAATCCGCACTCTCCGCGAGCGGAAGTAGTTCGGAGTCGCGCCACCGCTCTCGGTGCGTCGTCGCGGTCCGCGCCCCGGGACGTCACCGGGGATCAAGCGGCACCATTGGACGCGGTGGTCGAAGCCTGGATCGATCGGGCGTACGGCCATCTTGAGCGTGGCGAGGTGACGCTGGCCGTGCCGGCGGTCCAGGAGGCGTTGCAGCTCGCCGAGCCTGAGCGAATGCGCCGTCCGTTCATGGATTCGACGTCACAGCTTCGAGGCTTGCTGCGCGCAAACGCCACGCTGAACGCGTCGGCCAGCTGGCTGCGCCCTTCCTCGTCGAAGGTGGTCAACCTGCGCCCGGCGTCCGCCGGCGACGACCGACCGACGAGGGCGCCGTCGCCTGGTCCGGTCACGACTGAGCCGCTCAGCGAGCGAGAGATCGAAGTGCTGCGCCTCATGTCCGAGCTCTTGTCGACCGAAGAGATCGGGGCAGCAATGTTCGTCTCGGTCAATACCGTGCGCACCCACGTCCGGAGCATCCTGCGGAAGCTGGCGGTCAGCCGCCGGAACGAAGCGGTTCGCCGAGCGCGGGAGCTTGCCATCGTCTAACGGCAGACGCCGAGACTGGTCTCCCACTCTTGACTGGTCGATCCTGGTCGGGTGCGGACGGCGGAATTCCGCTGCGTCGTGCGCATTCCTGAAACCAGTGGGGCAGCTGAGTATCCCAGCACGCTGCTGCACATCGCGACAGGAACTACCTGTAAAGACGCTCGGTCATCCAAAGGGGCTGAAGACATCGACGCCGGGCCGGTGAACACTTAGGTGAACAGTAAGTGGATTCAGGGTTAACCGAGTTCCAGGAGGACCCATGGCCGCTCAAACCTGGGAGGTACGCGTACGCGGTCCGATCCCGTCGGCCGTCTTGGCGGAACTCGGTGCCGCCGGCCTGACCGAGGAGCCGGCGCAGACCATCATGCGAACCGAGCCACTGGATCAGGCCGGGCTGCATGGAGTACTCCAGCGGCTACGCAATTTGGGTCTGGAGCTGCTCGAGATTCGAACGGCACCGGACACCGAGGTCGCGTCGAAGGCGGAGTGAAAGGTGAGCGCCTCCCCGGTAGCTACGCCGGACAACGCCCGGGTACGTTACGACCTCCGAGTGCGGACC
>Ga0068855_100009763_pt1 | contig 11579 bp, 16 predicted proteins | sample KBSCornC52_FD_66592 | JGI IMG/M metagenome (GOLD analysis project Ga0068855, IMG submission 66592) | Corn rhizosphere microbial communities from Kellogg Biological Station, Michigan, USA - KBS Corn C5-2 | ecosystem: Host-associated > Plants > Roots > Rhizosphere > Soil ...
CCCGGTACCCCGGTCGGCAGTTTTTTTATGATTACTCTATCGTGTGCGCTCAAGCTTTCCTCTCTTCTCGGAAACACGGCCGTCGAAGGCGGCCTCCGGCCACACGTCCTGAACCAGCCGTAACGTTAAGTCATTGCCAATGAAAGTGAGGAGCAGCCCGATTAACTGGGTAAGGAGAACGACTCCTCCTTCCTGGGTCTCTTCCTGAGCTTGTGACGCAAGCTCGTCTAGACCCTTTAAGGAACCGTCCGCCGCGACTTCTACCGCGCTGAGATCGGGAGCATCCGCTCTTGCCAGGGTCAGAGCACGAGAGAGCAGTGAGCGAAAACCGGCAAGTCCCGCGAGTGTAATTAGGGCGAGTCGCAGCTTGGCAAAGACGCGAAAGGCCGCAGACTCCGCTGGCTCGGAGTTCTCGCCCGCAACGGCTTCGTAAGCAAGAAGGCGTTGCGCCAAATGTCGCGACTCTGGAAGACTCACGATTTGCCTCTCATGCAGCGCGCGAATGCGGCACTCAGTTCGGCTTGGGGCTTTTAATTGCTGCCACTACCGCCAATACCGTCGCCGTGTTTAGGACGTTTCCCGAGATAGTCATCAGCGCTTCGGTCACGGGCGGATATTGCTCCGCCAGTCTCTGGAGACGCGCACTGACGCCTTGGAGATGATCAACTTCATTGACGATCGCTTCAAAGCCCATAGGTATGCCGCTCTTGGAGACGAACTTAAAGTCTGGAAGACTGTCAGATGTCACAAGCTGCAACGTCATAGGTTCGCCCACAACTCGGATGAGCAGCCCCAATAACTCGGTGATGAGAATTATTCCTGCCTCTCGAACTTGGGCCTCGTCGACTTGAGGCTGAAGATCGTCTAAACCTAGCAAGGAGCCATCTGCCGCGACCTGCATGGCGTTAAGGCCGGGAGCCTTCGCTCTGGCCAGCGTCAGCGCACGAGAAAGCAGCGAGCGAAATCCGGCAAGTCCCGCTAATGTAATTAGGGGCTGGCGCAACCTTTCACAGAGCCCAAAGGCCGCGAACTGCGTCGGCCCGGAGCTCTTGCTCCCGGTATTTTCGTGAGCAAGAAGTCGCAGAACCAAATCTCGCGTCTGTGCGGGAAGCATCATTTCCGTTCGTTACCCTGCAAAATTCCTGCGACACCGGGAGGTGAAAACGTTCACCTAATGTAACGCGTTTGGGTGTCGCTCGGATAGGGCGCGCGCCTGCTTCATCGGACTTCTGTGCGCGAAGAGCCCATCCTAGATCATTGTTTAGCCGCTGTCCCCAATTAGGATGACGCCGCCGCTAGTCGTGGAGAACGACGTTGAGAAGTGAACTGTGAACCTGTAACCCGCCTTCCGCGCCCCCGGCGTAGTCGATGAATCCCAACTTCCTGAACCGGTTCATGAAAAAGCTCACCCGCGAGCGAGTGGTCCCCACCATCTCGGCGAGAGTCTCCTGACTGAGCTTCGGAATCACGGTTTCAGGAATCCCTTCCTTGCCGAACTGAGCAAGCATGAGAAGGACACGGGCTAACCTTTTCTCGCTCGAATTAAACAGTTGGTCGACCAGATCCTCTTCGTATCGAATGTTCCGGGTCAACAAATATGCGACGAACAGATCGGAAAGAGTCGGTTCGCGGTGAAGCGTATCCACCATGGCCTTTTTTTCAATTCTCAGAACAGCGCAATCGGTCATTGCGTTTGCAGAACCCATGCGGAAATGTTGACCTGCAAGCGAACCTTCGCCGAAGAAACTCCCCTCACTCAATATACCGATCGTGGCTTCCTTGCCATTCTTGGAGACGACGGTGAGTCTTACCTTGCCTGTCTGCAGATAAAACACTGCGTCGGCAGGATCCCCTTGGGCGAAGATGGTTTGCTTTTTCGGAAAGAGCAGAACTCTCCTGCCTTCGCCGATGGTGTCGAGGAACACATGGGGGTCGAAGTTGGGGCGGTTCTTGGGGGCTGGCGGTGGACGAGTAGAATTCCGCGTGAGTCGCGGTTTCTGTTCAATCGGCGCCACGACGGCGACTTTCGTCGAACCTTTGGATTCGCGAAGCGAAGCCATGGGCACACCCCCGCTCATTCGCTCAGTCCACGTTCCAGCATATTATATCGCCTTTGCGCCCGTGTCATTCTGCGTCATGGCGTGACTGGATATTCAGTGTTTCATGTATTTCGGCGGGAATAAGCAAGTGCTAGGTTGGTATTGCTTGCGGGCGCAAATGTCTCGACGACATGACGAACTTAGGACATTTCCGTTTTGGCGCGGTGGCCGTCCTGCTGGTCTGCGCCGCAATATTGCAGACAGTCCCGCTGGGTGCTGAACAGGTACGCGTGCGCCACATGGAAGGCCTGATGCACGGCTTTCTTGCGCTGCGTTCGCTCGATGGCAAGCGCCTTGCCGATGGTGAGATGACGCAAATTGCAGAGGGGGATCGCGTCACCAGCCATCTGATTTTTCGCTTTAGAGATGGTTCACTATATGACGAGACGACCATATTCTCTCAGCGAGGCGCCTTCCGGCTTTTGACCGATCATCTCGTGCAGCGCGGCCCGTCCTTCAAGCAGCCCATGGAGACCTCGATCGAAGCATCTTCAGGCCAAGTAACGGTGCGATATTGGGATCACGACGGCAAAGAGAAGACGCTGAAGGAACGACGTGACCTGCCGTCCGATGTCGCCAACGGACTGTTGTTTACGCTCGTGAAGCACATCCAACCAAACGTGGCACAAACTACAGTGTCGCTAGTAGCGACCACTCCTAAGCCGCGAGTAGTGAAACTTGAGATCCTTCCGGAGGGTGAGAAAGCGGTAACAAGTGGCAACACCAAACACGAAACTGTACGTTACGTCGTGAAAGTGAAAATCGGAGGGGTAGCCGGATTGGTGGCGCCGCTCTTGAAGAAGCAGCCTCCGGACACGCACGTGTGGGTTCTTACTGGCAACGCCCCGGCTTTCGTCAAGTTTGAAGGGCCACTCTATGCCGATGGCCCCGTGTGGAGAATTGAATTGGCAACTCCGGCAGGATTCTAGTCGTTCCCGCTTGCACCGACGAAAGACCTTTAGAAAACTTCTTGCTCACCCGTGTTAGGGGTTTGCCGACCAGCCCCGTTGTTCAGAATGAATCGTTTTCAAGGTTCGCGCATCGAATAGATATCAGCTAAGTTTGATTCAACCCGCAGTTGAAAGTCGGTCCCGCCAACCAGCGTCACCCACCCTTATCACTCGCAGCGATTCATCTAAGCAGAAATTCGAAAATAGAAACAGGTACCACAATGGAACAAGGAATAGTGAAATGGTTTAACGACGCCAAGGGATACGGCTTCATCAGCCGCCAGTCTGGCGATGACGTGTTCGTCCACTTCTCAGCCATCCAGTCAAACGGCTTTCGCAGGTTGCAGGAAGGCCAAGCAGTCAAGTTGGAAGTGGCCAAGGGACCGAAGGGGCTTCAGGCGGAGAACGTTCGAACAATCTAACAAACTGAAGCAATTTGTCCGGAGCACAAATCACTTCCGGGCATTTGTTTTTCTACGGATCTCCCGCGAGCAGTGGAAGAGGGTACGACTATTTACGACAGGCGCAGACTCATTAGGGAGGCCCGGGCGGTTCCGCCATTGATACTAGGAATGATGGCCAATTCGAGCACAGAGACATCTGTGAGATCGACTTGATGTTCCTCAACCTCGCGCACGGTCTCAGGAGGACTGAAATTCCATTGTTGGCGGACAATTTCCCGAAACGAGTTTCCGTCGGAGGACCATCGCAACACGAACTCTTGCGTTCGCGCTGATTCCTTTTCTTCAAACACCAGCCATATGCGTTTCAGTCGTTGCGGCTGATCAAAGATCAGGCGAATCGTCTGAGGACCTGGTTCTGCTGCACGCCAGCCCCGCGAGCCTCCTGCCAAGAAGGCCGACTCGACCGGAAAGTCTTTGTCCTCCGAGGTAATCTCAACAATCGCGGCCCGCTCCACGTCCAGCCAGCCTTCCGCGCGAGATCGAATTGTCTCTGCACTGGGGGTAATTATCCGCTTACGCATACATGCCTTAGTGTACATCTGCGGCGCAGTCGGACACAGTGTGTCGGGACGAAAGAACATCTTCAACTCAGAGTGCGAGACCTTGGTTTAAACTCAGACTTAGATCTCCATTGAGGAGAAGATTCATGTGTTTGGCGCGAACAACCCGCGAATAATAGATCGCGTTTCTCACTCTTCCCCTGAGTGACGCCAATTCAGCTCGTACTCACTTATCAAGCTCTTGATTCGCCGTCTCTGCATCTCCAATTCAGGGTTGCCCAAAGGATGACGAATCGTTTGCTTCCACAAGCCAAGTCTTGCAAGCTTGGTATTCGCTCTCATTCAAGATGAAGTCGTTCGAGAGTTTGGGAAGCGGTTTCATTCAGCTATTTCCTACAGACGCCGGTCCTGCGCACGCCCGTCCCGCCAAGGGATTTGTTAGTTGACTCACCATGGCCGCGTCGTAGTAGTTCAATCGTGCTGCAGAGCATTGAGTTCCATTATGAACTGCTGACTGCTTACTGGGTAGCAGGAGCGTTCTGATCCAGACCCGCTGTACTACTCCACACGCCGGGAACTTCGAGATGAGGCATGGGCGGACCTGCAAATAGCCGCTGGCAGGGTTTTGCCAACCAGCGGGCCAACGCGCAGTTAGACTCTCGGCAGCCCGAATATAGGGTTCCCCATGCACCCGTCAGTTTCAGTCTTCGGAGGAGTACCGGATGGCCAGCGTTTGCTCTTTGCATGTCCGGAGCGTGTCTTTGCTTTTGCTTGCAGTACAAGCTGCCGCGCCTCTGCAATCAGCAGGGTTGCGGTTGCGATCAGGTCGTGGGACTGGGACACCAACGATTCTGCGCGTTCCGTAATCCTGCCTGCCTGTTCCACCGTCATTTCGTTACGCCGCTTCGCGATATCGCCGATCCCGCCGATTTTCTTCACGTTCCAGTGCCTGATTGAGTTGGGTTGCAAGTTCAGTAAGCTTGGTTGGATCCATTTCTTTACTGACCTGCTCAGCAAGATTACGCCAATCACTGGGTTCCGGGGTCATGGAAAACACCTTTCTATGTCTCGCCTTTTCTCAAGCTACTCTGGGTTAAACTGCGAATCTGAGCACAATTGCACAACGCTCCTCTTCTCCGGCGCAAATCCCCCAAAAGTTCCAGTAGTGTTCCTGCCCCTACCTAAATTCTGGGCCGGCTACGCCAGAAGACATCGCGGAAATGTTTTCCGCCTGCTTGGTTCCACCTCTTCAGTTGCCAGTTCAAACCGTCTTTCGTGTACCCAGCTTTTCAATCTTCGCTGCCTTCGTTTTGAGCAAACTATGCATACCGGAGGAACGCCGTCAAGGTTTCCCTCCGGCTCCCTCACGTCTCGAACTTTGACTGAACCCTCGCGCCGCCTGCTCCCTTCTTTGACTTGGCGCGAACCTTGAGCCCTTTCGACATCAGCACATTCGACAGTTCGTACGCTTCCTGAAGCCAATCGGTAATGGGAGGCTCAACCTCATCGCGGTGACTGATATGGATAATGTGGTAGAGCTTGGACTTCGAGGCCCGGTCAACAGGTCGCACCTGAGGCGCCTTTAGGACACGACCGAGAAATACGCAGAGTTCGAGGACGTTCCTCTTAGGACGCACGAAGAAGTAGCAGTGCTTGCGCGAAAACATAATCGACTTGTGTGAGGCGTAAATCCGATGATCGCCGAAGGAAACCGCTGTTTCGCGCAGGCGCTCCCAAGCGTCCCTGAGATCATCCGAGAGATCTTGGGTGAGAGCAGCTTCGGTGGTCGTCCAACAGTCGTGCTCTTCTCCGTCCTCGATCCACTGCTTGCAGTGGTAACCGACCGGGCATACGTCAAAATTCTACCGGCAATTCTCAGACATTTCGAAGTCGCCAACTCCCTTGCCGATGAGAACAGCGGGGTACCTCATCAGAACCGTCCCAATTGCAGGAAGTGGTTGCTAGTCCGTAAGGAATATTACCCTGCCATAATTGAGACGACGGTCCAAGTGCATTAGGGAGCTGTGCCCGGTCCAGCCAGCGGTCTGACCTTCTGGACCCTGCATCCGGAATTGATTTTGTCTATCTTGCTCGCAACGGCCGGTTCGCCTTTTGGGTGCGACAAGGGTGCAAGACGCGGTATCGCCTTGCCGAGGCGATGACCTCGGTCCTGCTTTGTTGACCTCTGCAGTGACAGAGTCCCCACGAGTCGTAACTTATTGAAACCCGGCGGATAGCGCCTTACCGCCCTCAAAAGCACCCTTGGGAACCCTAATTGGACGCGTCGTGGACGCGCGCGAAAACGCCCTGGACGCTGCAGCCCCGCGGCAGTGGTTTCGACCATTTTTCAGTTCCGCACGTCCAAAACGTCCAAGTCGTGTCTGGCTTACGGCCGACAAGTCGACCACTTTCTCTAAGCAGCGATAAGTCCGGTTAGACCTGCGCTACCGGTGTGCCACCAGTGTGCTTAATTCCAGGCGTCACGGTGACGTGTCCAAGTTTGTCCCGATCATAGGCTTATCAACGCCACTCTGAAGCCGTCTCTTCGCCGAGCAGCGATGGAAACCAAACAACAGGCGTCTTTCGGACAAGGAGCTAGTCACTGCCGTCGTTGGGCGGACTTGTACAACCAGCAGGCGAAAGAAGCAGAAGCGTTAGCCGCTTTACATGAAGACATGGCGAAGTCGGCAGAACAGAAGTAAGGAAGCACATCCATGACCCCATCACTGATGTTGCTCAATTCAAAAGCCGCTTCTCTCCGGCTCTCAGCCGGAGAGAAGTGGCAGTGTGCCAGGGAGATTTTCATGAACCCACGAGTTGTGAAAGCCGCGGCCCCTCTACTGCTGTTCGTTGGACTCAACTTTTGGCCACGAAGCAAGGCTTTCAGTTCAGGCGGTCCCGAAAGACTCTCCTCACGCTACGCAGTGTGCTGAGTCTCAGATTGTCACGCTAGAGGAACTAGTTTGCGAAGTCCTCGCGCGTAATCCAGCAATGGCAAGCGGAGTTCACGAAGTGGAAGCGCAGAGGCGTAAGGTTCCCCAGGCTTCTGCACTGCCGGCCCCGCCCGTAAGCGTTGATTGATGGGCAACGCCCCGCCCTTTCAGCGTACAAACTGGCGATCCGTCGAGCTATCGGAGTCTGAGCGCGATGCAGATGCTGCCCTTTCCGGGTAAGCGCAATCTGCGAGATTAGATTGCTGGCAAGGAAGTCGATGCCAGTAGATGGGATCTGGAAGGAGTGCGTCGCCGTGTGGCTGCGGACGTGAAAAAACTGCCCACTACGATTACTGGTACTACGACAAAGCGATCCGAACTACTCAGGAGAACCGGGACCTCCTCACCAAGCTTTCGCAAATTGCTGAAGCTCGTTATCGTGTGCGGAGAGCAGCCGCGCGGATCAGCAACCGGCCCGTGAAAAGGAACATCTTAATCAACTGTGCAGAAGTATCTTAGCCTTGTGAAAGGCGCAAAAGCTAGAATTGTCACCTTGGGGAACCACACTGAAAGTTCATCTCGTCAACCCAAGCGATAAATCCTTCGGTATTGGCGTCATCACGCCGAGGTGGCTCTACGTGCTCGCCGCTGCGACACCAGCCAGCTTTGGCAATCCTGTCATTGTTGATGAAACTCTAGACCAGTTGGATGTCGCATCCATTTCGGCCGGCGACGTGGTGGGCATTGGAATTCACACCGGCAACGCACTCCGCGGTTATGAAATCGGCAGGCTGGCCCGTCAGCGAGGGGCATTTGTGGTTTTTGGCGGGGTTCATGCAACCCTATTTCCGGATGAGGCGCACGAACTCGGCGGCGCGCACGCGGTCGTAAAAGGGGATGGCGACACTGCCTGGACTGGCGTTCTGGAAGACTGCAAGAACCATTCGCTCAAACGTGTGTACGCAGCAGGGCGGATCGAGGCTTCTGCCTTTCAGTCTGCCCGCTGGGACCTCTTGCCTCGCAACCGATACATGTGGGCTTCTGTACAAACAGTAAGAGGATGTCCCAAGCACTGCTCATTCTGCTCCGTGTGGCGGACCGACGGTCAACGTCCTCGCATCCGCAGCACTGAAATGGTTGTTCATGAGCTTCAGCATTTACGGCGCTTAGGATTTCGATTCGTGTTGCTTGCCGACGACAATTTTTACCCTGTCTCCCTCACCGATCTCAAGCTTGCCTCTCGGCAAGGCAACACGCAACGAGTTGAAGAGCTGAAGGCAATCCGGGCGGAACGCTTCCAACTTATGGAGCGGCTCGCGACTGATGTTTCATCAGATATGGTGTTCTTCACACAAATCACGATGGAAGCTGCCGAAGATCCTGCCTTTCTCGAAGCCATGAGCAGGGCGAAAATCAAAGGAGCGCTCGTCGGTGTCGAAGCGGTCACGCCTCAAGGACTAAAAGACATTTATAAGGACTTCAACGCCGCCGGAGATGAACTGGTAAACCGCTTACGCCAGTTTCCACAGCATGGAGTCAAAGTGCTGGGATCGTTCATCTTTGGTTTGCCGAGCGACCTGCCGGAAACCTTTGAGGCAACTCTTTCGGTGGCGCAGAAGGCCGATCTGGCCTTTGCTCAATTTGTCATGCTCATGCCTTTTCCTGGAACGGTGGATTTTGAACGCTGGGAAAAGGCGATGCAGCACGATCCGACCCGGATTGCGGGATTCCCGCTTACCCGGCATTGGCTGATTCCGCGTGAGCTTCGGCCTAAAGTTTTTTCCCCTCACCCAGTGATGTCAGGAGAGGAAATACGGCAGCGGACGCAGCATGTTTGGGACAAATTTTACAGTTTCGGATCGATATGGAGACGCGCCCACTGCGTGACCTCCCTGAAGTCCCGTTTGGCCTTTCTCCTGATTTCGAAACTCTACCGACAAATGTACGCAAATACCGGCATCGCAATTGACAGCGCGCGTCTAAGCCGTTCTGTACGCTGGGCGCGCTGGATGGCGAAACCCTGTCGTATGCTGTTTTCGGCTCGTCCCCTGCCCGATCCCAGGTAGGTAGTAAGGTATTTCCATCACCCGCACTGAGTCAGTCGCGGCCCATCAGCCTTCGCGAGTTCGATGGCAGCTTGCCTTCAAATGCTTGCCCGAAGGGCGGACGCGGCATTGCCATTGTGGAACGTGGACTTACTGCTTCGAAACAGGTCATCGGGCCACCTGCACGAGCCGCTTGGTCAGTTTCCGAATGCCATTCTGCCACCCAAGCTTCCCTGATACACGAGAGCAAGGACCACAATCGCCGCAAAGGTTAGATAAGAGATACTCGGTGCACCGTCGCGCTTTTGAATCCTCCAGCGCCAAATGGCCAATATGACGAAAAGCCCAACACTCGCGGTCCCCAGCCATTGGTGGACGGTAATCAACTTGGCCGGAAGATCAGAGCCCCCGTTAAGTTTCCACCACCATCCGGCCGCAGCAGTTAGTGGGGTGATCACGGCGGCATACAAGGCCATCCACCAAGCCGCGTGGTGAAAAGAGTGGCGTCGGAAGATGCGCCCAAGGACGTCGCTCAAGAAAGCGAGTGGCAGCAAAGCTGCGGTAAAATTCACCAGAATTGGATGAAATTCCTGTGGCGTCCTCGGAGGCGACCACTTGAGCATCGCGCCATTGCCTTGCGCCGCGTTCTCCACTCCTTGAACAATGAGCGTGCCCTTCATGTTTGGATGGGGACGGCAATGGTATGCCACGGCTCGCGTGTCTGTGAATCTCATCTGCCAAGAATGACCAGGATCAATGAGTCCTGAATCGAAACTCCCGTTCTCGGCCGTAACTGTATGGGAGAAGATGTCGTCGTTTTTCCATTCGACTGTGTCCCCAGGTTTTACAGTGGTTTGGGGAGGATTGAACTGGAGCCGCTCTATAACGATGACGTGGTTTGTGCCACCGGGGCGGGCGTCCTGTGCCCAGCACATAGCCGAAAGAAGTGCCACCGCCGCGGCTCGCAACATTATTCTTCGAACCTTGCAGCGGTAGCGGTGTCCTGAGTGGAACGCCAGATCGTGGCATGCGATCATATGCCCCTCTTGCGGCTTATTTCGCATTAGCGCCAATGCAGAGCAATCGTCTTCACTTGCTGCCCAGCGTTTGCTCAAGTTGCTGTGCATGCTCCAAATGTCCCTGCAGAAGCGGAGCAGCGCCTTCGAGCGCAGATTTCAGCTCAGCATTCTTTGCATTCGGGATGAGAGTGGTCTTAGCGGCTTCAATCACGGCCTGATGGAAGGCGACTTCATGCGATGCGTATTCCTTGTCAAAAGCCTCGCCATGCAAGCTCGTGAGTTTCTTTGTCTCCTCAGCTGCCTGCTGCTTAAGTTGCTTTGACGTAGGGCTGTCTTCGGGCGTGACCCCTAGCTTCTTCGCGAGATCATTTACCGACTTTTCCAGGTTGGTGTGATCTGAAATCATCTGGTTGGCGAATTTTTTTTACTTGTGGGTTGCTGGTTCGCTTTAACGCGAGCTTTGCCTGATTGATGTCGATCTGATTTGCGGTTTGGACGATGCCCGCGATTTGCGGGTCGGTCGGCGCCTGCGCGTGAGCTGTGACTGATCCGGTCGCGATCAGAACGGCGGATGTAAACACAGCAAAATAATACTTTCTTATTCTCATTGTTCTCTCCTTGCTTACTCCACTCGGAAACAAGTTTCCTATGCTCCCATAAGATATGGAGTCGCGGACTCGCTAAGGGTTACGGAATCCTCCGAACTTTGTGCTGGACTCAGGTGTGCCACCCGTTTCCAGACCCCCGATTGGGCGGGAATTGATGGGGCCACTGCCCAAGATTGCCTCTTGGGCGGTGGTCTGTTCTGCTGCTACTGAGTGCAGTGGCCGATTATCAACCCGTACGCTCGTGCGGAGCGCTCCCAATCACTTGAAAAGCGCAAGGGTGTGCAATAGTCCACCTGGCCCATCGCTCGTTCAGCTTGAACAGCTCTATCGAGTCATGTTTTGAATTTGTTCGCAGAGGAGCGTTGCTTGCGGACGTAGGTCAGACCTCGTTTCAGCTCTGCCGCCAAGTCGGACTCTGGGACCGCTAGGTGCAAGGGCTCTCCCCCAGCTTCGCGCCCAAGCCAGCTATTTAATTCCTCTTGCAAGGCAGTCACGAAGCGCCCCTGCTTTTTCACAGGCATTCCCGTCTTGCCCCACCGTTGCGCGACTGACACAGGTTGCCCAAGGAACTTGGCAATCGCAGGCCATCCTTTTAGAACGCCGCGCTCAGCCGAACTTGCGCTTGTTTTCGACTTCACCCGTCGCATGCCTCCAGTCTCGGCCTACCGCATGCATTTGTAAAATCGCGCGGCGAAGAAACTTTCTCGACGAAACAGACTTCTAAACAAGACAGAGTTGCTGAATCCTGCCTTCCCCCAGGATGCTTGGTAGCGCCCGGTTAGTAGTCGGGCGAGCCACTTCGGAGCCGTGCCATGATTCGGATTAACGTTCGAGCAGGCCTGCGGGACACTAAAAGAATTGAGTCTGCGGCGCGTGAAAACCGTATGACGGTCAGCGAGTTTGCCCGTTTTGCGCTACGTCGCATTCTGGCCCGATCTAGCAAACTGCCGCCCACAAAGGC
>Ga0068855_100009766_pt1 | contig 11576 bp, 11 predicted proteins | sample KBSCornC52_FD_66592 | JGI IMG/M metagenome (GOLD analysis project Ga0068855, IMG submission 66592) | Corn rhizosphere microbial communities from Kellogg Biological Station, Michigan, USA - KBS Corn C5-2 | ecosystem: Host-associated > Plants > Roots > Rhizosphere > Soil ...
GTGGCCTCGCCGTGGATCTGGCAGACGCGGGACTCGGTCACGCCCAGCACGCTGCCGATCTCTTTCAGGTTCAGATTGTCGCAGTAGTAGAGCGACAGGACCTGCTGCATCTTCTCCGGAAGCTGGCCGATGCCGGAGACCAGGCGGTCCAGCATCTCGCGCCGGGACGCGGTCTCGAACGGGTCGTCCGCCGAGGTGTCGCCGGTGCGCTCCAGCAGGTCGGGGCCCGCGTCGTCGATGCCGACCACCGACGAGCCCGAGAGCTTCTGCTGGCGCGCGTAGAGCTCCTCGACGCCCACGCCCAGCCGCTTGGCGATCTCCTCGTGGTCGGGCGTGCGGCCCAGCTGCGCCTCCAGGCGGCGGGTGGCCTCGCGCAGCTCGTTCGACAGCCGGCGCATGTCACGCGACAGCGTGTCGCGCGAGCGCAGGTCGTCCAGCATCGCGCCGCGGATGCGGAACTCGGCGAACGCCTCGAAGCGATCGACGCGGCTCGGGTCGAACCGTTCCGCCGCCTCCATCAGACCGATGACGCCCGACGAGATCAGGTCGTCGATCTCGACGTGGGCCGGCAGCCGGCGCGCCAGACGCCGGGCGACCTTCTCGATGTAGGGAAAGAACTTCGCCGCGTACTCGTTGCGCCGAGCAACGATGTCCTTCTTCGACAGCTTCTTGCTCGCCGTCTTGGGCGCCGACTTCGCCGACGCGCTGGCCCCAGTCGCCTTCTGGGCAGGTTTCCGCTTCGTGTTCATGCCCGGACATTGAGCACGTTGCATGCCACGTCCGTGTCTGACCGTTGCCCGCGTCACGGCGCGGTTTTCTCGTCGTCGTCGCGCCCCGACCGTCAACCGATTGGCGGTTTGGAATTCTTGACACCGTCATCCGGATGACGGTCTCCAGATCACCGACGTGAGTGGGGTTCGGCGCGCGTGAGCGGGCGGTCCGCTCACCGACGGACAGTGTGCGTGTTCTGCTCCTTTACGCGACGTAACGCCGTCGCGATTTTTGTGAAACCAAAGCTGCTGAATCGTCGTCGCTGCTCGCACCCATCGCCTCGGCGATGAAGCGCGCCTCCAGCTCGGCCAAGAGCTCGCGGGGGTCGATGCCGTCGGAGGGCATGTCGCGCGCGGCGCGCTCGAAGTCCAGCACCTGGATCCGCAACCGCGACGGCAGATCGTTCATGACCACCATCCGCGTGCCGGCGGTGATGACCAGCCGCTCGACCAGGTTCTGCAGCTCGCGCACGTTGCCGGGCCAGTCGTGCTGCGAGAACCGGCGCATCACGTCCAGCGCGAAGCCCGGGACGCGGCGCCCCTCGCGCGCGTTCACCTGCCGGCGGAAGTGCTCGGCCAGCGTCGGAATGTCGGAGCGGCGCGCGCGCAGCGGCGGAAGCTGGATGGTCGACCCGCCGAAGCAGGCGGCCAGCTCCGGATCCAGAACGCCCCGCTCGACCAGCCCGGTGACCGGGTGGCGGGTGGCGCCCACCAGCCGCACCGCCTGCCGGCCGGCGGTCAGCCGCTGGACCATCGCCTGCTGCACCTCGCGCGACAGCACGTCGATCTCGTCCAGGAACAGGGTGCCGTCGTGGGCGGCCGCCAGCCAGCCGGCGCGCATCCCGTCGCGCCCCAGCTGCACGCCGGCCCGATCGGGCGGAACGGCGGCCAGGTTGACGGCCACGAACCGGCCTTCGCGGCGGGGGCCGGCCGCGTGGAGCAGGCGGGCCATGGTCGCCTTGCCGGTGCCGGTCTCGCCCCGGATGAGCACGGGCTGGTCGGAGGCGGCCAGCCCGTCCAGCTGGGCCAGCGCCTCGGCCAGCGCTGGGTCGTCGCCGACCACCAGGGACGAGCGCGAGGCCCGGATCGAGGCGCGCCGTTCGAACAGGCGCGCCGAGAGGCCGGCCAGGTCTTCGGCGCGGCGGGGCAGGGCGATCACCTCGCTGGCGCCGGCGCGCAGCACCTCGACCGCGCCGCTGCTCCGGCCGTCGATGGCGGCGGTGGCCACCGCGGGACGGCAGGCGCGGGCCTTCAGCACCAGCGCCGTCGCGTCCGACGGGGGGAGCGCCAGGTGAATCAGGCACAGGTCGAAGGGCGCGGCGCCCAGCCGCACGATCCCCTCGGTGGCGCCGCGGGCGACGTCCACGCTCCAGTCCAGCGCGCGGCCGAGGCGCGCCACGCGGGCGGAGCGCGCGGCGTCGGTGTCGACCAGCAACATTCTCCTGGACATTTCGTAGGGTGACATCGACCGCGCGAAAACACCCCTTGAGCGCCGGCCGTGTTGCGACACCCGCAACACTGTTCGGCAATTCCCCGTTTCTCGACGGACGCCCGCACGGCGCGCGGGGTTCGGTTGTTGCGACGCGAGCTGACTCGATCGGACAGGAGCCCCGAGAGGTTTGCGGGGACCTCTCCCGCGACCACGCCGCCGGGCACGGTCCGGCTCCGTCAACGCGATGCAGGCTGAGGCGTGGCTAAGCGCGGGACTCGGCGCGCGGATAAGAGCCCAGCACCTTCACCGTCTCGGAGGCCTTTTGCACCTCGGCAATGGCGGCGGCCACCGGCGCGTCGCGCTCGTGCCCGTCGATGTCGACGAAGAAGACGTACTCCCAGGCCCGCCGTCGCGACGGGCGGCTCTCGATCTTGGTCATGTTCAGGCCGCGCTGCGCGAACGCCCCCAGCACGCGGTACAGGATCCCCGCCTCGTCGCGCGTGACCAGCAACAGCGACGTCTTGTCGCGTCCGGTCGGCTCGGCCTGGTCGCGGCCCAGCACCAGGAACCGCGTCATGTTGTGGGCCATGTCCTCGATCTTCCGGCGCAGCACCACCAGATCGTGGAGCTTCGCCGCCAGCTCCGAGCCGACGGCGGCGCCGCGCGCGTCGTCGCGGGCCCGGCGCGCGGCGTCGGCCGTCGAGCGCGCCTCGACCAGCGTGGCGCTGGGGAGGTTGGCGCTCAGCCAGCGCCGCACCTGCGCCAGCGCGATCGGGATCGAGTACACGCGCTCGATCTCGGTGAAGGCCACGTCGTGCCGCGCCAGCAGGCACATGTTCACCTCCAGCGCGATCTCGGCGCAGACCTTGAGGTCGCTCTCGAGGAAGGTGTCCAGCGTGTGCGTGACCATCCCTTCCGTCGTGTTCTCGACGGGGACGACGCCGTAATCCGCGTTGCCGCGCTCGACCTCCTCGAACACCGCCGGGATGGTCCCCATCGGCAGCGTGCGCGCCGACAGGCCGAACTGGCGCTTGACCGCCATGTCCGAGAACGTCCCCTCGGGACCCAGGAACGCCACCCGCACGCGCTTCTCCAGCGTCAGGCAGGCGCTCATGATCTCCTGGTACACGAGCGGGATCGATTCGGTCGGGAACGGCCCAGGGTTGGCCGCCGCCAGGCGCTCGGTGATCTGACGCTCCCGCGAGGGGACGTAGAAGGGGACCGAGGCGGCGTTCTTGAGGTCGGCGACCTTGCGCACCAGCTCGGCGCGCTGGTTCAAGAGGCGCAGCAGCTGGTCGTCGGTCGCGTCGATCTGGACGCGCAACTCGGCGAGCGCCGCCTTGTGGTCAGCTCCGTCACCGCCATCCTTGGACATGGCGCGCCAGCTTACTACACTCGTTGCGTGAGGCTTGCGACGCTGCGGGATGGAAGCCGGGACGGGCTGCTGGTGGTGGTCGGGCGCGACGGGCGGCGTTTCGCGCGCGCCACCGGCATCGCGCCCACGCTGCAGGCGGCGCTGGACGGCTGGAACCGCGCCGCGCCGCTGCTCGCCGAGCTGGCCGCGCGCCTCGAGGCCGGCACCGCGGACACCGAGCCGCTGGACGAGACCGGCCTGGGGCCGCCGCTGCCGCGCGCGTACGAGTGGGTCGACGGCTCGGCCTACCTGACGCACGTCCGGCTGGTGCGCAAGGCCCGTGGCGCCGAACCGCCGCCCACGCTGGAGACCGACCCGCTGGTCTACCAGGGCGGTTCGGGCGCGCTGCTGGGCCCGCGCGATCCGATCCCGCTGCCGGCCGGTGATCCGGGCCTGGATCTCGAGGCCGAGGTGGCCGTGATCCTGGGCGACGTCGCGCGCGGGACCGGCGCGACGGACGCGGCGGCCTGCGTGCGGTTGATCGTGCTGGCCAACGACGTCACGCTCCGAAACCTGATCCCCGCCGAGCTGGCCAAGGGCTTCGGGTTTTTCCAATCCAAGCCGGCCACCGCGTTCTCGCCGTTTGCGGTGACCCCCGACGAGCTGGGCGGCGCCTGGCGCGACGGGCGCGTGCACCTGCCCCTGCGATCCAGCGTGGTGCGGGCCGGCGGCGCGCGGCTGGATTCCGATCCCGACGCGGGCGCGATGCACTTCTCGTTCTTCGACCTGGTCGCCCACCTGGCCCGGACGCGCGACTTCTGCGCCGGGACCATCCTGGGCGGCGGCACCGTCTCGAACGAGGATCCGGCCCGCGGCGCCTCCTGCCTGGCGGAGCTGCGCGCGCGCGAGACGATCGCCGCCGGCCGGCCGGCCACGCCGTTCCTGGCGGCCGGCGACCGCGTCACCGTCGAGATGCGCGACGCCGGCGGACGTGACATCTTTGGCCGCATCGATCAGAGGGTGGTGCCGGCATGATCTTCTACGACTACTGGCGTTCCAGCTCGGCGTGGCGCGTTCGCATCGCCCTGCACTGGAAGGGCGTCCCGTTCGAGCGGCGCGCCGTGAACCTGCTGGCCAGCGCCCAGCGCGATCCGGAGTTCCTGGCGCTCAACCCGCAGGGGCAGGTGCCCGTGCTGATCATTCCGCCCGAGGCGGCCGGCGGGCGCCCCCAGGTGCTGGCGCAGTCGATGGCCATCCTCGGCTACCTGGAAGAGCGATTCCCGGCGCCGTCGCTGCTGCCACCGGCGGCCGCCCCCTGGCAGCGCGCGCGGGTGCGCCAGCTGGCCGAGATGATCAACTCCGGCATCCAGCCGTATCAGAACCTGCCGCTCTTGCAGTGGCTGCGCGACGTGGGCTTTGCCGAGCCGAATCGGGTGCCGCAGGAGTTCAACGCGCGGGGCCTGGCCGCGCTGGAGAAGCTGGCCGCCGAGACGGCGGGGGCCTTCCTGGCCGGCGACAGCCCGACGCTGGCGGACCTGTACCTGATTCCGCAGCTCTATACCGCGCGCCGGTTCTCGGTCGATCTGTCGCCCTATCCGACGCTGTTGCGGGTCGAGCAAGCGGCGGCGGCGCTGCCGGCCTTCGAGGCGGCGCGCCCCGAACGTCAGACCGACGCCGTCACGCCCGCCCCCTGACGTCCGCGATCACGGGAAGCGCTGGCGCGGGGGCTCGGGCGGCGTCAGGTGCGCGGACGGGACCGGCGCGGTGGTCCGCCAGACCGAGTTGGCGGGCGGCAGGTGCGCCAGGTGGTAGCGCCAGGCCGCCCAGGTGGCCAGCCCCATCCCGCTCAGCAGCGCGGCGGCCGTGCCGAACGCCCACGGGATCAGCATGGCCGGCGCCAGCGCCCGGCTCTGCAGCCGCACGGTGGCCTCGGCCAGCGCCAGCGCGTGGGCGGGCGCGCGGAACGGGGCCGCGCCCACGCTGAGGTCCTGCAGGATCCCTTCGGCGGTGACCGACTCGCCCGGGCGGATGATCACCTCTTCGACGGTGACGTTGCCCCGGAAGCCGAAGGCGCGGGCCACGGCCAGCGCGCCCGGCGTCCCGGCCCGGTGCAGGGTCGGCGTGGCCTCGATGCGCGCGGACTCGGGATCGATGCGGATGCGCACGGACGGGCGGCCGCCCTCGCGGTTGCCCCAGGCCAGCTCGAAGCTGTCCGGCGACGCCAGGTCGTGGACCAGGTCGCTGTGAACCGTCAGGTGCTCCACCACCCGCAGCCGCCAGTGGACGCACAGAGCGCCCGAGGCCGGCGCGCGCAGCAGCTCGGCCACCGGCTCGGCGCGCGCCTCGAGGCTGACGGGGTGCGCCGCGTCCGCCGCGGTCATGAGGGCAGAATTGCTCATCGGGCTCCTTCTCCGCCGCCCCCGGGGGGCTGCTCGTACTCTTCCAGCTTGCGGTACAGCGTCTTGCGATCCAGGCCCAGGCGCTGCGCCGCGCGCGTCTTGTTGCCACTCTCGGCCGCCAGCACGCGCTTGATGTACTCGCGTTCCAGCTCTTCCAGCGTCAGGCCGCGCGCCACCGCCGCCGACAGGTCGTCCTCGGCCGTCATGCGCCGCTCGCGGACCGCCTGCGGGAGGTCGGCCGGCTGCACCAGCGACGCCTCGGCCAGCGCCACCGCGCGCTCGACGACGTTCTCCAGCTCGCGGACGTTCCCCGGCCAGCCGTAAGCCAGCAGCGCCTTGCGCGTTGTCTCGTGGAACCCCCGCACGTCCTTGCCGGCCTTGGCGGCGCTGCGCACCAGGAAGTGCTCGGCCAGCGGCAGGATGTCCTCCGCGCGGTCGCGCAGCGCCGGCAGGTGAATGTGGATGACGTTCAGGCGGTAGTAGAGGTCCTCGCGGAACGTGCCGTCGGCCAGCCGGACCTCCAGGTCCTTGTTGGTGGCGGCCACCACGCGCACGTCGACCTTCTCGCTGCGGGTCGCGCCCAGCGGCCGGATCTCGCCCTCTTGCAGGACGCGCAGCAGCTTGGCCTGCAGCGCCGGGGACAGCTCCGCGATCTCGTCCAGGAAGATCGTGCCGCCGTCCGCCTCCAGGAAGATGCCGCCCCGGTCCGTCCGGGCGTCGGTGAAGGCGCCCCGCTTGTAGCCGAACAGCTCGCTCTCGAGCAGCGTGTCGGGAATGGCCGCGCAGTTGAGCGCCACGAACGGCCGCTCGCGCCGCGGGCTGTTGAAGTGGATGGCCTTGGCGACCAGCTCTTTCCCGGTCCCCGACGCGCCGGTCACCAGCACCGAGGCCGCCGAGCCCGACAGCCGGCGGATGAGCGCGAAGATCTCCTGCATCCCGACCGAGCGGCCGATCAGGTTGCCCAGGCGGTAGCTCTTCTGGACCTCGTCGCGCAGCCGGGCCACCTCGGAACGCAGCGCCCGCTCGGCCAGCGCCTTTTGCACCGAGAGGTTCAACTGATCGACGTCGAACGGCTTGGTGATGTAGTCGAAGGCGCCCAGCTTCACCGCGCGGATGGCCGTGTCGATCGACCCGAAGGCGGTGATGGTGATGACGTGCGGCGAGGGGGTGACCGCCTTGATCTCGCGCAGCATGTCCAGCCCATCCAGGTCGGGCATCTTCACGTCCGAGATCACCAGATCGACGCCGCCTTGCTGGACCCGCTCGATCCCCGGGCGGCCGCCGGCGGCCACCTCGACCGTGTGCCCTTCCTCTTCCAGCACCTCGCGCAGGAAGGCGCGCATGGCGGCGTCGTCCTCGACGACCAGGATGGTCGCGTGGCCAGCCCCGCCCGTCGCGAGCGTCGGCGCAGTCTCGGAGGCGGCGGCGGGTTCAGCCATGCGGGCCCGAGCGTGGACGAATCAATCCTTGCCGATCGATCCGGTTTCGGCAAGCGCCGGCGCGTCGAAACCGGCGCCCGCCGCCGCGCTGGCGCACGGCAAAAACACGCGAAATTCTGCCCCGCCGGCCGCCGGGCTGTCGACCTCGATCCAGCCGTCGTGATCCTTGACGATGCCGTGGCTGACCGCCAGGCCCAGGCCCGTCCCCTGCCCCTGGTCCTTGGTGGTGAAGAAGGGCTCGAAGATCTTCTCGCGGTTGGCCGGGGGGATCCCGGGGCCGCTGTCGGCAATCACCAGGACCGCGTACTCGGCCGGGGCCGCCAGGTCGAGGCCGCCCTTGCGGCGCACCACGCACTCGGTCGAGACGCGCAGCGTCCCCCCGTCAGGCATGGCGTGGATGGCGTTGGTGATGAGATTCAGGCACACCTGCTGGATCTGGTCGGGGTCGCCCGGCACCTCGGGCGGCGCCGGCATCGTCCGCACGTCGACCTGGATGCGCTGGCGCTGCATCGGCTCGCGCAGGAACTCGAGCGCCTCGGCCACCACCGAGCCCAGGTGCACGCGGGTCACGGTCGGCCCGCGCGGGCGCGAGAAGTCCAGCACCTGCCGGATGATCTTGGTGATGCGCGAGACCTCGTCCCCGATGATGCCGGCGTTCTTCACCACGTCAGCCGGGTCGATCGACCGTGAGAGGGACGACGCCTCGGCGGCGCGCTCGGCCTTCTTGGCCAGGGCGCGGGCGCGGCCGCCGATGACGTTCAGGGGGGTGCCGACCTCGTGGGCGATCTCGGCGGCCATCTGGCCGATGGTGGCCAGCTTTTCGGATTGCCGCAGGCGGGCCTCCAGGCCCAGGCGGGCGGTGGCGGCGCGCTGCATCTCCTCGCGCGCCTCGCGCAGGCTGCCGGTCATGGCGTTGAAGCGGCCGGCCAGCTCGCCGATCTCGTCGTCCCGTTCGGCCAGGATCACGCGCGAGAGGTCCCCCTTGCCGACCGCGTCGATCCCCTCCAGCAGGCGGCGCAGCGGGCGCAGCACGATCTGGCTGACGGCGAAGCGGACGCCCAGGGCCACGCCGATCACCACCACCAGGAACAGCGGCAGGATGCGGCGCCCGCTGGCCAGCACCTCGGCCTCGATGTAGCTGGCGTCGCGCCGCATCCCCAGGATGGCGGCCGGGTGGCGGGCCGGGTGGCGCGGCGGCAGCTCCAGGCCGGCGGCGTCGAACAGCGGGACGGCCATGGCGTACGAGCGCTTGCCGGTCGCCGAGTCGAACACCCGCCCGACCGGCGCGTCCTGAATGTCGGCGCCGTTCATCAGCAGCAGCCAGGCGTCGTCGTCGGTGCGGCGGTCGTTGCCGATCTGCAGCACCTCCAGCTGGAAGAACTCGTCCAGGCGCCGGCCGGCCCGCACCCGGCCCAGCAGCGTATCCGCCGCCGTGGCCGGGTCGACGGGCTCCAGGCCGATCTGCAGCGCGCTGGCGATCTCGTGCGCCTCGCGGTCGAGGTCGGCTTCCAGGTTGGCGCGCCGCACCTTCAACGCCGCGTACCCCGAGGCCGCCGAGACCGACGCGACCAGCAGGGTCGCCAAGGCGGTCACGCGCGTCCCCAGCGTCATCCTGGGTCAGTATAACGCTGTGCTATATACGCGGCCCGAGCCCATGACCCCCAACGAGATCCGCGCCCGCATCCGCGCTGCGTTGCCCGACGCCCAGGTCGACGTGGTCGACACCACGGGAACCGGCGACCACTTCGACGCGACCATCGTCTCGGCCGCCTTCGCGGGCAAGCTGCCGGTCGAGCGGCACCGGCTGGTGTACGCCGCCCTGGGCGACGTCATCCGCGGGCCCGCCGCACCCATTCACGCGCTGGCGCTGACCACGCGCACACCCGACGAGTAAGGAGCATGCCGTGACCGACTCCCTGAAGAAGCGAATCGAAGAGACCATCGCCAAAGGGCGCGTGATGCTGTTCATGAAGGGGAATCCGTCGATGCCCCAGTGCGGCTTTTCGGCCGCGGTGGTGGGCGTCCTGAAGGAGACGGGCGTCCCGTTCGAGTCGTACAACATCCTGTCCGACCAGGAGCTGCGCGAGGGGCTGAAGGAGTACTCCAGCTGGCCGACCTTCCCGCAGCTCTACATCGACGGCAAGCTGGTGGGCGGCGCCGACATCGTGCGGGACCTGCACGCGCGCGGCGAGCTGAAGAAGCTCCTGGGCGCCGCCTAGCCGCTGCGGGGGCCCAGCGCGTCGGCCAGGGCGTTCACCAGCCGGCGCATGACGAACCCCTTTTCGGGGACCACGTCGGCGTGCACGCCGTGGCCGGCCAGGGCCTCGACCGCGATGGGGCCGATGGCGGCCACGCGCGTCCGCGCCAGGGCGGCGCGCAGGCTGGGCTCGGCGCCCGCCCCGGCGGCCACCGCGAACAGACGGTCGATCTGCGAGGCGCTGGTGAAGGCGATGGCGTCGATGCGGCCGGCGCCCAGCGCCTCGATGAGGGTCCGCACCGCGGCCTCGTCCGCGGCCGAGGCGTAGACGTAGGGGGCGACGGGGTAGGGCGTGGCGCCGGCGTGGGTGATGGCGTCGATGAGCGGGCGGTTCGGCTCTTCTCCGTAGAGCTGCACCCCCACCGCGCGCCCCCGCAGGTCCAGCCCCGCCAGCTCTGCGATCACGCCGGCCGAGGTGGGAACGGCAGCGGCCAGGTCCGGGCCCAGGCCGATCTCGTGCAGGGCGCGCGCCGGCTTGGGGCCGCGGGTGATCTTGCGGGCGCGCGCCAGGCCGCCCAGGGCCGGGTCGCGCAACCCCAATCGGTCGGCGGTGGCCAGCAGGCGGCGGAGCCCCTCGCCGGTCAGGAAGACCACATCGTCGAACTTCCCGGCGGCCAGGTCCCGCACCCAGCGCTCGGCGGGGGCCGGGTCGGGGGCGTCGTGGATGGTGATGAGGGGGCAGCGCCAGGCCGTGCCTCCGTCCTCCTCGACCAGCTCCGCCAGCCGGTCCAGCTCCCGTGATTCGGGCAGCGCGATGGTCCGTCCCGCCAGCGACATGATCCCCTGCGCTGTTTTTATTGTATCGTCCGCGGCCGAGCAATGGCCAAGCAGACCAAGATGGAAGAGCAGAACAAGGACTCCGCCGGCGCCGACCAGGCGCGGGCCCGGCTGGCGGGCACCGGCCGCAACGACGCCTGCCCCTGCGGGTCCGGCAAGAAATACAAGAAGTGCCACCTCTTGGCCGACGAGCAGGCCACCGCTGCCCCGCCCGAGCAGCCCGATGCCCAGGAGCTGCTGGCGTCGGCCTGGCGCCTGTTCGAGCAGCGCCGTCCCGGCGCCGCCGAGAAAGAGTTCAAGGCCGCCCTGGCGCTGGACGACAAGCTGACCGACGCGCGGGTGGGCATCGGCATGGCGCGGCTGGCGGCGGGGAACGCCGACGGCGCGAAAGAAGAGCTGGGCACCGTGCTGGCCGCGCAGGAGGCGAACGCCGAGAAGCTGAAGAGCGAGGGGGTGAAGGACGCCTTCAACCGCCCGGACGCGCAGCCCTACATCCGCGCCGCCCACGCCCTGGGCTGCCTGGCCTACGACGAGGACCGGTTCGAGGACGCGGCCAAAGAGCTGGCGCGCGTCTACGCCATCGACGAAGGCTCCGTGGGCATCGAGGCGCGGATGATCGCCGCCAAGGCGCTGATGAAGCTGGAGAAGTCGGCCGACGCCATCGCCATCCTGGAACCGGCCGCGCAGCTGGAGGCGGGCAAGGGGCGGGTCGACGCCGGCCTGGCCCTGGCGTACTTCACCGCGGGCAAAGAGCCCGAGGCGCGCGCGGCGGTGGAGCGGGCGCTGGACAGCAACCCGCACTACGGCAAGACGCTGCTGGGCCGCGTCCGGCGCCGCGTCGAGAACATCGCCGCCGCCCAGCCCGGCTCGCTGGAAGAGGCGCTGCTCTACACGCAGACCTACGGCGACGTCTGGACCGACGACGCGAAGAAGTTCCTGCAGGGCGTCCTGGACGCCCGAGCCCGCTCGAAGGGCGCCGGCGCCCCGGCCAAGGAAGGGTCAGAGTCCGCGACCGCCGGATGAGGGTCGCGAGTCCGCGACCGCCGGATGACGGTCGCGGTCGCGGGGGCGGCTACTTCTTGGCCGCCTTCACCTGCGCCAGCCAGTCCTCGATCTTCTTCTGGCGCTTGTCGAGCTCCGCGGTCTGC
>Ga0068855_100009768_pt1 | contig 11575 bp, 11 predicted proteins | sample KBSCornC52_FD_66592 | JGI IMG/M metagenome (GOLD analysis project Ga0068855, IMG submission 66592) | Corn rhizosphere microbial communities from Kellogg Biological Station, Michigan, USA - KBS Corn C5-2 | ecosystem: Host-associated > Plants > Roots > Rhizosphere > Soil ...
CGGGCAGTTGGGGCGCCTGGCTGCAGGTGTTTCGTTCAATCGATGGGCGGTGCCTGACTGGGACAATCACGGCCTTCGCAGATGATCGCCCGCCCCGGAGGCACGGTAGTGATTCATGATCTGCTCGGGCGTGAGCACCGTCGTATAGAAAGCGACTTCATCGAGGCTGCCGTCGAGGTGGTCTGGATCCGTTCCACGCAGATCCATGGCGCCGAGCATGAGCGGATGGTTGAAGTCGGAAAACACCGGCGTGCCGTCCTTGTGCATGAGGGTGATGGTCTGGCGCTGGCCATCGATGTAAAACTGGAGTTTGTGCGTCGGGCTGGCCTTTGGCGCGTAGATTTCCACGACGTGATGCCAGGCGTTGTCGAAGATATTGACGTTGCTCCCCACGGGATACCAATTCGCCTCGTAGCGATCTTTATGATTGTCGCGGATATACATCCGCAGCCGCTTCTTGCTTCCCGCGTAAGCGATGTCGGAAAGAAAGTCCGTGATGAAACCGGGACCATTGGCCGTGCCGAAAATGGTCTGATGGTCAGTGGAGTTGGAGGTCTTCAACCAATACTCCACCGTGAAGCCGCGGCTCATGCTGCTGCCAAAGTTGGCGAAGTTCGTGAGCTGGATGGACTGGACTTTCGCGCGGTCAAAGGTCACGGCCTTGTCCCCCGGATCGTTGGCGATGGCGCCGGGCGCGCCGGTGGTGGGGTTGTTTTGGAACGTCCCTGGATTGTTGCCAACTTCATCTGCCACCGGTTGGGAATCCTCCGACTCGCTCAAGCGATAGTAGGCGAAGGGCTGGTCTCGCAACACGGCGTCTTTGTAGTTATCCGCCAAGGCGGCTCCGGCCAGGGCCAGGAATACTAACAGGGGGAACAGTTTGAATCGCATCTTAAGGTTCTTCGGAGGTTTTCGGGGCGGAAGAAGGGCCGGTCTTCGGTAGCGGAGGGGGCGTCGTGTTGGGGCGATTGGTGAATCGCAAAACCACCAAAACCACCACCAGCGGACTACCCAGCATCGCCAGAATCAACGCGATGATCACCAGATCCGGCCCCGCAAGGTTGAACAAGCTCGCCAACGACATGCGGCCGACGATGCCTAACCGGGCAGATAATAGCAAGCCTCGCTATAAACTCATTTGTTAGTAAACAACGCGCTTTGCACCACCGCCAGCACGAGATCGTGCACGCCGTAGGATGATTTCTGCGTGGTGTCGAGAAGGCGTTCCACCTCCGTGCGATCGGCGAAGGAAGGCGCCGCGCCGGTGGCATAGGTCAGGAGCTGGCCGGCCAGGTTGCGCGCGAGCTGGCGTTCATTGGCGAGGAGCAAACGTTCGAGTTCGTCGATGTTGGCGAAGGCGCGCCCGTCCGGCAGCTTGCCACTGGGATCGACCGCCGGTCCAAGCTTGAAACTAATATTGCGAGCGCCGACCGGCACCTCGGCTTTGTCGCCTTTTTCGACGGAGCGATACCGCTCACGCCAGCCGCCGATGACATCATAGCTTTCCAGCGCGAGACCGGCGGGATCGATCTTGGCGTGGCAGCCGGCGCAGACGGGATCCGAACGATGTTTTTCCAATTGCGCGCGAATGGTGGTGACGCCACTAATGTCCGGTTCGACGGCGGGAACCAGCGGCGGTGGCGGTTGCGGTGGCTGGCCGAGAATCTTGCGCATGACCCATGCACCGCGCTTCACCGGTGAGGTAGTGGTGCCGTTGGCCGTCACCTTGAGGACGGATGCCTGGGTGAGCAGGCCGCCACGTTCGGTGCCCTTCGGCAGGGCGACTCTGCGCACCTCGCAGCCACTGACGCCAGGGATTCCATAGAGTTCGGCCAGTCGCTGATTGAGCATGGCGAAATCCGCGTGCACGACATCGCGCACCGGGAGATTGTGCACGAGTAATTCGCGAAAGAAAGCGCGCGTCTCGGCGGGCATGGCGTCACGCAGGATGGGGTGAAACTCGGGATACAGCTTCTTGTCGGGACTCGTCAGATCCATCTCCCGCAGGTCGAGCCATTGGTCCGTGAAGTCCGTGACGAACCGCGTCGCCTTGGGATCGTTCAGCATGCGCTCGGCTTGGGCGCGCAGGGTAGCGGGAGCGTGCAGTCGGCCCGCATCGGCGAGCTTCGTGAGCTCGGCATCGGGCAGGGAACCCCAGAGGAAGTACGACAGGCGCGAAGCCAGCGCGTGATCTTCCAGCGGTCCACGGGGCTCGTGGAGGAAGAGAAAGTCGGGTGAACAAAGAGCGGCTTGATATGCGGTCCGCATCGCCTCCTCGAAGGTGATCTTCGAAGCGAGGCGGCTGCGCACGAGGCCGACGTAGCGGGCGACTTCTTCGTCACCGACCGGATGCCGGAAAGCACGGGGAAGGAAATCGCGGAGCAATTTTTCCGCGTCCTGCTCCGGCGCGGATGATGTCGCCGTCCAAATCGGTTGGTTCGGATAGTCGAGTTTGTAGTTCGGCAAATTGGCCGGCGCATGCTGCCCTTGCGGGATGCGAACCGGCGGCTTGATGCCGGATTTCTTGTCGAACTGCGTCAGCGGCAGATCGCCGAACAAGCGCTGGTGCGCCGGCGCCGGCCACGAGTCGAAGAGCGGTCCCTCGACATCGAGCCAATCGATGGCGATGCCCGGTGTTGTCGCCTGGGCTGCGCGGCCCTTTTCCTCGCCGACGCGGCGCGGAACGAGCGAGGCGCAGTTGAAGACGAGATGCTCGCCGCGATTCAACCACACGACCATTTCATGTTCCGTCGGCTGGAGCGACGGCGCGTCGAAATAGCCGAGCACACCGCGATCCGAGGCGTTGAGCGAAGCCACTTGCGTCGTCGGTGAGGGGAGGACCTGGCCCTTGTCCCAGAGGAAGCTCCAGACCGAGACGCGCACTCGATAGAATCCCGCCTGGATCGGTGCGAAACGCGCAAAATCGGCATGAAAGGCGTCATCGTCGTGACGGAACAAGCCCACGCTGCCGCGATAAGGGAACAGCTTCGATTGCTCGAGTTCGCGCAAGCCTCGATCCGATTTCCCAGCCAGCGGCTCCGGAAAGACGGATGGATCATATTGCAGATCCTTCAGGCAGACGCCGTCGCCGCCGGTGAGGGCGATCTTGATCATGTATTGATCGCCCGGATAGAGGCGATCCTTGAAGAGCGGTGGGCGTTCCGGTTGCGTGGCAATGGCCGCATCGAGCGCCTTGTTCGCTGCTTCGAGGTACTTCTCGAGTTGCACGTGCGAGAGGTCGAGGCCCGCCGCCACTTTGTCATAGCCATCGGCGCGACCGTCCTCCGGCAGCATGTCGCGGACGGCGAGGCCGGGGAGGTCGAAGAGATCGCGCAGCGTATTTTCGTATTCGGTGCGATTGAGACGGCGGAAGGTGGAGCGCCCATTCGCGGCCCGGCGTGCCAATTCATTCGTCACCAATGAGCCGGTGACCTCCTGGAGAAATGCGGTGCGTTCTTCCGCGGTCGGCTGGGACTTCTTTTTCGGCGGCATCTCGCCGTCACTCACGAGATCGTGCAAACGAACCCACTTGGAAAACGTCTTCTCATCCAGCGGCGCCGCGAGGAAGGCGTCGAGGTCGAGACCGCCTTTCTTCGTGTCCGCGTCGTGACAATCAGCGCAGTGATTTTCGACGAAATCCCGCGTCGTTTTCGGGACCTCGGCGGCGGCCAGGCTGGCGACAATGGCCAGCCCACTCAGAATTCCAGCGAGGCGCGACCTCATGCCACTTCCAAGCCGCGCATCGTCCCCGTACTGCTGGCAAACTTGTCGGTTTCCAACCCCATGCGCTGCAGCATCGAGACAAAGAGATTCGGCAGCGGATAGTTCTGCTTGTGGTCGAAGCCAAGATGCTGGCCGTGCTTGTAACCACCACCGGCGATCAGCACCGGCAGATTGTGATTGTCGTGTGCGTTGGCGTTGCCCATGCAGGAACCGAAAAGCACCTGGGTGCGATCGAGCAGCGTCTCGTTGTCTTCCTTCGCTGCTTTCAGGCCGGTGAGCAATTCGTCGAGGGTCTGGAAATGCGCCGCCTCGATGAGCGCGAGCTCGTGCAGCGTTTCGGGACGGTTGCCGTGATGCGTGATGCTGTGCGTCTCGTGGGTCACGCCATCGATCTTCGGGACCATGCTGAAGGGGTTGATGAAGAGAGTGATCAGCCGCGTGCTGTCCGTCTCCAAGGCCAGACGCAGGACGGCGAACATCTGCTGGAGGCGCTGCACGAGCAGGTCGTTTTCCGTGATGTCCTTCGGCTCGGGCATGCTGACCTTCGGCTTGGGGCGATGCTCCCACGCTTCCGCCCCGACGAGTTGTCCTTCAAGATCGCGCACGGAAGTGAAGTATTGATCCAGTCGCTCACGGTCGCGCGGACCCAGATCGCGCTGCATTTGCTTCGCGCTGTCGTTGACGAAATCGAGGACGCTGCGGCCCTCGCGCAAATCATTCACCCGCGCCTCGACTTCCTGGGGCGTGCCCTGCACGAACATACGCCGGTAGATCGCCGCCGCGCTCTTCTCGGCGGGGATCATCACACCGCTGCGCGTGAAGGAAAGGCTGTGCCGATTTTCGCTGCCGACGAGGATGGTCAGCGAAGGAATGCGGGTCCGCGCGCCGATCTGTTCGGCCGCGAATTGGTCGAGCGAAATGGAGTTTTTGAAGCCGCCCGCGCCCGGATGCGCCGCGGCGGTGAGAAAGGCGAGTTCCGCGGCGTGACCGCCATCGACGGCTGGGTGCGAGGTGCCGGAGAAGAGGGTGAAGTCCTTGCGATGCTGCTGGATGATCTGGAGATAGGGCGAGGGCGTCCAGTCGAGCCCGGTCTCCTTCGGAAAGAAGTTGTCCGCGATGAGGCCCATGTTCGTCTCGATGGCCAGCATCCGGCGTGGCGCGGCCGTGGGGGCTTCCGCCGCCCGGGCTGCCGCGCCGAAAATGGGCCGCATGGCATCCAGCAGCGGGAGCGAAAGGGCAATGCCCGCGCCGCGCAGGAAGGTGCGGCGCGAAAGGGTCGGTCGGGAGAAATGGGTGGGCATGGGAACAGGCGAGGGTTTCCTCGTCTGTCTATCGCTCAAAATCGCCGCTTCTTGGTAAGAAAATGCACGGGAGTCACTGCAGATCCGCCGCCGCCCCGGCATTCGTGGAGCGACGCCCGGAAAATGGCGCTCGCGGTTAATTCGGTCAGCGACTGGAAAACGTCTCCTCTGACTCTGCCGGGGCGAAGAGCGACTGCCATCCGCTGGAAATGACACCGCGCCCGCAGAGGAGGAGCCAGAGCACGAAAGGCATCGCCAACCCGAAATACTGGGTGAGACCGTCCCGTAACGCCGTGGCCACCGCCTTTTCGGTCGAGGTGGCATTGACGAGCAGCAGTTCCATCGACTCCCGCCAGATGCAGATCGACAGCGTGGCGAGAATACCGATTTGCAGCAGAACGGCGCCGATGGCGAAGAAAGACAGGCGCCGTTTCCACGCAAGGGGCGTGGCGAAAATCAGCGCGAAGAACAAAACGATTGGGCGCATTTCGATTTGGGCGACATTGAGATCCAGATGGCGCACGGGGCCGGAGCCGTCGGAGTTCATCAGGCCGCGGTTGATGATTTCGAGCCGGAAATCCGCGACATGCGGCGTGCCTTCCGGTGCCACGACACTGATTTCGCGCGAGCCATTCGAACCGGCCAGGGTGTGCGTGACGATCGTCCGTAACGCCGCCTCCCAGGCCTGATACCAATGGGGCCAGGGCAAGGCGAGGAGGGTGAACACCACGGCAAACCGCAGGACGAAACGTAACAGCGGCTTATTCCGCGGCATATTCGTCCGTCTGCGTTGCGACGGGCGTCTTGCGCGGTGTGATCCAGGCGATCCAGGCGGCGACAAAAAGCGTCGAGCCCACGATCAGCAACACCGCCCAGACATCTTCGTGGGCAATTTCGAAAGCGGAGCGAGCGTGCGCGCCGACGAGAAACAGGCTGGTGACACGGAGCACATTGAGGACGACGACGAAGCAGACACCGAGAAAGAAGCCGCTCGCTTTGGCCCGCCACGAAGACGGGAAGGCGATGACGGCTGCACCGATGTAGCAGGCGAGTTCCACCGCGGAACACGAAGGCGCGACGGTGATGGCATACGTTGGGGAATGCAGCATGGCGCCGGCGACCGTAGTCGACTCCCCGAAGCAGTGGGTCAGCGCGGCGGCAATCGTGGCTACTGCGTGGAGATAAGCCGGCAACACGCGATCAAACCACGGCAGCAGGGTGAAGGCATGCAGCGCCGCCAGCACGCCGACGAACTTGAGGATGAAGAGATGCACCGGGCGTCCTTCCCGCCACCACTCGCCCAGGCGTTGACGCGGGGTGAGGGGTGAACTCTTCGCGGTTGCGCGGCGATCTTTTGCTTTTGGCGGGACGTAAGGCACGAGGAATCAGACAACATTCGCGGCGCCAGCTTCGCGCCGGCCCGACAATTGCCGGGTGGCAAGCATAACGAGCCAGCCGCCGAGCGCAAGCCAGCCCCAACCCGGCATCGTCGGCACATCTTGTGACTTCGGCCATCCTACCTTCACCAATCGTCGCTGTGGTCACAGCCTCGGAGACTTTTCGAGCCCTTCGAAAACGCTTTGAAACCAGGCCTCCTCTATTTAAGATCGTGGCGTCACACGATGCTTAGCAGCCTGCAACGGAATGCCTACATCGCGGCCACCGCCTCTACGCTGGTGCTGGTCCTCGGCATCGTTGTGGGTTCGCGCAGGCTGCAAAATTTCGATCCCGCTCTGGTCGGCTATTTGTTCGGCACGATTTTCGCCTGTTTCGGTATTGCCTACCGCTTTGCCTGTTGGCTCCAGCGACCGCCGACCTGGCGATTCTTCTGCCGGACGAGAGAAATCCTTTTCTCCCGCAGAGGTCCACGCTTGATCGGCATCATTCTTGGCGAGGCGATCCAGAAACTCTTCCTGCAACGGTTCATTCTCCAGCGAGGAAAACGCCGCTGGCTGGGACATATGGCGATGGCCTGGGGCTGTCTCCTCGGCTTTGCCGTAACCATTCCACTGACCTTTGGCTGGATCGCCTTCACGCTGAAACAGGGGACCACCGATATCTATATCGCCAATGCTTTTGGTTTTCCGGTCTTTCAATTCCCACTGCATTCGTTCCTCGCGTTTCTGGTCTTTCACGTTCTCGATTGGGCATCTTTCGCCGTCATTTTCGGCGTGGGAATTCTGATGTTCCGGCGCATCACCAACCCCGGATTGATTGCCACGCAAACCTTTCGCGACGATTGGCTTCCCCTGGTGCTTTTGATGGCCATCGCCGTCACCGGTCTGGGGCTGACTCTGGATTACGAATATCTCAAGGGAAGTGTCCACCAGTTCATGGCCATTACCCATGAACTCACGGTGATTCTCTTCCTGGTCTGGTTGCCGTTCGGTAAACTCTTCCACATCGTCCAGCGCCCGATGCAAGTGGGCGTCGATCTCTATCGTCGTGTCGGCGCTGAGGGGGATCAGGCCATCTGTCCCCATACCGGCGAAGCTTACGCGACGGCGATGCACATTGCGGATTTGAAAACGGTGACCCGGCAGTTGGGATTCGATTACACGCGGCCGGATGGCTCGTCGCATCTCGATCTGAGCCCACGTGGCAAGCGGGCGGCCTTGGCCCGGGCGCATTCGAAGGCGCGCCAGGAATCCGGCGGATACTTCGGTTGACGACTATGGCCAGACCTCCAGTCAGCGAAGAAAGATTGGCTGCGGACTTTGGTCCGCATCTGAACTACGCGCCTCCGGAAGGCGTTCCCGGTCGCGAGGAACCCGATGACATTGTCGAGACGCACTGCTGCTTTTGCGGCATGCAATGCGGGATCAAACTCCTCGTGAAGGAGAACCGCGTGGTGGGATTTGAACCATGGGAAGAGTTTCCTTTCAACGAAGGCCGGCTCTGTCCCAAGGGCGTCCAACGTTATCTGCAGGATAATCATCCCGATCGTTTGACCCGGCCGCTGGAGGGCCGGGCCGGGGAGGGATTTGTGCCCGTGGGATGGGAGCATGCTTTGGATCGCACGGTGCGGGAGATCCGTCGCATTCAGGAGCAATATGGCAGGCAGGCCTTCGGCATGCTGTCGGGCGTTTCGCTGACGAATGAAAAATCGTATCTCGTCGGCAAGTTCGCCCGCGTCGCGCTCCAGACGCCGAATCTCGATTACAACGGCCGGCTCTGCATGGTGAGTGCGGGTGCGGGCAACAAAAAAGCCTTCGGCATGGACCGCGCGTGCAACCCGTGGTCGGACATGACGCATGCCGAGGTCATCATGATCTGTGGCGCCAATGTCAGCGAAACTTTTCCGACGCTCACCCACTGGGTGTGGACCGGGCGCGACAACGGCGCCAAACTCATCGTCGTCGATCCCCGGTTGACGCCCATTGCGCGCACGGCGGATCTGCATTTGGCCATTCGCCCCGGTCGCGACTCCGCCCTCTATAGCGCGATCCTGCGCGAGCTCATCGTTCACGACTGGCTCGACCACGATTTCATCGCGCAACACACGAGCGGCTTCGAAGCGGCGAGCGAGGCGGTGCAGGATTATACGCTGGAATGGGCGGAGACGGTGACCGGTATTCCCGCCTCGAAAATCGCCCAGGCCGCCGAATGGTGGGGCGCGGCCAAGACGAGTTTTCTTTGTCACGCCCGCGGCATCGAGCACCAGACGAAGGGAGTCGAGAACGTCTCCGCGTGCATCAATCTCGTGCTCGCTACCGGCCGCATTGGCCGCCCGTATTGTGGCTATGGCACGATCACGGGGCAGGGGAATGGCCAGGGAGGCCGGGAGCACGGGCACAAGACCGACCAATTGCCCGGCAATCGGGATATCGAGAATCCAGAGGATCGTCGCTTCATCGCGGACATCTGGGGAATTCCCGAACCCGAGTTGCCGCACTCCGGTTACACCGCCTATGAACTGCTCGAGGCGATCCATCGTGGTGAAATCAAGGGCCTCCTCTCGATCTGTTTCAATCCCGTCGTCTCCTTGCCCAATAACAACATGGTCCGCGAAGCGCTCGACAAACTCGAGTTCTACGCCTGCATCGATTTCTTTTTGAGTGAGACCGCGCGGCATGCCGATATCGTTTTGGCCGGGTCGCTGCAGGAGGAAGAGGATGGAACGGTGACCACCGCGGAGGGCCGCGTGGTGCGCATCCGCGCCGCCGTGCGGCCGCCAGGCGAGGCGCGCCGGGACACGGCCATCCTGCTCGAACTCGCCCGCCGGCTCGGCGCCGGTGACAAGTTCGCTTACGAGACTTCCGAGGACATTTTCAACGAACTGCGCCGCGCTTCGCGGGGCAGCCGGGCGGATTACTTCGGCATCACCTACGAGAAGGTGGAGAAGAACATGGGCATATTCTGGCCGTGCCCCGATCTCGATCATCCCGGCACGCCACGCCTCTGGGAGGATCACCAATTTCGCACCCCGGACCAGCGCGCGCATTTCGTGCCCGTGAAATACCACGATCCGGGCGAGGTGACCGATGACGAATTCGATGTCATTCTCACCACCGGGCGCGTCGTCTCGCAGTATCTCAGCGGCACGCAAACCCGGCGAATCGGCCGCCTGGTGGATCAATATCCGGAACCCCTCCTGGAATTGCATCCCGCGTTGGCCCGGCGAAAAAAGATCGCCGAACGCGAGCTGGTGCGGGTCGTCACGCGTCGCGGCAGCGCTATTTTTCCGGCGCAGATCGTGGAGACGATTCGGGAGGACACCGTGTTCATTCCGTATCACTGGCCGGGGAAGAAATCCGTCAACATGCTCACCTCCGGCCATCTCGATCCGGTTTCGAAAATACCGGAATTCAAGGTCTCGGCCTGCCGGCTCGAACCCACCGGGCAACAGGCGCCCCCGCCCTCGGAGACGCAAGCCTGGCAGGCCACCTGACGTCCCCGCATCCTATGATCGCCCCACAATTCAACACCGAGATGGAGTTTTTCATGGACCCGCAGCGTTGTATCGGCTGCCACGCGTGCGAGATGGCCTGTGCGGAGTGCGAGACCAACGGGCAGTTGCCCATGATTACCGTGGATTACGTGAAGCGCGCGACCAGCCCGCAGACCGTCATGCAGATTTGCATGCACTGCGAAGATCCGGCCTGCGCCAAGGTCTGTCCGGCGGATGCCATCGTCAAAGATGAATTCGGCGTCGTCATGTCCGCCAATACCTCGCGCTGCGTCGGCTGCTCGAATTGCGTCCTCGCCTGTCCCTTCGGCGTTCCCAAAAAGATCGAACTCTCCGATCTCATGATGAAGTGCAACATGTGCTACGATCGGACCAGCGTGGGCAAGCGGCCGATGTGCGCCACGGTCTGTCCCAGCGGCGCATTGTGGTACGGCACCCGCGAGAAGCTGGAGCGCTTGCGGCCGAACAGCACGCCCATCAATACTTTCGTCTTCGGGAAGCAGGAAGTGAAAACCAAAGTCCACTACATGATGCCGAAGGGCAGCACGAAGCTGGTCGTCGATTGAATCCTATGTCCGCGTCTCCCGACAAAGAATCGCCGCAGGAGTGGGAAGAGGAGTTTCCGATCGATCATGCCAATGCCGAGCTGGTGAACCGGCGTGAGTTTGCCCGTCTCCTCGTCTTCCTCTCCGGCGGCATGACCGCGGGCACCGCCTGGATTGCGTCGAAGGACCTTCTTGCGTCGCCCCGAAAACTCACCTCCGATTACCGGATCTGCGGCCTCGATGAAGTGCCGGTGGGAGGAATGCTCGCCTTCGTGCTGCCGGCCGGCGATGTGCCTTACCTGGTTATCCATCTGACCGAAGGTGAGTGGCGCGCCTACGAACAAAAGTGCACCCACCTTTCGTGCGCCGTCTATTTCAGCGCCGCTTCGGGCAAAATCGAGTGTCCGTGCCACTCCGGATTCTTCGACGCCCGGACCGGTGACGTCTTGCAAGGGCCGCCGCCTCGGCCATTGCCGCGTCTGGCGATTGCCGTCCGTCCCGATGGCGTCTACGCCCTCGCGCAAATCACTTCCGCATGAGTGGATTCCGTCGAGGCCAAAACCTGGCGCACCCGAGCAAGAAGAGCGTGCTCGCGCTCGCGCTCACCGCCATTCTGGGGTTGATCATCGGTCTGCAAATCTGGCTGCTCACGGCGACATTGAACACCGCCTTGGGAGGCGATCACTCCATCGTGGTGCCCTCCTTGATCGGTTCGATCGTGCTCTTCCTGGTTGCGCTGACGATCTTTCGCCTGCTCCCGAAACCGTACACGTGGCGCTCCGTTCCCGATCTGCGCATTGAACAGCAAAAGATCCACCTTCATCCCCGCGAGAGCGAGGCGAAGAAACGCCTCATCTCCGGGCCGGGCGAAAAAAGTTAGAGCGCCTGCGCCTTTCCTCGGATCACCGCCAGCACTCGCCGGCCGAATCCCGCAAACACGATCACCCAAGCGAGCAACGCGAGGACGAGGAAAAGTTGCGAGAGCCAGTTGATCCACGGAAAATGGATCGCTTTGGCCAGGGTGGAGGTGGCCAGTGAATACATCCCCAGCGGAAAGACCATGGACCAATAGGATGGATCGTAGGTGAGCCGGACTC
>Ga0068855_100009773_pt1 | contig 11573 bp, 9 predicted proteins | sample KBSCornC52_FD_66592 | JGI IMG/M metagenome (GOLD analysis project Ga0068855, IMG submission 66592) | Corn rhizosphere microbial communities from Kellogg Biological Station, Michigan, USA - KBS Corn C5-2 | ecosystem: Host-associated > Plants > Roots > Rhizosphere > Soil ...
CCTGACATCATATGGCTATCCGAAACGGACGGCTAGCGGCATCGACCTCAACCGCGTCAATTTATTAATTGCCATGTTGGAGCGCCGGACCAAACTCAAGCTGGCCGATAAGGACATATATGTGAATGTAGTCGGCGGTATCCGCTTAAACGAGCCGGCGGCCGATCTAGCGGTCTGTATGGCGATCGCTTCCGCCGCCAAAGGCATGCAATTGAAAAAAAACGCCGTAGTGTTCGGCGAAGTCGGCCTGTCCGGCGAGGTCCGTCATGTACCTTTCGCCGAAAAACGGGTGGCCGAAGCTAAGAAAATGGGCTTTGAGGTCGCGATCGGACCGGAAATACGCGGCGGCAAAAAGCCGACACTATTAACATCCGTCAAGGATGTCCGCAGCGCCCTCAATACATTTCTCGAAAAAGATTAAACCGTAACTTGCGAAGACTGTTTGCCGTTCTTATCCTGGACGTAGAATGTTCCGTGAATTACGCTGGTTGACTGGCAGTTTCCGTTAGTAGTGCCATCACAGTCGCTGCTTACCGGAGTACTAGGATTGCTAGTGCTATAGACAGAATAAGGACTTGTTCCGCCGGACCAATTAAATCGAGTCTTACCCCCGCTTATGGTGGCCGTGAATCCCTGCGGCCCCGCCGCCGCTTGGGAAAAATTTATGTCGGCACTCGCGCTGGCACTATACAGAACACTGTCGGTTACCGTCGCAGTTAAAGTGCCGCTGGCCGTCGGAGTATAGGTAAAGGTGATATTGTCCTGCGGGTCGTTAACGCCCGATGTCTTGATAGTGCTGCCATTGATTGAGAAGGTAATAGTTCCAGGGAATTGAGGATACTGGGGATCATTAAACGGATGAACTCCTGCACTAACAAACGCGGTTATGGTATAGGTGCCGTCGTTGTTGTCGTTTGCGGTTAGATTTATATTAATGCCTCCATTTGGCCCATCACTGCAGTTGTGGACATCGTCAGAAGCGCCGGTATTAGCCGATGAGGTACTAGAAGTCTGTCCAGGCGGATAAAACAAGTCGATAGACCAGATATTCGGCGAGGCGCTGCCGCCAACCGTTTCTTTAGCCGCCGGGGGCGTGCAGTTGGTGGCCAGCTTATTACTGACTTTGTCGATAACCGAAGTACTGCTGCTGCCGGACTTTTGCTTGAACCACGATGGGAAGATTTCGGTGGATGGGCTGGGTACGATTTCGCCGTTCTTACTAACTTTACTGCGGACGACAAAGGCATTGAGATGCTGAATACCGGACGGTTCCTGCCAGGTGTCTGGCGTGGCGTGCAGGCTATCCAGCGCGTATGTCATTAGCCCGCGAGTCAAAGGTGTCGTTAGAAGCTCCATAGTGCCGGACAGGCTCTTATTACGGGTGTGATAGCCGACCCAGCTGCCGACGGCAAAGTGGGTGTTCCAGCTCATTTCCAGGCCGTCAAAGCCGTTGTTGGTGGTACCGGTCTTAATGGCGGTCCTCCAGCCTCCATAATTGTGCCATTTATAGTAACCGGTTGGTAAGTAGCTGGCATTACCGTCAGACGCCATGTTATCAACGATATACGCGCTTTCCTGGCGCACTACCTGGGTGCCCTTGGGCTGCTTCCATTGGTAGATGGTCTTATTGGACGAATTATCTATCTTAAGAATATAAGTATTGGGTATAGCACTGCCTAGGCGGGCCAAGCTGGCGACTCCGTTGATGTGCTGGTCGAGATGCAGGTAAGCGCCATCACCGATGGCCGATGCCCCATGACACTGTGCCTCGTCAGTCGATTTAGCGGTATTGACATCAACACCGGGGTTATAGCACTTATAGGCTCCGGGTGAATCCATCAGATTATCTGCTGTTGTTATGGTCTTATTGACGGAATTGACCCGCTCCGGGCTGGTATCGTTAGGCACCGCGGAGAGCATGGCTTTGACGGCCGGAACGTTACGCGAACCGCCAAGAGCATAGCGCAGAGTCAGCGGCCCCGGATAGCGGAAATCGTAATCCTCAAGGCAGTTACCGCCGGTTTGGGTAGCACCATTAAAGACCGGCAGCGATTTATTGGTACAGGCATAGCCCGGGATCGGTCCCTGAGAGTCATATAGAACCGAGCCGGCGCCGACATTGTTGTTGTTGTCTATCAAAGTCGTGTAGTCATAGGGTTTAAAGCTGGACCCCGGAGAAATCTTCACATCGTGGGCGTAGTTAAGATATCCGTGGTCGGGATCGTTAAAGTCCGTGCCGCCGACTAAGGCTTCCATTTGGCCGGTCTTAACATCCTCCATCACGATGGCCTCTTCGTCAGCCCCATAACGGTGAATATTGGAAACATTACTCTGAACAACCTGTTCAGCTTTGGTCTGGTAGTTCATGTCTAAGGTGGTGATTACCTTCCAGCCGCCGACTTTGGACGTTTGGCTGGCGAACCGCCGATTCAGTTCGTCCTTAGCCGCTAAGACGAAGTATGGCGCCCGGATGCCGGCGTAGCGGCTCTGGAGCGGCTGGACAGTCGCTAGGACATCGACTTTTTTGGCGGCTTCGGCCTGGGCTTTGGTGATTTTGCCCTGGGCGGCCATGGAATCGAGCACATAGTGGTCTCGGTCCAAGAACGCCTTCTCGTCAAAGTAAGGACTGTACTTTGAATAATAGGCCGGTGATTTAGGGATCGCCGCCAAAAAAGCCGCCTGGGCCAGGGTGAGATCTTTGGCGTTAGTATGGAAGTAATCTCCGGCCGCGGCCTGGACCCCGTAATCGACACTGCCGTACGGCGCGGCATTTAGATAACTCTTCAAAATATCATCTTTGGTATAGGTACGCTCTAGCTCAACGGCTAGAATCAGCTCTTTCATCTTTAAGGCAAAGCTACGGTTTTGGTTGAAGTCTTGAGTCAGCTTGACCAGCTGCTGGGTGATGGTTGAACCGCCCTGTGTGCCGCTGCCATGATGAAAAACATCGACAAAGGCCGCCCGGACAATACCCTTGATATCAAAGCCGCGGTGTTTATAAAAATCTTTGTCTTCAACTGAAACAGTCGCTTCTTTCATGTAATTCGAGATCTCGTTACTATTGACCGGTATGCGTTTATTGACGTTATAATCCTGCCATAGCAAGGTTTGGCCGGTGCGGTCATAGTAGCTGATGCTGCCGCCCAGATTACTGCCGGAAACATCAGTAATACTCTTTAAGTCCTTGCGGAAATAGGCGAACACCCCAAGGGTCAGCACGAACATGGCCAGGATAATGATTCCCAGCGATTTTAAGGCCATTATGGCCCCATCCCGGCTAAACCAATAGGCGTATAGGCGCCGGGGGTGCAGTCTCCAGATCAGCCGTTTGATCCGGGATTTCGGTAAGCCGCGCAGCCGGTTTACTTTACGCAAAGCCTTAGCTTTTTTAAGCGCTGAGTAGCGGTCGCCTAATGTCTGATTGACTTTCAATACTTTGCCGCTCCTGGTCGTGACAGGCCGGCCCGAAGAAGGTTTTGGGACCTTTTTCATCAATTTTTCCTCTTCCCCATGTTCGGATTCATTATATCAAAACGCTTATAGGTAAACTAAGTAAAAAACTGGCGGTTATATTCGTTATACTATTAGTTAATGATAAATATGCTGAAAAATAGCTTATGAGCTTAAGCGAAGACCTGGTTTGGCGCGGCCTAATAAAGGATAAATCTTTTGACAAAATTCAGTGGCTGGACAAACCCGGTGTATTTTACTGGGGCGTTGATTGCAGCTCTGATAGTTTGACCATCGGCAATCTTGCGCCGCTGCTAATGGCCCGGCGGTTCGCCGAGTCCGGCTGGCGGGCTGTCCTGCTGGTTGGCGGAGCCACCAGTTTGATCGGTGACCCTGGTGGCAAAGACGCCGAGCGGCCGCTGCTGCCGCGCGAGACTATTGAAGCTAACGTCGAAGCGATAAAAAAACAGGTTGCTAATTTATTCGCCGGCCAGGATTTTATTCCCGCGGATAATTATGAATGGTTCAAGGATCTTAATTACCTGGAGTTTTTACGTGATATAGGCAAGCACTTCTCAGTGACTGAGCTGGTCCAGCGAGACTTTATCGCTGAGCGCATCGGTGAGGGCGGCAGTGGCATTAGCTACGCGGAGTTCAGCTACTCGCTTATCCAGGGATACGATTTTTGGCAGCTTTATAAACGGCACAACGCCACTTTACAGATTGGCGGTTCTGATCAGTGGGGCAATATGCTATCGGGGGTCGGCTTGATCAGGAAAAAAGAAGCCGCCGAAGCCCATGCGCTCAGCATGCCGCTGGTAGTCAATAAAGCGACCGGTAAAAAATTTGGCAAAAGTGAGTCCGGAGCCATTTGGCTGGACGCCGCAAAAACCTCGCCGACCCAGTTCTACCAGTTTTGGATTAACTGTGATGATGAAGACGCGATTGATTATCTTAAAGTTTTCACGCTCTTACCGAGGGAAAGAATCAGTGCCATAGCGGCCAAACATCAGAAAGATCCCGCCAAACGATTGGCCCAAACAGAATTAGCTAAAGAAGTCACACGCCTAGTTCATGGACAGGAGAAAGTTGATTTTGCCGAGCAGGTTACAAAGTACCTGACCGGAGAGTTACCGGTCGCGGACGCCAATGATGAAGCCCTATCAGAAGTACGCCAAGCCCTGCCGGCCGTCAAAGTTCAACCCGGCAGTGCGGTCATTGACGTGATAGTCCAAACCGGCTTGGCGGCGTCCAATTCCGAGGCTCGCCGGCTGTTACAGTCCAAAGCGGTATATGTAAATGGCGAGCAATTCGACCAACCGCATTTGGAATCATCAGCCTTCAAAAATGGCCGACTGATACTGCGCCGCGGCAAAGCCTTCAAAGACTCAGCCTTAGTGGAGCTGGTATAATAACAGATATGGCGAATGCAAAAATTACTAAAAAAACCCGTAAGGCCGACCAGTACGACGACCCTTCTTATAACTACCAGGACTACTGGCATGGCCGAGAATACGAGCACGCTGCCGAAGAAATGGCGATCAAACGCTTGCTGCGTGGCCGTCATTTCGAGCACGCCGTCGACGTCGGCGGCGGCTACGGAAGACTTAGCAAATATCTAATAAAATTCGCGGATAAAGTGACGCTGGCCGAACCCAGCCAGCAGCAGCTGGACATAGCTAAGATATATCTTAAAGATACGCCGCAGGTTGATCAGGAACTTCGGCAGGCCGCCGATTTGAAACTCAAGGACGGTTCCGTCGATTTAGTCCTGGTTGTCCGGGTCTTACACCATCTGCCGGACCCGATGCCGGAACTTAAAGAAATTGCCCGGGTCTTAAAACCCGGCGGGACTTTCCTGCTGGAATTCGCCAATGACGCTCACTTTCTTAACCGGGTACGCTATGCCGCCCGCGGCAGGCGAATTCCGGAAAAACCGGTAAGCATCCAGGATGAAGCTAAGGTCAAAGCCGGCGAACTGCCCTTCGTGAACCATCACCCGCATTCGATTATAAAGATGTTGAACTCCGCCGGTTTTGAAGTCGAGGCGACCCTATCGGGCTCTAATCTGCGCTCGCCTACGCTTAAGCGTATCCTTGGCAGGAAGCCGCTTTTAGCGGTTGAAAAGCTCATGCAGCCGCTGCTGGCGCCGATTTATTTCGGCCCTTCGGTCTGGCTCAGGCTGAAGAAGAAATAATCTATACTAGTCCTTGATGGAACTGAATAGTCCGGTAACGGATCTGAAAGGCGTGGGCTCCGAGCTGGCCAAAAAGCTGGCGATTCTTGGAATACATACGATTAATGAGCTGATCGATGACTACCCTCGCCGCTATGAAGATTATTCCAATATAACCACGATCAATGACCTGAGGCCGGGCCCGGTTACGATTCAAGCCAAAATCTCATCCGTGGCCGGCCGTTACGTACGGCGGGGCATGCATATCACCGAAGCTATCGCGTCGGATGATACGGCCAGTGTCCGACTGGTTTGGTTCAATCAGCCCTATCGGGCAGCTGCCATAAAACATGGCCAAGATTATTTTATTGCCGGCGAATACGCCTTGCGCCGCAGCCGGTTTTCAATTGCCAACCCCTCAGTTGAGCTGGTCAGTGATTTTCCGATCAACACCGCCCGGATCATCCCTATATATAAGGAGACCAAAGGCCTGAAGTCTTTCCAGATCCGAAAACTGATCAAAGAGGCCCTAAATATCGTCAAAGAATTGCCGGAACACTTGCCGTCGTGGTTGATCAGCCAGTTGAAGCTAACCGATTACACCGAAGCGGTAACTCAAATCCACTTCCCGGCCTCGGCCGATAAATTCGTTAAGGCCAAAAAAAGACTGGCGTTTGAGGAGGTCTTCCAACTGACCCTGGCGGCTTTGCTTAATAAGCAGGAAGTGGCCCACGAAAAGGGTATTAAGATCCCATTCAAGGAGAAGCTAGCTCAGGATTTTGTTGGCGGCCTGCCATTTAAGCTGACTGATGCCCAGCGGCGAGCGGCCTGGCAGATTTATCAGGACATGGATAAAAGCCAGCCGATGAACCGCCTCGTGGAGGGCGATGTCGGATCCGGGAAGACGGTAGTGGCGGCGATGGCGGCGATCATGGCGATCGAACAGGGTTTTCAAGCCGCGTTTATGGCGCCTACCGAGATACTGGCCCGCCAGCACGCCGATACCTTGACTAATTTGCTGGATAGCGTGGGTTACGGCGAGCAAGTAGGTTTATTGACCGGCAGCTTAAAGCCGTCGCAAAAAAAGCTGGTCCAGGATAAAATCGCCGACGGCACGATCAAGCTTATAGTCGGGACCCATGCGTTAATCGCCGAGAAGGTCGATATGCATAAACTGGGCTTGATCATAATTGATGAACAGCATCGTTTCGGGGTCGAGCAGCGTAAGAAACTGCAGGCCAAAGCCGGGCATATGCCGCACGTGCTTCATATGACGGCAACGCCGATCCCGCGCAGTTTAGCGCTCACGCTTTACGGCGAGCTGGATATATCGGTGCTCGATGAGATGCCGCCGGGCCGCCGGGTTATTCAAACCAAGATCTGTTCGCCGAACTCCCGGGCGACCCTTTATAAACAGATTGATGCCGAGCTGGAATCCGGCCGGCAGATGTTCGTCGTCTGCCCACTAATAACCGATTCCGAAACTACTGCCGGCTTATCGGCCGAAGCAGTATTCACCAAGTTGTCGGAGCATGATTTTAAACACCGCAGAGTCGGTTTACTTCATGGAAAAATGAAATCGGTGGATAAGGAAGAAATCATGTCGGATTTTTTGGCTGGGAAATACGATATTTTAGTTAGCACCACCGTGATTGAAGTCGGCGTGGACGTGCCAAACGCCGCGATTATGCTGATTGAGGGAGTCGAACGCTTTGGTTTGGCTCAGATCCACCAGCTCCGCGGCCGGGTTGGCCGTGGGAGCCAGCAAAGTTACTGCTTCTTGATGATGAGTGATAGTAAAGCACCTACGGAACGATTAAGAGCCTTACAGAATACGACTGACGGCTTCAAACTGGCGGAGCTCGATCTTAGACTGCGCGGCCCGGGCGCCATCTATGGGACCATCCAACACGGTGCCCTAGACCTGAGAATTGCTAAACTGACAGACATTAAACTAATCGCCGCCGCCCGGGCCGCCGCCCAGCAATTCATCGATAAAGACGAGGACCTCACTAAGTACCCGCATTTAGCGACAAAGGTCACAGCGCTTCGAGCTGTGACTAATTTAAATTAATATATAGATATGAGAGTTATCGCCGGTAAATTTGGCGGCCAGACATTTGACGCGCCCAATACCCATAAAACCCATCCGATGAGCGAGCGGATGAGGGGCGCTCTTTTTAATACATTGGGTGATATCGAGGGTCTGACGGTGCTTGACGCGTTCGGCGGCAGTGGCGCCCTATCTTTCGAAGCCGTTAGCCGCGGCGCTAAAACATCAATTATTACCGATGTTGACCGGACGGCTCACGAAACCATCATCCGCAACATTAAAAAACTGGGTGTTGGAACTAGTGTCAAAGCAATCCGCATAAACATATCCAAGTGGTCACAGGGGAATTCCACCGAGCAATTCGATCTGGTTTTGGCCAATCCGCCATTCGATGGACTGAAGGTTGAGTTGATCGAGAGGCTGATAAGGCACGTTAAACCCGGCGGCCTGTTAGTGGTCTCGTGGCCGACCCGCCAATCGGCGCCCAAACTGCCAAAACTCGAGCTGGTCGGCGTAAAAGAAAAAAATTACGGCGACGCCCAGCTGGTTTTTTACCGTAAAACAAAATGAAACATCCATTTGCTGTCGTTTTTGCAGGATTACCAGGTACCTCAAAATCAATTGTCGCCTTCTATCTGTCCGGAAAATTCGGTCTGCCAATGTTCAACAATGATCAATTAAGATATGAAGTAAAAGAGGATCTGTTAGCCGACAATATTAATCGGCCCGATGCGCTACAAGAGTTTGAAAGACGCCTCACTCAGAGGGTTGACGAAATTCTGAGTACTAAACGACCGATAATTCTCGATGGAAGCGTAGATAGGCGTTGGGCAGAACGTAAGGACCAACTTAATAAATACGGATACAGACATTTTTTGATAAATATGGAACTTTCACCTGAGTTTATCGAAAATTTATGGATTAAAACCGGTCGCAGAGAGCTTATCGATAAGTATCTTTACCCCTACATTCCGGATCACATCAGCTTCCTAAACCAGCATAGACAAGAAATAAATGTTGAAATAAATGACGATATTTTTGAAAATCGTAACCCAATAGCTGCGAACGCGCTCAGGCAATTCATTGCCAATCTCGAATAGCTTTTTGAGATAAAACCAGCTAAAATACCTCTGTTAATCACTCGGGTGAGTGGTGAAATTGGTATACACGCTAGCCTTAGGAGCTAGTGGGGCAACCCGTGGAGGTTCGAGTCCTCTCTCACCCACCATGATGCTTATGTTTATTTTGCATTCGCGTGTTTTGACCACTGTTATTACGACCGTGGAGCAAGCTAGCTTCTCTTTCATCACTGACTATCGATCTTATGAGCAAAGCCAGTCCAATCGAATCGTTTCGCACCCACAAGAACTACCTCGAGGCGTTCTCTCTTCTTGCTGGATTTAAGAGCTATACATCGTTGGACGCAGAGGACGCCGTCTTTCGAAAGATTGCGAGCCGGGCTAGAGAGTTGGCACCTCAGCCAGACAAGAAAGCACTTGATCTCAAGGTCGTCAGAGGCTGTCTCGCCAATGCGTGGTCGACTGAGCTCTTAATGAGTCTAACGAGTGAACTGGCGGCAGAGGATGAATTCGTGAGAATCACAAACAACTGGTCAGCTGTTCAGGCTTACTACGTCGCGTATCACGCGATCCAGGCTCTGTGTGTGGCCAAAGGCATGACGAGACCGGACACACATCCTAAGACGCTGAAGCAGTACAACTCGTTCTGGCTTAGCAAGACCGTTGATTTTGCTCCATGGACGGTGAGCCATACAGACAAAGGTTTTGTCGCCGCACTGCCTGACGGCATTTCAATAGATAAAGACATAAGCCCGTGGACAATCTGCGACTATCAATCGAGCTGGAGTCTCGTGGCTAAGGCGTTGAAGACGACGCGCGACGATGCCGTTCGGCAAGCCACTAAGAAGGCTCGGGATACCAAGGCAGCCAAGCGGCGAAGAGAATGGCAAGAGCAAGAGGACCTGAGGCTGAAACAGGGCAAGAAGCCAAGGAAGCAGCCGGCAGGCTTGTCAACTAAACCAACCCTTGATGCTGATGAAAAAGATGCGATCGATCAAGGGGTCAGACCCCATTCTATTGTGGATTATCTCTATCGGCTCCGAATTAGGTCTAATTACGAAGACTCGACAATGTTTCTCGACGGACCAGAGACAAAAGGCGTCTCGGCACACGTCCGAAACAATCTGCGCCAGCTTGCCTCTTCAATCCTCCTAATCCACGAAAAGCACATTGAAAGTCTCGTGGGAACAGACGTTATGGGTGATTGGGTTAGCGACTGGATTAGTAAGAACGTCCCAGAGTCGGTTAAGATCGGGCTGCCTCTAAGGGCGAAGCTATAGACGCCATGCCCGCTTCAGCATTTCGTATTCGTGCGTGTAACCACGCTTTCTGAGCTCCTCAAGATAGACAGCTCTTGGAGGGATATTGCTGTAATAGGGAGTAGGACCAGTAGACAGTCCGCCGCCCGGCCCAGTAGAAAGTCCTCCGCCCGGTCCGGAAGACAAACCCCCACCGGGACCGCTGGACAGTCCACCGCCCGGACCAGTTGATAAGCCACCGCCTGGTCCTGTTGATAGCCCTCCCCCGGGGCCGGATGACATGCCACCTCCAGGCCCGGATGACATTCCTCCTCCCGGGCCCGAAGACGCTCCGCCGCCAGGCCCCGTTGACATGCCGCCTCCAGGACCTGTTGAGAGACCACCACCCGGGCCCGTAGAACTATTCCTTGGCCACTTTCCCATCTCAATCTCCTTAATACTTCCTATTATAGACCTGATTCCGCGTACTCCTCCCGATACGGATAGGTAGCCGGTTATAGATGTCGCACAAGCGCCATTGGACGTTATGTTGCCTATTTAGGTGAAAGATTGTAGAATATCTTCATTCTTCGTTGAGCTTTGAAAGCTCCGAAGCCGCTCTTTGATTGTTGCTTTCTCGCCAGCTAGGTGGTCTTGACTGAGGCCAGCTAGCTGGTTCGAGAAAACGTCAAAGGAGGAGCGCGTGAAGCTCATTGTTGGATCCAAGAAGGTCAAGCGGTACCGCATGGACACTTGGCACTACCGGCTAACGCGCTATGCGTTCGGGCGGCAGGCTGACAGGATCTGCCGTGTCTGTCTGCACTGGTCACTGCTCGTGCCTGCCGCGGCGATCGTCGGCTCACTCCGTTTCACCGGTACGCTGATGTACTGGGTCGGCCTTCGGCTGATCTCGATCCTCGGTTTCTACCCATGGATCGCCTTCGTGTGGCTAATTGGCTATAAGCCGCGCTACTGGGGGTGGCTGCACAACTCGGTCTGGATCGAACGCCAAGGGCTCTGCTTCCAGAATTTCGAGGTTGATCGCCACTACCCGAAGAAGGGCAAAGGCCTCTACTGGCACCAGAGGAAGTTCCATCGGTGGCCGGCGCTCTACATCGTTCCGATGGTCGGTGCTGCAGTGCTGGCAGTCAACCATTTTGGCACTAGAGCCACAGGTGTGAGCGGCCTAACAAGCCTTGCCTGGTACTGGCTTGCTGCAGTCGCCTACTTCTCACTGATTGCCCTGATTGGATTCATTCAGGGCTACCGGCGAACACTTCTGCCGTACTTGAAGCGCTTCTACTTCGCTATCTGCCCAGAGATCGAGTGGATCGACCCGGCGGAAAACGCAGAGATGCAAGAGGCCGCCTGAAGAGCAACAAGAGATCAAAGGGCTCGGGGAGAGGTAATCCTCTCCCCGCAGTTCCTGAGCTAACCATCATTGATTGGTTCAGGAGCTGTCAACTCAATAGTCGTGCTTATCTATGATTTACAGCTTCCGTGCTTTACTGTGGAGTTCGAGAGTAAGTCTCCCGGTAGTTTAAGCGGAGTATAATATATTCCGGATAAGGAGGGAT
>Ga0068855_100009774_pt1 | contig 11572 bp, 5 predicted proteins | sample KBSCornC52_FD_66592 | JGI IMG/M metagenome (GOLD analysis project Ga0068855, IMG submission 66592) | Corn rhizosphere microbial communities from Kellogg Biological Station, Michigan, USA - KBS Corn C5-2 | ecosystem: Host-associated > Plants > Roots > Rhizosphere > Soil ...
GATCTCGATGATCTCGTCGATCTGGTTCTTCTCGATGATCAGCGGCGGCGACATGGCGAGCGCATCGCCCGACTGGCGCAGCATCAGGCCGAGCTCGAAGGCCTTCACGAAGGCCTTGAAGCCGCGCGTGCCAACGTTGCCCTCGGGCGCGAGGTCGATGCCGCAGGCCATGCCGAGATTGCGGATGTCGGTGACGTTGGGCAGCCCCTTGAGCGAATGGATGCCCTGCTCCCAGTAGGGCGACAGCTCGGCCGAGCGCTCGAACAGCGCCTCGTTCTTGTAGATGTCGAGCACCGCCGACGCCGCCGCGCAGGCCAGCGGATGGGCTGAATATGTGTAGCCGTGGAACAGCTCGACGGCGTTCTCCGGGCCGGTCATCAGTGCGTCGTAGACCGGCTTGCGCACGAACACGCCGCCCATCGGCACCGTGGCGTTGGAGATGCCCTTGGCGACCGTCATCAGGTCGGGGATGACGCCGAACTTCTCGGCGGCGAACGAGGCGCCGAGGCGGCCGAAGCCGGTGATGACCTCGTCGAAGATCAGCAGGATGCCGTGCTTGTCGCAGATCTCGCGCAGGCGCTTGAGGTAGCCCTTGGGCGGCGGCAGGAAGCCGGTCGATCCGGCGCACGGCTCGACGATCACCGCGGCGATGTTCGAGGCATCGTGCAGGCCGACGATGCCCTCGAGCGCGTCGGCGAGGTGCGCGCCGTGCTCCGGCTCGCCCTTGGAGAAGGCGTTCTGCGGCAACTGGGTGTGCGGCAGGTGGTCGACGCCCGGCAGCATCGTGAACCACTTGCGGTTATTGACCATGCCGCCGACCGAGATGCCGCCGAAGCCGACGCCGTGGTAGCCACGCTCGCGGCCGATGAAGCGGGTGCGCGTGCCCTGGCCGCGCGCACGGTGATAGGCAAGCGCGATCTTCAGCGCGGAGTCCACCGCCTCCGAGCCGGAGTTGCAGTAGAAGGCGTGGTTGAGGTCGCCCGGCAGCATCGCCGCATGGCGTGCCGCCAGCTCGAACGACTTCGGGTGCCCCATCTGGAACGACGGCGCGTAGTCCATCTCGTCGAGCTGCGCCACGATCGCCGCCTTGATCTCCTCGCGGCCGTGGCCGGCATTGACGCACCACAGGCCGGCGGTGCCGTCGATGATCTTGCGACCTTCCGGGGTCCAGTAGTGCACGCCCTTGGCCCGGGCCAGCAGCCGCGGATTGGCCTTGAACTGCCGGTTCGCCGTGAACGGCATGAAGAAGGCGTCGAGGTTGTTCGCAACGGGCACTGATTTCGGCGGAGTCATGAGCGGTCCATGATGGTTCGGGTAAGCACTTTGTCGGGATGACAGCCATTTACTTCCTATCACCTGTTCCCGCCGCTCGCTACGTGGCCCGGTATGCCCGGCGCGAGGATTTCTCAGACCTGCGAGCCACTCCTTGCGCGCCGTCTCGGCGACGGCGGCGAGATCGGCCGGCATTCTCTCGGTAGTATCGACGGACATTGATCTCCTTCAGGTTGTCTGTTATCCAGAGGTCCAGACTCCGGTGTGCGCAGCATCGTTGGGGGGAGCTGGTGGGGGCCCGTTATTCGATCCGGTTATTGAACGTTGTCGCCTGCGCGATGGCGTTTGGCGCGACTCCGCTTGCCCGGGCGCAGGACAATGCCCTGAGCCGGCAGGAAATACTGTTTGAGATCGCCAATACCTACAGGACGGTCGCCGACGAGCAGTATCTGAACGGCGACCGCGTTGCTGCCGCCACAAGCTACCGCAAGGCCAACGAGGCGGCGCGCAAGCTCAATCCCGAAAGCGGGCTGGTCGCTCCGAGCGACATCAAGCTCATTCTCGACGAGATCCAGTACCGCCGGACCTTGCTGGACCGGGGCCTCAGCTTCTGGGGCTTCGAGTACCACCTGCGACCGTACAATCCGGTCGCTATGTGGCGACGCTTCGACGATACGACCAACCAGTTCGGCGACCGGGTCGGCCGCATCTCCGGCGACGTCGAGAAGCTGCTCCAGGGCAACAAGGAGCAGGTTTCGACTGACATCGCCGCCCTGAAGACGGCCGAAGACCGCACCGTCCAGCAACTGCAGAGACAGGCGGCCGCGACCAACCTGCGATATGCCGGCCTGCGCCGCGACATGCTGCAGGATCGAATGAACGCGATCATGACGCGGCAGATCGCCATCGCTGCCGAACGCCAGTCGCTCGACAGCCAGATGACAGCGGCATCGAGCGCCTTGAACAAGGTCCTGCTCGATTCCGTCGCCTCCTATGTCGGCCTTCCGCCCAATACCGCGGCCCTCGTCCAGGGCGCGGCGAGCGGCGAGGTCAGCGGAGTGCTGAGCACCGCCGCCTTGTCGTGGGTCAGCTCCGGCGGGCTTTCCGAGCTGGGCGGCGACTTCGGCAAGATCGCCGATGCCGCACAGTCGGCCGCTGCCCAGTATAAGGAAATCCGCGACAAGGTCGGCATGGTCCAGGATGCCGCCAACAACTCCGCCGAGCTGGTCCGCGCCATCCAGTCCGGCAATACCGCCGCCGCGTTGAATGCAGGCGCCCAGCTGTTCGACAAGCTGCCCCCCAGCACCAAGCGCGATATCACCCAGGCGCTGACGGACAACAAGACGATCAAGTCGGCGGTCGCGCTGGCCCGCCAGGGATCCGAGCTCCGGACGACCGTGGTGGGGTATGTCAGTCGACTCCCCGATCTGGGCCAGACCCTCCAGGGGGAAGTTACCAAGTACCTCGACACCTCGCAGGCCGAATTCGATAGCCGCTACGCCCAGGCCCTGTCGGCGGTAGTGGCCAATGCAACACAGGCGGCGGATCGCGCCGATGCCCTGGCGCGCATCGCCCAGGGCTGGTCGATCACGTTCGTCGACGAGATCGTCCCATCCAAGTCCCTGGTGCCCGTGGCGCGGGCGCTAGGGTCGGATTGCACCACCGACCTCGCGTGCCGGACCGCGCTGCTGGACAAGCTGAAGGCCAAGGGCTTTGCCGGCCCCCGCGTCAGCGTTTCGACCACCGGCGAAGTCAAGGTGACGGGGCCGCAGGGCGACGTGGTCCTGACCGTCAATTTGACCGAGATCGCCGAACGCACCGTCAAGCGTCCGCTGCAGATCGAGAAAGCCAAGATCGAATCGGACGCCAAGGCCATCGCGGCGAAGCTCAGCACGGCGCAGGCCGCCGCGACGAAGGCCTTCCTGGCAGCCATCCCCGATATCGATTTCGACCGCCATATCGGACCTCTGCTCAACCAGCTGACGTCCCAGCAACAATCCTCGGCCCTGCAGAGCATGTTCCCGGCGGATGCCGACGGTTCGGACCTACTGACCCGGTCGCTGGCGAGCTTCTCGATGGGTCGCGACCTCAAGTCGATGATAGACGCCAAGACGTCGGGCAGCGGCCCGGCGCCCAATCCAGCGCCCGGTGGTTCGGCGCCGCAACCGCCGCCAGCGGGCGGAGGCGGACAGAATGCTGGCGAACAGGCGCTGCTCAGCGCCATGGCGGCGAGCGGTCCCTATGGCGCCGCCGCAGCGGCGGCGATCAAGGTTCTGGCCAGCATGGAGGCGCTCAGCAACCTCGTCGATCAGGCCAATCACCTCGACAACGAGGATCGGGGATTGACGGTCGAGCTCCTCCATCTTGCGCCGATGAGCGGCGAGATCGACCGCGACGAATCGCTTGCGCAGATCGCCCAGCGCGTCGCCGAGACCAAGGCCGACGGCGCCGGACGCCGAGGCGAGCTCTACGGCGCTTCGCTGCGCGAGCAGGGCGGCGCCGCCAGCGCGCTGGAGGCGAAGATCAAGTCGCAGCTGCCGCTGACCTACTACCTGTCGGAGCTGTTGCGGCAGGAGTACGACCAGCTCGATCGTGCGCTGGCGCTCTGGAACGGTGACGTCGGGCCGCAAGGCCGGTATCTGCAGAGCCTGCTGCGCACCGACCCGAGCAAGGCACGGCTGGCCCTCGACCCCGACATAAAGCTCTACGACTGGTTCAGCCGCTCGAGCGAGGGCGAACGCAAGGACCTCGACGCGCTGAACGAGCACTGGGCCAGGCTGCAGACCCTCGCCAAGCAGATCTGCAACGACACCGGGTGCAGTCCCGATGTGGGTCAAATCGGGCAGGTCGACCGCAGCGCCGCGATTGCGCTCTCGGCGATCCGAAGCGACGTCATTCAGGTGTCCGTCGGAGCGCCGACCGCGATTCGCTTCACGCTGCTGCCCCAGCACATGGACCTGCCGAAAGTGGACCGCCTGCGGCTGGTTGATGTGTCTGCGGTCGTGCGCAATCGCAAGACCGGGGCGACAACGGCGCCCGTCAATTTCCGACTGAAGCATTCCGGGCTGGGCTACATCTCGGTCGACGGAGAAGGCGTCCGCGAAGTGCTGGATGCGTCAGATGAGACGTCCCTTAGATATCTCCCGGACGACGTAGGCATCGACAAGCTGCGCGACGACCTGCAGAACCGGTGGCGAAGCACCGATGCGCTGCGTCCGCTCGAGGGCTATCCGCTGTTCGGTCTCTACGAGCTGTCGGTGCCGTCGTGGTTCAACCCGGCGGACCAGGAACTCGAGTTCATCTTCTACTATCAGCGGCCCAACAAGACGATCGGCGCCGAAGCAACCTTCTACGGCAAGGTCCTGAGCTGCCCGCAGAGCCGCAGCCCGAAGATGAATGCCTCCGACGTGCAGCTGCTGATCCGGAAGGACAGCGCCGGCATTCTCCGGGAACTCGACACGGCCGCCGGCGGACCGGCCTGCACACTCAAGGAGAACTCTCAGCCATGAGGTTCTGGGTCATGAGGTTCTGGCTTTCGCTCGCCATTCTGCTGTCGTTCGCGACCGCCAGCCAGGCGGCGGACTTGGCGGTCACCGGCTCGGTGCAGGCGACCTGGCGGGCACCGCAGAAGGTGAGCGTCGCGGCCGACGCGGTCTTGCGTGCCGGCCATTTCGTGACCGTGACGGTGAGCGGCTCGGTCGACATCAACCAGGAGCAGAGGAGCGAACGGCACTGCGGCTTCCTCGGCCTCAGCTGCAAGACCGAATACTGGACGGAGCACCACTTCGTCGGCCCGCAGAACGTCCCGGTCGCGGTGCAGATTCGCAGGGTCGGATCGTCCAACCCGGTCGATCAGGCCATCGTCGGGACGTCCCCCACGCTTCTTAAGGTTCCGCTCGGCAGCAACAGCGATTTTGTCGCCGAGTACGAGCTGGTGGCCATCCTGAACGGCGCCGGCAGCGGCATCGATCCCAACCGCAGCGCCGGTGCTTATCAGGTGAGGCTCGAGATCGACGCCGGCCCTCGCGCCAGCGCCTACGCCGCCTGGCTCGCGGCACCCGGCACACAGCTGGACACGGCCCTCGGGGCCGCGGCGCTGGACGAGGCGCTGAAGCAGGGACATGCCCAGGACATCAGTACGGTGCTGCGGAACTTCGCCAAGACGGCCTATCCGGTGCCTGGCCCGACGACCAACCGGCCGTCACACGAGAAGCTCGTGAGAAAGGCCGTGGAAATCGCGCCTGGCGATCCGGCCAATGCCCTGGCGCTGGCCGACTACTTCCGGGCGGTCGGGCTCTACGCGCTAGCCGACGAGCAGATCAGGAAGGTGCTGTCGGACCTCGAGGCCAAGACCGATCCGCGGTCGCGCCGTCAGCTTGGCAACGCCTATCGCAGCCTGGCCGCGACGACTCTCGCGAAGTCGGGAGGCATGGACAGCGGGTCTGCCCAGGAAGCCGGCGCCCTGCTCACTAAGGCATTCGGTGCGTATCGCGATTCGGGGCGCCACGACCTTCAGGCGGCCGCGCTGATCGACCGCGCTCGCGTGCTGCGCGGGATCCGGTCGCGGGAGGCTCTCGGTACGGCTGCAGGTCTGTTCCAGGACGCCTACGACCTGACGCCGTTGATCGTGAAGGGCCGCACGGTGGGGACGGGCATCGCCGGCAAGGATCCACTTGGCCTCGACTGGCAGGTCGGCTTCACGATTACGCCGCTGGGGGGCACGGCGCTGGGAGGCCAGGTCGTCGATGCTGCGGCGATCGGCGATGAAATGATGATGGCGTGGGACGCCACGAAGGGCCGGCTGCTGTCGAAGCGCGGCGGGACCTTGCAATGGCGCTCGGCTGACGGCGGCAGCGCCACGGAGCCCGCACCGCTTGGCCGCGGCACGATCTTCAAGACCAACAACGCGGCTATCCTCGCTCAGCCGGCGCCCGGCGAAGTCATCTATGCCTCGCCGACCGGAGTCCTCAGCCCGCTGAGCTTCGGCAACAGCTCGACCTGTCCGCCCTTGCCGCCCTTCCCCGGAGCGCCGCCCCCTCCGGGCCCTCTCCCGCCTCCCCTGGTCCCCATCAGTCTCGGCCCCGACGGGGACATCGTTGCCACGGCATGCGGCGACACGATGTCGATCTATCAGCTGGCTGGCGATTCCCTGAAACTGATCCAGCAACGCAAGCTGCCCAACGCCTTCGTCTCCCAGGGCATGGTGCTCGAGGCGGGGCCGTCCGCCTGCGGGGTCTTCATGGCCCTGCCGCCGATGATTCAACCGGGCGCTCCCGTCACGCCGCCCTCACTGATCAAACCGGACGGCTCGACCGTTCAAGTGAAGCTGCCGGCGGCAAGTCCTCCCGCGCCGCCGGTTCCCCCTACCCCCGGAGCGCCGCCGCCGTTCATGCTTGGACCGCCGCCCCTATCCGACGCCTGGCCGATCGGCGCCGCCTTCACCGGCGACGGCAAAGTGCTGGTGGCAAGATCCGGAAAGCCGGTTCTCGCTTTCAATTGCAGCGACGGCTCCCTCGCCGACACCATACCGCTGCCGGCAATCGCCCCTGGGCAGCCCATCGGCAGGATGATCCCGCTGCCCGCCATCCGTCGCCTCGACGGCAGCAGCTTTGCCGTCGTCGAGCTGGGAGTACGCGTGGTCCTACTCGATTGGCCCACCAAGGCTGTTCGGTCGTATCCCTTTCCGCCGGCCCAGATGGCTTTTCAGCCGCTGCCGGACGCGTTGCTGCCACCCGCTGCGGCCGGCGCGCCGCCGCGCTCCATCCGCTACCAGCGCAGCATCACGGTGCGACGGAGCCTGACGGAAGACGCCACCATCGCCGCGTCCTTCACGCTTCCCGGCGGCCTCGGCCCCCTCACGTTGTTGAACGGGGGCAACTACCTTCTCGCCGAAGAGCCCGTCGTCGGACCTCGGCTGATCGATCTCAAGACCGCAACCGCGGTGGACGTGCCAGTGGTAGCGCGACGTTTCGCATTTCCGGTGGACGACGCCGATGGCTGGGCGGTGCTGCGCTTCGGGCCGCCGCCTGCGCCTATGGCTCCCGTAGAGCTTGGGCCGGTCGAGGCCATCGAGGTCTTCAAGGGCGGCACCAACGTCGTGAGTGCGGCGCCGCCCCCGATATCGGCCGCCGCCCGTACTCGGATCGTGGAGGGCCTCAAGGATGTCTGGTCGAAACTGCCGCCGGCAGTGAAGGGGAGCGACCCCGGAGGGCCGTTCTTCCCGCAAGGGAAGTTCGACAAGCTGATCGCGAATCCCGATCGGATTCGATTTCGCTACACCGCCTCCGGTTCGCGGCTGATGCCGCTGTCGCCGGCCCCGACCGGTGCGGCGCACGTGATCTGCGCGATGCCGAGCGGTATCGACGACGCTGGGAACGAGCGTCCGTTCGACGGCTTCAGCCTGCCGTCGGCGGGGGAGGCGACGCTGGTGACGTACGTCAAGGGCCAACCGGTTTTCACCACTCTGCCGCCCGGCCCGAACTGCCTCAACCTCACCGTCGCCGACGGGCAGGCGCCGACCGCGTTCTTCTGGGAGCCGAGTCCGCCAGGGCCAAACCAGAAATTCACGCTGAAGTGGTTCCGAGGCGGCAAGTGGGTCGTGGCCTCTGAAGGACCGACCCCACCCTTTTCGATCGCGGCCTGGACGACGAGCGATGGCTCCCTGCTTCTTCTCATGCCCCTCGGAGCACCCGGCATTCCGTCGCCGACTTTCGCTCTGAAGCGGCTGAGCCCGGCGGGCGGTATGGTCGATGCCTGCCCCGCTTGCGGCAGCCTCAAGCTCATGGACAGTCTCAAGGCGGTCCGGAACACCGATTCTGATGCGCCCAATTCATGGGACGATCTCGCCCTGATGATGGCCGGCCCATTGGCAACGCTGCGGGTCGACCCCACGGGCCAGATCATTGCCTATCCCGACCAGGACGAGACGGTCATACGCTCGTCGTCCAGCGGCAGCGAGCTGTTGCGGACGAAGCTGAGTGCCCCGGCGATGCTCACCGCCGACACCGTGGCGCTGGGCCGCGGCGACGGACGGCTGCAAATCTACGCGCTCTCCAAGTCCGGCAATCAATAGGTCGAGGCCCATGCGGAAACTTATGACGAAGAAACTGGCCATCGCCGTCGCGACTCTGCTGGTTGCGGCACATGACGCCAGCGCCGCCCCCGGCGACTGCATGAACGTCGACCCGCCGGGATGGAAGACGACGCCCGGTCAGCAGGCTCTCTACGACCGGCTTGTCCAGTACATGAGCTGCCCGTCGGACGATGTCGCAAGCGGATTGCTGGCCGACAAGGTCGCGTGCAACTACTTCGTCGGCAAGGCCCTGTCCGACGTTTACGGGATCACCGATTTCTCGACCGGATCGGGAACGTGGCTTCTGGCCAATCAGATCCTGAAATATGTCCAGACGCATCCGGCCACCTGGTCCAAGCTTGGCAATGCGAACAGCCAGGCCGTGCTCGACGATGCCGCCCAGGGAGCCACCAACGGCCAGGCCGTCATCGCGGTGGCGGCAGGCACTCCCGGTCATGTCGCTTTGATCCTGCCCGGCACCCCGAAGGCATCGGGCGGGTGGGGGTTGCGGGCGCCGAACTCCGCGGCCTTCTCGCTGGGTCATGTCGAGAATGCCTACGTCTTCTGTCGCCTGTCGTTTGCGTTCAGCGACCCTGCCAAGGTCGAAATATACTGGCGGGTAAAGTAGCGGCGCGCTGTCGCTATCGCCGGCACCGTGGTCGGCTGTCAGCGCTTCACGTCCACCACGACGCGGCCACGCACCTCACCCTTCAGGATCTTGGGCGCGAGGCTCATTAGGTCGCCGAGCCCTGCCTCTCCCACGGTAGAATCGAGCTTGTCGAGTGGCAGGTCGCTGCCGAGTCGCCGCCAGGCCTCCTCGCGCGGCGCCTTGGGCAGCATCACCGATTCGATGCCGTACATCGTAACGCCGCGCAGGATGAAGGGCAGGATCGAGCCCGGGAACGCCGGCCCACCGGCCAGGCCGCATACCGCGGCCGCGCCGCCGTACTTCACCTGGGCCAGCGCCCGGGCCAGCATCACGCCCGACACCGTGTCGACCACGCCGGCATAGCGCTCCGACAACAGCGGCCGGTCCGGCGCCTCGGTCAGTTCCTTGCGCTCGATGATTGTCGCCGCGCCCAGCTCCTTGAGATACTCAGCCTCCTGCGGCCGGCCGGTGGCGGCGACCACCTGGTAGCCGAGCTTCGCGAGGATCGCGACCGCGACCGAACCCACGCCGCCCGCCGCGCCGGTCACCAGCACCTCGCCCGATGCAGGACCCACCCCGTGCTTCTGCAGCGCCAGCACGCACAGCATCGAGGTGTAGCCCGCGGTCCCGATCGCCATCGCCCGCTTGGTCGAGATCGAGGCCGGCAGCTTGACCAGCCAGTCGCCTTTCACCCGCGCTTTGGTGGCATAGCCGCCCCAATGCAGCTCGCCGACGCGCCAGCCGTTCAGCACCACCTTGTCGCCCGCCTTGAAACCCGGATTGTCCGACGAAGCGACCGTGCCGGCCAAGTCGATGCCGCCGACATGCGGCCAGGTCTTCACCAGCCCGCCGCCCGAGGTCAGCACCAGCCCGTCCTTGTAGTTCAGCGTCGAGTACTCGACGTCGACCGTGACGTCACCCGCCGGCAGCCGGCTGTCGTCGAGCGTCTCGATCGCCCCGCTCACCTTGCGGTCGGCTTGCGTCAGCACCAGCGCGCGGAATGTCATGACGTTCCTCCCTTGTCAGCGCGTTGTATCAGACATCCCGCGCGATCGCGCGGGCCAGCGATTGCAGCAGCCTCCCGAAACGACGCGCCACTACCTCCTCTGTCATGGTGCTGCGCGGGAAACGCATCGACAGGCTGCCAAGCATGCGGCTGCCGCGGCGGATCGGCACGGCCATGCCGTGGATGCGCGTCGGCCGCGGCGGCTGGGTGAAGGCAATACCGTCCCGGCGCACGCGCTCCAGCACCGCCTCCAACGCCGCTTCCTGCCGCCGCGTTACGCCGATGTCGCGCAGGATGGCGCGGCGCTCCTCCTCCGGGCAAAAGGCGAGCCAGACGCGGCCGAGGGCGCTGATCAGCACCGGCCGCCGTGCATTGAGGCCCGCGCCCTCGAAGGACATCGGCGATTCCGGCGCGGTCGAATGGCGGATCACGATCGCGCCCTGGCTGATCGTGGCGAGGTAGAGCGGCCAACCATGCTCCTCGGTGAAGCCGCGCATGTGCGGGATCGCTGCATCGACCAGATGGTCGACGAAGCGGATCGATTCGGCGAAGCCCAGCACCCGGTCGGTCAGCCGGTAACCCTGCTGGCGCGAGACGCGGGCCGCATAGCCCAGCGCGATCAACGTGTGCAGCAGCCGTACCACGGTCGGCCGAGGCAGGCCGGTCTCGCCGGTCAGCATCGACAGCGTCGTGCTGCGCCGATGGCTCAGCGCCTCCAGTACGGCGAAGCTGCGGCGCACGGGCTCGATGACGGTTGCAGCCATGCGGCAAGATTAGTCCGCAATACGGACTTCGTCCACTTTGCACGGGCGCGCCTCGCGGTCCGGCGTAGGCTGCAGGCAACGGAGGACTCGCCATGAGCTACCAGACGATCGAAGTTCGCAAGCTCACCCCCGCGATCGGCGCCGAGATCTTCGGGGTCGATCTCGCCCTGCCGCTTGGCAACCAGCAATTCCAGGAAGTGCACGACGCGCTGATGGACAACCTGGTGATCTTCTTCCGCGACCAGAAGATGACGATCGACCAGCACAAGGACTTCGGCCGCCGCTTCGGTCCCCTGCACGTCCATCCCAACGCGCCGATCACCTTCCCCGAGCATCCCGAGATCCTGGTGATCAAGGCCGACGAGAAGTCCAAGCACGTCGCCGGCGAGGAATGGCATTCCGACGTGTCGTGCGACCTCGAGCCGCCGATGGGCTCGATCCTCCATCTCACCGAGGTGCCGCCCGACGGCGGCGGCGACACGCTGTTCGCCAACATGTACCGCGCCTACGAGACGCTGTCGGAGCCGATCAAGACGCTGCTGCAGGGCCTGACCGCGCTGCACGACAGCTCCAAGGCGCACTACTACCGGGTCAAGGCGACCGACCGCGATGCGATGAAGTTCCCCAACGCCGAGCATCCGATCGTGCGCACCCATCCGGTGACCGGCCGGCAGGGCCTCTACGTCAATCGCGGGTTCACGCTGCGCATCCCGCAGCTGCGCAAGAGCGAGAGCGACGCGCTGCTCGAGATGCTCTATCGCCACGTCGAGACGCCGGAGTTCCAGTGCCGCTTCAAGTGGCGGCCCAAC
>Ga0068855_100009776_pt1 | contig 11571 bp, 13 predicted proteins | sample KBSCornC52_FD_66592 | JGI IMG/M metagenome (GOLD analysis project Ga0068855, IMG submission 66592) | Corn rhizosphere microbial communities from Kellogg Biological Station, Michigan, USA - KBS Corn C5-2 | ecosystem: Host-associated > Plants > Roots > Rhizosphere > Soil ...
GCAACACGACACCCTTACATCCGAGCCCCCGCCGCCCGCATTTTCGAGATAAACATGGGCTTGCTCACCTGTTGTCCCTTTCATACGTAGTATACTTGTTTGCATTCTTGTAAGATGGAGTGATCATATGGCGCGATTTGGCGGACTTGGCAATCTGGGAGGACTCGGCGATATCCAGAAGCTGGCGAAGCAGGCTCAAAAGATGCAGGAAGACGCGGCGAAGCTACAGGAAGAGCTGGCCGCCATGCGCATCACAGGGCAGGCCGGAGGCGGAATGGTTGTAGCGACCGTGAATGGGCACGGCCATATGGTGGAGCTGAAGATCAATCCCGTAGTTGCAGACCCGGAAGACGTTGAAATGCTCGAAGACCTCATCATCACCGCTGTCAAGGAGGCGACTGCCAAGGCGCAGGCCGACCAGGAGGCGCAGATGAAAGAGATCACCAAGGGCCTCGGCGACATGAACTTGCCGCCCGGTCTCTTTTAGGCGCGGATATAGAGATGCTGCATTACGCGAAGCCACTGGCGCGACTGGTCGCCGAACTTGAGCATTTGCCTGGCATCGGACCGAAGTCCGCGCAGAGAATGGCATTTCATATCTTAAGGCAGCCGCAGGAAGAGGCGCGACAGCTGGCGGAAGCGATCCTTTCTGTAAAAGAGAACATCAAGCTCTGCACGGAGTGCTCGAACTTCACCGATCAGGAGCTATGCGAGGTCTGCCGCGATCCCAGGCGCGATCGATCCATCATGTGCGTGGTTGCCGAAACGGGCGACCTGATCGCGATGGAGAAGACGAACGAGTACCGTGGGCTATACCACGTTCTGCAGGGCTTGATCTCGCCAATGGACGGAATCACGCCACAGATGCTTAAGATCCGCGAGCTGTTTCCGCGTGTAGCCGCCGGAGCAAAAGAAGTCATCCTTGCGCTCAACCCTACCACGGAAGGCCAGACAACCACGCTCTACCTGGCCGATAAGCTGAAGCCGCTCGGCGTGAAGGTGACGCAGATCGCGCACGGACTTCCCGCAGGAGGCAACCTGGACTATGCCGACCAGGCGACGCTGATCTCCGCGCTCCAATGGCGACGCGAGCTTTAGAAAGTGAGAATTGCAGAATGAGCAATAACGGAAGTGCTGTGAGTTATGAGACGCAGAAGTCGACCTGGAGGACGAAAGTCGGCTTGGCGGAGATGCTTAAGGGCGGCGTGATTATGGACGTCGCCACCGTAGAGCACGCGGTGATTGCGGAGGAAGCGGGCGCCGTCGCCGTAATGGCGCTTGAGCGAGTTCCGTCCGACATCCGCGCTCAAGGCGGCGTCGCGCGTATGTCCGACCCGAAGATGATCAAGGAGATCATGCAGGCGGTCACGATCCCCGTCATGGCGAAATGCCGGATCGGACATATTGTCGAGGCTCAGATCCTTCAGGCGATCGGCGCGGATTTCGTAGACGAAAGTGAAGTGCTGACGCCCGCCGACGAAGAGAACCACGTCAACAAGCACGCATTCAAGGTACCGTTCGTCTGCGGCTGCCGAGACCTGGGCGAGGCGCTGCGGCGCATTGGCGAAGGCGCGGCGATGATCCGAACAAAGGGCGAGGCAGGCACTGGCAACGTCGTTGAGGCTGTGCGGCATATGCGAACGCTGATGCGCGATATGCGAAGAGTACAGAGCCTGCGCGAAGACGAGCTAATGGTCGCCGCGAAGGAGTTCAAAGCGCCGTACGACTTGATTCTGGAGGTTCATCGGACAGGGCGACTGCCCGTCCCGAACTTCTCAGCGGGCGGAATCGCGACTCCCGCGGACGCGGCCCTGATGATGCAGCTTGGCGCAGAGGCCGTTTTCGTCGGTTCCGGCATCTTCAAGTCCTCCGACCCGAAGGAGCGAGCCCGCGCGATTGTCGACGCGACCACCCACTTCAACGATCCCGATTATCTGGCGCAGGTCTCTATGGGCCTTGGCGACTGTATGCCGAGCCTCGACGTCCGCACGATGGCGGAAGCAGACAAGATGGCCACGCGCGGCTGGTAGGCATTAGCGCCCGATCATTCACAGGGCGACTGAGCCTTCGGACTCGGCGCGCCAATAGATCGGGCCCCCGCGTCAGATTTGTGCGCGGGTAATATCAGTCACATTCCGTTGCGCCAAAGATCGCTCTCCACAAACGCCCGAAGCGCCTCTGGAACGGGCCTTCCCTGCTGTTCTCGAAGCTCAACGGCATGCCGTGCTAGGGCGTGCAGTCCCAGTTCGACTGCCGCCTGGCGGTCGGCCATCTCCGCTTCGCTCGTCACAGCGCGGTATTCGATCCCGACGTCCGGCCGCGCGATCGTGATGACGATCTCCTCATGTTTGTGTGCCATTACCATTCGCGTGTCCCGCGCCGACGGGGGTGCTGCTCAATCAGAGAAGATCCCGTAGTATCAATGTGACTTCGCGCTCGGGCATTTCCCCGGATCTTACGCGAAGCGCGACCTTTGTGCCCGGCTCTCTACGCAGCGCCGAAGTTATGTCGGCGTGTTTGATCTGTTCGATCGGCTTGCCATCGATCGCTGTGACCACGTCTCCGAGCTGAATGCCTGCCTCCGAGGCAGGACTGTTCGGCATCACATCCCGCACGACATTCAGGCCCTTCTCCGTGTCGAGGGCGAGGCCGCTTCGAGGCGTTATGAAAGGCAGGTCAAACTGACCATTCGGCTTCAGATAGGCCCGCTTGGCCCCGTAATCCAGCGTCACTGTGAAACGCTGCCAGATCTCGCCTCCCAGGTTCCCCGCATTATTCGGGTCGCCGAACGTGCCTTCCGTCTGCCTCGAAAACTCCGTCACCGCGTTCGTAAACCTGAACGGCCCGACCTGTAGGCTGGGCAGCCGTACGAGGTCGCCATATAGGAGGCCGCCGACTCCGCGCCCGGTAACCATGCGGATCGAGGGCGTGTACTTTCCAGCCATCTGATTCCGCTCCACGAACTTCGCAAAGAGCGTCGCGCCGTTGCCAGCCCCGGTATCCATTCGAAACCAGCCAGGATGGCCATCAGCGAGCGCTTCCAGGAACGGCGTGTTGCCGATCAAGCGAATTGGTATCGCGGCAGCTCCTCCCGCCGGCCGGAACCCATGATGCGGGGCGAGTGTAAGTGTCAAATGCTCGTAATCGATCGTTACGACCTGACTCTGAATGAACTGAGTTCCAAGCAGACCGTCGCACGGCAGCGCTTCCGGCAGCGGGATTACGTAAGCGATCTGGTTATCCAGGTGTGAGGACCCGATATCCAGAGACGCGATCTTAACACTTGAGACCGATCCGGCCTTGCCCGCGGCGCCGGTCAGCGGTGTCTGATCCGTTCCAGGTGTCAGGTTCAGGCGCCGCGATGCCTCCGGCGTAAGCACGTTTGCGCTTGCACCGGTGTCCAGAATGAACGATGCGGGCTTGCCATTGATGGACACGTCCACATAGATATGGACGCCCTCTAGACGAATTGAAACGGTGGTTGAGGTGGCGGCCCGGCCGGCTGTTGCCACGATCGTTACGAGGAGGGCGATGATCAGCCAGGTCCTCATGGCGGTCACTACCATCCGGCAGCACTTTACGCGAACACGTAAACTTCCCATCAGTGTGTTACTTTCTCTACCTATCAAAGCTAGTCCTCAAGCTCGCCAATCCAGCATTCCTCCACCCACGCCTCGAAATTTGGCCAGGTTTCATTCGAAGTACCATCGTGCGGGCGGAATACCACTGGCGGCTCCTCTACTTTGGAGCGCAGATCGAAGCAGTAATGATCGGCATTGTCCTCCAGGAACGGCAGCAAGTGTGGTTCCAGGCCGTCATCCCACGCCTCGCGGGCTGCACCCACGAGGTCGCTAGCAACGTACGGCTCAAACGTTCCGATCTGGCGGTGGGCAAACTGGCAAAGGAACATTCGATAAGCAGGCGAGAGCGTAATGCCCAGTTCCTCCTGGATGGCGTCCAGTTGTGCATCCGTAGCGAGAACAGACTTCTTCCCGCCGGTTCCCTTTCGCCCCAGCTTCTTCAGGACCTTACCGCGAGCATCCTTTCCAGCTGCCGTAGACTTGACCTCTGCGAGCTTGCGCCGAAACGAATCGCTCGGGGCTGCCTTTTGAGCATCTGTAAGGATTCCCAGGTATTTGGTTAGCTTCTCAGGATCTCGTACGCCCTTGTCGAAAGCGCGAGATGCGAAAAACGCGGCCTGCTTAAGAGGCCCGATGCGATTCTTCGGACTGGTTTCAGCCTGAGATCGCTGGAGGAAGTGGTCGGCCAGAAGATCGTCCTCTTCTCCGGAAAGGTTCTCGCGAAATGCTGTTTTCTGCAGCTCTTCTATCGATCGCATGTTAGCCTCATCACCAGCTCGCCGGCTCATCCTTGCAGCTCGATTAGCAGCGTCTGCAGATTGTTCCTCGCGGCAGCTTCGAACTTTTCATAGAAATACACCGGGCTTCGTTGCTCATCGTCGATCGCATGGGAATCGGAAACAGCATCGTGGAACCAGATCGCGGCTTGGACGCAGGGCTTGTCCTGCGTCCAGGCTTCGGGCCGATCTAATTTCTCAAGACAATCCATCACGTGGGCCAAGGTATGGCAATGCCGGTCCGGCGCACCATAGGCTGCCACGAGCGCTTCCAGCCGCTCTGCGGCCGCGCAGGCAACACCCAGGTAGGACCGGCACTTCGCCCATCGCTGTTCAACATTCATGGGTACGGTACCGGTGCTCCAGGCTCAAGTTCACATCGCAGGCGCTGCTTAATTAGCCGCCGCCAAGAGAATCTCCTCGCAACGTCCTCACCGTACAGTCAACTACCCAGGTAAAACCTGCAGGCCGTGTGTCATACTCCGTGTACGTAATGGAGTTGGGCAGCAGGCAGTAGGCATTCGGTATTAGGATGCATGCGTTTGCCTGGTGCTCAGTGCCGACTGCAAAATGCCGACTGCCGATTGCCCACTGCCCGCACCTGGAGAACGTATGCCCGTCCTGAACAGCATCCTGGAATGCATCGGAAACACGCCTCTCGTGCGCCTGGACCGGGCGCGCGGCGCCCTCGACCTTATCCTGTTAGGCAAACTCGAGATGATGAATCCCGGCGGCAGCGTCAAGGATCGTATTGGGCTTGCCATGGTGCAGGCGGCGATAATCTCTGGCGCGCTGAAACCCGGCGATACGATCGTGGAGGCGACTGCCGGAAATACCGGCGTCGGGCTGGCGATGGCGGCGGCGCTCTATTCATGTAAGTGCGTATTCCTCATGCCCGAAAAGATGAGCAGGGACAAAGAGGATTTACTGCGAGCCTACGGCGCGGAGGTGATCCGAACGCCAAACGTGCCTCCGGAAGACCCGCAGCACTTTCAGGCGGTGGCGCGTAGGCTGTCGATTGAAAACGGCTGGTTCCTTCCCGACCAATTCGGCAACCCTGCCAATCCTGAGATCCATTACAAAACGACAGGTCCTGAAATCTGGGCGGACAGTGAAGGTGCTGTCGATGTGCTCGTCTGCGGAGTGGGAACCGGGGGAACGCTCACTGGAGCGGGCCGCTTTCTTAAGGAGCAGAAACCGTCGGTCCAGATAGTCCTGGCGGACCCCGTGGGATCGGCGCTCGGCGGCGGCGATCCCGGCAAGTATCTGCTGGAAGGAATTGGCGGCTCGAAAGCCCCGGACAATCTGGACGTATCACTTATTGACGCGGCGATCAAAGTGTCCGATCATGACGCGTTTCTGATGGCGCGCCGCCTTGCAATGGAAGAGGGAATGCTCGTCGGCGGCGCGGCCGGATGCGCAGTTGTCGCCGCGCTGGAGTACGGACGAAGTGAGGCCGGAATGGGCAAGACGATCGTAGCCATTCTCCCGGACACCGGCAGAAACTACCTTAGCAAGATCTTCAACGAAGAGTGGATGCGAACGGAGTTTATGGTTGAGGGTTGACGCTGATTACCATCAACTATAAACCATAAATCATCCCAATCAGTGTTCCAGCGTTTCATGCGGAGCGAGGCGCAGTCCCACGGATTGAAATAGTAAAAGTAACCGCGCGGGCAGGGTAATTTCGGTGTTTGTTACGTAGAGCCGCTCGGCTTTTTCGTCATCGATGAGGAGGCGCAAGATGGCCCAGTCGGCTGTCATGGAAGTCAAGACGTAAAGACCTGGTTCAATGTCGTCGATCTTCGACAGAAGTGCGAGGACGTCACCCTGAGCGAACGGCATTGAAACGTAGTTGCGGTTGGATAACATTGGTGAAGCTATTGGCTTGCTCTGCTGCATATATCGATAGCTCCCCGGCGGCCTGAAAGCTGTGCGCGCAATCGCGTCGGAGAGCAATTGGCTACTATCATAACGTGTACGACGCCGAAATGTTCCATTTCCTGTGTAACTTTAGTAATACTTGAGAATACAGCGGGCCAATTGCGAGCCGCTGAGATCAAATTGACTAAAAACTATTCTTGCTGCAGTCATGGCAGGCAAAAATGACAGCAGCGCAACCGTAACCGAAAGCGCGAACACTTTAATGTCGGATGCCCAGCCCCGTTTCTCGAATCGGCGACGCCTTCTGTCAGTTCGCCAGGACGCCATGAAGGTCGCCGAGACCATCCGCGAAAACCTCGCGCATGACGACGTCTCCGAGCTTCGTTTACTCCTCGACGGTCTGCATCCTGCGGATCTTGCGGACGCCATGCTCTTTCTCAGCCCGCAAGAAGAGAAGACTGTCTTCGACCTGCTGGACCCCTCCGAAGCCGCCGAGGTGCTCGACGAGGTGGACGCAACCACCGAGGCCAATCTCGTTCGCGGCACGAGCGCCGACCGGCTCGCGAACATCATTGAAGAGCTGCCTTCCGACGAGGGCGCCGACGTTGTGGGCGACCTGACCAGGGAAGAGGCGGAGCGCGTTCTTTCGCTTACGGATACCGAAACTGCGCAGGATATACGCACGCTGCTCGCGTATCGCAAGGACACCGCGGGCGGTATTATGTCGATCGGTTTTATCGAAGTACCCGAGACCGCGACGCAGGCAGAAGCGCTAAAGCGATTCCAGGAGAACACAGAAGCCGAGCACATCTTCTATGTCTATGCGGTGGACGATCAAGGGAGGCTGAAAGGTGTCGTCGACCTGCGCCGGCTGCTGACCGCGGAGTCAACGGCCCGCATTGCCGACTTGATGCAGCGCGACGTCATCGCGGTGCCGCCGGACTGCGACCAGGAGCAAGTGGCGAATATTTTCGCTCGCTACGATCTCACGGCGCTCCCCGTACTGGATGTCGTGCCGGATGGCAAGCTGATTGGCGTGATCACATCCGATGACGTTATCGACGTCATCCAGGAGGAGGCGGCCGAAGACGTCGCGCATATGTCCGGTTCGGATGCTCAGGAGTTAGAGAAAAAGTCCCCGGCGCAGGTCGCGAGGCTCAGACTCCCGTGGATCATGGCGACGCTCGGGATCGAGCTCCTGGCCAGCTTCGTGATCAAGTTCTTTGATGTCACGCTGACGAAGTACATCCTGCTTGCGAGCTTCATGCCGGTTATCTCAGCAATAAGCGGCAACACCGGGCTGCAGTCGGCAGCCATCATCATTCGTGGGCTATCCTCAGGCCACGTACAGCTCTCACACTGGCGGCACGCGGTTATTCGGCAGGTGAGCACCACGATGCTGCTGGGAGGCGCCTGCGCTCTTACGCTGGGGATTATTGGCGGCATCTGGGACAAGCATTGGGGCTTCGGATTGGTGGTGTTTCTCGGCATGTTCATGTCCGTGAACATAGCAGGCGTGGTCGGCACCATCGTTCCGCTCATCTCCAAGCGGGCCGGATTCGATCCCGCGCTGACGGCCGGGCCGTTCGAGACGGCATTTCAGGATGTGATCGGCATCAGTATCTTCCTGAGTCTCGCAGCGGCTCTGCTTCATGTCTTGAAGTAACCTGAGTCGTTCGCGAATAATATTCCTGGAGCGGGGCGCTCCGTCGCCGCCGGGCCTTCGTCAATTACCCGGGACATTCGGCTGCTTATTCGTCAGGAGGCTGTGATGAAACTCAATTGGGCCATCTACGCTGGATTGTCCGCCCTGTTCGCTGGCCTCACCGCCGTGCTGGCGAAGATTGGCGTGGCCAACGTCTCGTCCAACCTCGCCACTTTCATCCGTACGTGCGTCATCCTTGTGTTTGCGCTCGCGATCGTGGTTGCTCAGGGTGAGGTCAAAAACATGGGCACGCTGAGCAGCCGCAACTGGATGTTCCTGGTGTTCTCCGGCATCGCGACCGGGCTATCCTGGCTGTTCTATTTTGCTGCGCTCAAGAGCGGGCCGGTGTCTCACGTAGCGCCCATCGACAAGCTCAGCTTCGTAATCGCGATGCTCCTCGGCGTCCTCTTCCTGCAGGAAAAAGTCAGCAAGCTTACATGGCTCGGCGCCGGGTTCATCCTGGTTGGAGCGTTACTGACGCTGCCTGCAGTGCAGGAAGGAATCGGGCGATTGGTCGGGAAAGGGCAGTAATTGGCTTGATGGTTGCCGCTCTCTCTAACTTTGCTCCAGGTATTAATTCGTCACATTGGCGGATATCAAATATTTCATGAGCGCGATATATTAGTCCTGGGTGTGGGAAGTATCACGCCTGGGCTGCCACGCACTCTGGCTGCCTCGAAGTAAGCCGCGCCGCACTCTGTGCGCAACAGCTATGTGGGAGCAAAGGATGGCGACCGCATCACCTTTGATCGGCAAGAAAATTGTCGTTCAGGAGCCCAACTGTATCACGGCAATTCTGTTGGATCGTGCCATCACGAAGGCCGGATGCATGCTCCTCTATGTCTCAAAAGATTCTCTCGAGACGGCGGAAATCGTACGGCACGTAAGGCCCGATCTCGTGTTGGTCGATCTCGACCAGAGCGAGGCGGAAGGCAACTGTTCAAGCGCGTTGCCGGCTGCCGAATCGCCTGCATGCTTGGTCGTGATTACGGCAGAGCCAGGCGACTGTGCACAGGAGCGGGCACGCTCCCTCGGCGCGAGCGGATATCTCTGCAAACCGTTTTCTGTCGAGAGCGTGGTGCCCACTCTGGAGCGAGCCATGCTGGTCTGCCGCAATAGCGCGCTCAGAGGGCATCGCCGCTACAACGCTTAGTAACGGCGGGCCATCTTTGTCATTCCTGATGTGACTCGTACTTCGCGCTAATCATCGGATGTCACCGAATTGCAGGTAATCTCCGCTGCTCGGATCTGATACCAGGTGACAATCGCGACAGCAGCGATCCCTATTATTGCGCCGAACAACAAGCCTTGCGGTATGCCGAGCGAAATTCCAACGGCAGTCGGAGAGAAATCAGGAGAGACAGGAGCGAATAGGCTGCGATAGGCGCCTGGCTGGAGCCACCCGATCCCGTATCCAATGATTCCGCCGAATATGCCGCAAACCAGCGCTGTACCCAACATTGTCGTGAGGGCAGTTCTGATTGTCATTTGAATATGCAGCTTCTTGCGAACAAATGCTCGATTTTGCCATCGGCTTTCCGCAAATACTGTACCTCGATATATCGCCGCTCCCCAAAGGAGGCTGTTGCCGAGGATGAAAGCGATCGACCACATGCCTGAGTGTGGCGCCGCCAGACCGAGAAGGCCGAGTGGCGCATAGATCACGTACGTCGTCCCAATAACCAACCTCTCTTCCAGATTGTAATTGCCTCCCAGGGCATGGCGCGAGAACCCAATGCCCGCAGAGAGCAAGCCAGCGTAGATCGACACTGAAAGGTGCGCAAACGTAAAACGCCCGATTAGCGGCCACTTGTATTTGCTCACTTACTCCTTGACTTTGTACATGTGAAAGCGCACTACCGCGCCGCATCCGCCGGCGGGTAGGCGCCGTCCCCGTGGGTGTGGTGCCACAGGATCTCCGTCAGTTTTTCCGGGTCGGCGCGGTCTGGCTCGGAGAAGTCCAGGGTGGCCGAAACGGCTGCCCAATGGCGCTCTGAGGCGGATGCGCGCTTTAGCGGCGGGTTCTTCAGGTTGAGCGCGATCTTGTTCTTGATGACATCGAATGGCCGGAAGTCAGGCTTCTCCTGGAAGAGGCTGCGCATCGGGTTGGCTGCCGCATCGAACTGATTGAGTGGCTTCAAGTCGAGCATCAGCTCTATCGTTCGGACCATATTCAGCTGATTCAGGTTCGTGCTGACGATCTGCTTTCGTCTGTTGAACGGGCTGACGACGAACCCGGTCGTGCGATGGCCCTCGACATGATCGAGGCCGCCCTGCGCATCGTCCTCGATGATAAAGATCGCGGTCGGCTCGTCTTCCCAATACTTCTTGTTGTGGGAGATGGCGTCGATAAGCATGCCGACCGCCAGATCGTTGTCCGCGACGCAGGCTTCGGGAGTGAAGGCGCCGGGCGCCGTGCCGGAGGTATGGTTGTTGCCGAACCAGATCGTGGTCAGCTCGGCCAGCCCCTTGTCCGGCCGCTGGATATCGGAGAGAACGCGCTCGCAGTGCGCGACGTCGCGGTTCCGATCCTGTGTGACCTCGAATCGTGCGCTGTAATCGTTGTCGGAGTGGCGCTGGATGCTGGGAAGGGGACCGAATTCGCCGTAGTTATAGAAGGTTCGGCCCGCCTTTAACGCCGCTTCCCACAGGAATGGGTTACCCGCGAACACGAGCGGATCGGTGCCGCAGCAGGGATAGGATCGCGGATAGTTGTTCATCGCGCGCTCATCATAATCGTCAGCAAATGCCTCGTTCAGCCAGTGGTGGCCGTCTGCGCTGATGGCGCCCGAGCAGTAGATGTTATCGAACAGCCCGAATTCGCGCGCGATGGCGTGCTGGTTCGGGGTCACCTTCTCGCCGAACATTACGAGCGCGGGGTCGCCGCCCACATGGCCAACCGGGACCGAGATGTCGCCGAGGATCTGATCGTAGGTGCGGTTCTCCTTGATCAACAGAATCACGTGCTTGAAACGCGCCCAGAACGGGTCGCGTGGCTGCTTGATGGCACGGTCCATCTGGCTGAAATCGTTGTTCCTGGCGACCGCGTTGGTGTACTGGCCGAGCGTCTTCGCATCCGGAACCTGGATAATCCCGACGCTGCCCATAACCGCGTAGACGCTGTGGCCGGTGAAGTTGCCGCCGACAATCGTCCCACCCGGTCCCTCTTCGGGCGTAATGGCGCCGGAGGTTGCTCGCGGCTTTGAAACGATCGGGCCAAGGGAGCCGATACCTTTGCTATTGATAACATAGAGCGAAGTCGCGTCCCTGGACAGCGCGACGCCGATCGGGAACCAGGCAGTGGGAATCAGACCGGTGATCCGGGATCTGTCGCCCGCCCCGCCGGCTGCTGCACCGAGCGCAAGCACTTCGATCGCATTGTCGCCGCCCAGGCTCACATAGAGCGTACGGCCGTCTGGCGCGATGGCGAGCCCATTCGGGCTGCTGGCGGCAAGGCGGCCAGGAGCAGGGCTCGTGGGGACCGTCTCAACCACGGTGTCATCGCTCGTTCGGATGACGGAGATGGAATCGGCGTTGGCATTGGCCGCGTAAAGCAGGCTGCCGTTTGGCGACATCGCGAGGTCCGTCGGCTGCAGCCCAACGCTGATGGTCTTCGTAACCGCAT
>Ga0068855_100009777_pt1 | contig 11571 bp, 9 predicted proteins | sample KBSCornC52_FD_66592 | JGI IMG/M metagenome (GOLD analysis project Ga0068855, IMG submission 66592) | Corn rhizosphere microbial communities from Kellogg Biological Station, Michigan, USA - KBS Corn C5-2 | ecosystem: Host-associated > Plants > Roots > Rhizosphere > Soil ...
CCCAGTTTAGTCATCTCGATCTTCTGCTTATCGGTGGTGCCATAGACAAGCTGATGAAACTCGTCGTCGTTGAGCAGTTTGTAGTCATGTAATAAGACGATCGCCTTGTTGAGTTTGAAACTGACAAAATCGTCCTCCATCTTCAGTTTTACAATGGCCAGATTGACCAGTTCTTCCTCTGATTTACCAGACAAATCCAAGTAGGTTTTTCGGGAACGTTGATCCGGGGTATGAGGAGATGGGAGTTGCCCATAGGACTCTCCGAAATAATGCAGGCTATTGCCCTTCCTGATTTCTCCTCTGTAATACTCCAACAGGTACATGATGTTCTGTTTCATCGATCTTCGCTGAACGACTTCTATATAATAGCTATAAAACTTTCGAGTGGGTTCGTACCGGAGCCGTCGAAAGCTATAATCACTGATCTCTTGTTCCACGCCGCGCACGAGAAACTGATGGATCTTGTCGATAAAATCCAGTTCCTCCTTTTTTTTGTCGACCTCCGTCAGATTTTGGAGCAGGATGTTCAGAACTTTATTGAGATCAGTATAGAAATGTGCGATGCCTGATTCGATCAGGTCCCGACGCAGGCGCTCTTTGAGGGTTGTCGCCGGTTTGAGGAGCAACTGTTCATCGCGCAAGATCTGCTGATCCTTGTCTTTCTTGCGCATTTTGGTCTCGCCGGTAAGGGAAAGCGCATCGATATCGTAGCTATCCAGCGTGCAGTTGGCAACGACGTCCTGGAAAATCCGACTTCTGAGTTCTCTGATCTTATTCTCCATTTTGCCGTTGGCTCGGTTGTAATGGTCATTGTTGACAAAATGCACAGGGGGCACAAGCTTTTCGATCGCTGAGGGTGGCGTGTCCGATCCAAAGATGGTGTTGAGGCGGTTGACACGGCCGATCAGGTTGGTCAGATCCTTCCCATGGAGCCGGTAGGTATTCAGAATGTACAGATTGTCGACAGGCAGGTTAATCCCTTCCAGGATGACGGAATTAGCCACTAGGTAGCGCAGCGCAGGAAGTTCCGAGAATTTGCTTTCCAAATATTCCTTGATGATATCCGGCAGTTTGCCATGCAGGTAGATCACCCCGTGTTCGACCAATTCTACCAGGTAAAAGAGCTCGTGCACTTCGTTTTTCAGGGTGTCGATGAGAACGCGCATCTGCCGGGTAACGCGAATGGCGGGGACCTCTGTCGCTAGCGCCTTGGCCAGCTCCTCGACATACACAGGGCGGTACACGTACAGGAAATTTTTGTCCTTTGCATGGGCCAGTATATAGTCGAAGATGGTATTGTACCGGGCCCGAGGATAGAATTCATTGACGAACCGGTTATACTGGTATTGTCTTTTTTCTCGGTATTCGAAGAGGTCCGCTTCTTTGATGTTGAAAGGGATGGTGTGCGCTGAAACGCGCTGGTCAGCGCGAATGCGAACATTGATCGCTTCATCGATCAGGGGGGAGAGGTAAACAACGCGCTGGTTCGGATATCTTCGGCTGTTCTCTGCTAGCAGGCGCGTGAGCAAGATGCTTCTGTCATCGTCATGGAATAGCTTGTGTGCTTCATCGATAAATAGCATATCGAAATGCACATCGTTTTTGGCCAGCAATCGCAGACAGCGTTCCTGGGTAAGCACGGCGATTAGGCTGCGCTCATTGTTATACATCTCATCATGGGTAATGACCCGTTTTCCTAGGTTAGCCTGCCGGATCATCCGGTAGGTCTGCATGAGCAGCGATTTGGTAGGAACGATGATGGCGACTTTACTGCTCTCGTTCTGGTGTCGACGTATATAGTCGACGATCAGTGAGCTTTTGCCGTAGGAAGTGGGCGCCACATACACGATGTCCTGCTCCTGGTCTTCGATAAGCTGCGTACGCGCCGATGCTTGGTGGCTGGTCTCAATATAGCCGTCCTTCGCATACAGGTCCAAGTGCAGGTCCACTAGCTGGTCAAGTACACTTTGGCCGTTAATCAGCCCATCTGCAAGTAGTTTTCGGGTGATGGGATAGTAGCCGAAATTGGCACTGAAATCATAGAGTGCTTGGTACTGGCCGGCAGTCAAACAGTATTTCAGGATTATGTAATAGGAGAGCTCTGCATAAGTAGTCCAGCGCCGGTCGCGGATATATTCCTTTAGAAATATGATTGCGCAAGCCAGGGCGAAGTCTCTTTCTTGCTCCGTTAACTGTTGCCCGATCGTCAGGGAGCGCATGATATCGTGGAAGCGGGCAATTTCATTGATTCGGGTGAGGGCTCTTTTCTGCTGCTGGTTCATGTTGACTTAGGAATTAAGATAGGTCCAAAATGCGTCGACGGAATTTTGGGTGATACAGACCGCGCGGATCTGCTGGCAGGGAAAGCCTTTGATCGCGGCGGTTACTTCTTTTTCGATGATCGCTCGATTGATATCCGGCTCTCCATCGAGATAGATCGTGGCCGCTGGCATAATACAGTATTCGGTAATATCACAAAAGGAGCCGTCTTCGAACCGGTCGCTGAGTTCGCTTATCTTTTTTACGAGAGTCTCCTCCGCGTCCACGACCTTGGCATGGTACAGTGCATTGGCCCAGGGATTGTTGGCGTCTTCGCCGGCAAGTTTCTTTTTTAGACCCCGGTAGGCCAGCGTCAACTTTGTGGCGTGCGAGACGTTCTCATAGATGAGTGACCCCGACTTGCTTTCGCATAACCATTCCGCCCCTTTATATGTATAAAGCCCGTCGAAACCCTTTTTGAGAGATCCTTCCTCCAGATTGCTCGCGATGAACTGCGGGGTGTAGCCGCGAAAGTTCAGGAAGAGGTGAACGAAGAATTCGGCGATGGCGCCCCTTTCCTGCACCGTTCCTTTTTTGGGAGTCAGAAACTTTTTTATTTTGCGTTTGACCCGGTCCAGATCCCCCCCGCCATTGCCATATGTTAGCTGACCGATGACCCTATCCATGTATTCCCGTAGTTCCGGCGTGATGGTCGCCACTTTAATGATATACAAGTAGTTGCCTTTTGAGAGATCGATTCTGTCAAATGAGAAGGTGGCAGGGGTAGTTGTCCATTTGGGCATGCAATCAGATTGCGTTAAGCATCCGGGTGAGGTGCTTTGTAATGGGGTTAATGTGTGATATTACGAATTTTTGTCAATACTAGAAAAGGGGTTCCCGTAATTCAGTATATAACCGGCGGATGCAAGGATAAGCGGGGATTTTGCAAGGACTAAACGGCTTAAGACTTGCTCCTTGCAGCAGTGCGGTATGTGGGTGTACATAGTCTGCGTGCCGGCAAGACGGTTTGCAGGATTGATCAGCTGTTTCGAATGCTAATATATTTTATATTTAATTGTTTATCATTGTTTTATATTTTTGGCGTAGATAGCCATTTCATATATAAAAATGTTTTTGTAAATTTATATCATGAATAAAGCGGTTTCATACAAGCATAAAGAGGTTGTCATGGAAATGATGGCAGCATTCTCTTTGTATCTGGACGAAAGTATGGCTGCGGTAAAACGCATGTATCCCCAGCATGTGGATTTTGTACGCCAAAACTCGGGCAAAACAATGACGCAGGTGAAGCGGGAATTGTTGTACGCACGGACGGCGTAGTTTTTTAGTGGATAGTAACATCGATCCCTTTTCTTTGCAGGTGTGTTTTCAAGCGGGCAATGCAATCAGGTTCTCCCTCCAGAAAAAAATCACCGATCCAGGTAACACCGGTAGCTTTCCAAAGCGCGCGGCCTTCTTCTGTTTGTACCAAGGCATGTAATGTTGGTTCATCCCGTCCCATCTCTGCTGCCCATTCCCGATATTCTTCCTGTTCTGCATTGTGAAAACCCAGGCAGGCCCAAAAATAATGACCATTCCACTCGGGTTCGTCTTCTGAAGGTGCCATGGCCGTTACGTGGATCCGCCGGAAGCCCAGTGCACGGGCAGCCTGCACTTGGTTCAGGAACAGATGCGTGCCCAAACCCTGACTAGGCGTATTGACAAACAAATAGTTATTGTCAATGCGACCGATGGAGAAATCTAGGCTGCGGGATGCCTCATATTGGTCGCAAGATATCTTGACGGCGAATGCCGAGGCAAAGGTGGCAAAGATTTCTACGCGCAGGCCGGTAATATCGGGAGAGGGAATGCCGCCGCAGAGATTGAGTAGATCCATTACGGATACCGGTAAGGAGTCCGCCAGTATGCCATGAAAGCAAAGATCAGCATGGGGCAGTATATGTTCTATATAGTTAGTAACATGCGGCACTCTGCAAAAATATTGAACATCTTTCGATCGCCAAAAGACAATAGGGATTCTACTGAACTGAACTGCACAACCGGTGGTGATAAAGTATCTTTTCCATGCTGCTTATTTCAACTATATTGCCCGGCGGACGCGGGTCTGCCAGGAGGAACAGGTAAATCTGCGGTACAAAACAGTATATGATCACAAAATATTGACGCATCATCCAATGAAAAAAATAATCTCGATAGGACTTATAGTTCCTTCCGAAGAAATAGAGCGGATCGACTATGACCAAAAGGTATCATTGTTGGATTATGATATTATCCTGGTAAACCCTGAAATTCCTTACTCTTACCTAGCCGCGTCCGGCGAATTTAACGGCAAAGATTCCCTGACGGATCAAAAGTCTTTCAAATTTAGGGAAGATCTCGCGCACTTGAAACGTGAAATAGAAGGTGCCCTTAAAGTAGGCAAGACGGTTGTGTTTTATTTGAAAGCAGATCAATCCGTGTATGCTGCTACCGGCGAAATGAGCTATTCCGGTTCGGGCAGAAATCGTCTTTCTCAACGTGTAGTCAATGCCCTAAGCAGTTATAGTATATTACCTTCTTCGCTCAAGACCACGAACACGAATGGCAAGTACATGAAATTGCATGCAAAGGCAGCCCTATTGAAAGATTATTGGAAAAATTTTGAACAATACAGCACATATGAGGTGATAATAGAATCAAAGGACGTCGACGTGCTGATCCAGACCAAAACGGGAGAAAAGACGGTGGGCGCTGTCGCCTCAATGGCTGGCTATAAAGGGGCATTACTGCTGCTGCCTTTTATCGACATCAGTAGGGATGAATTCTACTACGAGGAAGAAGACCTTTCACCCAAAGATGAGCCGGGAGAAGCTGAGGACGAGCAGGAAAATGTTGACGGGTTAACGGATCTTGGAAGACGGGTGGGCAAAACTTTTCTCCATACGATCCTAGAAATAGACAAGGCACTGCATGCTGCCAACCATACAACGCCTGCGCCCGATTGGGTGACGGCGGATCGGTATATGGTTGGTCGCGAACAAGAATTGAACGCACAGTTGGTGCAGATTGAAAGTCAGATAGCCGTTTTACAGGTTGAAAAAAGTGAAATTGAAGGATCGCTGATAGAGGAACAAGGGCTCAAGGACCTTCTTTATGGAACTGATAAGGCGCTAGAACTAGCTGTTTTGAAGGCGCTGACTATCATGGGATTTACCGCACAAAACTTTGCCGACGGAACCTATGAATTTGATATACTCTTTGAAGCGGCGGAAGGCCGGCTGCTGGGCGAGGTTGAGGGAAAGGACAGCAAACCTATAAATGTAGATAAGATTCGTCAATTGGCGATGAATGTCCAGGAGGAATTTGCAAAAAGCGGCAATGATAATATGGCCAAAGGTGTCCTTTTTGGGAATGCTCATCGCTTAACTACGCCGGATGCCCGAAAGGAGTGGTTCACAGATCGTTGTGTGACCGGAGCCCGCGGTTCAAACCTGGCCTTGGTATCGACCGTAGATTTGTTTTGGGTTGCACGATATTTGTTGTCGTCACAAGACGAGCAATATGCGAGTCAGTGTCGTGCAACACTGGTCAACTCGGTCGGTATATTGTCATTTCCGCCGATCCCCAATCCATAATGTACGCGTCAATCCATTGAATAAGTTTAACTTTGAATGAATACACCAACCGTATATGTTCTTTAAACGGTTCATTAAATTCCGATCAGGATAAGCTTAAAGCCAAACATTAGCAATAGCTGGTGGAATAAACTACGTCGCGGGAATACTCATTGCCTCTTTTTGTAGACGATGGCTTTTTATCCGTTGAGTGGCTTGCTGGAGTTGGGGGTAGAGACTAAGCCGGGGCAGTTAGGTATTCCCGCGAAGCGCCAAAGCCGCTGCCTTTTGGCCGGCCATATTCTTTTGCCGATCGGCGGCGGCCGTGTAAGTGTTGCTTATGCCACCTAGGGATTCGAGGCGCAATGCGTCCCGAATCTATGTCCGGAAAGCCTTCAATATATCTGCTAGGCGCCTCATGCGCCTTCATATCGTGCGGGCAACCTTTTTAAAGCTCAAATTGCTGACAATAGTACATCTTGCTATGTGCCTTATGCACATCCAAAATATCGAGTAAGAGCCGCTTTTGTCTACAACAGTACATCTTGCTGGGGCTATGGCACCCCTCCCTTTAAGGAACTTGCCACAGCAATAAGCCCAAAAACCCAGCAAGAACACCCCCAACACCCCCAGGCGACCCCTCTCAAAGGTCTTTTTTAGAAGTCGCCAGGAGTTGGTCGATCTGAGCAGCGTCATAATAGGTCAGTCCACCTACCTTAGAGAAAGGTATTTTGCCATTATTCCGCATGGTCTGCAAAGTTCCGGCTGAGATACCCAGCATCTTTCTGACTTCATGGGATTTAAGCCAGCGCTTGGTCGTCTTGTTCAGGTGACCTTCCAGCATCATCCTAATATCCATCAGTAACTTGGTTTGGAATTCCTCCAGATCTTTGATGGTAACCAACTGCGAAGGGGCTGGTGTTTGATCGTTATCGGTTAAATAAAGTAGTTTGGCCATTGTTTTTATTCAATTTACAATCCTATAAAAGGGTTTCATCAGTAGGCGAACCGCCTTCGGAAGGACTTTTTTTATTAAACTTTGTTTGTAATCTCTGCATGTCATCACTCAATTTCCGGTCTACTACCCGGGCATATTGCTGAGTTGTCTTAAGATTTCGATGCCCGAGCATTTTGCTGACAGATTCGATGGGAACGCCATTGCTCAGCGTGACGGTTGTGGCGAAGGTGTGACGCGCAATATGGAAAGTGAGGTTTTGAGTAATTCCACATAGATCGGCGATCTCTTTTAAATATGCGTTCATCTTCTGATTACTGATGACTGGGAGAACGAGGCCGGAATCGACGCAAGGCGGTAACTTTTCATATTTCTCGATTATCGCGCGAGCGGGTGGTAATAGGGGTATCCGGGATTGGGTCTCTGTTTTCTGTCGATTGGTGAAAATCCAGTCATTACCATCAATACCGGTGACAATTTCAGAACGGCGTAGTTTCTTGACATCGATATAAGCAAGACCGGTATAGCAGGAGAACAAAAAGATGTCCCGAACGACGTTTAACCGGTCAGTCGCGAATTTCTTTGAGGTTATTTTTTCCAGCTCAGCCTCGGTCAATGCTTGCCGTTCTACTTCCTGCTTGTTTCGCTTGAAACTAACAAAAGGGTCTCTGGTGAGCCATCCCTTGCGAATGCAGCCATTTACGATTTTCCTGAAGTTGCTGATGTATTTGAGGGTTGTGTTATGAGCGCAGTTTCGATGCGTTTTCAGCCAAAACTCCAGATCCGTGACAAATTCATAATCCAGCCGTTTTATGTCGATATCATCTATACCATACTTCCACTTGATAAAGTCGCGGACATGGTCGCGGCAGGTATTATACCGGGTCAGGGTTGCAGGACTGTAATCCTTGCCAACCTTGATGAGGGCAGCCATCTGGTCATTGTGCTGCTGGAAGATGTCCAGGAGCATTCGGGCCGGTTCGGTAAGTCCCAGCCATTTTCCCTTGAAGTTCGAAAAGTTGATCGCGACGCCATCAATCGTCATTTCTCGTTCCAGACGAAGAACTTTGCTTTTAAGAGTTTCTAAATAAAGATTAAGCTGGCGTGCCTGATCATTATTTCCTTTCATCCGACCGGTTGAAGGTGTCCATTGGACCGGGTCGATATAGCGCTGGATGCTTTGATCAAGCCGTTGGCCGTTGACGGTGATTCGAATGTAGATAGGCGCCAGGTCCTCGCGGTTGGCTTTACTTTTCCTGAGGTAAAAGAGGATGCTGATACGAGGTTCCATTTTCCACTTGTTTTTTGGTTTGTGAATCGGTTTTGCGTCCGTCACCAAAAGCGGTTGATTGGCGGAAATCGAAGACTGGTAAGGCCCTTAGGCGATTCGGTGTCCCAAAGATGAGATGCAGGACAGGGCACCGCATCAGGCACCATTTTCTTCGAAATCCGTTAGACCAACTTGTAGTGGAAAAATTCAAAAGGGCCCGTAGAACTAGCGTTTTACGAGCCCTTGAAGGCGTTTGAAAATAAACGAAGCGGAGAGGGAGGGACTACTATTTCCTCTTCAATAGCTTATGAATCAATTAATTAGTGTGTTGTAAAACCGTGACCACGGATGAAAATAAGATAAAGAACGTGCTACAATTATTGTCCGTACAAAAGTAGAATAAATTGGGATACCCATAGATGAATATTTATTTATCCGAAATGTGTGTTACAACGTCGCCTGTCCGCTCATTGAATCACTTACTTCAAGGTAAATGTGCCTCTTCAGCCGAATAATTTAGTAGTTTTAGTTTTTCGAACCGTCCACGCCCATGATATCTACTTCTATTCAACGAATACCGGAGGAAATCAAAATCACTGCCGCTTGCGCATACGACCTCCGAGAGGTTAGTGAGATTCTTAAACCATACCTCATTTGGGACGGTGCAAGCGAGGATTTCCGATTCAGCACTAAACGCGGGGACTATAAGCCTATATTCGATTTCAACAAGAATGAACTCGTAGCCTACTTGTTCGAAAACCCTGAGACCTGTGAAAAGATATTGACAGATTCATACGATAAACGGTATACACCATCTTCATTTATAGCAGAAGTTCCTGGCGGATACAGTGTAGGTTGGTTTGACCATAGCAGAAGCCAAGTGAGAACATTCACTAACCTGCATGAAGCGGCGGCCGACTATGTCTTGCTGTCTTGGGATCTTGGAAGATTATGAATGGGGAATTTGTATAATTTCGCAGCATTCCTGCTTGGACTCAATGAATTAATTCATGGTGAATAACATAAGAAAATTGAAATGAAATACATGGTATGGCAGACAATATGCCTTATTTGTTTTTCCGGAATGGCTTACGCGCAAAAGCTCGAGCCGGACGATATTATCGCGATGCTGAAATCCACGCCTGAGCACATCGATTCGCTGGTGAAAGCCAAAGGGTTTAAGGAGGTGAGTGCCCCCCAGGATAGCACCGTTAGCACAGTGATTTATGTATACCAAGCTATTGAAAATAACACTAAGGTGCAACGTCTCCTGGTGGGCGGCCGACATCATCATCCGGACTATGTGGAATGGCAATATTCGGTCTGGCAGGAGAAAGATGCACTCGACTGGACTAATCAACTGCTGAACGCCGCATTTAAGAAGACGGTGGCGGGAAGAGTAGATCCTCGCGGGGAGCCACCGATCATTACGGTGGTATTCCGAAAGGACAACAGAGTCATTTATTGCGAGGAGCAAGTGGACAGCAACTCCGGGCGGAAACGATATAAATTTGATATTTCCACAGAGTACTACAAGACCGAAAATCCCTGAAGAGATACTGGCCCGCACCTTCTCTTGGATTGAATCATCTTTAACCCTGCCTTCTTTATTGCGATATTATTGACTGCATCAACATTGAACGACTGCCGTTCGCCAGAGTCTTATGACAGACCAATCTATATAAAACCAAGCTATATACCTCTATTATTAATTTAGGGAGTAAATTGAAATGCGACATGACTGTATTATTTGCGTGATTCAAAAACTTCTATGTTAATTCGTGCAACGGGCATCGGATCCATCAAATCCCAAACAGACACGGATCAGCGGAGGAAAAGAAAAATACATCGTCCCGGCTGATATATAAAAGCCTATTCTATCGACCGTACTTGTTTCTACAGCCCCCGTGCTTTTATATGTCAGCAGGGATGTGCCAACGGCGTTACCGGAGCTGGGTTATGATCTGCTGCTGCCCGCCGGCGGCCGCTTATTCCCTGCCTGTTTTAAAGAGCTTTGCTTTCACCGACTTCGGAGGTGAAAGCTTGTATTTCCCCCGCCGACTTCGGAGGCAGGGGACAAGATATGATGTGGCCGTGCCACATCAGTACATCTTGCAATCGCTGCGTGTAACAAGAGCGATTAAGGGGCTGGCCTTCTAAGCCATTTTAAGCCCCGTTACGGCCTTTGGTCTTGGTGACGGGATTGGCTCTGTTGGCTGAGTTTATCCCGTAATGCCAGCATATCCTGGCTTACCTTTCGATCCAGTATCTTGGCGTAGTGTTGGGTGGTTTTCAGATTTCGATGCCCCAGCATCTTGGAGACTGTTTCTATCGGTACCCCATTGCTTAAGGTGATGGTCGTGGCGAAAGTATGCCGGGCAATATGGAAGGTCAGCTTCTTGGTGATCCCGCAACAGTCGCCTATTTCCTTTAGGTAAGCATTCATCTTCTGATTGCTCAGGACCGGCAGGGCATTAACATTCGTGACACATGAAGGATGGTGCTGATACCGCTCCAGAATTTCAAGCGCCTTGGGTAGGAGCGGAACACGGGACGGCGATTCCGTTTTTTGCCTTCGCGTAAAGATCCATTTGGCGCCGTCGATGCCCGTGGTGATCTCGGTACGTTTCAACTTTTGCAAGTCCGCATAACAAAGGCCGGTATAGCAGCTGAATAGGAAAATGTCGCGGACATGGTGTAGCCGGTCGGTTGGAAAAACTGCTTCCTCCATTTTTTGCAGCTCCTCGTCAGTCAACGCTTCCCGCTCTTTTTCCCGCAGTGCCATATTAAAGCCCTGGAAAGGATCGCGCAACAACCAACCGTTATGCATGGCCCAGATAACCATTTTCTTCACACAGGCGATGTATTTCATGGTCGTGTTGTGCTCGATGTGCTGCACACTTTTATACCAAAATTCCAGCTCCGTGATGAACTCGTAATCCAGCTTTCGGATATCCATGTCGTCCGTATTGTACTTCCATTTTAGGAAGGCCCGGGTATGGTTCAATACAGTGGTAAATTTGGTGAGCGTTCCTTTTGAGTACTCGATACCGAGCAGCGATTTAACCTGGCTATTGTGGTATTGAAAGATTTCCAGAAGGAAATGGGGCCGTTCCCCTTTGTCCGTCCTGCCTTGCAGGAGGTTCCTGATGGCCTCAGCCGTCACCGGCTTGCGGCTTTCGATGAGATCATGTTTGGCCTCGAAGACCTTCGCCTGCAGGGTATCCAGGTAGGCGTTCAACGCGCGGCCTTTTTCTTCCGGGTGGTTTCTTTTAACGATCACCCTTCCTGTTGCCTGGTTCCAGTAGTTGGGATCGTAACTGCGGTAGGTCGAAATGGTCTTGGATACTTTGTCCACGGTGATGCGGAGATAAATGGGGCATTCACCGTCCGCCCCTACGCGGTTCTTCTTGATGTAAAAAAGTACACTGAAACTCTTCACGAACATAACAATTGCTTTTAGACGTGATGAA
>Ga0068855_100009783_pt1 | contig 11566 bp, 14 predicted proteins | sample KBSCornC52_FD_66592 | JGI IMG/M metagenome (GOLD analysis project Ga0068855, IMG submission 66592) | Corn rhizosphere microbial communities from Kellogg Biological Station, Michigan, USA - KBS Corn C5-2 | ecosystem: Host-associated > Plants > Roots > Rhizosphere > Soil ...
GGCAGGCCACAGCAAGTGGGCGAACATCCAGCACCGCAAGGGTCGCCAGGATGCGAAGCGGGGCAAGGTCTTCACGCGGCTGATCAAGGAAATCACGGTGGCGGCGCGCATGGGCGGGGGCGACCCGGACATGAACCCGCGCCTGCGGCTCGCCGTCGACAAGGCGACCGAGCACAACATGCCGAAGGACAACATCGAGCGCGCGATCAAGCGCGGCACCGGTGGCCTGGACGGCGCGAACTACGAGTCGATCCGCTATGAAGGCTACGGCCCGGCCGGCGCCGCGGTGATCGTCGATACGCTCACCGACAACCGCACGCGCACGGTGGCCGAGGTGCGGCACGCGTTCTCCAAGTACGGCGGCAACATGGGCTCCGAGGGCTCCGTCGCGTTCCTCTTCACGCACTGCGGCCAGCTCCTCTACGCGCCGGGGACCGACGAGGACAAGCTCATGGAAGCCGCGCTCGAGGCGGGCGCGCAGGACGTCGTCGCGAACGACGACGGCTCGCTCGAGGTGCTCACGGGGCCCAACGACTTCAGCGCGGTCAAGGCCGCGCTCGAGAAGGCCGGATTCAAGGCGGAGCTCGCCGAGGTCACGATGAAGCCCACCACGGAGACCGACGTGTCGGGCGAGGACTCGGCGAAGATGCACAAGCTCCTGGACGCGCTCGAATCGCTCGACGACGTGCAGGAGGTCTACACCACGGCGAACGTCGAAGCGACGTGACCGCGATCCTCGAGGCGCTGCTGCTCGACGTGCCGGAGGAGATCGGCACCGAGCGGCTGGTGCTGCGCGCGACGCGCGCCGGCATGGGATCGACGGTGGCCGAAGCGGTGCGCGAGTCGAGGAAGGAGCTGGAGCGCTGGATGGCCTGGGCGCGCAACGCGCGCTCGGCCTCCGAGTCGGAGCGCCACTGCCGCGAGATGCAGCTGCGCTGGTACGCGCGCGAGGAGTTCGACTTCTGCTTCCATCGCCGCTCCGACGGCCTGCTCGTCGGCAAGGGCGGGCTGCACACGATCGACTGGGCGGTGCCCAAGTTCGAGATCGGATACTGGATCCGCAGCTCGTGCACGCGCCAGGGCCTCGCGACGGAAGCGACCCTCGCGCTGGTGGAGCTCGCCGCGCGGCGCCTGGGCGCGAACCGCATCGAGATCACCTCCGATGCGCGCAACGCCCCCAGCCGCCGCGTCGCCGAGAAGAGCGGCTTCGAGCTCGAGGGCGTGCGGCGCTCGAGCCGCCGCGACGCGCACGGCAAGCTCGCCGACTCGTGCATGTACGCGCGCGTCCTCGCGTGAGCGCGATCCGCATCCTCGGCATCGATCCGGGCCTCGGCATCACCGGCTACGGCGTGATCGAGAAGGAGCGGGGGGCGCTCCACTACGTCGCGAGCGGCCGGGTGCGCTCGGGCGAGGGGCTCCCGCTCGCCGAGCGCCTGTCCACCATCCTCGAAGGGCTTTCGCAAGTGATCGCGGGCTATCATCCGACGCAGTGCGCGGTGGAGAAGGTGTTCGTCAACGTGAATCCGCAATCGACGTTGCTGCTCGGGCAGGCGCGTGGGGCGGCGATCTGCGCCGCGGTGCTCGCGCGCCTCCCGGTCGCCGAGTACACGGCGCTGCAGGTGAAGCAGGCGGTGGTCGGCCTCGGCCATGCGCGCAAGGAGCAGGTGCAGGAGATGGTGAAGCGGCTGCTGAAGCTGCCCGGCGCGCCGGGACCGGACGCTTCCGATGCGCTCGCCTGCGCGATTTGCCACGCGCACGGCGGCATGGGGCTGGGCGCGATCCCCACCGCGGGCCGGCGCGTGCGCGCGGGGCGCATCGCATGAGCGCGGTGTCGGCGCGGAGCGACACGTGATCGGCCGCATCCAGGGCGTCCTCACCGAGAAGAACCCGCCGCAGGTGGTCGTCGTCACCCACGGCGTGGGCTACGAGATCGACGTGCCGATGAGCACGTTCTATCACCTGCCGCGCACGGGCGAGAACGTGGAGCTGCTCACGCACCTGGTCGTGCGCGAGGACGCGCACCTGCTCTTCGGCTTCCTCACCGCCGGGGAGCGCACCGCGTTCCGCCAGCTCCTCAAGGTGAGCGGCGTGGGTCCGAAGGTCGCGCTCGCCGTGCTCTCGGGCCTCTCGGTGGACGATCTCGCCACGGCGATCGCCACGCAGGACGCCGCGCGCCTCACCAAGGTGCCGGGCGTGGGCCGGAAGACCGCCGAACGCCTCGTGCTGGAGCTGCGCGACAAGCTCGCCGTCAGCGGCGGCGTGGCCCGCGCGGGAACGTCGCCCGCGCGCGGCGACGTCGTGAATGCGCTGCTCGCCCTTGGCTATAATGACCGAGAGGCGCAGGCGGCCGTGAGAGAGCTGCCGGCGGAGCTCGCGCTGGCGGAGGCGATCCGCCAGGCGCTCAAGCATCTCGCCAGGACGTGATGGAATCCCCTTGATCGAAGCCGACCGCCTCATCTCGGCAGGAACCGCCTCGCCGCAGGAAGAAGGCGAGGAGAGGGCGCTGCGCCCGCGCGAGCTCGCGCAATACGTGGGACAGCCGAAGATCCGCGAGCAGCTCGCGATCTTCATCGCCGCGGCGAGGAACCGCAAGGAAGCGCTCGACCATGCGCTGCTCTTCGGGCCGCCGGGACTCGGCAAGACCACGCTCGCGCACATCATCGCGCGCGAGATGGGCGTGAACCTCAAGCAGACGTCGGGGCCGGTGCTCGAGCGCGCGGGCGACCTCGCCGCGATCCTCACCAACCTCGAGCCCAACGATGTGCTCTTCATCGACGAGATCCATCGCCTCTCGCCCGTGGTCGAGGAGATCCTCTATCCCGCGCTCGAGGACTACCAGATCGACATCATGATCGGCGAGGGGCCGGCGGCGCGCTCGGTGAAGCTGGACCTTCCGCCCTTCACGCTGGTGGGCGCCACCACGCGCGCCGGCATGCTCACCAACCCGCTGCGCGACCGCTTCGGGATCGTGGCGCGGCTCGAGTTCTATTCGCCCGAGGAGCTCACGCTCATCGTGCACCGCTCGGCGCGGCTCCTCGGCATCGCGATCGACGAGGGCGGGGCGCTCGAGATCGCGCGCCGCTCGCGCGGCACGCCGCGCATCGCCAACCGCCTGCTGCGCCGCGTGCGCGATTTCGCGGAGGTGAAGTCCACCGGCGCGGTGACCCTCGACATCGCAGACCAGGCGCTGCGCATGCTCGACGTCGACGCGATCGGCTTGGACCTCATGGACAGGAAGCTCCTCGCCGCCGTGATCGAGAAGTTCGCGGGCGGCCCGGTGGGCGTGGAGAACCTCGCCGCGGCGATCGGCGAGGAGCGCGACACGATCGAGGACGTGCTCGAGCCCTTCCTCATCCAGCAGGGGTACCTGCAGCGCACGCCGCGCGGGCGCATGGCGACCGCGCTCGCCTGGCGCCACTTCGGCCTGCCGGAGCCGCGCGCGGGCGGCGCCCGCGACCTGTTCGACGCCGCCGGGCCCGGCGAAGCCGCGCCGTGAGCCGCATCGCCATCCGGCCGAGCCTGCAACCCGAGCTCTTCGCCTATTCGTTTCCAGTCCGGGTGTACTACGAAAACACCGATGCGGGCGGCGTCGTCTACCACGCCGAGTACCTCAAGTTCCTCGAGCGCGCGCGCACCGAGTGGCTGCGCCACCTGGGCTTCGACCACCAGGGCCTCGCGCGAAGCCACGGCGTATCGCTCGTCGTCACCTCGCTCGCCGTCGACTTCGCGAAGCCCGCCCGGCTCGACGACACCCTCGCCGTGGGCGTGCAGCTCGAATCGCTCGGCAAGGCGCGCTGCGTCTTCGCGCAGGAGATCCGGCGCGAGGACGAGGTTCTCGTGCGCGCGAAGGTGACCGTCGCCTGCGTGGCGGGCGAGGCGATGAAGCCGGCGGAAATCCCCGAACCCCTGCGCCGCAAGATGGAAGCGGCCATCTGAGAGCCAAGCGCCGATGATCGTGAGCCACGACCTGAACATCCTCTCCATGATCCTCAACGCGAGCATCGTGGTGAAGTTCGTGATGGGCCTCTTGCTGTGCGCCTCGATGCTCTCGTGGACGTACATCTTCATGAAGCTCTTCGGCATCCGCCGCGCGCGCCAGCAGGCCGATACCTTCGAGCGCGAGTTCTGGAGCGGCTCGGACCTGGTGGGCCTCTACCAGCGCGCCTCGACGGGGCGCTTCCCGTCGGCCGGAATGGAGCGCGTGTTCGAGGCGGGCTTCAAGGAGTTCCTGAAGCTCAAGGGCCGCGCCGGCGCGGACATCTCCGCGCTCCTCGACGGCACGCGCCGCGCGATGAAGGCGACCTACCAGCGCGAGATGGACGTCCTCGAGTCGCACCTCGATTTCCTCGCGACCGTGGGCTCCGTGAGCCCGTACATCGGCCTTTTCGGCACCGTGTGGGGCATCATGAACGCGTTCCGCGGCCTCTCGAACGTCGCGCAGGCCACGCTCGCCCAGGTGGCGCCCGGCATCGCGGAGGCGCTCGTCGCGACGGCGATGGGCCTCTTCGCGGCGATTCCCGCCGTGATCGCGTACAACCGCTTCAGCCACGACATCGACCGCCTCGCGATCCGCTACGAGAGTTTCATGGAGGAGCTGCAGAACATCCTGCAGCGCCAGGCGCACGTGCCGGAGCGCGACATGACGACCACCACCGTGGTGCAGCGTCCGCGATGAGGGCTGGCGGCTCCTCGCGGCGCGGCCGGCGCGCCATGGCCGAGATCAACGTCGTGCCCTACATCGACGTGATGCTCGTGCTGCTCATCATCTTCATGGTCGCGGCACCCCTCATCAATCCCGGCCAGATCGACCTGCCGCAGGTCGGGCAGAGGCTCGACCCGGCGGTGGCACCGATGGAGGTGCGCGTACGCCCGAACGGCGACCTCGCGCTGGTGGACCGCACGCGCGGCACGGACGAGCTGCGCGTGAACCGCGCGCAGCTGCTCGACTTCGTGCGCAGGGCGCAGCAGGCGCATCCAGACCAGGCGGTGGTCGTCGCCGGCGATCGCAAGGTCGAGTTCGAGGAAGTGATCCGGGTGCTGGACGTCCTGCAGCAGGGACATGTGAAGCACGTAGGGCTGCTCGCGCGGCCGGCCGCCGCGCAATGAGCACGCAGCCCAGGGACCAGCCGGCTGCGCTGCAGAAGCGCCGGCAGCCCGGGCGCATGCGCGCGATCGTCCTGGCGATCATCGTGCACGCGCTCTTCTTCGCGCTCATCGTGTTCGGGGTGCGCTGGCAGAGCATGCCCACCGCCCCGGTCGCCGCGGATCTCTGGGACAAGCTGCCCGCGCCGAGGAAGGCCGCACCTGCGCCGCCGGCGCCCAAGGCGCAGCCGGCGCCACCCAAGCCGCAACCGGCGCCCCGGCCCCAGCCCGCCAAGCCGGCCGATTTCGGTCCCCTTCCGGCGAAGCCCGTGACGCCTCCCGACGCCGACATCGCCGAGAAGGCGAAGCGCGAGCAGCAGCAGCGCGAGGAGCAGGAGCGCCTCGAAAAGCAGCGCGAGCAGGAGGCGGCGAAGAAGAAGGCCGAGCAGGAAGCCGCCCGGAAGGCCCAGCAGGAGGCCGCAGCGAAAGCCCAGCAGGAGGCCGCGAAGAAGAAGGCCCAGGAGGAAGCCGCGCGCAAGAAACGCGAGGAGGAGGAGAAGCGCCTCGCCGAGCAGATCGCCAAGGCCGAGGCAGCCGACCGACAGCGCCAGGCGGCGGCCAACGCCCGCCAGATGGCGATCCAGAGCTGGGTGGACAAAATCAAGGCTAAAATCCTGAATCGGGCTATCGTGCCGGACACGGTGCCCACGGGGGCGGAGGTGGCGGTCGAGATCCACATCCTCCCCGGGGGCGACGTGCTCGACATCGCCGTGACGCGCAGTACGAGCCCCACGTACAGCGCGGCGATCGAGCGGGCGATCCGCAGCGCCGCACCGCTCCCGGTACCCGAGCCAGGCTCCGACCTCTTTCCCGAATTCCGAGACCTCAACCTGAACTTCCGGCATGAACGCTAGCCGCATCCCGCTCCGCATCGTCCTTGCCTTGGTCGCGCTCTGCGCGGCGTTGGGCGCCCGTGCCCAGCTCACCATCGACATCACCACCAGCGGCGCGCGCCAGATTCCCATCGCCGTGGTGCCCATGGCGGGCGAGGTGGGCCAGCCGCAGTCCGTGAGCCAGGTGGTGGGCGCGGACCTCGCGCGAACCGGCCTCTTCAAGCTGGTGGATCCCTCGGGGGTCACGCCGCAGCCCACCGAGCCGTCGGACGTGAACTTCGCCGACTGGACCACGCGCAACGCCGAGGCGCTGGTGATCGGCAAGATCGAGCCCGCCGCCGACGGCCGGCTGGAGGTTCGCTTCCGCCTCTTCGACGTCGCCAAGCAATCGCAGCTCGCGAGCTACTCGTACGTCGTGGCGCCGCCGCAGCTGCGCGCCACCGCGCATCGCATCGCCGACGTGATCTACGAGAAGCTCACCGGCGACAAGGGCGTGTTCTCCACCAAGATCGCGTACGTCGTGAAGCGCGGCGAGCGCTACGAGTTGCAGGTGGCCGACGCCGACGGCTACAACGCGCAGGCGATCCTCGCCTCCAACGAGCCGATCATGTCGCCCACGTGGTCGCCCGACGGCAGCCGCATCGCCTACGTCTCGTTCGACCGCAAGAAGCCGATGGTGGTGGTGCAGAACCTCGCCGAGGGAACGACGAAGATCGTCGCCAACTTCCGCGGCAACAACAGCGCGCCGTCATGGTCGCCGGACGGGCGCTTCCTGCTGGTGGCGCTCTCGAAGGACGGCCTCACGCAGGTCTATCGCATCCCGGCCACCGGCGGCACGCCGCAGCGGCTCACGGACTCGAGCGACATCGATACGCAGGCCACGTTCTCCCCGGACGGGCAGTGGATCGCGTTCACGTCGGATCGCGGCGGCACGCCGCAGCTCTATCGCATGCCGGCTGCCGGCGGCGCCCCGCAGCGGCTCACGTTCGACGGCAACTACAACGTGGGCCCGCGCTTCAGCCCGGACGGCAAGTACATCGCCTTCGTGCAGCGCGATGCCGGCCGCTACCACATCGCCTCCCTCGAGCTCGCGACCGGCCAGGTGCTCACGCTCACCGACGGCACGCTCGATGATTCGCCCAGTTGGGCGCCCAACGGTAAGATGATCCTCTACGAGGCTCAGGTCGGCGGTCGGGGGCAGCTCGCCGCGGTGTCCAGCGACGGACGCGTGCGGCAGCGGCTCACCTCCTCGGCCGGCGACGTACAGGATCCCGCGTGGGGTCCGATGCCCACCAATTGAACGGGACACAGAGCCCGACCCGTCCTGCCTCAACCATCCCAAGCAAAGGAGAATCGCCAAATGAAGAACATTGCTATCTACCTCGGCATCGCCATGCTCGCCGCTGCCTGCGCGAGCGAGACGCCGAAGAACAACGCGCCGGTCACCGAGGGCGGCAAAGGCACCGGATCGGCCACGAGCGAGGGCACTTCGACCACCACGCCCAACCAGGCGTCCAACGTCGAGGGCAACCCGCTGCATGACCCGAACAACATCCTTTCCAAGCGCAGCGTGTACTTCGACTTCGACTCCAACATCGTGAAGGACGAGTTCCGGCCGCTCGTCCAGGCGCACGCGCGCTACATGGTCGACCATCGCGACACGCGCATCCGCATCGAGGGCAACTGCGACGAGCGCGGCAGCCGCGAGTACAACCTCGCCCTGGGCCAGCGCCGCGCCGAGGCGGTGAAGAAGATCATGACGGTGCTGGGCGTGCCGGACAACCGCATCGAGACCATCAGCTTCGGCGAGGAGAAGCCGGTGGCGCTGGGCCACGACGAGGCGGCCTGGGCGAAGAACCGCCGTGCGGACATCAAGTACGCGGGTGAGTGACGCCGTGCGCGCGAAGGGGCTGCGGATCGCCGCCGCGGCCGCCTTCGCGCTCTTCGCCTCGGCGAGCGCGCACGCCGGGCTCTTCGACGACGACGAGGCCCGGCGCCAGATCAACCAGCTTCGCCAGGAGCTCTCGCAGCAGGCGAAGGACAACGAGGCGCGCATCCAGAAGCTGGAGGACCAGGTCTCGCACATCGGCGTGGTCGAGCTGGTGCAGCAGATCGAGCAGATGAACGAGCAGATCGCGCGGCTGCGCGGGCAGATCGAGGTGCTCGAGAACGAGAACCAGCAGCTGCAGAAGCGCCAGCGCGACTTCTACCTCGACCTCGATTCGCGCCTGAAGCGCGTGGAGGGCGCCAACGCCGGCGGCACGAAGCCGGGAGCGCCCGCAGGCACGGCGCCCGCGCCCGGCGCCGCGCAGGGCGGGGCGCCGGCCCCGCCAGCGGCGGCGGGTGCAGGCTTCGGTCCGCTTCCGGCAGGACCTTCTTCGGACGCGAAGCCGCAGGCGCAGTCGCGCGAGGACCAGGCGCGCGAGATGAAGGCCTACGACGCCGCGTCGAACCTCTTCCGCCGCAACGATTTCTCCTCGGCGGTGGACGCGTTCCGCGCGTTCCTCAAGGACTACCCGGAAAGCCCGCTCGCGCCGAACGCGTCGTACTGGATCGGCATCAGCTACGCGAACCTGAAGGACTATCCGAAGGCGCTCGCGGCGCAGCACGACCTGCTCGACAAGCACCCGCAATCGGCGAAGGCGCCGGATGCGCTGCTCGCGATCGCGGCGATCGAGGCCGAGCAGGGCCAGGCGGGCGCGGCGCGCAACACGCTCGAGGACCTGATCGCGCGCTATCCCTCGTCGGACGCGGCCGGCAAGGCGCGCACGCGGCTCACGGCGCTGCGCCGCTGAGGGTGGCCGTGAAGCGGGCGGTCGTCCTCCTCTCGGGCGGCCTCGATTCGGCCACCGTGCTCGCGATCGCGCGATCGCAAGGCTGGGACTGCCACGCGCTCTCGGTCGACTACGGCCAGCGCCATCGGGTGGAGCTCGAGGCCGCGGCGCGCGTGGCGAAGGCGCTCGGCGCGGTCGAGCATCGCATCGCGCGCGTGGACCTCGCGGCCTTCGGCGGATCGGCGCTCACCGATCCCGGCATCGCGATCCCGCGCGAGGCGAGCGAGGGCATCCCGGTCACGTACGTTCCCGCGCGCAACACGATCTTCCTCGCGCTGGCGCTCGCCCACGCCGAGGTCGTCCAGGCCGACGCGATCTTCACCGGCGTGAACGCGGTCGACTATTCCGGCTATCCCGATTGCCGTCCCGAGTTCCTCGCCGCGTTCGAGCGCCTCGCGAACCTCGCCACGAAGCGCGCGGTCGAGGGCTCGCCGATCGCGATCGAGGCGCCGATCGTGCGGATGACCAAGGCCGAGATCGTCCGGCGCGGACGCGAGCTCGGCGTGGATTACGCGATGACCGTGTCCTGCTACGACGCCGACGGCGAGGGCCGGGCGTGCGGCGCGTGCGACGCCTGCCGCTTCCGCCGCGAGGGTTTCCGCGCCGCCGGTGTTGCCGATCCGACGCGGTACCGGGTGGGGGTATGATGCGCGTCGTGATGGATTGCCGACGAGGATTTCGGAGAAGTGCGGTGATACCCCGGGGGGAATCATGAGCGGCGGGGCTTCGCACGTCGCGGCCGTCGTGGCGTGGGGCGGCTTCGCGCTCGCCTTCGTGTTCGGCGCGGTCGCCAACCGCACCAACTTCTGCACCATGGGTGCGGTCTCCGACGTGGTCAACATGGGAAGCTGGGGCCGCATGCGGATGTGGTTGCTCGCGATCGCCGTGGCGATCCTGGGCACGCACGCGCTGCAGCTCGCCGGCCTCGTCGACGTCGAGAAGTCGTTCTATACGCGCGCCAATTTCACCTGGCTCTCGTACCTCGTCGGCGGCTTGCTCTTCGGCGTGGGCATGACGCTCGGCTCCGGTTGCGGCAGCAAGACGCTCATCCGAGTGGGCGCCGGCAACTTGAAGTCGCTCGTGGTGTTCGTGTTCCTGGGCATCGCCGCGTACATGACGCTGAAGGGCGTCTTCGCGCTGTGGCGCACGCGCTGGCTCGATCCGGTGGCGTTCACGCTCGCGCCGCACCAGGACCTGCCGACGCTCCTCGCGGCCGCGACCGGCATGAGCGGCCGCGTCGCGGAGACGGTCGCCGCGGCCGTTGTGGCGATCGCGCTGCTCGTGTTCGTCTTCAAGGACCGCGATTTCCGCGGGAGCTTCGACCACATCCTCGGCGGCGTCGTGGTGGGTCTCGTCATCGTGGGCGGCTGGTACGTGACCGGGCACGTCGGCTACGGCGAGAATCCCGACACGCTCGAGACGATGGTGATGGGCACCAACAGCCACGCGATCGAGTCGCTCTCGTTCGTGGCGCCCGTCGCGTACACGCTCGAGCTGGGACTCCTGTGGACCGATGCGTCGCTCGGCGTCACCTTCGGCGTCGCGATCGTGCTCGGCATGATCGCGGGTTCGCTCGCGTATGCGCTCGCCTCGCGCACCTTCCGCTGGGAAGGATTCGCCGGCCCCGCCGATACCGCGAGCCACGTGATCGGCGGGATCCTGATGGGCTTCGGCGGCGTGACGGCGCTCGGATGCACGATCGGGCAGGGCCTCACCGGGTTTTCCACGCTCGCGCTCGGCTCGATCCTCACCTTCCTCGCCATCGTCGCGGGCTCCGCGCTCACGATGAAGCTGCAATACCGCTGGATGGTTTGACCCGTTTTCGCGCGGCCCGCTATAATTTCGGTTTTCCCCGGGGCGTTAGCTCAGCTGGTAGAGCAGCGGACTTTTAATCCGTTGGTCACTGGTTCGAATCCAGTACGCCCTACCAAGTCCAGGCGGTCGAGGCTGCAAGCCATCGGCCGTTTTTTGTTCGTGCGCGGCGAATCAGGCGTGCTTCGCCGGCGCGTCCGTGTGCGGGAACAATGACAAGCCGTACGTGTTCACTCATGGCCGGAACGCGAGCCGCGCTCCCGGGTCTATCCGGAGGTTCGCCATGAAGACTCGCCTCGCCCTCGCCGCCACGGCCCTCCTTGCCGCAGCCTGCGCCTCGTACAGCGGATACGGACTGCATCCCGGAAGCTCCACGGTCGACGACGTACGCAAGACCATGGGCCACCCCGCCGCCGAGTTCGACGAGCCGGAACGCGGGCGCGAGCTCTTCTACCCCCACGGTCCGCTCGGCACGCAGACCTTCGCCGTGCACGTCGACGCGAGCGGCGTCCTGAAGGACATCGACCAGGTCCTCGACGACGACCATTTCGCCGCGATCCACGAGGGCCAGACGCGCGACCAGGTGCTGCGCATGATCGGCCCGCCCGGCGACAGCATGCAGTTCAACAACGGCACCTACGCCTGGGTCTGGCGCTTCCGCGACACGTGGGGATACCTGTCCGATTTCAACGTGACGTTCGACCGCAACAACATCGTCGTCGCGAAGATCGCGATCCGCCTCGAGCCTAGCGACAGCAAGGACCGCTAGCTTCGCGGCGGTGTGCGCCGCTCGAGGCGCACGATGCGGAACGGGTAGGCGTGGCGCTCGTCGGCCGGGTGGCGTGCGACTTCCGTCTCGGCCCATTGGCCGCGGTCGAACGGCGGGAAGTACGTGTCGCCCTCGACGTCCGCCTGCACTTCCGTGAGATGGATCAAGTCGGCGCC
>Ga0068855_100009785_pt1 | contig 11564 bp, 7 predicted proteins | sample KBSCornC52_FD_66592 | JGI IMG/M metagenome (GOLD analysis project Ga0068855, IMG submission 66592) | Corn rhizosphere microbial communities from Kellogg Biological Station, Michigan, USA - KBS Corn C5-2 | ecosystem: Host-associated > Plants > Roots > Rhizosphere > Soil ...
CGACGCAACTCGCGACGATATAGCTCAAAGGAATAACCTCATGTCCCATTCGAAGACGCTGGTGCTGACCGCTGCGGTGTCCGCAGCGATGCTCGCAGCGCTCGCCGCTGCTCCCGCGCGCGCGCAGGATCAACCGGCCACAGCGGACCAAAGCGAGAATCAGCCGATTCAGGAAGTGGTGGTCACCGGCTCGCGCATCGCGGTCTCGCCGAACGCGACCAGCGCCAGTCCTATCCAGGTGATCAGCTCGCAATCGATCCAGGCGACCGGCCTGAACGATGTCAGCAACGTCATGAACCAGCTGCCGCAGATCTTCAACAACGATCTCGGCCAGGACCTGGGCAACCGCACCTCCGGCCTCACTACGGCGGGCGGCGTGGCCACAGCAGACCTGCGCGGTCTCGGCCCGAACCGCACGCTGGTGCTGATCGATGGACGCCGTCTCGGCCAGGGCTCGCCGTACACGTTCATCCAGTCCCCTGCACCTGATCTCGACCAGATTCCGCTCTACATGGTCGACCACATCGAGGTCCTCACCGGCGGCGCCTCCTCGGTATACGGCTCCGATGCGGTGGCCGGCGTCGTCAACTTCATCTTGAAGAAGAACTTCGAGGGCATCCAGGTCGACGTCCAGCTGGGCCAGAACTGGCACGACAATCACAACTCGTACGCGCAGTCGTTGAATGCCGACTCCGGCGGCACGCCGCTCACCGGCGGCGTCCACGACGGCCGCACCCGCACGTTCAGTCTCATCATGGGAACCAACTTTGCCGACGGCAACGGCAACATCACGGGCTGGTTCAACTACACGCACCAGGACCCGGTGACCAGCGGCGACCGCGACTTCGGCCAGTGCTCGCTGGCGGGCAACTCCAGCGACAACGCGCCGACCATCGGCGGCCAAACAGCCATCGACAGCGCGGTGTGCAACGGGTCATCGAATTCGAATTACTTCCGGACCGCCGGAACCAGTCAGTCCTACAGCGTGCTCGGCAACAACTTCGTGCCGCGAGGCTCTGCCGCGACGACGCCACCGGCCTCCTTCAACTCGCAGCCGTACATCTTCATGCAGCGCCAATACGACCAGTACCTGGCCGGATTCGACGCGCACTTCTACCTGAACGATCACGCGAAGCCGTATGCCCAGTTCAACCTCATGGATAACCGCACTCACCAGGAGGTAGCGCCGGCGGCGCTGTTCCGTTCCAGCAATCCGCTGGACCCCGCCACCAACAACTACTATGTCAACTGCGGCAACCCGTTCCTGAGCGCGCAGCAAGAGGGCATTCTGGGATGTACGCCGGCGCAGATCACAGCCGGCGCCACCCAGTCCGGCGCCCTCGACCCGGCGAACCAGATCAACGTCGAGATCGGCCGCCGCAATATCGAAGGTGGTGGACGCGTCTCGGACTACGAGCACACCAACTACCGCGCGGTGTTCGGCGTCAAGGGCGACATCGTGGAGGGCTGGAGCTATGACGCCTGGGGCCAGTTCTACTACACGGAGTTCTTCAACTCCAACGACAAGTACTTCAACTTCCAGTCGATCGGCAATGCGCTGCTCGTCGTGAACGGTCCGAACGGGCCGATGTGCGCCAACGTAACCGCCTCCGGCTGCGTGCCGTACAACATCTTCCGGGATGGTGGTGTTACCCCGGATGCGCTCCAGTATCTGTACGCAATCGGCACGGGCCAGGGCGAGACGACGCTGCGCACCTACCACGCCGACATCACGGGCGAGCTCGGCCAGTACGGCGTGAAGTCGCCCCTGGCAAACGACGGCGCGGCGGTGAATTTCGGGTGGGAGCACCGCAACGAGAACGTGAAGTTCACCCCGGACGGCCTGGAACAGAGCGGCTTGCTGTCGGGCTTCGGCAGCGCCGCCGTGGCAATCAACAACAGCCAGGCCGTGGACGAGGCGTTCATCGAGGCGCAGCTGCCGGTCGTGCAGGACAAGCCGTTCGCCAAGGATGTGACGCTGAAGCCGGGCTTGCGCCACTCGAACTATTCGGTGAGCGGCAGCGTGAACACGTACAAGCTCGATATGACCTGGACGCCGGTCGAGGACTTCAAGGTGCGTGGCTCCTGGCAACGGGCCATTCGTGCACCCAGCCTCGTCGAGCTGTACAACCCGCAGCTCGTCGGCCTGATACAGCTCGAGGACGATCCGTGCGGGGTCCAGGAGGACGGGTCCCCGCCCACCGCATCGCTCGCGAATTGTCTGCATACCGTGTCGCCGGCGCAGGCGGCCGCGTTTACAGCGGCCTATAACGGCGGCACGATCCCGCAGGCCACGGTCGGACAGCTCTCGCAGTTGACTGGCGGCAATGTCAAGTTGAAGCCCGAAATCGCGACCTCCTTCTCGGCGGGCGTGGTGTTTACCCCCACCGCGATTCCGAACCTGACCGGCAGCATCGACTGGTGGCAGATCCGGATCGACGATGAGATCGGCGTGCTGCCCGCGAATGCCATTCTCAACGGCTGCATCCAGACGGCGAATCCGCTGCTCTGCGGCGAGCTCATCCGCAATCCCAACACCTTCAGCCTGACGGGCGCGACGATCGCCGGAGGCGGCTACATCGTCCAGACCGACATCAACGTCGCCGCGGCCGAGGAAGCCGGTATCGATCTGCAGCTCAGCTACCGGCTCAACCTGCCGGCGGCTCTGGGCGCCGTGAGGTTCAACCTCAACGGCGTGTACCTGCAGAGGAACCTGACCACGCCCTATGCCGGCGCGCATACGTACGATTGCGCCGGTCTGTTCGGATCGACCTGCCAGACGGTCAACCCCCGGTGGCGGCACATCCTGAACGCCACCTGGTCGACACCGTGGAGCGTCGATCTCGGAGCGAACTGGCGGTTCATCGGCAAGGTCGGCCTCGACAACAATGACCTCGACGAGACGCTGCACTTCGCTTCCCTCGGCGCCTACGACACCTTCGATGCGCATATGCCGAATATCAGCTACCTCGACCTGTACGCCGTGTGGCACACGCCGCTGAAGGGACTCGAAGTGCGCGCGGGCATGAACAACGTCCTCGACAAGGATCCGCCGCTGGCGACCTTCGAGATCACCGCGGGCGGCGCAGCCAACACCTACTCGACGTACGATCAGCTCGGACGTCAGATGTACATCGCGTTCACTGCCAAGTTCTAAGCAGCACGCGCTGTTGAGGCTCCTGGGGCGGTTCCGCGTGGGACCGCCCTTTTTTTTGACCCTCGATCGTCAGCGACCGTTGCACTCCGGAGGAAGGCAGGGTCCCTGGTGCATGCGCCCCAGGTCCACGCGCCCATTGATCTCAGTTCCCACAACCCGCCGATCCGGTACAGCCGCTTTGATGCATGCGCTGCATTTCCTCGCGCATCCGCTGTTCACGGTCCTTCAACTGCTCGGCGCTGAGACACACGTTGGTGGTGAATCGGCTTCCGGTCACGGGCTGCTCCTTGCAATAGACAACCTGCCCGTGGCGTTGAGCGGCGTGATATCCCTGCCTGACGAGCTCCGGGTCCACGCCGTCCTGCGCGGAAACGAGCGCAGCCGCAGGCGCACTGACGGCTGTAGAGGATGAAGCGACAGCAGACCCGGGTACTGCGGCGGACGCGAGTGCACCCCCAGGTGTAGGCGCTGCGACCGGGGGAGAGGTTCGTGCGGTGTCGGCAGCAGGCCGGTTGCTCGAGCACGCAGCCGCAAACGCCGCAAGCACGAGGAAGAGGGCGGTGGCTTTCATGTTCTGCGTGTCCCTGGAAATGAGCTGCAACGGCAGACGATAACAAAGCGCGGGGCTTGGGCGCCAACTCGACCGTCGCAGGGCCTTCGCCAGGGGCCTGACTCATGACGGTCACGCGTCAGCCCCTCAGCGGCATCCGAACCCCACACAGTTACCCGGCATGACCATGTGGTTGACGAGCCCCTGCGTCCGGCGGTCTATCTCCTTGATCTGCTCCGCGGTATAGCATCGATTCACTGGAAATCGGTCCGGGTTCAACGTGCGCTTGCAGTAAACCACCTCGCCATCGCGCAGGCTCGCCTTGTATCCTCGCTTGATCAGGTCCCGATCCACGGAAGGTGAGGAGCCGGCGGCCGTGGATGAAGCGGGCGGCGCTGGAGAGCTCGCGGCAGCCGCGGAGTTGGGGGCCGTGGGTAAGGAAGTGACAGCCGCTGGGCTGCCGCCGCCCGCAACCGCTGCGCTCCGGGGCGGCGGATGCGGAGTCATCGCGCACGCGGCTACAAGAGGCGCGATCGCAGCTAACACGACAACCTTCATCTCGAGATCTCCCTGCTGTAGGTGCGACCTACTCCCCATCGGGGCGCGGTCGGTAGGATTCGACCAGCTCCTGCTGTCGCCGTGCAGGGACCGGATCGTAGTGGCTGAGCTCCATCAGATAGGCCCCCTCGCCACCGGTCAGCGCTTTCAGGCGCGACTGATAGTCGCTGATCTCGGCCAGCGGCACGAGCGCCGTCAGGGTCGCCAGTCCACCCGGAAGGGCGTTGTTGCCGTTGATGCGGGCCCGCTTGGTCGCCAGATCGCCGGTGATGTCGCCGATCGAGCTGGCAGGAGCGGTGATCTCCACGCGCACCACCGGCTCCAGCACGATGGGGCTCGCTTTTTGGACGGCATCCAGGAAGGCCTTGCGGCCGGCCGACACGAACGCGACCTCCTTCGAATCGACCGGATGGTGCTTGCCGTCGTGCAGGATCACGCGGATGTCCTGCATCGGGAATCCGGCGAGGGCCCCTTCGCCCAAGGCCTGCCGCACGCCCTTCTCGACGGCCGGAATGAACTGTCCCGGAATGGCGCCGCCGACGACCTCGTCGACGAACTCGAATCCCGATCCCCGCTCGAGCACCTCGACGCGCAGGTACACCTCGCCGAACTGCCCGGCGCCACCGGTCTGCTTCTTGTGCCGGCAGTGGCCCTCCGCAGCCCGTGTGATGGTCTCGCGGTAGGGGATGCTCGGTGGATGCGTCTTCACGCGCACTCCATAACGCTCGCTCATCCGCTCGAGGAGCACGCGTAGATGGAATTCGCCCATCCCGTACAGCACGGTCTCGTTGACGGCCGCATGATGCTCGATGCGCACGCACGGATCTTCTGCCGTCAGCTTGTGCAAGGCATCCGCGAGGCGTTGCTCATCGCCGCGCCGCTCGGGATCGATCGCAACTCCCAACATCGGAGGCGGGAAATGCACCGCCTCCAGGTGATAGTGGTCCTCCTCGTGAGAGTCATGCAGCACCGCATCCAGGTGCAGATCCTCAACCTTGGCCACCGCACAGATGTCCCCGGGTACCGCCGCAGGAATCTCGGTGGTGTCTTTTCCCATCAGCTTGAACAGGTGAGCGATCTTCACCGGCTTGCGCGCGCTGCCGACGAAGAGCTGGCTCCCGGGACGAATCGTCCCCTGGTGGACGCGCAACATGCCCAGCTTGCCGACATACGGATCGATGCTCACCTTGAAAACATGCGCGACGACGTGTTTGTCGGGATCCGGCACGACCGGCACACGCTGCGCGGCATCGCCCTCGCCTGAGAGGAAATGCGGCGGGTTGCCTTCCGTCGGATTCGGCAACAGTCGCTCGAAAACTTCCAGCAACTGCTCGACGCCCGCGCCTGTTTCGGCCGAGGCGAAGCAAACCGGTACGAGGTGGCCCTCTCGCAGGGCCTTCTCAAAAGGGTCGTGGAGTTGCTCCGGCGAAAGCTCCTCGCCTTGCTCCAGATACAGCGACATGAGCTGCTCGTCGACCTCGACGACCTGATCGATGATCTGCGTATGCGCCGTCGCAACGGAGGAGAAGTCGACGGCATTGGCGTCGGTGCCGGCCCCATTCCCCGTTCCATGCGGGCGAAAGAAACAATCCACCACGGACGTTCCGCCCTGGGCGGGCAGATTCAGCGGCAGGCACTCCGCACCAAACGCCTCACGCACCTGCTGCAGCAGGCCCGCTGCGTCAGCATCCCGGCTGTCGATCTTGTTGATGACAATGAGCCGGCAAAGCTCGCGCTCCCGTGCAAACTCCATCAGGCGCTGCGTCGTGGAATCGATGCCAGCCGTTGCGCTCAAGACGATGGCAACCGAATCCGCTGCCTCGAGCACGGACAGGGTGCGCCCGAGAAAGTCGGGATATCCGGGGGTGTCGATGAGATTGACGTGGATGGAGCCGTGGTCCACCGCGCAGATGGCGGCGTCCAGCGAATGCTGCAGGCGCTTCTCCTGCGGGTCGAAGTCCGACACCGTCGTCCCGCGCTGCAGGCTGCCCTTGTTGCGGATCGCCCCCGCGCGCAGCAGCAGCGATTCCACCAGCAGCGTCTTTCCGGCACCGGCTGGACCCACCAGTGCGACATTCCGGATGCCCTGAGTCGTGTATCCCATGGCAAGCTCCGCGGAGGACGTGGGGCCAAGCGTACTCCCGGGGGCTTGCGGGACGCCACCGGGGTGCTTAAATGGACTCGCCTTTCGGCCAGATGGAGGGTGCATGACAGGCCCAGACAGCAAAGAGACTCGACCCGGGACGCGGCTTGCGGATGCGGACCGGGCGGCCCGCGTCAAAGCGGGCAGCGAGACGGCGGATCGTGAGGCGGCGGCGCGGCACCTGGAGGAGCAGCTCGACGAGGCGCTCGCGGACTCCTTTCCCGCCAGCGACCCCGTGTCGTTCGTGACGTCGCAAACTGAGGAAGACTGGAACGAAGATAAACCGAAGTCCGGTCCATAGCGTCTTACGCTACATAGAGCGGGTCGCGCGCAGCGCGATCCCGCTGAGGAGCTCGTGCGCAGCCCGTAAGAAGGCTACGGCGCCGTCAGTTCCAGCGTCGATCCCGCCTGATTGACGGTCGTCAGCACGATCGGCCGCCGCCAGACCCGCTGCACGTAGTCGAGCACCCGCCGGCTGCGCTCCAGGTCCAGACCCCGACCATCGACGGCATTGTCGTGGGTCAGCTCGAGAGTTCCATCGCTGCGTACGTGGGTCGCGGACACGATGGGCGCACCGAAGTTGTACTTCGAGCTCAGCAGCGCCTCGTGCAGCCCGGTCAGGTCGTGCTCCATGACCTTCACCTGGCCGTCGTTGCGCGCGTTATAGCGGAACAGGCCGAGCTCGTCCGCCAGGTCGCGTGTCAGGTGGTTGCGGATGAAGCCGAAGTCATCATCCTGCTGCATGATGTTGCGCGCAGCCTCGAGCCCCTCGGCTTCGACGATCTTCTCCCACATGGAGAAGCCCAGGTGATAGGGGTTGATGCTGAGCGCGACTTGCTGGTCGGCGGCAATCGGACGCACGACGTCCGAGTGACACTTGATGGCATCCAGGTAGGCCTGCTGCGGCACGAAGTCGGCCTCCCGCAGCAACCGTGCGTGCCAATAGGACGCCCAGCCCTCATTCATGATCTGGGTGGCAAACACGGGATAGAAGTAGAAGGATTCCTCGCGAACCGCCAGGAAGATGTCGCGCTCCCAGCTCTCCATCTCCGGCGCGTAGTTGGCGACGAACCACAGCAGATCGCGCTCCGGGTGAGGGGGGACGGGAGCGCGCTTCTTCACTTCCATTCCCGTCGGGGCCGCTGCCGGATCCAGGGCGGCGAAGCGCTTGCGAAACCCATCGTCCACCAGCGCCTTCGCTTCTTCCTCGTACTCGGGGTACTTCTGGCGGCGCAGCGAGATGTCGACGTCGATGTGCTGCTCGAGGGCGAGCGCGGCGTCGAGCACGGTCTCCACGCGCTGCATCCCGTAGGTCTCGATGGCCTGCTGGATCTGGCGCGCGTGGCTGGCGGCGTGCTCCACGATGTGCTCGCTCACCTGCTCCTGGCAACGACGGAACAACAGATTGTTGCGCGAGAAGTCCGCATGGCCGAGGACGTGCGCGGTCACGAGGATGTTCTCTGCGAGGCCGTTGCTCGATGCCAGATACGCGTGCCCGGGGTTGCCTGGAAAGACCACCTCGAACAGCCGGGAATGCCCCATGTGCCGCTGGATGAGCTGATAGATGTAGCGTACGCCGAACGACCAGTGGGGCATCCGCACCGGGAGTCCGTAGACCGCTATCTCCATCATGAAAGTGTCCGGGACAGCCTCGAAGTCCACGGGATGGAACGAGAGGCCCGAGCGACCCGCCAGCTCTTCGATGCGCTGAACGTAGCTCTTCCAGTCCTCGCCGCCTGCAGCGCTCATGAGCCCACCCAGGTGGTGCGCTCAACCTCGAACTCAGGAGGTGGTGTGCGGACTCGTGTGTTCACGGGCCGACCACCCAGGTGGTGCGCTCAACCTCGAGCTCAGGAGGTGGTGTGCGGACTCGTGTGTTCACGGGCCGACCTCGAGTGCGCGGTTCTCGGCGGTGAAGAAGTGGCGCACGGCGCCCCACACGTCCTCGAAGTCGTTGAGCGCGTAGCTCCCGGCAGCACAGCCCGAGGAGGCCAGCTCGGCAAACAACCGGCCCGTCTCGGTGGCGAGCTGTCGCGACAGTCCGGAGGAGACCTCCACATACCCCGTGTAGCAGGCGTCGGCACACAATGAGGTCAGCTGCTCGCGGGCGTCCGTCGCATCGCTCACGGAGTTGTCTCCGTCGGAGGCATAGAAGAGATAGATGTTGCAGCGATTGGGGTTGTAGCGCGCGTCGATGATCTCACGGACCTTGGCCAGTCCGGTGGAGGTCACCGTGCCTCCCGTGCCGCTCACCTGGAAGAATTCCGACTCCGTGAATTCCCACGCCTCGGTCGTATGGGCTACGAACACCGTCTCCAGCGAGCGGTATTCACGCCGCAGGCCCTGAACGACCCAGAAAAAGAAGGTCTTCGCGAGCTTGCGATCCCGGTCCGACATGCTCCCCGAGACATCCAGGAGAAAGAATACGACGGCATGGATCGCCGGTTGCTTGCGCCGCGCGAGCTGACGGAAGCGCAGGTCCTCATCGGTAAAGGTCTGTGTGGCTCCCGGTGCTGCGCGGCGCTTGACCAACTCCTTGAAGGAGCGCCGGCGGTCGAGCCGCGAGCGGGCGCCCCGCCGATCCCAGCCCTCGCGCACGTAGTCGGTTTCCTCCGACGGCCCGACGCGGGCCTTCAGATTCGGCAGCTGCATCTCTTCCCAGAGCCAGTCGACGATGTCATCGACCTTGAACTCCAGGAGCAGCTGGACTTCGCCTTCGTCCTGTCCTCCCGCGCCCTTCTCACCGGGACCGCGTTGCTTGGAGGGGTCCGAGAAGACGTCTCCAGGCTTGGCCTTGCCCTGGCCTGCACCCTGCTGTTCCTCGGGGCGCCGCAGGCGGAAGTGATAGTGCTCGAGCATCCGCACCGGCACCCGCACCGTACGTGCGCTGCCGTTCATGACGTCGCCGCCGGCTACGATCTGCGGCAGGTGCTGACGTACGGACTCGCGAACCTTCTCATCGTGCCGCAGCCAGTCTCGCGCGCCGCGCGAGAACAGCTCATACCACTTCCCAGCGTCTGGCCCTGGCTTATCCGTACTCATGACTCAAGTGGTACTCCTTTTTCTGCTCGTGCGCTACTCCTGTGCGAGCAGAGTCGTGACGTAGCTCAATGCTTCTTTCGCACTGTGCTCGTCGTAGCCGTATTCAGTGATGAGTCGCTGTTGCACGACCGAGATCTTCTGCCGCGCTTCCTCATCGGGCCGCGCAGTAGAAGTGACGAGCCGCAGAACGTCGCGGCGCTCGTCGAACAGATATTGCTCGATGGCCTCGCGCATGCGCGCGTGGCTCATCAGCTTGAACTTCTCGCCGGCCTTGAAAGCCACCATCGCCTTGCGGACGACCTCCTGGCGGAACGAGAGTTTGCCGGAATCGGACACCTTGATCTTCTCCTCCACTGAGCGCAGGAACCGCTCGTCCGCGGGCCGCGTCTCCCCGGTGATCGGATCGGTGACCTGGCGGTGATCGAGCGAAGCCTCGACCTCGTCCAGGTATTTCTCCAGCAATTGCTGCGCCTCCTCCTCGAACGACGCGAACATCGCGCGGTGCACGTCCTCTTTCACCCAGCGGTTGTAGAACTCCTTGCGCGCGGTGACCAGGTGATCGATCCAGTTCTTTTTCTGCTTCGCATCCATGCGCGCATCGCTCTCGATGGCGTCCTTCAACGCCAGCAGCAGCTCCATGCTGGTCAGGCTGTGGGTATTGCCCCGCGTGATCGCATTGGAGAGGGCGTTGATCACGAAGCGGGGGCTGACACCCGTCATACCCTCTTCACCCGACTCGGCATGCAGTCGTGTGGCCTCGGTCTCCGGGACCCCTTCGACCGCCTCCCCTGCGTACAAGCGCAGCTTCTTGGGCATGTCCAGCCCTTCCCGCTCGGGCTTGGTCAGGCGCGTCAAAATCGAAAAAACCGACGCCAGATTCAGCACATGGGGATCCAGGTGCACATTGCGGAAGGCCGGGGCGCTCGCCACCAGCTTCTGATAGATGCGCGACTCATCTTTATAGGAGAGCGCGTAGGGGACCTTGATGATCACCATACGGTCGAGCAGCGCCTCGTTCTCCTTCTCCTGGAGGAACTTGTGGAACTCCGCCAGGTTGGTGTGCGCGAGAATGGTTTCATCGAGGTAGATCAGCGGGAAGCGGGAGACCTTGACGTTCTTCTCCTGCGTCATGGTGAGCAGCAGATAGAGGAACTCCCTCTTCACCTTGAGGATCTCGATCATCTCGAGCACGCCGCGGCTGGCGGCATACACAGCGCCGGACCACGACCACGCACGCGGGTCGCCTTCGTCGCCGATTTGCGCGACTTTTGCCAGGTCGACCGAGCCCACCAGGTCCGCGATGTCGGCGGTGGTGGGGTCGTGAGGGGCGTAGGTGCCGATGCCGATCCTGGATGCCTCCGACAAGAACACCCGTTCGACGGGAACACGCACGAAGTCGCCCTCGAACTCGCGCTCGACGAACTCGCGTGCCCACGGGGACAGCTCGCCCTGGATCTCTACTCCATAACGCTCGCGGAACTCGGCGCGCAGACTCGCAGGCACCAGATTGAGAGGACTCTCGCGCAGCGGGGAACCCTTGATCGCGTAGAGGGCGCCCTGATCGGTGCGGCTGTACTCCTCGAGCCCGCGCTTCAAGAGGATCGCCAGGGTCGATTTGCCGCCCGAGGGGGGGCCTAGCAGCAGAAGGAGCCGGCGGCCAACATCGGAGCCCGCCGCCGCCGCCTTGAAGTAGTCCACGACTCTGGAGAGGGGCTCGTCGATGCCGAACAGCTCGCGCTTGAACAGCTCGCGAGCACGCACGCTATCGGTAGCGTCGGCCACCGCGCAATCGCGTCCGTGCCACTTGAGCATGTCCCAGACGTATTCATGGCTGGTGCGGGCCATGGCTGACGCATTGGCCGGCAGAACGTTGGAGAGGAAATCCCCGAAGGTGCCTTCCCAGCGCTGCGCGCGATGCAGCCTGCTGAAGGAGCTCAGGGATTCAATGAAGGCGGTCTCGAGAGCCGAGTCCGGATCAGTAGAGAGCGGTCGCATCGTCGTCCCTCCCGTTGAGTGCGGAAAGTCCCGACTGGGTCGACGCGTAGTAAGGCCATTGAGTGACCACCCCACGCGCATGGTTCATAGCTCGCTGACGGGTCGACGCGTAGTAAGGC
>Ga0068855_100009788_pt1 | contig 11563 bp, 8 predicted proteins | sample KBSCornC52_FD_66592 | JGI IMG/M metagenome (GOLD analysis project Ga0068855, IMG submission 66592) | Corn rhizosphere microbial communities from Kellogg Biological Station, Michigan, USA - KBS Corn C5-2 | ecosystem: Host-associated > Plants > Roots > Rhizosphere > Soil ...
GAGCCCACGATTTGCAGCAAGCTGCAGGTACGGCAGGTGTTCGGGATCGAGATTCCAGTACGCTTTGGCGACGTAGGCATCGATGGCGACAGGATCGGTTCCAGCCACGACGGTTTTCTTCAACGCGACATCTTCGAGGTTGCCGCCGGTCGGGCCGTTGCGAAGGAGAACCCGATAGCAGTCCATGATGGTGAGCGTGGGCAGCATGAAGGCGGCGAGGTCCGCTAGGCTCTGATGGATCTGCTGGTGCAAGCGGCTGCGTTGGCCGCCGAGAATGCCGTACCAGTTCTTCATGCCGAGGGTGGCGCCGCAAAGACCGTGATGCTTTGCGATGGGCAGGTTGAGAATCTTGTCGGCTTCGAGAAACGGGATGAAGACGGGCCAGCTTTTCAGCATGACTCCGCCGAGGTCTACGTCGCGAAAGAGTTCGGGATCGGGAAGGATTACTTCGGCTCCGGCGAACCTGGCGGCAGCTTCGATTCCGGAGCGATGGAAGCAGCGCCGAGCCTCGTTGCAGCTAACGTCGGTGACGATGACGCGCTTTGCGCCTGCTTCGCGGCACTGGCGGACGACTTCGGCGACTAACTCGGGGTTGGTGTTTGCGGCCTGCTCGGGCGTGCGGTCCCAGGCGATGTTTGGCTTGATGACTACGACATCCTGCGGGTGTACAAAACGGCTCATTCCGCCGAGGTCATCGAGTGCCTTCTGAACGAGAGTACGAGGTTCGCCGGGCTGTGCGTGGCCGCTGGCGACTGGATACTGTGCGATGGCGAGGCTGGGCCACTGCGAGTCGATTGCGATGCGATGATCTTTGCGGGCCTGCTCGGCCGCGGCGGGGATGGGACGCTTGCTGCGGCCGTTGAGCCAGAATCCGGCGCCGGCTGCTGCGGATGCGACGCCACCAACACGGAGGATCTGCAGCATAGCTTCGCGGCGCGTGAGTGCTTCCGGCGGGTTTCCTGGTTTGGTTTCATCGGGCATGGATGTCTCCGGTCAGACCTCGATGAGTTTTATGCGCTGTGCATCATTCAAGCCGAGGGCGTGGGTTGAGCCGGCAGCGGTTGCAATATAGCGAGGCGGGCGACCGGCGGCTTCGAGGGTTTTGAGGCCCATCTCTGTGCGTTTCTTGTCGAGAAGGCCCCACGCAATCTGATCGATGGCGACTCGGTCTTGGCCGATGATGAGTGCGTTTGGCTGCCAGAGATGTTCGGGACGGAATCCGGGGCCGCCCTCGTAGACGGAGGTCATTGCGTCGCCGATGGTGAGCTTGATTTTCTGGCGGATGACTGGAAACGCGTTGAGATCGGCGATTCCGGGATTGCACCCGCCGCCGTGAAGTTCCTGGGGACGCTCGATTACCCCGTACATATTTTTCATGGCGAAGGTTAGGCCGGACATGCTGTGGTCTTTGAGGATGGGAAGATTGATGACCATGGCGCACTCGCGGGTAAGGATTTTCGAGAACCGCACGTGCGACGATCCCCAGGTCTCGGTGGCATCTTCAAATCCGGAGACATCGGAGCCGTAGCAGCGAATTTGATTCGGATCGGTGTTGATGGTCAGTCCACAGGCTTGGAGATCACGGGCGTTGCGGTCCCATACGAGGATGTTTCCAGGCTTTACGCCGGCCTGCTGAAGACGCTCTGCGATGGCGAAGACAAGGACGGCGTGCGTGGAGATTCCTCTGCCGCCGAGTCCATTGGTTTTAAGGCCGATGACTTTATCTTTTGCGCCAGCTTCGAGGGCGATCCGTTTCCACGCATCGATGGGACGGGCGTGGCCGGTGTAGGTGGCCATGGCGCGGTCGAGAAGGGCGCCGACGCGTGCCGCATCGAGCTTGCCATCGGGTCCGTGAAGACTCGGGTCGCGCGCGATCACGACTTTGGATCTTGGCTCGGTGCGCGGATCAGCCGCCCGGGTGAGCCCGAGGCTGCTTTGCGTTCCGAGGATGAGGGCTCCCGTTGCAGCCTCCTTCAGGAATTCACGTCGGTTTCTCATTTGTTATCCTGCTTTTCCGGTGATTGCGTTCGCATTAGAGGCCTGCTTCGACGCCGTGGGCCAAAGCCTCGAGGGCTTGCGGAGTTTCCGTATTCGATTCATAAGCGACGATGCGAACGAGGTGGGTACCTTTGCGAAACGTCACACTCTGTGCGTACTGCAAGCCCTGATCGCCGATGGTAATGGTTTTGGCGTCCCTGGTTTGGCCACGCTCGAGGATGGTCTGTGCGCCATCGGGACCGCCCATAGTGTAGACGTCAACTACGGCTTCGAGCTGGCCCTTGTACTTGTAGTCAGAAGTCGATGTAGAGACTACGCCGGCCTGAATATATTGCTCGGAGTCGCCATCGATGTATTGCCAGAGGTCTTTGGGCTCAAATGTGCGTGTTTCGCTGGATTTTTCCCAGCCGGCAACTGCGCCGGAGGCAGGGAATGGATTTGCACTTTTCTTTTTGCAGCCGGTGATCATCGTTATCGCAAACAGGGCAACCAAGGTTCCTGCCAAGAACAGCTTCAATTGCTTCATGATTTCAGTCCCTTCTGAAACTTTGTCTACCCTCTCTTGAGCAGAATCTGACTGTTGGGCGAGCGGCTCTCGCCGATGCTGGTGACGTAGACTGCGGGCTTCTCCTGTAGCGGGCAGGCGTATTCGCATGCGCCGCAGCCAACGCAGCGACTCGGGTCAACGCGTGGTTGTTTCAGAACTTTGGTGTTGCCGGAGGAGTCGATGACCTTCGCTTCTTCGACGTAGATGGCCTTGGGTGAGACCGGACACCATTCTTCGCAGACGATGCAATCCGTCGCGAGCGCCCATGGTAGGCAGCGGCCTCGATCATAGAAGGCGGTGCCGAGGCGCACGGGCTGGCTTTTCTGAGTGGCGCCGCCGGCAACCCAGCCTTTTCCTTTCGGCGTGATCTGCCAGATAGCTCCGGTCGGGCAAACTTCGGAGCAGAGCACACAACTTGGTTCGCAGTATCCGATGCGCGGAACGAGTGTAGGTGTCCAGAGGCCTTCGAGACCGGCTTCGGTGAGGGTTGGTTGCAGCGAGTTGTTGGGGCAGACCTTCATGCACTCGCCGCATCGGATGCAGCGGGAGAGGAAGTCGGTCTCGTCGACTGAACCGGGCGGCCGAAGAAGGCGCTCGTGGCGGCTCTTGCCCAATCCTGTGTTGGCACGGATGAGGGGAACCGCGGCGACCCCGGCGGCGAGTCCGGTAACAGTGCGGCGTCGGCCGAGGTCAGGAGATGCAACGTCGTGTTCGTTGCGGAAGAAGCGGAACTCGAGAGCGCCGTGTGGACAGCTGTCGACGCAATTCATGCACATGAGGCACTCGGACTTGCGCCAGGGCACGCTGCCAACGGGGTCGTCACCACCCTGGCAGTGAAGCAGGCAACGATTGCACTTGTCGCAGCTGGATGCGTCCTTATGGAGGCCGAAGATGGACCAGCGGGAAACCGCACCTAGTAGAGCACCGAGGGGACAAATGGAACGGCACCAGAAGCGGGTGATACGCATGCTAGCCCAGAGAATCAGGAGGAAGAGGATTCCGAGTACAAGACCCTGATTGAAGTGGGCCTGGCGGAGGTCGAGGATAGTCAACTGCAGCGCAGTGTGCAGGTATGTGCCAACTGTCTTTATCGCGAGGACGTGGCTGTGCTCCAGAGGAACAAGCAGGGCGCGGCTGGCAATGTTGATGGCAGGCAGAATGGCAAGGCCAAAGGAGCGAACGAGCAGGCTGAAGGGATCGAGAGTACCGATGGCCATGGAGCCGAAGACGGCGGCGACGAGTCCGGCCAGGAGAACGACGTACTTGATGGTTTGCCAGCGCTTGTAGCGGTTGGATTCGATGCCCTGTTTGCCGCGCTTACCCTCGGACTTGAGACTTCCGACGAAGTGCTGGAGGGTTCCCATGGGGCAGATCCAGCCGCAGAAGAAGCGACCAAGGAAGAGCGTGGGCAGCAGGACGATGAGGCTGAGGATGAGGCCGCGGTAGAGCGCGTGCGTGGCGAGGGCGTTGGTAATTGCGATGAGGGGGTCGAGGATGAAAAACATCCGTACCGGGCCGCGCATGTGAATGTCGGCGGAGCCGGTGGATGCCGGGCGCATGGAGGTGAGGATCAGAAGCGCAAGAAACAGCAGCAGAAAAAAGATCTGCGAGATTCTGCGAAATTGCGGCAGTCTGGAATTTGCCACGAGTTCTTACCCTCGGCGACCGGTCTATCAATGATTCGTGTCCGAGGTTTTGGCCGACAGTGATTGTGATCACTTCGAGCCGTTGTAAGACTCGCATTCTGGTGCGAGATGGTGCGAAACGACCGGAGCGGTAATCCCTAGAGTATTTGGTCAAAGATGCTGCGGCACTAATCCAAGTGATTGATGAGAGAGGCGATGCAGGCGGCACCGAAGCCATTGTCGATGTTCACAACGCAGACGTTGGGGGAACAGGTATTCAGCATTCCGAGCAACGCTGCCACTCCGCCAAAGGATGCGCCGTACCCCACGCTGGTCGGGACTGCGAGCACGGGAGCCTGTACGAGGCCGGCAACAACGGTGGGCAGAGCGCCTTCCATTCCGGCGCAGACAATGAGGACGCGCGCGGACTGGAGGGATTGTTTTTGAGCGAGCAGGCGGTGGATGCCGGCGACGCCGACGTCGGCGATCAGTTCGGTAGTGTTGCCCATGAGGCGCGTGGTGATGGCGGCTTCCTCGGCGACGGGCAGATCGCTGGTTCCGGCGCAGACGACGCAAATGGATCCTTTGCCTGCCGGGGCCTTGGTCTGCTCGAGGGTGATGGCCCGAGCGGATTCGTGATAGGTGGCGCGTGGCTCCGCGCTGCTGACCGCCTCAAAGGATTCGCGGGACGCTCGCGTGGCGAGGACGTTGCCTCCGGCCTTGGCCATGTGCGCGAAGATGCGGGCTACCTGGTCAGAAGTCTTGCCGGCGGCAAAGATAACCTCAGGCATGCCGGTGCGGAGGGCGCGATGATGATCGAGTTTCGCAAAGCCGAGGTCTTCGAAGGGTAGGTCCTTAAGGCGTTCGAGCGCATCGGGCACGGAGGTGCGACTTGACTGGACATCGTTGAGCAGCGCTTCAATCTGCGAGCGGTTCATCAGCGCTCCTCCTGGCGAGCGGCAAACATGCGGCGGGCCTGTTCGGTGATCACTTTCAGCGGGACGGAATGGGTAGCGGCGAGGCTGCGGCAATCCTCGTACTCGGGCGCGGCGTTGGCGATCTCTCCAGAAGGCCAGCGGGCAATTTTGATGCGGACAGGACCCCATTCGGTCTGGACTTCTTTGAATTCGCGGGCGAGGGAGACCTTGTTTTCGATGCGCCAGTGCAGGCCGATCGTGGTGGTTTCGCGGAAGAGCAGGTCGCGAAGCGTGACGATGTGGCCGGGGTGGCAGAGGACAGAGAGCTGGACACCGGTGCGGCCTTTCTTCATCTGCACTGGGATGCGATACACGTCCCAAGCGCCGGCTTCGAGCAGCAGTTCACTGACATAAGCGATCAACTGGGGACTGGAGTCGTCGATGACAGTCTCGAGAATGGCGATGGACTCCGATGTATTCTGCTGTGCGGCATCTTCGCCGACGAGCAGGCGCAACAGGTTCGGCTGGCCGGGAGTATCGCGACCTCCCGCCCCATAACCTGTGGCGGAAACGCGGAGAGCAGGCAGCGCGGTGTATTCGACCTCGAGCATGCGAAGGATGGCGGCACCTGTGGGCGTGACGCGCTCCATCGCTGGGCCGGAAGAATAGATCGGTGCATCGCCGAGCAGCGCGAGCGTGGCGGGAGCAGGCGCCGGAAGAGTTCCGTGTGCGCAGTTCACGGTTCCGCTGCCTACGTTGAGAGGCGAGGAGAGCCAGCGGTCCACTTTGAGGTGCTCGCATCCGACGGCGGCGCAGACAATGTCGACGATGGTGTCGACGGCACCGACCTCATGGAAGTGCACGTGTTCGATGGGCACCGAGTGGATTCGGGCTTCAGCTTCGCCGAGGAGCTGAAATGCGCGAGAGGCGCGTGACTTCACTGAGTCTGAGAGCGGAGCGGTCTGAATGATGCCGAGGATCGCGGAAAGAGAGCGGTGAGACTGGTGGGAGTGCTCATGCGCGTGCACCGTGCGATCAGCGTGAGTGTGCTCGTGAGCGTGCGGGTGTTCGTGATCGTGGGCGTGCGGATGCTCGTGCTGGTGATCTTGAACGTGCGAGTGGGCGTGATCGTGCTCGTGGGCAGCTTCGACGTGGGTGTGCTCGTGAGCGGGATCGGTGATGACGTCGATCTTGGTTCCGACGAGGCCGCCGCGCATGACTCTGCGGCTTTCAATGCGCGCATTGATGTTCAGTGCTGCAACGGTATGTTCGAGAGCAGAGAAAGGCACATCGGCATCGACGAGGGCGCCGAGGAACATGTCGCCGCTAATGCCCGAGAAGCATTCGAGATAAGCAATTCGCATCAGGAAGATTGTAAGCGTCGCAAGTTGGTTGATCTTTACGCGCCGCGGCGCATGAGGACTTCGGCGGGGAGAACAGCGTTCAGGGAGCCGGAACGGAAGCCGGTGCAATCCAGGGTGATGTACTTGAACCCAGCGTTGCGGAGCTCGGTAGAGATGGAGTCCATCATGTCCATGGTCAGGGCGCGGGCCATTTCCGTGCGGGAGATCTCGACACGAGCAATTTCGCCGTGGTGACGGACGCGAAACTCACGGAATCCGAGCTGGCGGAGGCTTTCTTCACCGCGCTCGATCTGTTCGAGGACTTCCCGCGTGACGGTGCGGCCGTACTCCACTCTGGAGGAGAGGCAGGGGGCCGCCGGGCGGTCCCATAGGGTGTAGCCAGCGTCTTTGGCCAGTGAGCGGATCTCCTGCTTTGTGAGGCTGACGTCGGCGAGCGGCGCGAGGACTTCGTGTTCTTCGGCGGCGCGCTGGCCGGGGCGGTAGTCGCGGCGGTCGTCGGCGTTCATGCCATAGGCGATGTTGGTGAAGCCGAGTTCTGTGCTGAGAGTTTTCATGCGTTCGAAAAGCTCGGTCTTGCAGTGGAAGCAGCGGCTGGCGTCATTGCGCTGGTACTCGGGGTTGGCGAGTTCCTCGGTCTGGATGATGCGCAGCGGGATGCCTTGGGTCTCTGCAAAGGCCTTTGCCTGCTCCATGTCGCGGCGGCCAAGGCTTGGCGAGTCGGCGAGGACGGCGAGCATGCAGTCGCCCAGGACGCGGTGGGCTACCGCTGCCAGGAAGGCAGAATCGACTCCGCCTGAGTAGGCCACCATCAGCGATCCGAGTGAGCGCAGGCGATCTTCGAGTGCGTTCAGCTTCGGGGCTGTTGGGGACGATTCGGGTGTGGTCGCGGCCGTGGTCGACACAGGGAGATTATACCTGCGGGTGGGATGCAGCTCTGAGGGGTATGGCGGCTTAGCTGTGTCGGTGGGATATGCAACTGTCTGGTTGCTGGTACCCCTCCCCTACCTTCTTTGGAGAAATATCCTCGTTTCAGTGACTTAGGTCAGCTGGCTCATTGCAAGACGTTGATTTGGATGGGCTTGCCTGTACGATCTAGAGGATAATGCACTTACGAAATTGGTGAACCGGGTCCTCGAACAGCAGGTTGATGGATCAAGAACTCTGCAAATCTCCGGTGAGAGTGTCTGATTCAAGTATGACGAAACGAGCGAAACAACCTGCAAAGGATTTGCACAGTTGATGGAAAGATAGGCAGTAGGGAGTAACAGGTAAGGGAGTAGGGAATAGGGAGTAGGGAGTAACAAGCAAGGGACTTGGCACTAGGGACTAGGGACGTAGGGACACGGCCTACTTCCCCCTCGAGAACTTAGCAAACTTCCGCCCCGCAGCCGGAAACCGCCGCGCATTCCGCGGAATAGACGCCAGAATACGAACCGCGCTGTACCACAGCATGTGCTCTGAATCAGAACGACGTCCCATCGCCAAGCAAAAACGCGGACCCAAAGGTCCGCGTTTCGCATCTTCTGCAACTCTTCTCGCCCTGGTCCCAGTTTCCAGTCCCTACGTCCCTGGTCCCTAGTCCCTTGCCTGTTACTCCCTACTCCCTGTTCCCTACTCCCTATTCCCTATTCCTCGCCTTTTATCTCGAAAATTTCACAAACTTCCGCCCCGCATACAGCCGGAAGCCGCCGCTTGGATCAGCCATGATCTGCAGAGGTGTCGGCCGCTTGATCGCCTCGTCCGTCTGCGACCCAACCGTAAACACGTCGTGCGCACCCACATCCGTCACCACGAACTTATCCCCCGGAACAAAGCCCACACCATAGATCCCCGCCGGCAGGGTCTCGCTCCCAAACTTCAGCGGAACCTCCGCGATGAAGTACGCCTGGTACTTGGCCGCAACGTCGCTCGAATACCCACTCGTGTCCACCAGTGTCGACAGTACGTAGTACCCATCAGCGAACTTAATGCCGGTCGAGTTCCGCAGCTGTGTCGGCGCCGACTGAGCCTTGTAGTACACACTCGCCGGAAGCAGCTTCTGTGTGTCCGACGGCTTCAGAACGGTGTCGCTCCCCTGCGCCAAAGAACTCACTGGCGAAGCCATTGCTGCCAGGGTCAGCGCAGCTACACACGCGACCCTCATAATTGCCTGAAAACGCATGGATAAACCTCCCTCAATTGGAATCGTCCGGAGTATACAGGATCACTCCCCAGCCAGCCATCAACCGCAACTCCGATTCCATCCCGATCAACAAGCAAGGGAGTAGGGAGTAACAGGCGAGGGACTAGGGACGTAGGGACTGGAGGCTGGGACCAGCGCGAGAAGCGTTGCAGAAGATGTTGAACGCGGACCTTAGGGTCCGCGTTTTTGTTTGGGCGAGGGGACGTCGGGTGTGATTCAGAGCACATGCTGTGGTGCAGCGCGCTTCGTATTCTGGCGTCTATTCCGCGGAATGCGAGGTCTTTCCATGCCTCTGAAATTGATTGTGAACAAGGAAGCGAAGACGGTAGATGTTGCGCCGGAGACGCCGCTGTTGTGGGTGTTGCGCGATGTTCTGAACCTGAAGGGCGCCAAATACGGCTGCGGCATGGGGGTATGCGGGGCGTGCACGGTGCTGGTGGATGGGCGCGCAGTGCGGTCGTGCATGACGCATGTTGGTTCTGTTGCGGGGCAGCAGATCACGACGATCGAGGGGCTTTCGCCTGAGGGTCAGCATGTGGTGCAGAAGGCGTGGGAAGAGGTTGATGTGGCGCAGTGCGGGTATTGCCAGTCGGGGCAGATCCTGGCGGCGGCCGCGCTGCTGGATCGTAATCCGCACCCGACGGATGCCGAAATTGATACGGCGATGAACGGGAATCTGTGCCGCTGCGGGACATATCCACGGATCAAGGAAGCCATTCACCAGGCGGCGGGCGCTGCCGCGGAGAAGAGGTAGGAGGCCGCCATGAAAATTAGTCGCAGATGCTTTTTGCAGATGACAGCGGTTGCGGGCGGAGGGTTTCTGCTCGGGCTGTACGACAGGCCGTGGGCCCGGGCGCAGGGTGGCGGGCAGGCGCTTGCACCTGAAGCGTTCATTCGCGTCGCCTCGGATGGAACGGTGACGATCATGGCGCGGGGGCCGGAGATCGGGCAGGGCGTGCGGACGATGTTGCCGATGCTGGTCGCAGAGGAACTGGATGCGGACTGGAGCAAGGTTCGCGTGGAGCAGGCCGATCTGGATGAGGCGAAGTACGGGCCACAATTTGCCGGCGGCAGTATGTCGACGCCGATCGGCTGGGAGCCTCTGCGGCGCGTGGGCGCTGCTGGACGGCAGATGCTGATTGCGGCGGCTGCCGAGCAGTGGGGCGTGCCGGCGGGCGAGTGCTCGACGGAAGCTGGGCGCGTGGTCCATGCGGCTTCCGGCAAGTCTGCCGGATATGGAGAGCTTGCGGATCGGGCAGCGAAGATTGCGGCGCCGAAGATGAGTGAGGTGAAGCTGAAGGATTCGAAAGCGTATCGGATTATCGGGAAGTCGCAGAAGGGCGTGGACAATCACGCAATTACGACGGGGAAGCCGATCTTCGGGATCGATGTTGAGGTTCCGGGAATGCTGCATGCGGTGATTCAGAAGTGTCCCGTATACGGCGGGAAGGTGAAGAGCGCCAATCTGGATGCAGTGAAGAAGATGCCGGGTGTGCGGCAGGTGCTGGTGATGGATGGGACGCTGTCGACGGCTGCAATTGTTCCGAATGAGCCGGGCATCGAGCCGGGAGTTGCGATTGTTGCCGATAGCTGGTGGCAGGCACAGCAGGTACGCAAAGCGCTGAAGGTGGATTGGGATTTCGGGGCAGGGAAGGCGCAGAGCAGCGAGGGGTTTGCGAAGAAAGCGGCTGAGTTGCTGAAGGGCGATCCTGAGAACACGATGCGCGGCTACGGCGACGTGGACGGCGCGCTGAAGAGTGCGGCGAGAGTGGTTGAGGCGACTTACTCCTATCCGTTCCTTGCGCATGGGACGCTGGAGCCGATGGGGACGACGGCGTCGTTCAAAGACGGCAAGCTGGAGATGTGGACGACGAGCCAGACTCCGGGCGAGGGGCGTGGGTTGGCGGCGAAGGCGATGGGTATCGCCCCGAGTGCTGTGACGGTGCACATGATCCGCGCGGGCGGAGCCTTCGGGCGTCGGTTGATGAACGACTACATGGTGGAGGCGGCGTGGCTCTCAAAGCAGGTTGGTTCGCCGGTGAAGCTGCTGTGGTCGCGTGAGGATGACTTTACGCATGATGCTTACCGGGCTGCTGGTGTCCATGGGCTGAAGGCGGGGCTGGATGCGAACGGGAAGATAGTGGCGTGGCGGCAGCACCTGGTTACGTTCGGAGAGGGTGATGACTACCCTGCAGGGGCGGAGATTGATAAGCAGGAGTTTCCGTCTGGGCGGGTGCCCGCGTATGCGCTATATACCTCGCAAATGCCGCTCCTGCTGCGGACGGGGTGGCTGCGGGCGCCGGGCGTGAACGCTATCTGCTTTGTGGGGCAGTCGTTCATGGATGAGTTGGCAGCGGCGGCGGGGCGGGATCCGCTGGACTTCCAGATCGAGCTGTTAAATGCCACCACGGTGCCGCTGGAGAAGAAGGAGCAGGGTGGCGATCCAGCGATGAATGCGGAGCGGTTGAAGGGTGTGCTGGAGATGGTGGCGGAGAAGTCGGGCTGGCGGGAGCGGAAGAAGACGCCGGGGCGCGGCATGGGCATCGCGGCATACTACTGCCATCTTGGCTATTTCGCCGAGGTGGCGGATGTGAGCGTAGATGCGCAGAACCGGGTGACCGTGAACCACGTTTGGGCGGCGGGGGATGTGGGCAGCCACATTATCAATCCGCGAGCGGCGGAGAATATGTGCTACGGCGGGATCATCGAGGGGCTGAGCCACATGGGGCAGGAGATCACGCTGGTAGACGGACAGGTGCAGCAGACGAATTATCACCAGCACCCGATGATGCGCATGCGGCAGACGCCCAAGATCGATCTCTACTGGCGTATCACGGACAACTCGCCGACGGGGCTTGGCGAGCCGACTCTGCCGCCGATACTGCCGGCCGTTGGCAATGCGATCTTTGCGGCGACGGGGAAGCGGGTAA
>Ga0068855_100009789_pt1 | contig 11562 bp, 9 predicted proteins | sample KBSCornC52_FD_66592 | JGI IMG/M metagenome (GOLD analysis project Ga0068855, IMG submission 66592) | Corn rhizosphere microbial communities from Kellogg Biological Station, Michigan, USA - KBS Corn C5-2 | ecosystem: Host-associated > Plants > Roots > Rhizosphere > Soil ...
CTCGACACGATCCCGGGGCCGCTGCGCGACCGCATGGAGATCATTCAGCTGCCCGGCTACACCGCCGAGGAAAAGCTCGAGATCGCGCGCCGCTACCTGGTGCCGCGCCAGCTCGCAGCGACCGGCATCACCGGCGAGCAGTGCGAGATCGGCGACGACGCGCTGATGGCGATCATCGCCGACTACACGCGCGAGGCGGGCGTGCGCAACCTCGAGCGCGAGATCGGCAGCGTGTGCCGCCACGTCGCGGTGCGGATCGCCGAAGGCAGCGTGACGCGGATGACGATCAAGGCCGCCGACCTGCACGACATCCTCGGCGCCGAGCGCTTCGAGGCCGAGGTCGCGATGCGCACCGGCGTTCCCGGCGTCGCGACCGGTCTCGCATGGACGCCGGTCGGCGGCGACATCCTCTTCATCGAGGCGGCGCGAACGCCCGGCGCGGGCCGGCTCATCCTCACCGGTCAGCTCGGCGACGTCATGAAGGAAAGCGCGCAGGCGGCGCTCTCGCTCGTCAAGGCGCGCTCGTCGTCGCTCGGCGTCGCCGCCGACGGCCTCGAGAAGTCGGACATCCACGTCCACGTCCCCGCCGGCGCAACGCCGAAGGACGGGCCGAGCGCGGGTGTCGCAATGTTCGTCGCGCTGACGTCGCTGCTGACCGAGCGACCGGTGCGCAGCGACATCGCGATGACCGGCGAGATCAGCCTGCGCGGCCTCGTGCTGCCGATCGGCGGCGTCAAGGAGAAGGTGCTCGCCGCGCTGCGCGCCGGCATCACGACCGTGATGCTGCCGGCGAGGAACCGCCGCGACCTCGACGACATCCCGGCCGATGCGCGCGAGCGCGTCCGCATCGAGTGGCTCGAGACGGTCGACGACGCGCTCCGGATCGCGCTCACGCCCGTCCCGCAAGCCGTCGCCGCCTGACCCGCCGAAGCGCGTTTTCAGGCACGGCGGATGCCGCGCCATGGACCCATCCTGTCAGGAGGATCTCCATGGCGAACCGATACCTCACTCCGTGGTCGGGACCGCGCCAGTGGCTGGGCGACCCCCTCTCCCAGCTGCAGCGCGAGATCGATCGCGCCTTCGACGAAGCCTTCGGCGGCGGCAGCGGCCGCTCGGCTGCGAGCGGCATGACGATGAGCTCGCCGCGCATCGACCTTCACGAAGACAACGGCGAGCTCTGCCTGCACGCCGATCTGCCCGGCATGCAAGCGCAGGACCTCGACGTCCGGGTCGACGGCGACGTGCTGACGATCAGCGGCGAGCGCAAGAGCGAGCAGAACCGCAACGAGCGCGACTACCACGTCATGGAGCGCAGCCGCGGCCGCTTCCAGCGCAGCATCCAGCTGCCGTTCTCGCCCAACCCCGACGAAGTTCGCGCCGAGGTCCGCCACGGCGTGCTCGAAGTCCGCATCCCGAAGCATGCTGCGCAGGAACGCAGCCGCCGCATCCAGGTGCGCGGCGACGACACGCAGACGACGACCGGCGGCGCGGCGATGACGCAGGCGGTCGGCGGCGGCGCCGCGAGCGGCAGCGAGCGTGCGAAGAGCGACGCGGGATCGGCCGGTGCGACCACGGCTGGCGGCGGCGCTTCGCCGTCGAGCGGCCAAGGCGCGTCGTCGTCGCCGTCAGCGACGACTTCGAGCGGACGCTGACCGACGCCGCGGCGATCGTTCGCCGCGGCGCTAAGCTCGCGCGATCGTCACCACCGGCAGCGGCCGCTGCCCGCGCCATGGCCTACGCGCTCGGTCCCGATTCCCCGGTCTTCGTCGTCGGCGCCGGGATCATGGGCGCGGGCATCGCGCAGGTCGCAGCGCAGGCCGGCCACGCGGTGCAGTTGTTCGACAGCCGCGAAGGCGCCGCGGCGGGCGCCTGCGCCAACCTGGCAACGACGCTCGACGGCCTCGCTGCGAAGGGCAGGCTCGACGCTGCCGAAGCGAAGGCGATCGCTGCACGCGTCGTCGCCGCGACGGCGCTCGCAGACGCCGCGCGCGCCGGGGTCGTCGTCGAGGCGATCGTCGAGAACCTCGACGCCAAGCGCGCGCTCTTTCGCGACCTGGAGGCGGTCGTCGGCGAGCACGCGATCCTCGCCTCGAACACGTCGTCGATCTCGATCACCGCGCTCGCCAAGGAGCTGCGGTCGCCGGGCCGCTTCGTCGGCATGCACTTCTTCAATCCGGTGCCGCTGATGAAGCTCGTCGAGGTCGTCTCCGGTCTCGCGACCGACGCCGACGCGGCGGCGGCGATCTTCGCGCTCGCCAGGCGCTGGGGCAAGACGCCGGTGCACGCGCGTTCGACGCCGGGCTTCATCGTCAACCGGATCGCGCGGCCGTATTACGCCGAGGCGCTCGCGCTGCTCCACGAGCGGCTCGCCGAGCCGGCGACGATCGACGCGTGCCTGCGCGGGGCAGGATTTCGCATGGGTCCGTGCGAGCTGATGGACCTGATCGGGCACGACACCAACTTCGCCGTCACCCAGTCGGTGTTCGACGCCAACTTCGGCGACAAGCGCTACCAGCCATCGCTCGTGCAGCGCGAGATGGTCGACGGCGGCCTGCTCGGCCGCAAGTCGGGGCGCGGCTTCTTCACCTACCCGCCGGGCGCACCGACTGCTGCCGCCGATGCGTTCGTCGCGCCGCCGGTGCCGGCCGGGGCGATCGTCGCGCTGCACGGCCGCGGCGTCGCGGTCGATCGCTGGGCGGCGCGGCTCGGCGATGCCGAGGTGCGCTTCGAGGCCGATCCCGGGAGCCGCTGGATGGGCCTGCAGACCGACATCGGCGAGCTGCGTCTCACCGACGGCCGCGCCGCGACGCACGTCGCTGCCGAAGCGGGCGTGCGCGATCTCGGCGTCTTCGATCTCGCGGTCGCCGCCAGCGGCGGCGAGCCCGGGACGCCGCTCGCGCTCGCGTTCGCCGCCAGCGCTTCGCCGGCGTGGCGCGAGCAGGCCGCCGACTGGCTGCGCATCGCCGGCTGGCGGCCGCAGCCGATCGGCGACTCGCCGGGGCTCGTCGTCGCACGGACGATCGCGATGCTGATCAACGAGGCCGCAGACGCGGTCCACCAGGGCGTCTGCAGCGCCGACGGCGCCGATCTCGCGATGAAGCTCGGCGTCGCCTATCCCGCAGGGCCGTTCGAGTTCCTCGCCCGCTGGGACGCGACCGCGGTGGCCTCGCTCATCGACCATCTCGACGCGCACTACCGCGGCGAGCGCTACCGGGTGAGCCCGGCGCTGCGCGATCGCGCCTGCCTGGCGCAGCTCGCGGCACCGGCCTGAGGCCGCCGTCGCCGCGAGACGACGGACCGGCAAGCGCGCGTCGGACAGCTTCCCGACCTTGCGTCGGCGGACGGAGCGACCTGCGTTTGACGCATTCAAGCACGCGTTGCGCTGCCGAAAATGCCCGACGCCAATCCTCGGCGAGCCAAGGAGAACTCAATGCGAACCAACCGAACCCCCGTCGCTCTCGTGTCGATGCTTGCGGCAGCCGCGCTGCTCGCGGCGTGCGAGAAGAAGACCACGACCGTGACCGACACCCCGGGCAGCACGACCGCGACGACGCAGTCGACGACCGTGACGCCGTCGCCCGCGGCGTCCAACGCCATGGCGGCGACGACGAATGCGATGGACAAGGCCGCCTCCGCGACCGAGCGCGGCATGGCCAAGGCCGGCGAAGCGATCGGCGACGCCGCGATCACCGGCAAGGTCAAGACCGCGCTGATCGCCGATCCCGACGTCAAGGGGCTGAAGATCGACGTCGACACCAAGGACAACGTCGTCACCCTCAACGGCAGCGCCGACACGAAGGCGAACGCCGACAAGGCGGTCACGATCGCCAAAGGGATCGAAGGCGTGAAGTCGGTCGAGAACCGGCTGACCGTCAAGCCCTGATCGACGACGTCGTCGTCAGCGCTCGGGCCGGGGCGCCGCAGCGGCGCCCAGCCCGAGCAGCCGCATCGCGTTTTCCTTCAGGATCAGCGGCCGCACGTCGTCCTTGAAGCCGGCCTCGGCGAAGTCCTTCAGCCAGCGATCGGGCGTGATCAGCGGGAAGTCGCTGCCGAACAGGATCCGATCCTTGAGCAGCGTGTTCGCGTACTGCACGAGCTGCGGCGGGAAGTACTTCGGGCTCCAGCCCGAGAGGTCGATCCAGATGTTGGGCTTGTGCATGGCGAGCGAGATCGCCTCGTCCTGCCACGGCCACGACGGATGCGCGACGATGATCTGCATGTCGGGGAACGCGATCGCGACATCCTCGAGCAGCATCGGGTTCGAGTTCTGCAGCCGCAAGCCGCCGCCGCAACGCATTCCCGAGCCGATCCCCGAGTGGCCGCTGTGGAACACGGCGGGCAATCGGTGCTCGGCGATGACCTCGTAGATCGGCCACGCCATCCTGTCGGCGGGCTCGAAGCCCTGCACGGTCGGATGGAACTTGAAGCCGCGGACGCCGTATTCCTCGACCAGCTTTCTCGCCTCGCGTGCGCCGAACTTTCCCTTGTGCGGATCGATCGAGCCGAACGCGATCATGATGTCGCTGTTCTTCTGCGCGGCCTCCGCGATCTCCTCATTCGGGATCCGGCGCCGGCCCATCTGCGTCTCGGCGTCGACGGTGAAGTTGACGAAGCCGATCTTCTTCTCGCGGTAGTACGCGATCGTCTCGTCCATCGTCGGTCGCCGCGACGAGCGGAAGTACTTGTCGGCGGCGCGGTCGTACTCCTCGCCGTAGCTGTCGAACGGGTTGCGGCACGACACCTCGAGGTGGGTGTGCGTATCGATCGCGATCAGTTCGGCGGTGTTCATGGCCAGTCTCAGGCAGGAGTGCGCACAGGCGCCGGATCGACGTTGTAAACCGGATTCGGCGCGCCGTCCGCCGGACTTGGGTTAGGCTTTCGTCGAGGTCACCGACGCGTGTCGCCTCAGCACCTGCACTTCCGCCATCCCGAGGGAACGACGATGACCGATCGGTCGGCGCGGGGAGACTTGTCGACCGAGGATCTGGCCATCCTGCTCGAGGTCACGCGCAGCCTGGCCGCGCCGTTCGACCTGATGTCGATGCTCGCTGCGGTGACGGCCGCCGCGCGCCAGGTGCTGCGCGCCGAGCGTTCGTCGGTCTGGCTGCACGATGCGTCCACCGACGAGCTCGTGCTGGAGGTGTCGAGCGACATCCGGCACGTGCGCATTCCGGTCGGGCTCGGCCTCGTCGGCGCGTGCGCCCGCGATCGCCGGGTGCTCAACGTCGCGGACTGCTACGCCGATCCGCGCTTCGACCGGCAGGTCGATCGGCAGTCGGGCTACCGCACGCGCTGCGCCCTGACGTTGCCGCTGATCGATCACGCCGGCGCGCTGGTCGGCGTGATGCAGGTGCTCAATCGCATCGACGGGATCTTCGAGAGCGCGGACGAGCAGCTCGCGACCGCGCTCGCCGCCCAGTGCGCGGTCGCGCTCCAGCGCGTGCAGATGGTCGAATCGCTGATCGAAGGCGAGAAGATGCGCCGCGAGATGGAGATGGCGCAGGCCGTGCAGATGAGCACGCTGCCGCAGACGATGCCTGTCGTTGCGGGCTACGACGTGCACGGCACGTTCCGGCCTGCCTTGCTGACGGGCGGCGATACCTACGACCTCGCCCTGGTCGGTGACGATTTGCTCGTCGTGCTCGGCGACGCGACCGGCCACGGCATCGCGCCGGCACTGTCGGTGACGCAGATGCACGCGATGCTTCGCATGGCGTTTCGCCTCGGCGCCGGCCTGGAGACTGCGTTCGCGCAGGTCAACGATCTGCTCGCGGAGACGCTCGCCGAGGACCGTTTCGTCACCGCGTTCATCGGCGTGCTCGACCCGGGCACGCACGTGCTGCGCTACGTCAGCGCCGGCCAGGGGCCGATCCTGCACTTCCACGCCGATCGCGGCGCGTGCTCGCGCCACAAGCCGACCAGCTTTCCGCTCGGCGCGATGCCGCTCGTGCGTCCGCCGCGGGTGGTCGAGACGACCCTGGCGCCGGGCGACGCGCTCGTCCTGCTCTCCGACGGGGTCTACGAATACGACAACGGCTCGGGCGAGCAGTTCGGCGAGGACCGCGTCGAGCAGGTCGTCTGCGGCCACCACGCGAACGGCATGGCAGCGCTGTCGACCGCGCTGCTCGACGCAGTGCAGGCGTTCGCGCGCGGTGCGGCGCAGCAGGACGACATCACGATGGTCCTCGTCCGGCGAGGCCTTCGGTGAGTGAAAGCGCATCGTTCGCGCGGCGCATCGACGCTCTGGCCGAGATCGTCGCGTTCACGGCGGCCGCGTTCGAGCGTCAGGGCATTGCGGCCGCGCTGCGCACCGAAGTCGATTTCGTCATCGAGGAGCTGTTCACCAACATCGTCAAGTACGGCCGAGGCGAGGCGCCGGTGACGATCGAGATCGCAGCCATCCCCGAAGGCGTCGAGGTGACGTTGACCGAACCCGACGCCGACCGCTTCGACGTCACCCGGGCGCCGCCGGTCGACATCACGCTGCCGGCCATCCAGCGGCAGCCCGGCGGCCTCGGCCTGCACCTGATCGCCCGCCTGGTGGACTCCGTACAGTACGCGTATTCGGAGGAGGAACGATGTGGCCGCGTCGTCTTCCGCAGGACAAGAGCCGATCCGTCACCCGACGCGACGGCTGCGAGCGAGGACGAGCGATGCTGACGATGGAGGGAGGCGGCGAGACGCCGGTGATGCTCTCGGGGCGCCTGGACGCGACACAGGCCGCCTCGGCGCAGTCGTACCTCGACCGCCTCCAGGGCGTCGTCACCCTCGACTGCAGCGACCTGCAGTACCTCTCCAGCGCCGGTCTCGGCGTGTTCCTGAAAACCCACAAGCGGCTCCTGGCGGGCGGCGGGCGGCTCCGCCTGACGGCGGTCAATCGCCACCTCCAGGACATCTTCAGCTATTCGGGCTTCGACCAGATCCTCGAGATCGAGCCCGCCCGCTGATGCGCTCGCCAACCTTTGCCGCGGTCGCGTGTACTTCGGACGAGGACGATGATCGGGTGCTGGTCGAGCGCTACCTGAGCGGCGACCGCGACGCGTTCACCTCGCTCGTGGTCCGCTACCAGCGGCCGATCTACAACGCCGCGTTCTGGGTCCTGCGCAGACATGAAGACGCCCACGACATCAGCCAAACGGTCTTCCTCAAGGTCGCCGAGCGCGCCGACGAATACGACCCGAAATACAAGTTCTTCAGCTGGATCTACCGGATCGCCGTCAACGAGTCGCTCAACCTCCTGCGCCGCAACCGCCACGAAGAAGAGCTCGATGACGACGTCGAGGCCGCTGTCGACGAGCGCGCCGGTCCCGAGCGGCAGGCGAGCGCCGCTCAGCTGGCGCGCCAGTTGCGCAGCGCGATGATGACGATGGCGACGAGCGACCGCCTGGTGCTGACGTTGCGCCACTTCTCGGAATGCAGCTACGAAGAGATGGCGCAGATCCTCGAGATCGACGAGAAGACCGTGAAGTCGCGCCTGTTCGAGGCGAGGCGGCGCCTGCGCGGCCTGCTCAAGGATTGGAAATGAGATGACCGCGAAACACTCCCCGCTCACCGAGCTGATGCACGCCGTCCTCGACGGCGAGGCCAGCGCCGCCGAGGCGCGCGAGCTCGAGCTGCGCCTGGTCGCCGATCCGGCGGCCCGCGCCGAGTTCGACGATTGGCAGCGCCTGTTTCACGCCCTGGGCGAGGTGGCCCAGGAGCACGCCCCGGAAGGGCTGGTCGCTTCGGTGACGGCGGCGTTGCCGTCGCCGCCGCGCACTGCCGGCGATCGAGGCCAACCTTTTCCCGATCGGCGTGTACTTGGACACATGCGGTTCGGATTCCCCCGTCGAGTCTTGGGCGAGTCGCGAGCGATGCAGCCATCGCGCGTCGCGCCATCCACACCCACAAGGAGCGTCACGATGACCCAGCAGAGCAGAATCTTCGCCCATCGCAAGGCCTGGCTGGGAGCCGGCATCGCGGCGGCCGCCGCGGTCGTCGTGGCACAGGTCGCGTTCGATTTCCCGGTCGCGAAGGACGTGATCGGGACCGTTGCGCCCGCTGAGCGCTATCGCGCGGCGCCGAACGGCAGCGAAGACGTCAAGCTCGGCGTTCCGGCGGGATCGACGGCGAACAGCACCGCGACGAACGAAGCTTCGCGCTCCGTCGCCGAGAAGTCGGCCGAGCTGACTGCTCAGCAGAAGGCGGACCTCACTGCGCAGCAGAGAGCCGACCTGACTGCTCAACAGAAGGCGGATCTGACCGCGCAGAAGACGGCGGATCTGACCGCGCAGAAGACGGCGGACCTGACCGCGCAGAAGACGGCGGACCTGACCGCGCAGAAGACGGTGGACCTGACCGCGCAGAAGACGGCGGACCTCACCGCGCAGAAGAAGGCAGACCTCACCGCGCAGAAGACGGCAGACCTGACCGCGCAGCAGCGAGCTGACCTCACCGCACAGAAGAAGGCCGACCTCACCGCGCAGAAAACCGCAGATCTGACGGCCCAGAAGACCGCAGACCTCAATGCTCAAAAGGCCGCGGACATGGCGATGCAGCGCTCGGAAGCCGCCCGCGCCCAGACGCAGCGTTCGATGGAAATGTCGACCAACCGCACCGCCCCGTAAGCGTTCCAACTGCACGCAAGCCGCCGCCCGCAAGGGCCGGCGGCTTTGTCTTGTCTGCGCGGGCAAGTACCCTTGCGCGCCGCCAACCCGGAGGAGCCGCGTGCGCCTGGCGAAGTCGTTGTGTCCGCTGCTGTGCTTTCCGTTCCTTGCGCTCGCCGGTCCCGGTCCGCTCGGCATCTCGTTCGTCGACACCGATGAGTTGCATCTGCTCTATGCCGACCCGAGCCTGAGCTACCTCGTTCCGCACGCTGCACGGACGTTCAGCAACGCATTCGATTGGCAGCGTCGGATCTTCGGCTGGGAGCCCTCGGAGCGGACGACCGTCTGGCTGCGCGACTTCGCCGACTACGGCAACGCCGGCGTCTCGCCGGCACCCGACACGCTGCTGCGGGTCGACGTCGCGCCGGCGGCCAACGCGTTCGAGACCAACCCCAGCAACGAGCGCATGTACTCGACGATGAACCACGAGATGGTGCACGTCGCGACGACCGACATCGCCTCGAGCGAGGATCGGCGCTGGCGCGGCTTCTTTCTCGGCAAGGTCGCGCCGCAACCGGCGCACCCTGAGTCGCTGCTCTACAGCTATCTGACGATTCCGCGTTTCACGGTTCCGCGCTGGTATCTGGAAGGCAGCGCCGTGTTCATGGAGACGTGGATGGCGGGCGGCCTCGGCCGCGCCCAGGGCGGCTACGACGAGATGGTGTTTCGCGCCATGGTGCGCGACGACGCGCACTTCTACGATCCGCTCGGGCTGGTGTCGCGCGGCACCCGCGTCGATTTCCAGGTCGGCGCCAACGCGTATCTGTATGGCGGTCGCTTCTTCACTTGGCTCGCCTACGTTCACTCGCCGGAGAAGGTCGTTGCGTGGCTGCGGCGCGACGAGGGCAGCCGACGCCACTACGCCGACCAGTTCGAGCTGGTGTTCGGCATGCCGCTCGATCGAGCGTGGCAGGACTGGATCGAATTCGAGCACACGTTCCAGCGGCGCAATCTCGCCGAGGTGCGCAAGCATCCGATCACCCCGCAACGCAACCTCGCGACGACAGCGATGGGCTCGGTCTCGCGCGCGTATCTCGACGAGGCAAGCGGCGTCCTCTATGCCGGCGTCCGCTATCCCGGCATCGTCGACCACCTCGCGGCGCTCGACTTGCGCGACGGCAGCGCGCGGACCCTGACCGAGATCAAGGGCGCGATGCTCTATTCGGTCACCTCGCTGGCGTTCGATCCCGTCCACCGGACCGCCTTCTTCACGACCGACAACCTGGGTCTGCGCAACCTGATCGCGATCGACGTCGACAGCGGCAAGCAGACCCTCCTGCTCAAAGAGGCGCGCATCGGCAGCCTCGCGTTCAATCCCGTCGACCGCTCGCTGATGGGAGTGCGCCACGACTCCGGGCTGGCGACGCTGGTGCGCATCCCCTATCCGTACGACCGCTGGGAGACGGTGCACGAGTTCGGATACGGCGTCGTGCCGAGCGAGCTCGACGTCTCGGCCGACGGGCGGCTGCTGTCGGCGTCGATCACCGACGTCGGCGGCGACCAGTTCCTGCGCGTGTGGACGCTCGCGTCGCTGCTCGCCGGCGACAGCGCCCCGCTGAGCGAGTTCCGCTTCGGCCAGTCGGCGCCCGAGAGCTTCGTCTTCACGAAGGACGGCCGCTATCTGTACGGAAGCAGCTACTACACCGGCGTCTCGAACATCTTCCGCTACGAGGTCGCGACCGGCGACGTCAAGGCGGTGTCGAATGCCGAGACGGGCTTTTTCCGGCCGATCCCGATGGCCGACGGCCGCCTGGTCGTGTTCAGCTACACCGGCCAGGGATTCACGCCGGCGATCATCGAGCCGCGGCCGCTCGAGGACCTGAGCGCGATCAAGTTCCTCGGCGCCGAAGTGGCTGCGCGCCATCCGGTCGTCACGACCTGGCAGGTGCCGCCGGCCAGGTCCGTCGACTACGAAGCGCAGGTGAAGGCGACCGGTGTCTACCGCCCGCTCGACGAGATGAAGGTGCAGAACGGCTTTCCGGTTCTCGAGGGCTACAAGAACACCGCGGCGGTCGGCTACCACCTCAACGTCGGCGATCCGCTCGGCTTCGCCCATCTCGGCATCACCGCCGCCTATACACCGGACCAGAACCTGCCCGGCGAGGAGCGCGGCCACGTCTACCTCGATGGCCACTACCTCGGCTGGCGCGGCGGCCTGGCCTGGAACCGCTCGAACTTCTATGACCTCTTCGGGCCGACGCGACGCGGGCGCAAGGGCTTTGCGGCCAAGCTCGGCTACGACCAGTTCCTCATCTTCGAGCCGCCGCGCAGGCTCGAGGTCGACTACGACATCGCGTACTACGACAAGATCGACACGCTGCCCGGGGCGCAGAACGTCGCGACGACGTTCGACCGTCTCTTCACCGGCGAGGTCGCTCTGCGCTACAGCGACGTGCGCCGCTCGCTCGGAGCGGTGGACGACGAGAAGGGCGTCACCTGGACGGCAGTCGCCACCGGGCATCGCATGGAGAACTCGACGGTGACGCAGCTGCGCGGCGGCTTCGACGCCGGCCTGCCGCTGCCGCTCGGCCACTCATCGGTCTGGTCGCGCAGCGCCGCCGGCGTCGCCAACGGCGACCGCAACAATCCGATCCTCAACTACTACTTCGGCGGCTTCGGCAACAACTACGTCGACGACGGCGTGGTCAAGCGCTACCGGGAGTACAGCTCCATGCCGGGCTTCCAAATCGACGAGATCAGCGGCCGCACCTTCGTCAAGCAGACGCTCGAATGGAACCTGCCGCCGATGGTGTTCGAGTCGCTCGGCAAGCCGAGCCTGCATCTGCAATCGGCCAGGCCGGCGCTGTTCGCTTCGGCGTTGTGGATCGAACCGCAGGACGCGGCGCTGCGCAAGACCTACGGCAGTGTGGGCGGGCAGGTCGACATGCGCCTGTCGGTGCTGTACTGGTACGACATG
>Ga0068855_100009790_pt1 | contig 11562 bp, 10 predicted proteins | sample KBSCornC52_FD_66592 | JGI IMG/M metagenome (GOLD analysis project Ga0068855, IMG submission 66592) | Corn rhizosphere microbial communities from Kellogg Biological Station, Michigan, USA - KBS Corn C5-2 | ecosystem: Host-associated > Plants > Roots > Rhizosphere > Soil ...
GCGCTGATGCAGGCGGCGAGCGATGTCACCATGGCCGCTTTGCGCCACGTGCATTCGCGCGTGCAACGCGGCATGAGTCAGAACGACATCTCCGCGATCATGGATGCAGCCACGGTCGCCCTGGGCGGAACGCCCGGGTTCTCACTCGTGCTGCTCAACGACGCCAGCGCCTACCCGCACGGCTCGAAGAAGCCGCAATCGGTGCACGAAGGCTCGGTGATCCTCATGGATTGCGGGTGCACCGTGCACGGCTATCAGTCGGACATCTCCCGCAGTTGGATCTACGGAACGCCCTCTGCCCGCCAGCGTAAAGTCTGGGACACCGTCAAGCGCGGCCAGGAGCTGGCGCTCGCCACCGCCAAGATCGGTCTGCCCGCGGGTGAGGTGGATGATGCGGTTCGCAGCTTCTATGTACGCGAAGGGTGGGGGCCCGGATATCATCTGCCGGGCCTGCCGCACCGCACCGGACACGGCATCGGCATGGACGGCCATGAGCCCTGCTATCTGGTGCATGGCGATCCCACACCGCTTCAGGCCGGCATGTGTTTCTCCGACGAGCCCGGCCTCTACATTCCCGGCTCCTTCGGAATCCGTCTGGAGGATTGCTGGCACATGACGGAAGCCGGCCCGAAGCTCTTCAGCGGCCTCGCGCGCTCGATCGAGCAGCCGATCTGATCTGATGGAATGACGGCAACGATTTTTCCGAGGCCTCGCATGGTCGATCGTCGAACGCTCCTGCTTTACACCGTGGCCGCGGGTGCGGCTGCGGCGCTGCCCGAGCTCCCGGCGTTGGCGCGCGACGGCGATGGCGGCTCGCACGCCGCGCTCGATCGCCTGTTCACTGCCTTCCTCGACGAAGACCTGCGGCGCCATCCCGAGCGCGCGACCCAGCTCGGCTTCGACAAGGGTAAGAACGCGGATTTGAAGGGCAGGCTCAGTGACGAGTCCGCAGCCGGCATCGCCGCCGACAGGGCCAGCACTCACGATCAGCTTCGCAGGCTCCGTGCGCTCGCGCGCGATCGCCTGTCGGCCGCCGACCGTTTGAACTATGACGTCGTGCTCTACACGCTGGAGTCGGCCACGGCGGTGCAGCGGTTCGATTTCGGCGGCAACACGTACGGTCCTTCGCCTTACGTGGTCAGCCAGCTCACCGGCTCCTACCAGTCCGTTCCTGACTTTCTCGACACCAAGCATTCGATCGAGAGCCGCGCAGACGCCGATGCCTATCTGTCCCGTCTCAGCGCTTTCGGCGTGCAGCTCGATGCCAATACCGAGCGCATGCGCCACGACGCCGGCGTGGGCGTGGTACCGCCGGACTTCCTGCTCGATACCACCCTCGTGCAGCTCGAGAAGACCCGGGTGCCGGCCGATCAGGCATTGGTCGTGACTTCGCTTGCCAAGCGGGCGGCGGCGAAAGGGCTGTCGGACCGCTATGCGCACGATGCCGCGCGCCTCTACGAGCAGAAGGTGCTGCCGGCGCTCGACCGGCAGATCGCCGAGGCGCGGCGACAGCGTGCGGGCGCGACGCACGATGCAGGGGTATGGAAATTCAAGCAGGGGGCAGCCTTCTACGATGTCGCGCTGCGGTCCACCACGACGACGCGATTCACCCCGGACGAGGTGCATCGCATGGGCCTCGATCAGGCGAAGGAGATCAGCGCCCGCCTGGATGCTCTGCTCAGGGCCCAAGGGATGACGCAGGGCACGGTGGGCGAGCGGATGGCCCATCTCTACAAGGATCCGTCACAGCTCTATCCCAACACCGATGCCGGCAGGGCCCAGGCGATCGCGCATTGCAACGGGCGGCTGGCCGCAATCAGGCCGCGGCTGCCACGGGCCTTCCATCGAATGCCGCCTTACCCCTTCGAGGTGCGGCGGGTGCCGCCGCGGGTGGAAGCCGGAGCGCCGCTGGCATTCTCGCAACCACCGGCCGTCGATGGGTCACGGCCGGGCCTCGTGTACTTCAACCTGCACGACACCGCGGAGTGGCCGAGATTCACTCTGGCCACCACCGTCTTCCATGAGGGCCTGCCCGGCCATCAGTTCGAAGGGGGGCTCGCGCTTTCCAACGCCAACCTGCCTCTCATCCGCAAGACGGGCGGCTTCTCCGGGTATGGGGAGGGGTGGGCGCTCTACGCGGAGCAGCTGGCCGATGAGCTCGGGATGTACGACGAGGACCCTCTCGGGCGGCTGGGCTACCTCAAGGCGCAGCTCTTCCGTGCCAACCGCTGCGTGGTGGACACGGGAATTCATCATCTGCGCTGGGGACGCGAGCAGGCCATCGAATATTTCATCGCTCAGGACGGCGACTCGCGAGGAGGCATCACTCGGGAAGTTGAGCGCTACTGCGCGACGCCGGGACAGGCGTGCAGCTACAAACTGGGTCATACGGTCTTCATCGGCCTGCGCGCTAAGGCGAAGGAGCAACTGGGAGCCAGGTTCGACATCAAGAATTTCCACGACGCGGTGCTGCGCTGCGGGCGGGTGCCGCTCGACATCCTGCAGCAGGTGGGAGACGGCTGGCTGAGGAGTCAGAAAACGTGAAAAAATCAGATGCGAGTCAGGGCGAGTCTGCATCGGAGCTCATCTCGAAGAGAGTTGCCGAGCTCGGTGACTGGCGCGGGGAGACCCTCGCGAGGATGCGCAGGCTCATCCGGGAAGAGGACCCGGATGTCATCGAGGAGTGGAAGTGGATGGGCACTCCGGTGTGGTCACACGACGGCATGATCTGCACCGGGGAATCCTACAAGGCCGTGGTGAAGCTCACCTTCGCCAAGGGCTGCCGCACTGAAGGATCCGACCCGCCTCTTCAACTCGAGTCTCGAGGGCAACGTACGCCGTGCGATCGATATCCACGAAGGGCAGGTCGTCGACGAATCCGCCTTCAGGGCGCTCGTGCGCGAGGCGATCACGCTCAACGGCGCCGGCAGATCGAAGCCATCGGGGGAGGCGAAGTCCTCGACGAAGGCGGCGTCTTCATCAAGGGTAAAATCCGCCCCCAGGACGAAGCCCGCCGTGAAAGCAAAGTCCCGAGCCAAGGCGAGGCCCGCCGCAAAGCCCAAGCCCCGCGCCAAGAAATAGAGGCTGCGGGCAGCAGCGTTTGCCTGCTGCCTGCAACCCCGAGAGCATCAGGCCGCCACGGGTCGCGAGAAGTCCTCGCTGCCAACCGGGCGATGCCGGCGTCCGAGAGCGGCGGCTGCTCAGTGTTTGCGCCGCTTCTCGGCCTCGCGCAGAGCGTCCGCGTCCCGTTTGTCCTCGCCGCCTGACTTCGCGCGGGACAAGGCTTCCTTCTCCTCGGGCGTCAGCTTGTCGGAGGCCTCGGAGGCAGACCCTTTCAGCGGTTTACCGCCCTTGGTCTTCTCGTCTACGAAACGTTTCGTCTCCTCGTCATAGCGGCGGGCAGACTCGTAGTCGCCTTCACCCTGTACTTTGGATGCCATGCCGTTCCTCCTGCGTCTGAGCTAGCTTGTCTCCGGAACAAATCGGGACAGCAAACGCTATGCCGCCGAGAGGCGGCGGCGCGTGCCGAATCAGTGGATGCCGGGAGTAGCCGGTGAGGGATCGCCCGGCACGAACAGATGCGCTCGAAACAGCCGTCCGCCTTCCGCCAGCAATACGAATCCCAGGGCGACCAGGCCGCAGAGGAGGGCTCCCAGCGCCAGCGGCACCGTCGAGCCGTTGAACTGCAGCCCGATGAGCGCTGCGACCAGGGCGCCGCCGGCGGTACCCGTACAGCCCTGGAGCGAAGCGGCGATGCCCGCCACCGACCCCATCGATTCCATCGCCATCGCGCCAAAGTTGGCCATGATCAGTCCGAAGCAGCTCATGGTCGCGCTCTGCAGGACGATGAACGTCCAGAGCGTCTCGGCCCGGAGCACGGCGATCAGGGTGTGCAGGCCGGTCACGGCGATGAAAATCAGGAGGCCCGTCTGCGAGATGATGCGCATGCCGAAGCGCTCGACCACCCTGGAGTTGAGATAGGACGTAACGCCCATCGATGCCGCACAGATCGCGAACACCGATGGCATCAGCGAGGGCCGGTGGAAGACCGCTGCAAAGATCTGCGGCATCATGCCAACGTATCCGATGACGGACCCGAACATCAGCGCCACGGAGAGCGTGTACCAGAGTGATGCCTTGTCGGCGACGACCTTGCCGGCCGCGCGTGCGACATGGCTCACGGTCAGCGTCATGCGATATTCGGGATGCAGCGTCTCCGGCAGCCGAAAGTACACCCATAGCAGGACGGCGGCGGCGAACGCACAAAACAGGTGGAAGAGGGCGCGCCAGGGCGCCGCCAGCAACACGAGCTGGCCGATGCTGGGAGCGACGACCGGGACCATGATGAAGACGATGAAGGTGAGCGACATGACGCGCGCCATCTGCCTCCCTCCATAGAGATCCCGGATGATGGACCGCGCCAGAACCATGCTGGCGGCGGCGATGCCGTGCGCGAAACGCCAGGCGAGTAGAGACTCGAAATCGCGGGCCATGCCTACCGCCAAAGCGGCCAGGACATAGAGCGTCAAGCCGGTGAGCAGCGCCGGCCTTCGTCCGAACCGGTCGGAGAGCATTCCCCAAAACAACTGACCGAGGCCGACACCGGCGATGTAGATGGTGATGACCCATTGCGCGCGATTGGGATCGGTCACGCCGAGGTCGTGCGCAATGGCCGGCAGTGCCGGCAGCATCGTGTCCACCGCAATCGCCTGACAGGACATGATGGCGGCGGTCAGGACCAGGAATTCGCGGAAGCCGATGGTCCGCGAGCGGACTCGGGAGGATTCGCTGTGCATTATGGTTCGGGATATCCATGGTGGGGCATCCGCTCGGCTACGCGAGCGGGCTGGTCTACTATGGCGACACCGCAGGGGGGTTGCTATCCAATGCTCACCTATTATCCGATTTCCGACGGCACTGCGGCGGGCGACCGGCCTGGCGGGACACTCTGGGTCGATCTCGTGCGGCCGACGGCCGAGGAGATCACGCGTGTCGAGACGGAATTCAGCACTCGGGTCCCCTCGCGTGAGCAACTCGACGAGATCGAGTCCTCGAGCCGCCTGCGGTCCGAGGACCAGCGCCTGTATCTGAGCATGCCGGTCGGCGCTCCGCACGAGCAGGTCGATGAGGCCCCAAGCCCCCTCGGATTCGTGGTCTCACCGGGACTGCTGATCACGGTGCGCTACCGGGATCTTCGGTCGTTCATCCAGGTTCGTGAGGGCATCGGCAAGGAAGAGGGCGCCGCGAGCAGCACCGCGATATTCGCCAAGCTCCTGGAGGCGATGATCGATGCGGATGCCGATGCGCTCGAGAGGATTGCCCGGGAGCTCGGGGAGGTCTCGCGACGGGTGTTCCGGCGCAGCGAATCCGCTGCACGTCGTGGCCCGCGCCTCAACCGACGGCTGCGCCATCTGCTCGCCGCCGTGGGCGATACCGGAGAGCATCTGTCGCAGCTGCGGGAAAGCCTCACGGGTTTGAAGCGGGTCATCGCTTTCGCCGCCGATACGGGCCAGTCATGGCTGGGGCCGGACATTCAGGCCCGCCTGAAGACGGCCCTGCAGGACCTCGGCTCGCTCGCCGATTTCGAGGCGCACCTTTCGGGCAAGACGCAGTTTTTACTGGACGCAACCCTCGGATTCATCAATACCGAGCAGAACGATATCTTCAAGGTACTGACCATCGTGTCAGTGGTCGGTGTGCCGCCGACGCTGATCGCGAGCATGTACGGCATGAATTTCCACAACATGCCGGAGCTCAGCTGGCCGTGGGGATATCAGTACGGCCTCACGCTGATCGCCGTAAGCACGCTCCTGCCGATCCTCTGGTTCAAGTGGCGCGGCTGGTGGTGACCGCTCGGGTCTGGCCGCGCCCGATCCGTCCGCGACTGTGAGACAGGTCACAAAACAGACCGGCCGGTGCCGGTGTTTGGGGTTTGCGGCCGAAAACCTTTAGAACGCCGGATGCTCCGTGCGGCTTCGAAGATCGGTTGGATATAGATGATCGGGGTTCTCTCACTCGTGCTGGCTGTCACCACCCGCGTATTCGCGGGGTGGCCTGTTCTGCGCCGGATTGCCGGTCTCGGCACCCCGAGCGCGGGTGGCCCACAGGGGATCGCGAGCGAGCTCCCCCTCGATCTGCGTCATCTGCCGGACCCACCGGTACTGCAGCCGGCCCCGGGGCAGCATGCCACGGAGGACGAGGCGCCCACTGTCGAGGTCATCGAGGTGCTCGAGCCGCCTGTCCTCGATCCCACCGAGGTGGTGCGCAGGCTACGCGGACTGGAGCTGGGAGCGGATCTGCCCGCTCTCACCGGAGAGCCTGACCCCGCCCATGAGCGCGTCACCGCCGCTGCACTGGCGGCGATCGGTGATCCGAGCAGCCAGCGACAATACTTCCCGCGGCGCCCGAACCTTCTCCCCGAGCTGATGCGCGCCATCAATGACGAGGGCGTCTCGGTGCGGCAGCTGGTGCCCATCGTGGCCCGTGATCCCTCACTGGTCGGCAATCTCCTCAAGGTGGCGAACAGCTCGTACTACCGTGTCACCCAGCAAGCGGTCGAGACCATCGAGCGGGCGCTGGTGATCCTCGGGAGCGATGGGCTGCGATCGGTCATGGCGGCGGCTCTCATGCAGCCGATCTTCCAGGTTTCTGCTGCCGGCGGCGCGTCGCGGTTTCCGGAGGTCGTCTGGGAGCATGCAGTGCGCTCAGCTCATGCGGCCATCCCGCATGCCGCTCTCGTGGAGCGGGTGAATCCGTTTGCAGCCGAGCTCTTGACCCTGATCAGCGGCCTCGCGGAGATCGTGCTCTTTCGGGCGATCCACGAGCACTGCCCGCGCATGGGGCGAGAGGGAGCCGATCCGCAGGTGATCGCCTCCATCCTCGATTCGCAGTCGGCGTCCTTCGCCTGGCACATCGGCGCCGATTGGCGGCTTTCTGAGGAGATGCTGGCGGCGCTCGAGGAGCAGATGGTCACGTCATCCGAGCCGACGACGGCGCTCGGACGCTCGCTTCGCTTCGGCCGCTGCGCGGGCGCACTGGCAGTCCTTCATGCCAACTCCTGCATCAGCGATGGGAGCGTGAGAGTCTCGCTGCCGCCGTCCGGACTATCGCCCGCGCACCTCGAGTCCATGTTGAAGCGTCTGCTGCGTCCGCACGAGGACCCGAGGATGCTGGCCAGCCAGGTGGCCTCACCTCGTGGTGCTGCCGTCGAGGCCGGCCGCACGAAGCGCGGAGCGAGCCGCTACGCGGCGTAGGCTCCACTCGTACCAAGAGGGCTCGCCCGCGGCGGGCTGCGGCTGCAGAATCGATTGGTCAGGTGAGGTGCGGCGCAGAGACTCGCGCACGCGCTGAGCATCCGCCGGCGTGAGGTGAGGGAGTGCCTCGATGAGCGCAGGAATCGCGTCGGGTGAAATCCGGCCCAGCCGCTCGAGATAATCCACATCCAATTTTCCCGTGCGCGCATACCGCCCGACGTTAGCGTCCACGATCCACGCGGAGTGGTTCCAGTACGAGAGACCGGCGACACACGCAATCGCTGTGAGCGCGACGTGGCGGATCAGGCGCGGAATGTGGATGGCAGAGCGCAGCTCCCAGGCGAGACAGAGAAGTGACATCAGAACCATCCCGCAACAGATCTGGACGTACAGCCGTTGTTGGGTGTAGCCATAGGCCGCCTCGTAGTAGTGGACCCGCAGATAGGCGCAGGCGACGACGACGAGTGAGGCCAGCACGACTCCCACGGAGAGAAGGCGAACGCTGAGCTCCCTTTCGCCACGCAACGCGTGCTGATCCAGGGCGATGATGACTATCGCGCACAGCACGGCTGCGATGATCATCTCGCCGAAGCCGCGATGGGTCGCCTCGGCGAATGTTTCGCCCGGCATCAGGTGCAGCGCGGAAGAGGTCGGCTGATGCGACAGTTCGGCCGCAAAGAACACCGTGAAGAGAGCGATCGCTGCCCCGAGCACCATGACCCGCTCGATGTGGGAAAACCGTGCGGCCGAAGTCGATCGGGAATGGCCGCTGGAAGCGGATGTCTCGGGAGTCGGTTTCGGTTTGCGGGCTGCGAGTCCGTACCCGCCGAGGAGCAGCATCGTGAGCGCGACGAAGAACACATCACGGGCGAGAAACATCCGGCTGAGTACGGTATCCCACGCAATCTGACGCCAATCCGCCAGAGTCGGGTCCGCCGCGCTCAGGAGCAGGAACAAAGTGGCTGCGAAGGCGAGCGCCATCGTGCTGCCACGCACGATGGGGACGGTATCGCGCATTCGAACGATCGCAAACGTTTCGGCAACTCGCGCGGCCGCCTCGCCGAAGAGAAGCCGGCTCACATCGAGCGGCGCCCGTATGAGGGAGAGGAGCCCGATGTCACCGGTGCGCATCGCCGTGGCGAGGAGGGAGAAGCCGAAGAGACTCGCTACCGAAAGGAAGATCAATCCATCTGCGACGGGATTTGCGGTGACGGCGGCCGCAATCGAGAGGATGGCGGCAAGGCCAAGGGCCGCATGTGTGCGGCTAAGCGCATTCGAGTGCTCGCAGCGGCGAGTGACGACTAGAAGCCCGGTAGCGGCGGCGATCGTCCACAGCGGCCAGTTGGCACCCGGCACTTTCTGGAAGCACGTCCAGGCACCGAGGAGTCCGAGCGGAAGCGCCCAAGCCCATAGCTCCGCAACCTCGGCCGCCGCACCAACCGGCGGCAGGTCGGCAGATCGACTCAGCTGCAAGGCATTCACACGACCTCCCCAGGCCGGACGAGCATTCTATGTAGCGTAGAGTACTTTGTAATACAGAGTCAATACCGCACATCCCACCGTCGATGCAATCTCAGTTCCTCACAGGCTGTCGAAAGCGGACCCTGCCGTTCGTCTACCTGGGGAACGAGGGGCCACTCGGGCGCCCTCGCACATCAAAAAGAGGGGAGATCGCGATATGCAGCAAACTGAACGGGTATTTTCCGGCGGCAGGGGCTCGCTGTGGACCGGCCGCGTGCTCAGCACCCTCGCGGTGCTTTTCTTCGTCATGGACGGCGTCATGAAGCTCTTCAAGCCGTCGTTCGTCGTCTCGGCCACCATCGGTCTGGGATTTCCGGAAAGTGAGATCGTGGGAATCGGCATCGCGCTGCTCATCTGCACGGCGCTCTACGCGATTCCACGCACCGCGATCCTGGGTGCGGTGCTGCTCACCGGTTACCTCGGCGGGGCAATCGCCTCGAAGGTGCGCATCCACGCACCGCTCTTCGACATCTGCTTCGCGGTCGTCTTCGCCGCATTCGTCTGGGGTGGACTCTGGCTGCGCAATCACCGGCTGCGGGCGATCCTGCCTCTGCAGCCCTGAGCCGGCTTCAGCGCGGTGCCGGGCAGGCCGGCGGCTGGGAAGCGCGTACCCAGATCGCCGTCCGTCCGAATATCGGCAATCCAACATAGCCGCGCAGGTGGAGGAGATTGCCTTGCGCAGTCATCTGGCCGCTGTAAGTGCGTCCGCTCCTCGGGTCGTAGAGTTGCCCGCCATGCGCGTGTTGCGGGTCGACTTCCATGAAGCCCGCACCGATCTTCAGTCCACAGAGCGGTCGGCTGCGCAGCTTGGGGTCGGGATTGTGGCTGTCGGTCGCGGCAGGACTTCGGCTCGAGAGCATGGCGATGCGGACGCACAGCTTCTGATCGCACCGGCTGATGAGAATGACGGAGCCGCCAGGCTCCCGCCAGTAGCCGAGGACCGTGGGAGCCTGCGCATAGGCGCCCGTCGCGGCGAGCGCGCAGAGGATGAATGGGAGGTACCGTCGTCGCAGGGCGCGCATGTCTCTCGCGTGATTCTCACAATTCAGTCGTGAGTGCCCGCGGGGGCGCTTTCGGGTCTAAGGCGGTAGGCTCAGCTCCGGCAGCCCGCAACTCATCGATATAATCGGCCGGGCTCACCGCCGCAGCAAGAGGGTCCATGGCGCGACGACTGCGAGGAACACCGCGTGCAACGAACCGGCCGGGCGCCGTGGCGATAGTCGCGGCCCTGACCGCATTGCTGCTCAGCGGCCCCTCTCGCGGAGCGCAGGCCGCACCCGAGGCTCGCATACCCCAGGGCACGCTCACAGGTCTGAGGCAGGGGACCATCGCGGCGTTTCTCGGGGTTCCTTACGCTGCGCCCCCGATCGGCAGCAATCGATGGCGCGCGCCGCAACCTGCCGCTCGCTGGGCGGGCAGCCGTCCGGCGAAGCGGTTCGCCGCCAGCTGTTGGCAGATCATCACTCCGGGCGGCGTGGGACCCTGGACTCATGAATACGTTCCGCAGGGTCAGGCGAGCGAGGACTGTCTCTATCTCAACATCTGGACCCCCGCCCCGGATGTGACACGGCGGCTGCCGGTGCTCGTCTGGGTTCCGGGCGGCGGCTTCACCGGCGGCTCGGGATCGGCGGCGGTGTACGACGGCGCGCAGCTCGCCGCCCAGGGCATCGTCGTCGTCACGATCAACTATCGGGTGGGCATCTTCGGCTTTTTCGTGACGCCTGCGCTCGCCAAGGAAGCGGCGCACGAGCACGAGCCTCCAGGCAACTACGGCCTGCAGGACATGATCGCAGCGCTGCAATGGGTGCATCGCAACATCGCGGCCTTCGGCGGGGATCCGGCTGCCATCACCGTCGGCGGCCAGTCGGCCGGCGCCATGGCGATACACGACCTCATCGTCTCGCCGCTCGCGACGGGACTCTTCCAACGCGCCATCATCCAGAGCGGATTGCCCGACTCCTCACCGACGGTGCCGCTCGCCGCGGCAGAGATTGCGGGCGAGAGGTTCGCGCGGTCCGAGGGAGCCGCGTCACTGGCGGCGCTTCGGGCGCTGGCGCCGGGACGACTGTCGGCCGGCGGGCCAGCGCCGCTACAGGGACCGCTGCTGGTGCCCATCGTCGATGGGGTGCTGCTGCCGTCCGCGCCCGAAGCGCTTCTCGTTTCGGGGACGTTCGCCGACATTCCCATTCTCGCCGGTATCGATGCCGATGAAAGCTCCGCCTTTTCGACACCCCTCGTCGCCTCGTTGAGTCAGCCGGCATGGCAGGCGGCTCTCGCGAAGACCTTCGGTGCTCGCGCGCCGCGCTTTGCCGCGCTCTATCCTGCGGCCACGAGCGCACAACGGGCGCGGTCGCTTCGGCAGTTGCACCGTGATCTCGGGCTTGCCGCGCTCGACGCCTGGATCCGAGTGTGGAGCACGCACGCGCGCAGTCCCGTCTTCGGATATCTCTTCGATCACCTCGAGCCCGGTCCGCAGTCGGGCCGCTGGGGCATGTTTCACTCCTCGGAGCTGCCCTACGTATTCGGCACGCTCGATGCGTCCCCGGAGCGGCATTTCACCGCGGTCGACCGGGCGCTCTCGGCGCGCCTCGTGCGCTACTGGGCCGACTTCGTGAAGAGCGGAAACCCCAACGGTGCCGGACTTCCGACCTGGCCCGCGCTACAGGCGCGCGACCCCGAGGTCATGGTGTTGACAGGCAGTGTCGCGCCGCATCCGCTGCTGCCGCAAGCCAAGCTTGCGGCCATGCAGGCCTTCATCGACGGCGGCGGTAAGCCCGGAATTTTCTGA
>Ga0068855_100009794_pt1 | contig 11561 bp, 4 predicted proteins | sample KBSCornC52_FD_66592 | JGI IMG/M metagenome (GOLD analysis project Ga0068855, IMG submission 66592) | Corn rhizosphere microbial communities from Kellogg Biological Station, Michigan, USA - KBS Corn C5-2 | ecosystem: Host-associated > Plants > Roots > Rhizosphere > Soil ...
GCGAGCCGGCGTCCGTCGTCCAAAAGTGCTTGTAAAAGCTCGGAAATCCCGGGGTAGACCGAGTTGTCGTACATGCCGTGCTCGATGAAGTACTCGCGGTATGCGCTGACCGCAGCCGCGGCACCCGCGTCGTCGAGCCCGGCGATGTCGCGAAACGAATCGAATAGCGGCGGGCCGACGAAACGCAGCAGCGTGGCGGCGTCCAACGCAGGCACGCCTGCTGTTTCGAGCGCGTAAGCAATTGAGCGGGTGATTCCAGGAGCCGACTCGGTGAGCGTGCCATCGAGATCGAACAGGACGACGTCAGGGCGCATGCGCATCATCCTTGCCGACCCGAGTTAATTGTGGATTAGCTAGGTGCGTCCACAGACGCGCGGCCAGTGATCGGGAGCGGGGTGGCGAAGCGTCAACGTGGAGCGCTGGGACAGCCAGGTCGCGCCTGACGGGCACCCCCCACCTCCGCACGTAGACTCGGGTTTCGTGGACTCGACGGTTTCTGACTCCCTGGTCGGGCGGGTGCTCGACGGCCGGTACCGGGTCGAGTCGCGGATCGCGCGTGGTGGCATGGCCACGGTGTACCGCGCGCTCGACGTCCGGCTTGATCGGCTTGTCGCGCTCAAGGTCATGCACCAGCTCTACGCCGAGGACGACGAGTTCGTCGCCCGGTTCATCCGCGAGGCCAAGTCGGCGGCCCGGCTGTCGCATCCGAACGTGGTGGCCGTCTTCGATCAGGGTGACGACGCGGGTCACGTGTTTTTGGCGATGGAGTACGTGCAGGGCCGAACGCTTCGCGACCTGCTTCGTGATCGCGGCCATCTCCCGCCTCAGGAGGCGTTGGCGATCTTGCAGCCGGTGCTGTCTGCCCTGTCGGCGGCGCACACGGCCGGGTTGATCCATCGCGACGTCAAGCCCGAGAACGTGCTGCTGGCCGATGACGGCCGCGTAAAGGTCGCCGACTTCGGACTCGCCCGCGCCGCCGCGAGTCATACCGTCACGAGCACAACGACGCTGATCGGCACGGTCGCCTACCTCGCGCCCGAACAAGTCACCCGCGGCATCGCCGATGCCAGAAGCGACGTCTACGCCGCGGGTGTGGTGCTGTTCGAGATGCTCACCGGAAAGCCGCCCTACGACGGCGACTCCCCCATCTCGGTCGCCTACCGGCACGCCCACGAAGACGTTCCCGCGCCGTCGTCGGTGGTACCCGCGGTTCCCGCGTCCGTCGACATGCTCGTGCAGCGGGCGACGGCGCGCGATCCCGACCAGCGGCCGGTCGACGCCGGGGCATTTCTCGCCGACGTCGTGCGAGTGCGCCGCGGCCTGCCTGCGTTGGAGGCCGACGCAGGCGCCGCCACCAGCCTCACCCCGCGCACGCACCAGACCCTCGTCGTCAACCTGCCCGAAGCGGGCATCATGTCGGCCGACCGCTACCAGCCCGAGCCCGTAGGTCGCGGTGACGGCAGCGATGTCGTCGACGCCGAGATCATCGACGAGGGCTACCCGAAGCGACGCCGTCGCCGCCGCCGCGGGTTGATCGCTCTGCTCATCGTGCTGCTTCTCGCGGCGGGCGCCGGCGGCGCGGGCTGGTGGTATGGCGTCGGCCAATACACGAAAGTGCCGAGCCTGGGCCAGCTCACCGTCCCCGAAGCGCAGGCAGCAGCCACGAAAGCCCATCTCACGCTGGTGGTCGATCCGGTCCAGCAGTGGAGCACGACGATCCCAACTGGCGAGATCATCGACCAGAGCAAGAGCGCGGGCTCGCAGGTGAAACGCGGCGTCGCCGTGACGGTCACGGTCTCAAAGGGCCGGCACACCACGAAAGTTCCGGCGCTCGCCGCGAACACGTCACTCGACGACTACACGGCCGCGCTGAAGGCTGCCGGGTTGACGATCGCCCAGCCTGTGACGACTTCTTACTCCGACACGGTGCCTGCCAACGGCGTGATCTCGGTCGATCCGGCGCCCGGCACCGTGAAGGACTGGAATGCCGTCGTCACGCTGACGGTCAGCAAGGGGCCGCAGCCAATCACGATCACCGATTACACCGGCAAGAACGCAAACGACGCCCAGGCTGCGTTGACCGCCGCCGGCTTCAAAGTCGCGGTGACGCAGGACTACAGCGACTCGGTCGCCGAAGGCGTCGTGATCAACCAGATGCCCAACAACGGAACTGGCGTCAAGGGCGACACGATCACGCTCGACGTGTCGAAGGGGCAGCAGCTGTTCAAGGTGCCCGACGTGCGTGGCAAGAAGACGAAACAGGCCGAGCAAGAGCTCGACAAGGCGGGCTTTAAATGGTCGGTGCTGGCGGCTCCGTTCGGGCCGGGCGATGTCTACGATCAAAGCCCCGAGCCCGGAACGATGAAGCCCAAAGGCGCCACGATCACCCTCTACGTCGTCTGATGAGGCTGTCCGGCGTCTGACATGCTGGGGCCATGCCGCCCCGAAAGCCGTCGCCTGTCGGCGTCCACGTGCCGGTCGCGGGCGGCCTCGCGAATGGCGGGCTCACCTACGCACGTGACGTCGGCGCCGAGGCCGTCCAGGTCTTCTTGTCGAACCCTCGCGGTTGGACGCTTTCGCCCGGAGATCCCAAGCAGGACGACGAATTCCGCTCCGGTTGTGCATCGGCGAAGATGCCGACGTTCGTTCACGCGGCGTATCTGGTGAACCTCGGCTCGCCGACCGAGACGACGCTGGAGAACTCGGTGCGCTCGTTGCGGCACGCCCTTGCACGCGGGTGTGCGATCGGAGCGAGGGGTGTCGTCGTCCATGCAGGATCTGCTGTCACGCCGTCGAGCAAACCAGCCGCAATGGCGCAACTTCGCGAGCATTTGCTTCCGTTGCTTGACGAGATCCCCGACGACGGGCCGGATTTATTGATCGAGCCTACGGCCGGCGCCGGTCAGTCGCTGGCTGCAACGGTCGAAGACCTCGGGCCGTATTTGGCGGCGCTCGACGACCATCCGCGGGTCGGGGTCTGCCTCGACACCTGCCATGCGTTCGCAGCCGGACACGACCTCGCGGCGCCTGGCGGGGTGCGTACCACCCTCAATGCGCTCGTTCGCACGATCGGTCGCGGGCGGCTGAAGCTCGTGCACGCCAACGATTCCAAGGATCCGCGCGGCTCGAATCGCGACAACCACGAGAGGATCGGCAACGGGCAGATCGGCTCTGAGCCGTTCGCCGAATTGTTCCGGCATCCGGCAACGCGGGGGGTTCCCGTCGTCCTCGAAACCCCTGGAAAGGCGCCAGAGCATCGAGACGACCTCAGCTTGCTGCGAAAGCTGCGCGACCTGTGAGAAATCAGGCCGGTGTGGTTGCCGTCATCGTCTCGTCATGCGGCGCATTCGCGGCCTGGAGGATCGCCTCGCCGATCTCGTCGCCGATGAGTTCATCGCACGCGAGCAGCGCGTCACGCAATCCTTCGACTACGTGCCGGTGCGCTTCGAGCATGGCGCGCACCTGCTGTCTGGTCGACTCAAGAAGCTCCTCGATTTTCGCCTTTCCAGCCTCGGTCGACGCCACCTTCGCCACGATGTTCGACTGCGGAGTTTCGATCGCTTCGTAGGAGAACAAGCTGCCGGCCATGCCCAAACTACCCACCATGAGTGCGGCGTAATTCGTCGCCGCTTTGAGGTCGCCCGCCGGCCCCGACGTAATCTCGCCAAAAAACAGCTCCTCGGCGACCATGCCTCCCATCGCGATCTCGATGAGCGAATGTAGCTCCGATTCGGATTTCAAAAACCGCTCCTCTGAATCGGAATGCGCCAGCAAACCCAACGCTTCTTTGCGCTTGATAATGGAGAGCACTTCGAGCTTGCGGCTCTTGCCTGTGAGCCACGCGACCACAGCGTGACCGGACTCGTGGGTCGCGATCGTGCGTCGCTCGGCTTCGGTGTACTCGACCGGCTGGGCGAGGCCGATTTCTTCGGTCATTTTCGCGCGCTGGATGTCCGACCACGAAAGCCGCTTCGCACCCCGTCGCAGAGCGAACACCAGTGCCTCATCGAGCACGTGTTCGATCATTACCGGCGAATAGCCCGAAGTCATGGCAGAAAGGCGGTCACGCTTGGCCGGCTCGTCGAGTTCGGGTTCGTGCGCCTTCTTGGCGAGGTAGTAGTCGATGATCTCGCGCCGACCGGACCGGCCCGGAAGGTCGAAATAGATCGAACGGTCGAAGCGACCCGGCCGCAGCAAAGCTGGGTCAAGGTCGCCGGCGCGATTGGTGGCGCCGATCACGAGGATGTTTGCCGGCGGCGTCCGCCGTCTGTTCAATTGCGCGTGCGGCGGCAAGAAAATGTTGACCCACTCACCGAACATGTTGCGAACCCGCGTGCCCGGTGAGGGCGCGTCGAAAGACTGCAGTTGGATCAGTAACTCGTTGACGACGCCGGTGACGCCTTCACCCTTTGCGCCGCCCATACCTGAACGTGCAGCGCCGACGGCGTCAATCTCCTCGATGAAGCCGATCGCACCGCCTTCTTTGCGCGCTGCCTTACGCAGTGCCTTGAAATACGACCGGATTTTGCGGTTCGTCTGGCCGTAATACATCGACTGGAATGCCGACGACGACACGAAGAGGAATGGGACGCCGGCCTCCTTGGCCATCGCCTTCGCCATATATGTCTTGCCGGTTCCGGGTGGTCCTTCGAACAAGATCGCGCGGCGCGGTGTGCCGCCCATCTGCTCCTTGAAAGTCTTGTGCGCAAGGAACAGGTTCAGTGTTTTGACGACCTCTTCGACGACGACCGCGGAGCCTTTGACATCGTCGAGAGAGGTCTCGATCTCGCTCGAGCGAAAGAGCACGTGAGGTGAGCGGCCTGCCGTGAGAAGCGGCAGCAGGAGGACCCCACCGAGGATGACAACGAGGAGCAAGAGTGGTGCAACCTGCGCGAGCTTAGGTGGCAGCGGCGGGAAGTGCACGTACGGTGCCTGGCCGTTGAGGATGCGAAACCAGATCCAACCGGCGGCGAGCGTAAATGGCACCGCCACCTTCGCGAGGCGACGCTGTCGCGAGCGTTCACGGAAGATCGCGACATCAGCCGTTGCGCCGCTCAAAACGTCACGATTCGCCAGTGACTGCAGCTCCATGGTGCCTCCACCCGGACGCCGTGCCCGCTGTTCGTTCTTCGTCTAGCTCGGCCACCTACTTGATACCCGGCTAGTTGTCACCTCGACCATAAGCAAACGGCGTTGAGAAATCTCAACGGCGCGCGGGCGCCGAACGGCTCCACCGTGCTATTCACCTTCCCGCGCACTACCCAGACACTCGCAATGCGCCTGGTATTTGGGGGGGAACCCGAAACCCGGGTGGTATAAGGGCGAGGCTTTGATCTGCCAGGCGTTTTGGTCGCCAGCCGGCCTGGTAGGGAGCTAATGGCGAAACCGGCGCTCGCAGGTTCACCGACCTACGAGGAGCGCTGCGCCATGGCGACGAGAATTTTTCACCTTTTCAGGCATTCTGACGCGCAACCGAGCAGGCATCTGCGACCGCGTCGGCGCCTGATCTTGCTGGCGAGCGCCATCAGCATGGTTCTCGGGGTGCCCGGCATAGCGCTCGTCGGTGCCGCGACATTGGCCGGCCCGGCGGCAGCTGCGACCGGACCGACACTCATCAGCGTCCAGCGGTTGTCCGAATTCCCTAGCAACGGCGGCACGCTCACCTCGGTGACGTGCCCAACCGGCGACGTCATGGTGGGCCTGACCGGGCAACTCCAGACCACCGGCCAGGCCACGTGGATCACCGACGTCCTCACAACCTGCCAGCCGATGGCGATCAGCGGCGGAGCAGTCGTGCCGAGCGGTACCGCCGTTCAGGTCGGTCCGGCGATCGGGAGCGCAGGTAACGGCGCCCCCTTTACCAGTACGTGCGCGGCTAACAGGGTCGTCGTCGGATTCGAAGTCTGGTCCGACAGTGGCGGCAACACGTCCGGCGTGCACGGTTACCAGATTTCGTGCAGCGCCCTCAACGCGAGCGGCGTGCCGGTCGGCGCGCTCACGACGGTGCTCGCCGGCGCGAGGTCGGGTACCGACTCTGCGGTGCAGATGTGCCCGCCGGTCAGCCAAGCCGGCGCGCCGGGCGGCGTCGGCGCGGGTTACGCGGGCGCCGGGAGCGCAAACGGCCGAACCGCGGGCGTCAGCCTTTGGTGCGGGGTCGTCCAGGCTTCGGTTGACGCGCCAGTTCTCACGGCGACCACTCCGACGTCACCGGGCAATGTTGTGGCACCGATAGTGACAGGCACGGCTCCGGCGAGCACAAACGTGAGCCTCTTCACGAACGCGACCTGCCAAGGAACGGCGGTGGCCAGCGGATCGGCGTCCGACTTGGCGACCGGCATCGCCGTGTCGGTACCAGCGAACGCCACGACGTCGCTGTCAGCGCTTGCGAGCGCCAACGGCGTCAGCTCATCGTGCTCGAATTCGCTGTCGTATGTCGAAGACTCGATCGCACCGACACTCTCGGGCGCTGCGACCACCGCACCCAACACCGCAGGTTGGTACAAGGGAGATGTCGCGATCCACTGGACCTGCGGCGACACCGGCTCCGGTGTCGCCACCTGCCCCACGAACGCGACCATTGCGGGTGAAGGCTCGAACCTGTCGGCCAGTGCCACCGCAACAGACAACGCGGGCAACAGCACGAGCAACACGGTGTCGGGCATCAAGATCGACCGCAGCGCGCCGACGTCGATAGCCACGATCGCGGGCGCCGAGCCGAGCGGCTGGTACAACACGTTGCCGCTGACCGTCACCTTGTCGGCGCTCGACAACCTCTCCGGTGTGAGTGAGATCCAGTACAGCCTGGACGGCGTGGCAGGCACCGCCACCGGTGCGAGCGGAAGCGTTGCAGTCACCACGACCGGCCACCACACGCTGTCGATGGCGGCGACCGACGCGGCAGGCAACGTCGAGACGAGTCATCAAATCACGATCGACGTCGACACGGTCGCGCCCATGATCACATCGGAGCTCGACCCGGCGCCGATCGGCGTCTGGAACCGCACCCCGGTAACGGCGAGCATTACCTGCACTGAGCAGACGCTTGCCGACGGTTCGGCTGGCTCCGGCGTGGCGACGTGCAGCCTCGGCGGCACGTCGACCACGACGACGAACGCCGAGGAGTCGCAGACCGCAACGGTCGACCTCACGACCGAGGGCCGTTTCGTGCTGACTGGCGCGGCGAGCGACGTCGCGGGCAACACCAGCAGCCTGCCGGTGCCCGCAAACGTCGACCTCACCGGGCCGATCGTGACCGCGACGCCCGACCGTGCGCCGAACGGCAACGGCTGGTACACGGCACCGGTCACCGTGACGTTCGCCTGCATCGATCCCAAACTCGCGGATACCAGCAGCGGTTCGGGAGTGGTCTCGTGCCCGACACCCGTGACGGTTGGTTCGGATGGCGAGAACCAGACGGTCTCAGGCAGCGCGGACGACTTGGCAGGCAATTCCGGCAGCGGTGGACTCGGTGGTCTCGACGTCGACCAGGTCGGACCGGCCGTCGGCGTCACGTACAACGGCTCGGCGACCAAGCAGGGCTGGTACGACGGGCCGGTGACGGTGCATTTCACCTGCGCCGACGCCGCTTCGGGCGTGGCGACCTGCCCCGCTGACGTCACGTTCTCGGCCGAGGGCACCGGGCAGTCGGCGTCCGTCACCGCGACCGACAAGGCGGGCAATGACACGCCGGTGACGGTCAACGGCATCAACATCGACCTGACCGCACCGACGATCTCCGGTCACGTGGCACCGGCTCCGAACTCCGCAGGGTGGAACAAGTCCGACGTCACGGTCAGCTGGAGCTGCATCGATCCGAAGCTCCATGACGGCACGGACGGATCCGGAGTTACGGAGTGCCCAGCGCCGCAAACGGTGACGACTGAAGGCAGCGGACAGACGTTCAGCGCGACGGCTGCGGACGTCGCGGGCAACACCTCCGATTCCGCGAGTGTGACGGTCAACCTCGACAAGACGCTGCCAGTGTTGGCCGGAGCCCCGACGACAGCACCCGACGGCGCGAACGGCTGGTACGTCTCCCCCGTCACGATTCATTGGACGGCGTCAGACGCTCTGTCGGGAATCGACGCCTCAACGCTGCCCGCCGATGCTGTGCTGACATCGGACGGCACCGGCCTAACTGCAAGCGCGTCCGTTGCTGACATCGCGGGTAACTCGACCACGACCACCTCCGCACCGGTCAAGATCGACCAGACCGCGCCGTCGACGTCGTTGGCCTCGGGCCCGCCTGCCTGGTCGAACAGCTCGGTGACCCTAACCCTCGTCGCAAGCGACAACCTGTCAGGCGTGGCGCAGACTCGTTACTCCGTCGATGGCGGGGCCGAGCAGACCGGCACAACCCTCACCATCGACAGTGAGGGTCGGCACCAGCTCGCGTTCTACTCGGTCGACAACGCGGGCAACACTGAAGCCGCCAACACCGCCGAGGTCGACATCGACAAGACCGCGCCAACGGTCGTGGCGTCGCAGTTCCCCGCGGCCAACGGTGCCGGCTGGAACAACAGTCCGGTAACGGTGACGTTCACCTGCACCGACCCGGACTTGGCAGACACGACCCCCGGCGCCGGCTTGGCTTCGTGCATGAGCGATCCGTCGGGCACCAGCCAGCTCTCCGGCGACTCGGAGTCGGGCACCGCGACCGTCACCATCGGCACTGAAGGCGCCGACCAGAGCGTGAAGGGTGCGGCAACCGATAACGCCGGAAACAATGGCAGCACGAGCACGACCGTCAGCATCGACACAACCTCGCCGACCATCAGTGGAGGCGCCGCGTCGGCTCCTAACGCCAATGACTGGTACAACAACCCGGTCACCGTCAACTTCAGCTGCGACGACCCGGCGGCGGCAAACGGCGCGGCGGCCTCCGGCGTCGCGAGCTGCGACGACCAAAAGACGCTGAGCAGCAACGGCGCCGGCCAATCAGTCACGGGCAATGTGATGGACGTCGCAGGGAACAGCACGACGGCAACGGTGTCGGGCCTGAACGTTGACCAGATTGCGCCGAGCATCACGCCGGGCCTCACGCCGTCCGCCCCGAATGGCTCGAACGGCTGGTACACGACGCCGGTCACCGTGCATTTCGCCGTCAGCGACGCGCTTTCTGGCGTCGACTCGGCGACGGTGCCCGCCGACCAGACGCTGTCGACCGACGGGGCGAACCAGGAAGCGAGCGCGTCGGTCTCCGACCTCGCGGGCAACGTCGCGCCGGCCACCACCGGCAAGGTCATCAATATCGACCAGACCGCACCGACCGTGACCATCTCGCAGTCGGTGTCGACGCCCAACGCGAACGGCTGGTACAACCAACCGGTCACGGTGACGTTCACCTGCATCGACGCGACATCAGGCGTGGCCGCCTGCCCCGCCGCGCAGGTGCTGACGACGGGCACGCATGCCGCGCAGACGGTGACGGTGTTCGACAATGCCGGGAACTCGACGTCGGTCAGCGTGCCGGAGATCGACGTCGACACAGTTGCTCCGCTCGTGGTCTTCAGCGGCAACGCCGGGGCGTACGCGGTCGACCAGACCGTCACGATCAGCTGCGTTGCGACAGACAACCTGTCAGGCATCGATGCGCCGCACACGACTTGCCCGTCGGTGAACGCTCCGGCATACACCTTGCTCGTCGGCAAGAACAACGTGGTGCAGGCATCGGCGACCGATATCGCCGGCAACGTGACGAGCGCATCGACGTCGTTCACTATCGCGGTGTCGTGCACGTCGTTGACGAGCCTGGTCAAGGCGTTCGTTCCTGACTCTGGCGTTGCCAACGGTTTAAACGCCAAGCTGTCGGCGGCCTGCAGCGCACCCAATGCGAACGCCAAGGCCGGTCAGATCGGTGCTTTCGACAACCAGGTGAGAGGGCAGACCGGCAAGGCACTGACAGCAGCACAAGCTGATTACCTCACGCGGTTCGCTGGGATGCTCTGATTTATTGAACGCGGTGCCTGACTCTAGGCACCGCGTTCGGAACACCCAGTCGGGGTAAAGAAATCGTTGGATGCTGTTTCGGCCGTGAACTGTTTTCGTACCAGTGTGGTGGCCCGTGTTGCTCACCTCGTCACGCTGTGCGAGGAACAAGTGCGGCACGTCCTAGGACGAAAGGCCTCGTATAACGAGCACCCTCGGACTCGAAGCCGTGCGGAAATGTTCAGGGCCTTGGCCTGGCCACGGTCGCGGTGCAATTCGACGGCACCGAGAGATTTCGCGAGGCCCTCGAACAGGCGCTCGGCCGCCGTCAAACGCGTACTCGCGTCGCTCCCGCGCGCCACACCGCTATCTGCCGCCGCCTATGACATCGCTTGGCCGCGCACCAACAAGCCACTTCGCGGTTCCCAGTGGTAGATGTACTGTCGCGAAGCGTCTCGTACCGATAGTTGTCATAGCTAGCGCTGGACGCCCCAGTTGGTGACCGTGATCTGTCTCTGCCCGCTCACCGGAGCGCCCAACGTACCGTCGACGATATCGACCTTCGCTCGCAGCGCGAGCCTTCCCGAACTACTGCAAGTGCTCGACGCCGCACACACGTAGACGGTGAGGTATACGACGGTGTCGCCGTTCGTGTAGCCCGGAGAATTGTCCGGGAGGTTGATCACCGGACCGGTTGGGACGCCGCTGCCTGTCGCGTCCAGCCAGAGGCTGCGAGCGATCAGGCCATCTTCGAAAACCTGCGCCGTGTTGTTGTTGAGCCCGACTGCCAGCACGGCGGGAGCGGTGTAGGTCGTTCCCTTGATAAAAAGCTTGCTGTTCGGCGAGTTATCCGACTGGACCACTGGGCAGCCCGTCGACGGGTACGGCTGCGCGGTAACGCAACCGGTCTCGGCTGGAATCGACCCTCCCACACCAAGCGCCGGCGCGGGCAACGCCGACTTGAGTCCATAGATAGCGATCGGCGGATTGTTCGGGTCGTACATGCCGCAAAGCTCGACGCTGGACTGCCGCACGTACATCTGGCTGTCCCCACCGAACACGAACTGGACGCCGTATGTGGTGCCCACGGGTGTGACCGTCGTAAGCGGATTCACGCATGATCCTGGCATGGCCGGTGCGCTCCCGGCGGCAAGCGAAGCTGCGGCGGCCGGCGAGGGTGTACCACCGAGCAGCGAACCGGTGTTGATGGTCCATTTGTCGGCCGCGCCGCCGCTGGTTCCGAAGTTGAAGAAATAGGTGCCTGGAGAAAACAGAAAAACACCGTTCTTACATCCGCTGCTGCTCATGAAGGTGCTCAGCGCCGCCGCGTCTGTGTAGATCCCGGGCAGAAAGGTCACCTGTTTGTTGGCTGGGCAGCTCGGGATAGCGCGCAGCGGCGCAGTCGATGCGGCCGACGTTGGCGCGGCGTAACCAGAGGGGTTAGAAACGGCCGGATCGAGGCCTCGCGGGTCGGCGAGGTTACCGATACCACAAGACTTGTTGGGAAACGTTCCGGTGCCGCCGACTCCTGTGAATGTTCCGGTGCACGTGGTACGCGCCAGCAGCCACGTCGCGGTGGTGTCTGTTGTGAGGCTGCCGAGCGTCACGTTGACGTTGGAGTTGGAGAATGTGCC
>Ga0068855_100009796_pt1 | contig 11560 bp, 9 predicted proteins | sample KBSCornC52_FD_66592 | JGI IMG/M metagenome (GOLD analysis project Ga0068855, IMG submission 66592) | Corn rhizosphere microbial communities from Kellogg Biological Station, Michigan, USA - KBS Corn C5-2 | ecosystem: Host-associated > Plants > Roots > Rhizosphere > Soil ...
GGCGGACCTCATCGCCGACCGCGCGTACGCCGTGCGGAAACAGCCGGGCATTTGGCGTGGTGTACTCGCCGCGGGCATATTGGTAGCCTTCATCGATGTGAAAATAGTCGTAGCCGAGCGGCTTCAGATTTTCCGCGAGCCAGTGGGCATTGGTCAGAGCGGCGCCTTCATTGATGGCCATGTAATAGGACGTCCAGCTCCACCACCCAATAAGGTTCTCCGGCGCCACGCGAGGATGGAGCAGGAGCCGAATAGCGTCGCCATAAGCCGTCAGCTGCGCGTGGTAATCCTTGCCGGCGGCGATCATCAGCCGCTCGGAGGACATGGTCTGGCCCGGCCCCAGAGGCAAGCTTAAATCGATGATCGAGTCGGCGTCAGCGTGGCGCAGCGACATTTCGCGATGCAGTTCCGTCGTTCCTGTGGCATCCACCGTATAGGAAGCGATTCTGGCGCTGTCGCCGGAGCCCTCATAGGCCAGGTGCATGAGGGTGAGGAACCGATTCGCCGAGAGTGCGCCGACAAAGAGACTATGCCGGCTTTCGCGGTTGTAAATGACCTGGCTCCATGAGGCGCGATGCATGTGATTCGGGCCGGCATTCAAGTCGTAGATGGACAGGCGCGGCCAATCTTCGCTGTAACTATCCGAAAGAATGCGGTCGGCGGCTTCGTTGCCCTCGAGGCCGACAACAGGTTGGCCGACGGCTTCCACGCTGCGAATGGCTTCTACGTTGACCGCGCTTGTTCCGTGGTTTCGCAATTCCACCTGGAGCGCTGCATAGGGGTTCCGTTCGTAGAGCTGCAGCGTATACACCAGGTCCGGTTTTCCGGCGAGCCCGCTCGAGATCACGCTGAGCTGCCGGCCGGAGCCAAGCCCGTCCTGAAACGTGGATTCGGTGGCGCGATGCTGCGGATAATCACTCGAGCGGATCCATTGGTTATCGATCCGCGCTCCCGGGCAGGCCTTCAGGATCGGGTGAGAGGGGGTGGATCGCGCCGCGATCTCGAAGGTGCCATTTTGCGCCTGAACCGAAACCGCCAGGCTGGCGTTGGTCAACTGCTGCCCGAGCGCAAGAGGAGCGAAGCACAGCGCTGCCAGAAACCCGGGCTTCATCAATCTGCCGCTGCCGCTTACGATTGCTTTCGCCAGCCGGCGAATTCTCTCCCGTGCGATCTGGCTTTTGGGCATTCCGGTTTGCTCTTCTTTCTGTTTGACTATACTTTCTTTTCGAAGAGCAGTGCAATCCTATCGCGCGACTTGCGTCTGTGTGAGCTTTGCCGCAGGGCCTGCACGGCTGCGGCTTCTCGGTAGATGAGGATCGGGGGGGAAAGAATCATCGCGAGCCCACCCCTCGGTGGCGTGGGAAGGATGGGCCCGATGAGTAACGCAAACCTCAGCGGCTACGCGGCAGCCTCTTTGCTCCGCTGCGCCTTGATTTGGCTCATAAAGCCGCGCATCGCGGCAATCTGGCCCGGTGAGCGTTTTTCCGACCACGCCTCAAAGCGTTTGGCGGCATTTTCCATGTGGCTTAAAAAATATGGGTTCTTCCACATTTCACGACCCTGTTGCAGTCCGGGCCGCATGCGCTCAAACACGCCGAAGAATTCGCCACTGGTCTCGAAGAAGAGCTCCTCGTGCAGCAGACCATAGTCGAGCAGGGCACAGGCCTGCTCCCAATAACTCACGACCATCATGAGATACGTTCCGCCTTCGGTGCCCGGGGCGGCGATTTTCATCGCGTCTTCAAGAGACTCAGGCCAGTAGTTCTGGAAAAACCAGTCCCGCGCTTTACGCAGACGCTCTTCGCGTCGCTGATCATAAACCTGGAGGTGCAGCTGGGCTTGTTCGAATGTCGGCTTCGTGTCCATTTTGTGTTTCCTTTCAGTCCGTCTATGAAGTTTCTACTTCGTAGATTCGTCGAACGGAACTTCTCGAAATCGACTGTATGACTAATTTTTTTTTCGCCTGCCCTGTTCGGTTATTATCCCTCGCCAGCGGCGCCGTTCACGCAGTCCAACTCGCGTGATCTCCTGCACTTCCCAGGGCTTTTCTTCACACATCGTGTTACTCTTCCACCGCGATGTCCGTATCAGCGGCTCACCTTCGGAAAGAGCATTCTGCTAAATGAATTCGCCGCACCCATGCCGGCCAAACAGAGCCAATCCGCCACTACCAAACGAACCCACCCGAGCGGCCAACCGGAATTACAAAACAAACCCAATTCCTGGCGACCAAACGAACCCACCGCGGTCCGTTCCGTCCGCCGCGCCTTGCAGAACAAACCCAATCTCGTTACCGAACGAAACCTGCATGAGCGCCACCTCGCGGCGGCTCTCATCCCCGGGGATGAAAAACGCAGCGCTCCGCGCCGCTGCCTGGCCACTCGAAAAAACGAACCCACTGTGGCAACCCGCCAAAGAAAACAAAGGCGTTGCTTCCCGCCGTCAGAGTATTTTCGGAAGAAGCCAATCTACAGCCACCGAACGAACCCAACGCGGTCGAACTCCGCGCTCTCACCCTCGCAAATTACAAAACAAAGCCAATCCCGGCCGACAGCGCCACCGAACGAACCCACCCGCGGCCACATCTGGCTTCCTCCACTCCCTACTTCAACGGCTTCCGGTCCTTCCGCTTCTCCCGCCCGCGAATCTTCAGCTCGATCGGCGTCCCCTTGAACCCGAAGCGCCTCCTCAACTGGTTCACCAGGTACCGCTCATGTGAAAAATGCAGGGGGCCGGCCTTATCGGTGAATAAAACAAAAGATGGCGGCCGAACGCCGGTCTGCGTAATGTAGAGGATTTTCCGTTCATCGAACTGCAGCATTTCGACGAACCGGTTCAATTCCCCCGTCGTCACGCGCAAAGTCGCCGACTCAAAAACCTGCCGGATCAGCGAAAACAGCTTCTCCACGCCGGCGCCTTTGATCGCCGACATAAACACCACCGGAGCATAATCGAGGAATTTCAAATGATCCCGGACATTCTGTTCAAATTCCCGGCGTTTCGCCGCGGGAACCAGGTCCCATTTATTCACGCAGAGAATCAAAGAGCGGCCGCCTTCGTGCGCATACCCGGCGATCGTCGCGTCGAGCCCGACCAGGCCCTCGCTTGCGTCCATCACCACCAGCGCCACGTCCGCAAGCCGGATATGCCGCCGCGCCATTACCACGCTCAGCTTCTCCGCCATCAGCTTCGTTTTGCCTTTGCGCCGGATGCCAGCGGTATCTATAAAGACGTACTTCGTCCCTTCGTGCTCGATCGCCTCGTCCACTGCATCGCGCGTCGTACCCGCAACCGGCGACACAATGGACCGTTCTTCCCCCGTCAGCGCGTTGAGCAGAGTCGATTTCCCGACGTTCGGCCGCCCGATGATCGCAACCTTTATAGTCTTTTCTTCGGGCGGCGCCTCGGGCTCCGGCTCAATCCCCTCCGTCACGCGGTCGAGCAGATCGTCCACCCCCAGCCCGTGCTCGGCGGAAACCGGGTAGATGTCGCGAATCCCGAGCGTATGGAAATCGTGGATCAGCGATTCCTTCGCCCCGGTGTCTATCTTGTTCACCGCAAGCGAAATCGGCTTGCCCAGTTTGCGCAGCATGGTGGCCAGTTCGCGGTCCGCTGCAGTCAGTTCGCTGCGGCCATCCACCAGAAGGATCACGTGAACAGCCTTCTCCAGCGCCACCTGCGCCTGTTTCAAAATTTGGCTGGGAATATATTCGGCGTCGCTGATGACAATTCCGCCCGTATCGATCAGTTCGAACCGGCGTCCGTCATGATTCGCGACGCCGTGAATGCGGTCTCGCGTAATCCCCGGCTCATCGCCAACGATGGCTCTCCGCTGGCCCGTAATTCGATTGAAAAGGGTGGACTTGCCGACGTTCGGCCGTCCCACGATCACCACCGTGGGGGTTTCGTTCGGCATGAAATTCCAATCTTAACAGCCGGTTGCGCGGCGCCTCTTCGTTTGTCCCGGTATGCTGAACTGTATCTGATGGCATCTTCGCCCATCGGAGCGCGCCGCGTCCCGCCCTCAGCAAGCGCTGTTCGCCGGTTCTTCCGCCCAAACGGTCCTCTGGCGCAGGCTCACCCGGCATTCGAGTCGCGCCCGGGCCAGGTCGCCATGGCCGAAGAGGTCGAGCGCGCGCTGGCAGACGGCCGCAAGCTCGTCGTCGAAGCCGGAACCGGCACCGGCAAGACGCTGGCCTACCTCGTCCCCGCGCTATTATCCGGCCGTCGCGTCGTCATTTCGACGGGAACCAAAGCTCTGCAGGAGCAGCTCTACTTTCGCGACGTGCCATTCCTTGAAAAAGTACTCGGCGAAAAGCTGCGCGTCTGCTACATGAAAGGTCGAAGCAATTACGCCTGCCGCCAGAAAATCTACGATGCCGAAAACGCGCCCGTACTGAACGGCCTCGAGGAAGTCGCCGACTTTCAGGTGATCCGCGAATGGGAAAAGACCACCGAAACCGGCGATCGAGCCGAAATTCGCACGCTTCCGGAATCCAGCACCGCCTGGGTCAAAATCGATGCCCGAGCTGAATTATGCGCCGGGCAGAAATGCAAACAATACGAGCGCTGCTTCATCACTCAGATGCACCAGCGCGCCTCGGAAGCGGACATCATCATCGTGAACCACCATCTGTTTTTCGCGGATCTCGCGGTGCGCCGGGATGATGCGGCGCAGATCCTGCCCGATTACGACGCCGTCATATTCGACGAAGCGCATGAAATCGAAGATATCGCCGGGCAATACTTCGGCTTCATCGCAAGCAACTACCGGGTGCAGGAGCTCAGGCGAGACGTCGCCGCCATCTCTCGCGCCCGCAAATTCGGTTCGGAAGAACTGGATCGCATCCTGATTCGGCTTGAAGAAATCGGGCTGCAATTCTTCGATGCGCTGCCGGGCGGGGAAGGCCGCGCCAGCTTTACCTCTCGCGCGGAGTTTCTGGAACAGCGCCACGAGATCTATCTGGATCTGCTGGCGGCCTTCGATCTTCTCGCGACACATTTGAAAATGATCCAGGATGCGCCGCAGGAAATCATCCCGCTGTTCCGGAGGGCCCTCGAGTTACGCCAGGCGATTCAGTTCCTGATCGAAACCGACGACCGCCGCTTCGTGTTCTGGACCGAGCGGCGCGGACGAGGCGTCTTTCTTCAAGCGACGCCAATTGACGTGGCCGAAGTCCTCGACGAGCATCTCTGGAGCAAAGTCGAAGCTGCTGTGCTCACATCCGCCACTTTGGCTGTCTCCGGCGGCTTCGAATTCGTCGAATCGCGGCTGGGCCTCACAGGCTCGCGTACTCTTGTTGCGCCCAGCCCGTTCGACTATCAATCGCAGGCTTTGCTTTACGTAGCGTCACACCTGCCGGATCCATCAAGCCCCGCCTGGGCCAGGACCGCAAGCGACGAAATCATCCGCATTCTGAATGCAAGCCGCGGCCGCGCCTTCGTGCTCTTCACCAGTTATCAGCAGATGCGCCAGGTTTACGATCGGGTCTCATTCGCGATCGAGTACCCCGTTCTCATTCAGGGCACGGGGCCGCGCATGGCGCTGCTCGAAGAGTTCCGCGAAACGCCCAACTGCGTTTTGTTCGCCACCGCGTCCTTCTGGCAGGGGGTGGACGTCCCGGGAGAGCAGTTGAGCTGCGTTATCATTGATAAGTTGCCCTTCGCGGTGCCGAGCGATCCGGTAGTCGACGCTCGCATGCGCAGTGTACGTGAGTCCGGGGGAAATCCTTTCTACGACTATCAGGTTCCTCAGGCCGCGATCGCGCTGAAGCAGGGCTTCGGGCGGCTGATTCGAACGCGCTCCGATCGCGGCGTGCTGGCTCTGCTGGATTCCAGAATCACTCGCCAGCGCTACGGGCAGGTCTTTTTCGACAGCCTGCCGGATTACTCATTCACAATGAAAATCGCGGACGTGGAGAAGTTTTTCGATGTTTGAAGTGTCGGTGGAACATACTTTCGCCGCCGGGCATGCCCTGCGGAATTACAAGGGCAAGTGCGAGAACGTGCACGGGCACAATTACCGGGTGCAGGTAGTCGTGCGCGGAGAAACGCTCGATGAGACGGGCATGCTGGCCGATTTCGTAGAGCTGAAAAAGCTGCTGCGCGCGATCGCCGAGCCGCTCGATCACGTGTTCCTGAACGATATCGAACCGTTCCGGACGGAAAATCCTTCAGCCGAAAATATCGCTCGTTACATCTGTGAAAAGATGCAGGAAGGTTTCGAGCAGTCCAACCCGGTCGAGATCGCGGAAGTGAAAGTCTGGGAAACGGATATTCAGTCAGCCACTTACCGGCCTTGCGCTATCCGGTAGCGGGGCTACCGGCCGAAAAATTTGGCGTTCTTCTCCGTAAATTCGTTCCACTTCTCGGGCAGATCGTCCAACGCAAAAATCGCCGAGACCGGGCAAACCGGCACGCAGGCGCCGCAATCGATGCATTCCACCGGGTCGATATAAAGCATTTCCGCGTCAGCGAAATTCGCTTCGTCCTTCTTCGGATGGATGCAATCGACCGGGCAGGCGTCAACGCAAGCCGTGTCCTTGGTGCCGATGCATGGTTCCGCAATAACGTAAGCCATATTGTCAGGAAAGAACCAACGTAACACATGCCCGATGACGGATGGAATCCGCCGTCGTACAGCGCCGGGAAGTATTCATCGGCGCTTTCCGGGGTTGCGCAAATGCCGCCGGAATGAGCAAGATAAGAGGCGATGTCTGCAGCGAAAGTTCGCAAAGCAGTCTTTCCAGCCGCGGGTCTTGGAACCCGATTTCTCCCTGCTACGAAGGCGCAGCCGAAGGAAATGCTTCCGCTTGTCGACAAGCCGATCATTCAATACGGCGTCGAAGAAGCGCTGCATTCGGGCATTCAGAACATCATTATTGTGACGGGGCGCGGAAAAACCGCCATCGAAGATCATTTTGATGTGAGCTTCGAGCTCGAGAACCTGCTCGAGTCCCGAAATAAGAAGGATCTGCTCGCGATCGTCCGACAGGTTTCGGACATGATCGATGTCTCTTACATCCGGCAGAAGGAAGCGCTGGGGCTTGGTCACGCGGTGCTGCGGGCTAAGGAACTCGTGGGGCCCGAGCCTTTTGCCGTGGTGCTTGCGGATGACGTGATCGACGCGGAAACGCCGTGTATCCGTCAGCTTCTGGATGTATACGAATTTTTCGCCGCGCCGGTGCTCGCCGTGATGGAAGTGCCGAGGGAGGCGATTTCCGCTTACGGCTGCCTCGATGCCGAACCGGTAGCGCACAATGGCAGCCGCGACACAGTCTTCCGAATCCGCGATCTGGTCGAAAAACCGAAGCCGGAGGATGCGCCTTCGAACCTCGCGATTATCGGGCGTTATATTCTTACGCCCGAAATATTCGACTCGGTGACACGTATCGAACCGGGTTCGGGCGGGGAACTTCAGCTTACCGACGCGCTGCGCCACATGCTGCATTCGCGGCCGCTCTATGCGCTGAAATTCGAAGGAAAGCGCTACGACGCCGGCGACAAACTCGGATTCCTGAAAGCGACAGTCGAGTTCGCCTTGCAGCGGCATGATCTTGGCGGGCCGTTCCGCGAGTATCTGAAGACGCTGAATATTTAGCTATCGTTTTTGTCGGTGAGACGACTTGGTTTACACCGCTGGAGAGCCGGTTCCGGACCGCGGGAAGTTCGCTCTCGATGCTACAATACAGACGCGCTATGCGCGGCCTTACTTGTTCCGCGGGTAAGGCCGGACCTGGATTTTAAATCGGTCAAGAGCGCTGAAATCCGGTTTCGGATTCTGATTCACCAGGCTCAGGACGCTATCGCTGCGAAAAGAGAGCCGAACCCCCGCGGTTTCGGCGGTTTTCAGCGCGAGATACACTCCGCGCCACGGCACGCTCACCAGTTTGATCTGGCGGCCGAGACGCGCCGCGCAGGCAATGACCAGATCGCGAAACCGCCACATCTCGGGGTTCGCGATGGTGATCGGGCCAGGGTCGCCGTTTTTCCAGTTCTCGGAAAGCGCGCGGGCGACGGCTCTCCCGAGATCGTCCTCATGCACCAGATACTGCGGATAATCGCCGGAACCGATCAGGGGGACGAAATTCGCGCCGCGCACGGTCTTCTCGATTGACCCGAACACGCCGCCTGAGGAATCGCCCCACACCAGCCCGGGCCGGATAGAGAGGGCGCGAATCGCTGACGCCTCCTTTTCGGCTGCGAACTTGGTGCGGCCGTAGAGCGATGCCGCAGTATCGAAGGCGCTGATGGTCGAGATGAACACCACGTTGCTGATGCCGGCAGCTACGGCCTCATCGAACAGCCGCCGCGATCCGTCGAGATTCGTCCGGCGATACTCGGACGGTTTAACGAGGTTCATGGCCCAGGCGGCATGCACGAGCGCGGTAGCGCCTCGTGGGCGCAACTCACCGGCGAGGCCGCGAGCGCTGTCGAGCGTCCAGGAAATCCCCTCCGGGCCGGGCTGCCGTACCAGTGGTACGACTCGCCAGCCGGCGGCTTCGAGCGACCGGCGGATAGCCGAACCGACATAGCCATTCGCGCCGGTGAGAGCGCAGACAGGCGGCGCCATAGCGTCGCTCATGATTGGGCCACCAGGGTTCCGATGCGGTGCGCGTTCGCCATTGCGCTGAGAGTGATAGTGGTGGCGGGAATGGAAGAAAACACGGTCGAATCGACGGCGTGAATACGGCGAAAGCCGGCGGGCCGGCCCAGGATGTCGCTTTCAAGGCCGGACGGATTCAATTTCATTGGGAAAGTTCCGCCGCTGTGGAAACCGCGACCGGGCAACCCCGGGCGGAGCAGTGGCAACAGCGGAATAAGGCCCGATGCGCCGCTTGCGCGAAGGATTTTTTCGCGGACCTTGCGCATCACGGAAGACGTCACTGGATTTTCGTTTTTAGCGACTGCGAGAGTGTCGCCGGTCGCGGTTTTATCGAGAACGCAGGTCATCGATGAGGATTCGTCAGAGTGAAGATAGCCCTGCAACAGAAAGAGGCGGCTCAGCAGAAAATCCTTCGGGACCAGATTTCGCAAAGCGCCGGCGGTCGCGTCGATCGCCTGCGAGTAAAGTTCGTTGTAAGTATAGACCTGAAGGTGAATCGTGTAATCACTGACCTTCTCGTCCATAACTTCGATAAACGCCTGGGCTAACGTATGCAGGTTTTCGTTCGTAACTGCACCGGCGCCACTTAGCATTGCTGAAGGCAGCAGGAAATATTGGGAATCGAGCATCGTCACCGGTCTTGCCCAGGCGTCGAGCGAGCGAAGCAGGATGGCTGTGGTGCCCACGGTACCACAGGCGAGGAAGATGCGATCGGCGGAGATCTCGAGAGTTGCGCGCGAATCGACGTCGAAACCCGCGAGATACGCAGAACCATTCTTCTCGGTAACGTGAGTTACATAGTGTCCGGCGCTGTAAGTGAAATTCGGATGACAACTCAGTTCATCCACCGAAGAAGAGGAGGAATAAATAAGACCGGAAGGGCAGCCGTACATGCACAGACCGCATGCCCGGCAAGGCGCGGCATCTTCATTGCGAACGGCGAGACGCGAAGCGCCGCCGAAGATTTTCTGCGCCGCGAGTGAGGCGCGATTTTGTTCCATGCGCTCGAGCAGCGCCTGCGCCTGGGCGCTTACTGGGAGCCGGCAAGGCTCGCTATAAAGAGGAAAAAAGCGCGCGAGATCGTCTTCGCGTCCTGCAATTGGTACATGTTCGAGGACTGCGCGGTAATGCGGCGCAAGGTCCGATTCGCCAATCGGCCACTTCCCGAGATCCTGCTGCCGGTACGGCAGCATGGCGGATCCCCAGACATTGCTGAATCCGCCGCGCGCAAGAGACGCCTGCGTCTGCACTCCATCACACTCGACGGCCGTCGCGCCCACCACGGCTCTATAGGGGAAATCCGATCCGTAAGCGCGTTTGAGAGGAATACCACTCGCGCCCGCACTGATTCCCTCGCGCAGAAAGGCAGCTTCGGCGGCCCGATTCCAGCCCGAAGGCTCTACCCTCTGGAGTGCTTCAAGCTTCGCCGCCCGCCCCGCATCGAGCTTCATTCCGACGTCAAGCATGGTTACTTTCCAGCCAGCGCGCAACAGTGACCAGGAGCACGAAACGCCGCTGGGGCCGGATCCGACAACAATGGCCTTTGGGGTAGGCTCGCTCACAATGTCCAGTGGTTCCCCTCGGGATTCCTGCGGGAACTTCATTATACTGGCTTTTGACCAGGGGCTCCTGTGCACGTCCCGCATCTTCATGCGAAGTACGTATTCGCCCGTAAAGTCCAGGATCGATTACTAAGTAAAATAATTGAACGGCCTGAATCGTGGTCAGGAGAAAACATGACATATGAGCCCGACGATATAGGCCGCTCGCCGGTTGAGTTGAGCATTGTGATGCCATGCCTCAACGAAGCCGAGACGCTGGGCTTATGTCTTCGCAAGGCGTTCGATTTTCTCGCGCGGCGCCGAATTGAAGGCGAGGTAGTCGTTGGCGATAACGGATCGACCGACGGATCGCAAGCCATCGCGGCGGAAGCAGGCGCGGTAGTAGTAAACGTACCTGTACGCGGCTATGGCGCGGCTCTTTATTTCGCCTGCAAAGCTGCCCGTGGCAAGTACATCATCATGGGCGATTCGGACGACAGCTACGATTTCTCCCGCCTTGAAGGATTTGTCGAACGGTTGCGCGCAGGCGACGATCTGGTGATGGGCAACCGCTTCGCCGGCGAGATCAAGCCGGGAGCGATGCCGTGGAAGAACCGCTATATCGGGAACCCGTTGCTTTCTGGAATCGGCAAGGCATTTTTTCGGAGTCCGCTCGGGGACTTTCATTGCGGACTTCGGGGATTTTCGAAAGCCGCCTTCGAAAAGATGGACCTGCGAACAACGGGTATGGAGTTCGCTTCGGAGATGGTGATCAAGGCCACGCTGATGGGCCTGAAAACTTCCGAAGTGCCGACCACGCTGAAACCGGACGGGCGATCGCGGCCGCCTCATCTTCGGCCGTTCCGGGACGGCTGGAGGCATCTCCGGTTCATGCTGCTGTTCAGCCCGAACTGGCTGTTTCTCTATCCGGGGTTAGTGATGATGGCGGTGGGACTGGTATGCGGCGCAGCCGTATTAGCCGGTCCGGTTACGATTGCGGGCGCACGATTCGATGTGAATGCGCTGATCTATTTCGCGTTTTTCGTGCTGATCGGTTTTCAGGCGGTGCTGTTTGCATTTCTCTCGCGTGTTTACGCCACACAGGAGAGGCTGTATCCGCGAAGCGCGGGATTTTCGACTATTCTTCGGAGCGTTACGCTCGAGCGCGGATTGATAGCCGGCGCACTGATCGCGCTGGTCGGGCTCATCCTTGGCGGCTATTCGATACTCGACTGGAGCGAGCATGGTTTCGGCGCCATGGATTTCGCCAGTCTGGCCAGGGTCGTAATTCCTTCGGCGACGGCCGGGGCCATCGGAGTAGAACTGATTTTGTTCAGCTTCTTCTTCAGCACTCTTCAGCTGAGCGTACGCGATCTTTCGTTCGACCGCTCCGTTACGGAGTCGCACCCTGAGA
>Ga0068855_100009798_pt1 | contig 11560 bp, 8 predicted proteins | sample KBSCornC52_FD_66592 | JGI IMG/M metagenome (GOLD analysis project Ga0068855, IMG submission 66592) | Corn rhizosphere microbial communities from Kellogg Biological Station, Michigan, USA - KBS Corn C5-2 | ecosystem: Host-associated > Plants > Roots > Rhizosphere > Soil ...
CGAGCGTGACGATCCAGGGCGAGATCGTGGTCGCGAACGATTTGCCGAGGAACGGGCCAAGCGGCACGTACTCCCACCCCTGGATATCGCGCGCGCTCCAGTCGTTGACGATGCAGAGCCCGAACACGTGCTCGCGTGCGTCGCCGGCCCGGATCGCGCAGCCGAGCGCGTTGGCCGGCCCGGTGACGAAGCCGACCTCGACCTCGATATCGAGCAGGCGCGTCGGTCCGACGCTCGGCTCGGCCGCGTCCGGCGGCTTGCGCTGACCGTTCGGACGACGGACCGGCGTGCCGTCGATCACGATCGTGCCGCTGCGGCCGTGATAGCCGATCGGCATCCACCGCCAGTTCGGCATCAGCGCCTCGCCGTCGGGCCGGAAGATCTTGCCCAGATTGGTCGCGTGCTCGATCGACGAATAGAAATCGACGTAGTCGCCGATCTCCATCGGCACGACCATCGTCGCGTTCGCCCGCGACACGAAGAACGCGCTCGCATCGCGCGAGCGCAATCCGCCGTCGCCGTCCACCCGGAGCAGATCGAAGAGCCGTTCCCGCAGCCCGCGCCAGGCCGGCCGACCGGCCGCCAGGAGCGGATTGAGCGTGGGACCGGTGAGGAGCGCCGGATCGCAGGCACCGTCGAGCAGTCCGCTCTCGGCCACCGCGCGCAGATCGAGGATGTGCTCGCCGATCGCGACGCCGAGATGGCGCTCTCCCGCGCGCAGGAACGCGCCGTACGGCAGGTTCTGGATCGGGAAGTCGCTCGCGTCGTCGACCGGGATCCAGGAGTGCGCGGCGGGATCGGTCGTGCGATCGCTCACCCGGGGACCTCGCCGAGCAGTCCCATCGCGGTCAGGTCCGCGACCGGCTCCGCGACGCTGCACGACCCGTAGCCGACGAAGGCGGCTTCGCGCATCGCGTCGATCGCGGCGACGTCGTAGTGGCGCTCGCGCCACGCGAACGATTCCTCGCCGAAGCGGAACGCGTGCGGGTCTTCTTCACCGAGCGCCGCCTCGATCGCCATGCCCGGATCGTCCTCGCGCGCGGCCAGCGATGCCGCGATGAGGTTGAGGAACCCGTGGGCCGCGAGGCCGCTCGCCGGGTCGACGCGGCGGACCGGATGATGGAGCCCGGCCGTCGCTTTGAACGGCACCCCGGCCGCGACGGCGGCGCGCACGAAGGCGGCCAACTCCTCGGTGGACGGCACCGCGTCCGGCGACGCGCCGCCGCAACGCACTTTCGCGCCCAGCCGGTGACGCGCGAGCACGGTCATCGTCGCCGGCAAGGCGTCGCGCCACCGCCGGTCGCGGAACGGCTCGACGTAGGCCGGAAGATCGCGAACCCCGGCGGCCGACGCGAGCGCCGCGTATTGTCCGATCGCGCCGTCGTAGGTGTCGCGCAGCGTGCGCAGCGCCGGCAACGGGATCTCGAGCGCCGCCAGCCGCAGACGCGCGTCGGCCGCAAGCGCCGACTGTACGTCCGCCAAGCGCAGCCGCAAGCCTTCGAACCACCCGAGCGCGTCGTTCGGGGCGTCGAGGATCACCGAGAGCATCACGCTCGCGTCGCCCGCATACGCGCTCGAGAGTTCGGCCACGCGAGAGGCCGGCACGATGAAACGCCGCACCATCCAGCCGCGTTCACCCGCCATCGTCGCCTCGTACTCGCGCAGCGCCGCGTCGAGCGGCAGCGCGGCCGGCGGGAAGAGTCCGGCGTAATCGATCAGGCCGGCAAGGGCGGCTCGTACGGTTGGGATCACGCCGTGCTCTTCGCCGGCGGGGCGTCGCCGACCGTCTGCGCGTCGAGCGGCCGCCGGACCAGCGGCGCCGCGGCCGAAGCGACCACGATCGAGAGAAACGTCGCACCGACCAGGCCGGCGAACTCCCCGGAATCGAGGCGGCCGGTCGTCCGCGCCGCGTTCGCCAGCACCATGTTGAACTCGCCGAGCGGCAGGAGTGCGACCGCGAGCCCGGCGGCGACCGGCCAGCCGAACCGCAAGAGACGCAGCGTCGCCGTCCAGACTCCCAGGCGCACCGCGATCAGGATCGCGCCGAGCGCCAGGACCGCGGGCCAAGCCGCCAGCACCGCGCGAACGTCGAGCGCCATGCCGAGCGCGACGAAGAACAGCCCGATCGCGATCATCGCGGCGACGTTGGCGGCGAGCGGGCCGATCCCGACGCGGCGGAGTTCGGACGGCGCGAAGCCGAGGCCGAGACTGAACACCAAGAGGATCAGGCCGAGCTCGCCGAGTCCCGAGAGGCTCCCGACATCGGCCGTGATCCCCGGCGTGAACGGCCCGATGACGACGCCCGCGACGAGGTATCCGATCACCGGCGTCAGCCGCGCCAGGCGCGCCAAGTACCCGCCGATGGCGGCCGCCACGACGCCGCCGGTCAGGTCGACGAGGAAATGTCCGGTCGCGTCCATCCACGTCGCAATTGCGACAGGGCCGCCCGAAATCATCCGCCAAGAGGAGCCCCATGACGTCCGCCACGCCGCCCGCCGCCAATCCGCTCGCGCACATCGACTGGGACCACATCGAGTTCTACGTCGGCAACGCCAAACAGGCGGCGCACTATTACATGACGGCTTTCGGTTTCGACCAGCTCGCCTACGCGGGTCCCGAGACCGGCGTGAAAGACCGCGTCAGCTACCTGCTCGGCCAGAACCGGCTGCGCTTCGTCCTGACCGGCAGTCTGCGTCCCGATGACGCGATCGCGCGACACGTGATGGAGCACGGCGACGGCGTCAAGGACGTCGCGATCCTGGTGGACGATTGCCGCGCCGCGTTCGCGGCCGCGGTCGCCGGCGGCGCGAAGGCGGTCGCGCAGCCCGAGACCTCCTCCGACGAGAACGGCTCCATCGTCAGGGCGACGATCGGCACCTACGGCGAGACCGTGCACACGTTCGTGCAGCGCGACGGCTATCGCGGCATCTTCGCGCCGGGCTTCGTGGAAGCGCCGCGCTCGATCGCGTTCGCGCAGAAGCCGGGCCTGCAGTTCGTCGACCATTGCGTCGGCAACGTCGGTTGGGGCGAGATGGACGGCTGGGGCGACTACTACGCCGCCGTCTTCGGCTTCTCGCAGCTGGTCTCGTTCGACGACAAGGACATCTCGACCGACTACACCGCGCTCAAGTCCAAGGTGATGACCGATCCTCGCCATCGGGTGAAATTCCCGATCAACGAACCGGCCCACGGAAAGAAGAGATCGCAGATCGAGGAGTATCTGGATTTCTATCGCGGCGCGGGCGTCCAGCACATCGCGATCCGGACCGACGATATCGTGGCGACCATCCGCGCGCTCAAGACCAACGGCGTGGAGTTCCTCGACACGCCCGACGCCTACTACGACGAACTGGACGCGCGCGTCGGGCACATCGACGAAGAGGTGGCCATCCTGCGCGACCTGCGCATCCTGGTCGATCGCGACGATCTGGGCTACATGCTCCAGATCTTCACCAAGCCGCTCCAGGACCGCCCGACCGTCTTCTTCGAGATCATCCAGCGGAAGGGAAGCCTGTCGTTCGGCAAGGGCAACTTCAAAGCGCTCTTCGTCTCGATCGAAAAGGAACAAGAGAAGCGCGGGACGCTGTAGAACTCCCCACGCTTATGCTCGCGACCCATCCGCTCATCCCCTACGTCGCCGTCGATGCGGTCATGCTCGAAGCGCGCGCCGCTTCGCTCGCCAAGCGGTCGATCAAGACCACCGCCAAGCGGGCCGGCATCGATCTGGCCATCCGCTGCATGGACCTGACCACCCTCGAAGGCCGCGACTCCGAGGGCAAGGTCCGCTCCCTGTGCGCGAAGGCCATGACGCCCCGGCCGGGCTGGCCCGGCGTCCCGAGCGTGGCGGCCGTCTGCGTCTATCCGAACCTGGTGGCCATCGCGAAGGACGCGCTGCGCGGGAGCACCGTCAAGGTGGCCTCGGTCGCGACCTCGTTCCCGTCGGGGCTTGCCGATCTGAGCATCAAGCTGGCCGACACCGAGCAGGCCATCTCGGCCGGCGCCGACGAGATCGACATGGTGATCGACCGCGGGGCCTTCCTCTCGGGACACGAGCGTAAGGTGTTCGACGAGATCGTGGCGGTCAAGGCCGTCTGCGGCGACCGCGCCCACCTCAAGGTCATCCTCGAGACCGGCGAGCTCGGCAGCTACGAGAACACCCGGCGCGCCAGCGACCTGGCCCTCGAGGCCGGGGCCGACACCATCAAGACCTCGACCGGCAAGGTCGGCACCAACGCCACCTTCCCGACCGCGCTCGTGATGTGCGAGGCGATCCGCGATTTCGCCCGCCGGACCGGCGAGCGCCGCGGCCTCAAGGTCGCGGGCGGCGTGAAGACCACCAAACAGGCGCTCACGTACCTGGTGATCGTGAACGAGACGCTCGGGCCGCAATGGCTCGATCCCGACCTGTTCCGGATCGGCGCGTCGACCTTACTGGACGATCTGCTGATGCAACTTGAAAAACTCGACACCGGCAACTACGCCGGCGTCGACTACATCCCGAAAGACTAAGAGAGCATGGCTATTTTCGAGTACGCCGCGGCGCCGGAATCGGTCCGCCCGAGGATCCGCGAGCAGTACGGATTGTTCATCGACGGCGGCTGGGCCGCGCCCGAAGGCGCGGAATACTTCCCCACGATCAATCCCGCCAACGAGGAACACCTGGCGCAGGTCGCCCAGGCGACCGCGGCCGACGTCGACGCCGCCGTGCGCGCCGCGCGCAAGGCCTACGAGAAGTACTGGCGCAAGATGAAGCCGGCCGACCGGGCCAAGTACGTCTATCGGATCGCCCGCGCCATCACCGAGCGCTCGCGCGAACTGGCCGTGCTCGAGACGCTCGACGGCGGCAAGCCGATCAAGGAATCGCGCGACTTCGATATCCCGACGGCCGCGGCGCACTTCCAATACTATGCCGGCTGGGCCGACAAGCTCGAATGGGCGATGCGCGCGGGCCAAGCGCCCGACCCGCTGGGCGTCTGCGGCCAGATCGTCCCCTGGAACTTCCCGCTCCTGATGGCGGCGTGGAAGCTCGCGCCGGCGCTGGCCTGCGGGAATACGGTCGTGCTCAAGCCCGCCGAGACCACGCCGCTGACGGCCCTCGCGCTCGCGCAGATCATCCGCGAGTGCGATCTTCCGCCCGGCGTCGTCAACGTCGTCACGGGCGACGGGCGCACCGGCGCCGCGCTGGTCGAGCATCCCGACGTGGACAAGATCGCCTTTACCGGCTCGACCGAGGTCGGAAAGATCATCGCGCGCAGCCTGGCCGGCACCGGCAAGCGTCTCACCCTCGAACTCGGCGGCAAGGCCGCCAATATCGTGTTCGCCGACGCGCCGATGGATCAGGCCATCGAAGGCATCGTCAACGGCATCTACTTCAATCAGGGCCACGTGTGCTGCGCCGGCTCGCGCCTGCTCGTCGAGGAGCGCGCGCACGAAGAGGTGATCGTCCGCCTGACCGAGCGCATCCAGACGCTGCGGCTCGGCGACCCGATGGACAAGAACACCGACATCGGCGCGATCAACTCGCGCGAACAGCTCGACCGGATCAAGGAACTGGTCGGCAGCGGCATCGACCAGGGCGCGACCCTCGTGCAGCAGCAGTGCGAGCTGCCGGGCAAGGGCTTCTTCTTCCCCGCTTCGTTCTTCACCAACGTCCAGACGTCGCACCGGATCGCGCGCGAGGAGATCTTCGGCCCGGTGCTCTCGGTGCTCACGTTCCGTACGCCCGAAGAGGCGATCGAGAAGGCCAACAACACGCCCTACGGACTCTCCGCCGGCATCTGGACGGATAAGGGCTCGAAGAACATGTGGGTGGCCGGTCAGCTCCGGGCGGGCGTCGTCTGGTGCAACACCTTCAACCAGTTCGATCCGACTTCGCCGTTCGGCGGCTTCCGCGAATCCGGGTTCGGACGCGAAGGCGGCGTCCACGGCCTGCGCGAGTACCTGGCCCACTAATACCGGTGAACGAGCCGCGAGCCATCTCAGACGAAGGGGCCGCGGCCGGCGAAGAGCGGTTCCGCGCGCTCTTCCAATACAGCCCCGACGTCATCCTGGTCTTCGATCGCGACGGCATCATCACGGACGTCAACGCCGCGGTCGCGCGCCTCGGCTCGATCTCGCGCGAGAGCATGATCGGGCGACACTTCGCCTACCTCACCACGCCCGAGGAGCGCGCGCGCAACCAGCACTACTTCGAACGCGCTATCGCCGGCGAGACGTGCTTCTACGAGACGTTCGCGCGTACGCGCGGCGAACGTCCGCTCTCGGTGGCGCTGACCGTGGTACCGCTCTACACCGGCGCCCAGGTGACCGGCGCGTTCGCGATCATCCGGGACGTCACGTTCGAACGGGATGCCGCCCGGCGGATCCGCGAACAGGGCCGCGCGCTCATCGAGTCCGAGCTCCGCCTGCGCTCGCTGTTCGCCAACTTCCCCGACGGCGTGGTCGCGATCGATCGCGACGGCACGATCGCGGACGCGAACGAGGCGTGCCTGCGGATCGGCGACTTCCCGCGGGAGCGCGTGGTCGGCACGCATTTCGGGGACTTCACCATCTCGTCGGAACGCGATGCCGTCTTCGCCCGCTTCGAGCGCGCGCTCGCCGGCGAATCCCTGACGTTCGATCTGCACTCGTTCCGCGTCGACGGCGCTCCGCTCGATCTGTTCGCGACCCTGATCCCCCAGCGGGACGGCGACGAGGTGATCGGCGCCTACGCGATCATCCAGGACGTGACCGACCGGCGACTGGCCGAACGCCGCGCGGCCAGCGCCGTCCAGCGCCTGCGCGACCTCTACGACATCGCCGCCAGTTCCGAATATTCGCAGGCGCGCCTCCACGCCACCCTGGAACTGGGCTGCGGCGCCTTCGGCCTGGACGCCGGCGCCATCGTCGAATGCGGCGTCGATACGGCCATCGAGAGCCGCTATGCGGTCGCGGAACGGCCCGCGGTCCCCGACGAGACGCTGCTCTCGCTCGCGCGCCGCGCGATGGACGATCCGGATCCCACCGCCATCGTCCTGGATCGCGCCGGCCTCGGCATCAAGATCGTCGTCAACGGCGAGCCGTTCGGCGCGATCGTGTTCGCGACGGCCGGCGAGCGGACGACGGCGTTCGAGGAGACCGACGCGGATCTGCTCGGGCTCATCGCGACCCTGCTCGGCAGCGCGATCGACCGGCGACGGGCGCGCGCCCACCTGCGCGCGCTCGCCTATTACGACACCCTGACCGGTCTGCCCAATCGCGTCTCGGTCCACGAGCGCCTGCGCGACGCGATCGAGGTCGCCCAATCCCGGATGGAGCGCGTGGGCGTGCTGGTGCTCGACCTGGACCGTTTCAAGGACGTCAACGAGACCCTCGGCCACGCGCGCGGGGACCTGCTGCTCACCCAGGTCGCGGAACGCCTCAAACGCGAGCTATGGCAGCGTTCGACCGTGGCCCGCATGGGCGGCGACGAGTTCGTCCTGCTGGTGCCCGACTGCGGCGAGATCGAGAACGTGCGCGACATCGCCGACCGGGTGCTGGCCATCCTCTCCGAACCGTTCGCGCTCGACGAATACGAGCAGTTCGTCTCGGCATCGATCGGCATCGCCATCTATCCGGAACACGGCAGCGACGACCAGACGCTCGTCAAGAACGCCGACATCGCGATGTACCGCGCGAAGGATCGCGGCCGCAACACCTCGTTCGTCTACAACTCGTCGCTCGAAGCGCCGATCCACATGCGCATCTCCCAGGAGCGGCTGCTGCGGCGCGCGCTCGACGTCGGCGAGTTCGAGGTCTTCTATCAGCCCCAGATCGATCTGCGGACGGGGGCGATCGTCAGCGTCGAAGCGCTGGTGCGCTGGAACCATCCCAAGAGCGGCCTGATCGCGCCCGCTCACTTCATCCCCAGCGCCGAGATCAGCGGCCTGATCGTGCCGCTGGGCGATTGGGTGTTGGCGACCGCCGCCAAGCAGGTGCGGCAGTGGCAGCGCGCGCTCGGTCCGCTCCGCCTCGCCGTCAACCTCTCGCCCAAGCAGTTCCATCAGCGCGACCTGCGCGCGCGCGTCATCGACAGCCTCGCGTCGGCGGGCCTCGATCCGCACGGGCTCGAGCTGGAGATCACCGAGTCGGCCGCCATGTCCGACGCCGATTCGACCGTCAACATCGTGCGCGATCTCAAGAACGCGGGGATCCGCTTCGCGGTCGACGACTTCGGGACGGGATACTCGTCGCTCGGCTATCTGCGCCGCTTCGATATCGACGTCCTGAAGATCGACCGGTCGTTCGTGACGGGGATCGGCGTCCAGCCGAGCGACGAGACCATCGTCCGCACGGTCCTCGCGATGGCCCACAGCCTGGGCCTGGAAGTGGTCGCCGAAGGCGTCGAGACCGAGGCCCAGATGGCCTTTCTGCGGCAGCACGAATGCGATCTCGTCCAGGGACACGTGGTCGCTCCGGCGCTGCCCGCGAAAAAACTCGAGGCGCTCCTGCGCGGGCGCCGAGGAGCCGCGCCCCCGGCAGGGTAAGGGGGCCCCATGGACATGCTCGTCTCGCCGTCGCCGGCCCTGGACCGAGAGTCCCTGGCCGGCTGGTATCGCCGCAATCGCGAGCGCTCGGCGCAGCTCTTCGGAACGATCGATCCGAGCGCATTCGAAGACCGGCCGATCCCGCTGCGCCACCCGTTCGTGTTCTATGCCGGACATCTGCCGGCGTTCAGTTTCCTGACCCTCAACGAACGCGCGCTCCAGCAAGAGTCGGTCGACCGCCGTCTCGAAAAACTCTTCGAACGCGGCATCGATCCGGCCTCGCTGGATGCGGCCGAGCGCCTCGGGCGCAGCGATTGGCCGTCCCGCGCCGAGGTCGGGGCCTTCGGGGCGGCCTGCGACGCGCGCGTCTACGACGCGCTCGCACACGCCCGGCTGGTCGACGCGACGGTGCCGCGCCTGGTGCGCGGGCAAGCGGTCTACACGGTGCTCGAACACGAGCAGATGCATCACGAGACCCTGACGTATCTCATCCATCAGCTCGACGATGCCAAGAAGCGCCGCATCCCGCAGACGCATCGCGACGCGCCGCCCGCGCCGAACGATCTGGTCCGCGTCGACGCGGGTCCGGCCACCCTGGGTGCCGATCCGGACGAGCTCCCGTTCGGCTGGGACAACGAGTTCGGCTGCACGGTCGAGCCGGTGCCGGCGTTTTCGATCCAACGCTATCCGGTCACCAATGGCGATTGGCTCGCGTTCGTGGTCGACGGCGGTCCGGCGCCCGCGTTCTGGATCGACGCGGGCGGCGGCGCCTGGTCGCTGCGCGGCGTCTTCGAGGAGCTGCCGCTCCCGCTCTCGTGGCCGGTCTACGTCACCCACGATCAAGCCGAAGCGTACGCGCGCTGGGCCGGGATGCGGCTCCCGAGCGAGGCGGAGTATCATCGCGCCGCCTTCGGGACGCCCGCCGGCGACGAGCGCGCCTTCCCCTGGGGAAGCGACGCGCCGCGGGCGGAGCACGGCAACTTCGACTTCAACCGCTTCGATCCCGAGCCGGTCGACGCGCACCCGGCCGGCGCGAGCGCCTGGGGCGTGCACGACCTGATCGGCAACGGGTGGGAATGGACGTCCACGCCGTTCGGGCCGCTTCCCGGCTTCGCGCCGATGGCGTCCTATCCGCAGTACTCGGCCGACTTCTTCGACGGCAAGCACTACGTGATGAAGGGCGCCTCGCCCGTCACCGCGCGCGAGTTGATCCGCCGCTCGTTCCGCAACTGGTTCTACGCCGACTATCCCTATATGTACGCCAAGTTCCGCTGCATCGAGGTCTGATGAAACGTCCTCTCGTCGCGCTCGCGATCGCCGCTTTGACGCTCGCGGGCGTCGCCTGTTCCAAACAGGGACCGGTCGCGGGGCCCACCGGGGTCCTGCGGATCGGTGTGCCGATCGCACCCCAGAACCTCAACGGCATCCTCGCGCAGAACACCAACGAGGTCTTCGTCGACGGCCTGATCTATTCGCAGCTGGTCACGCTCGACGACCACGGCAACGAGGTCCCCGACCTGGCGGCCGTCGTCCCGACCCTGGCCAACGGCGGCATCTCCAAGGACGGCCTGACCATCACCTACCACCTGCGGACGGACGTGAAGTGGCACGACGGCGCGCCCTTCTCGAGCAAGGACGTGGCGTTCACCTGGCGCGCGGTGATGGATCCGAACAACAACGTGGTCGCGCGTCACGGCTTCGACCAGGTCGCGTCGGTCTCGACGCCCGATGCGGCGACGGCGATCTTCCATATGAAGCGCGTCTTCCCGCCGGCCATCGACGCGCTCTTCGGACTGAGCGACTCTCCGACGTTCGTCCTCCCCGAGCATCTGCTGGGCAAGGACAAGAATCTCAACGCCATCGCCTTCAACGCGAACCCGGTCGGCACGGGCCCGTTCAAGTTCGGGCGGTGGCTGCGCGGCGATCAGATCGTCCTCACCGCCAACCCCGACTACTTCCTCGGAAAGCCGAAGGTCGACCGGGTCGTCCTCAAGCTGATCCCCGATGCGAACACGACCGAATCGGAGCTGCGCGCCCACGACATCGACCTGGCCTTCGAACTGACCGGGACGAACTTCCACAGCTTCGCGGGCGATGCGAACTTCGTGCGGACCAACGCCCCCGCGCCGTCCTTCACCGCGATCCTGTTCAACACGAACCGCGCCCCGTTCACCGATCCGCGCGTGCGTCGCGCGCTGACGATGGCGATGAACCGCCCGCGCATGGCGACCACCGACACGTTCGGGTCGGGCTCGCTCGCGTCGGCCGATCTGACGCCGTTCTCGTGGGCGTTCGACCCGTCGCTCGCGCCGGTCCCCTACGACCCGAAGGCGGCCGGAGCGCTGCTCGACGCGGCCGGCTGGCGCCTCGGACCCGACGGCCTGCGCGCCAAGAACGGCACGCCGATGACCGTCCAGCTGACATACGGACAGGGAAGCCAGACCGCCCGCACGATCGCGGAGCAGGTCCAAGCGCAGCTCAAGCAGATCGGGGTCGAGCTGACGACCAAGAGCTACGACTATTCCGTCCTCTACGCGGCCGCCCAGAACGGCGGCATCTTCAATACGGGACACTACGACATGGCGTTGTACTCGTGGATCTCGGGCGGCGATCCCGACAACTCGTCGCAGTGGCTCTCGAGCAACATCCCGCCGAACGGCAACAACGTCTCGTGGTATCGCTCGACGGCGATGGACGCGGCCCAGAAGGTCGCCCTTTCGACCTTCGACCGGCCGACGCGCAAGCGCGCCTACGGCACGATCGAGCGGCTGCTCTTGCGCGACCTTCCCGGCGCGTTCATCTACTACCAAGGCGAACGCTTCGTCGCGACGCCCGCTTTGAAGGGCTTCGCGCCGAACGGCCTCAACGCCGGCTGGAACGCCTACCAATGGAGCATCTAGGGCCCGCGAGGCGGTCCGTCTAATCCTAGGGGCTTCCGTACACCCCCAAGGAGCAAGGCTTTGACCGAGATCGCTACGGCGAAGAAGGTTCCGATCACCGTCGCGCACGGCGACGGCATCGGACCCGAGATCATGGATGCGACCCTGCGCATCATC
>Ga0068855_100009800_pt1 | contig 11559 bp, 8 predicted proteins | sample KBSCornC52_FD_66592 | JGI IMG/M metagenome (GOLD analysis project Ga0068855, IMG submission 66592) | Corn rhizosphere microbial communities from Kellogg Biological Station, Michigan, USA - KBS Corn C5-2 | ecosystem: Host-associated > Plants > Roots > Rhizosphere > Soil ...
AACACCAGCTCGGGCGCTGCCGGCGGCTCCGTCATCGACGTCAGTAGCCTGGTCTCACAGCTCGTCTCCGCGACCCAGGCGCCGCAGGAAGCGCTCATCTCGAGCAAGACTCAGGCGGTCACCGCGCAGATCTCGGCGGTCGGCACGCTGAAGGGCGCCCTGTCGACCTTTCAGGCCTCGCTCACCACGATCAATACGCCGAGCTCGTTCAATACGCTCTCGGCCACGAGCAGCGACCCGACGGCCTTCACTGCCACGGCGGATTCCGATGCCGTCCTCGGCAACTACACCGTCGATGTCACGAAGCTGGCCCAGGGGCAGCAGCTCGTCTCGACCGCCTTCACCGGCGGCAGCTCCGCCACCGTGGGCACGGGCAGCTTGCAGCTCACCCTCGGCAATACGCATTTCAACGTCACCATCGGCAGCAGCAGCGATACGGTCTCCGGGATAGCCGCGGCCATCAATGGCGCGAGCGGCAACCCGGGTATCGAGGCGAGTGTCGTCACGGGCACGGATGGCGCCCACCTGGTGCTGACCTCCTCCCTGACCGGAGCCACCAATACGATCCAGGTCGCCGAGACGGACGGCGGCACTGCCCTATCGCAAATCACGTACAGCACGGGAAGCACCAACTACCGGGAACAGACGGCAGCCCAGGATGCAGTGTTCACCGTTTCCGGGGTCGATTTCACCAGCGCCAGCAATACCGTTACGGATGCGATCAGCGGAGTGACGCTGGATCTGCTGGCTCCAACGACGTCCGACACGACGCTTTCCGTTTCGACCGACACCTCGACGGTCGAGCAGAATATCAGCGATTTCGTCACCGCCTACAATACCCTGCAGGGCTCGCTATCGACGCTCGGCAGCTTCAACTCCACGACGAACACCGCAGGCCCGATGATGGGCGATGCGCTGTTGTCCGGTGTGCAGAACCAGGTGCGCTCGGCGCTGTACAGCATCGTCAATACGGGCTCGGCCACCTACAATACCCTCGCGAGTGTCGGCATCACGACCAACAGCGACGGTACGCTGAACGTCAACCAGGCAACCCTTTCGGCGGCGCTGACGTCCAACTTTGCCGCGGTGAGCCAGCTCTTCAGCGGAACGAGCGGTGTCGCGACCTCGCTGAACTCACAGATCCAGACCGCCCTGACCGCCGGCGGCTCGATCGACTCCCGCAGCAAGACCCTGGTGCAGCAGGAGAACGCTCTGACGCAACAGAGCAGTCAGCTCACCCAGCAGATGAAGGACCTGACGGCGAGCCTCACGGAGCAGTACGCGGCCCTCAACACGCTGCTCTCCTCGCTGCAGTCGACTTCCTCCTACCTGTCGCAGGCCTTCAACAACCTGCCGCGGGTGCAGGGCACCCCCTCGGCCTGAGCCCTCGAGGCTCAAGTTCTCCCTCGCCGAGCCGTTACTGGGGTATCGGGAATCGATGGAGTCATCTCGTGGGCCCATACTCGCAGCAGGCGAAGCTCGCCACCTACCGCAGCGTCAGCGCACACGGCGTTGCCGATGCAGACCCGCATACGCTGGTTCTCACGGTCATGGACGCCACGATCGCCCGAATCGGTGCGGCACGCGCCTGCGTCGAGCGCAAGGAAACCCGCCGCATGGCGAGTCTGTTGCATAGCTCGGTCATCCTGGTCGCGGAGCTGCGGGGCAGCCTCGACCTGCAGAAGGGTGGCACGCTGGCGCAGAACCTGAGCGACCTGTACGAGTACATGACCCGCCGGTTGATGCACGCAAATCTGAACAGCGATGCGGCGGCGATGACGGAGGTGCTGAGCCTCCTCGGCGAGATCCGCGGCGCCTGGGTTGCCATCGGACCCCAAGTCAGGCAGCAGGCTCCCATCCCGGTAACGACCGCCGCCTGAACGCCTTCCGCGGAAACAGCGCGCCACTCGGGAGACGGGCCCGGCTCGTCAGCGAAATGCGACATATTTCGCTGCGGGCCTGAACATATCCTGCCAAGGTGGCGTCCATGAGCAGACGCCAGTCGCCCGCCCGGTCGGGGTCACACCCTATGGTACGGAGGCCCACCCAACCTCTCCCGCCGGCAGCGATCCAGAAGGCTTGGGAAAGCTTCGGTCGGGGTGAGCGGGGTCAGGCCGAGACGCTGTGCCGGTCGATTCTGGCGAGGCAAGCGGACCATGCCGGCGCCTTGACGCTGCTGGGCATCATCCTCGCTCAGGCGCGGCGCACTGAGGAAGCGGCACAGCTTCTCGGACGTGCCGCCGAGCAGCTGCCCACGGACGCCTCAGCGCAAAACAACCATGGCAACGCCCTCAGGGACCTCGGCCGACACGTGAGCGCCCTGAGCGCATACGAGCGCGCGCTCGCCATTCAGCCGGACTACGCCGACGCACACTACAACCGGGCGCTGGTTCTGCAGGACCTGCGGCGCTTCGAGGACGCGATCGTCGGGTACGATCGCACGCTCGCGTTCAAACCCGACTACGCTGCGGCTCACAACAACCGGGGTGCTGCCCTGCAGGAGCTCGGGCGCTTCGAGGAGGCGGTCGCGAGCTATGAACAGGCGCTGGCAATCAGGCCCGACTATGCGGCTGCATACAACAACCGCGGCACCGCGCTATCGAAACTTCGCCGCTTCGGGCCGGCGCTCGAGAGCCACGACCGAGCGCTCGCCCTGCAGCCGGGTTTTGCCGACGCCCACAACAATCGGGGCGCCGTGCTGCGCGAGCTCAGGCGTCCGGAGGAGGCCGCCGCGAGCTTCGAGCAGGCAATCGCCGCGAGGCCCGATTTCGCCGAGGCTCACAACAACCTGGGAGTCACGCTGCGCGAGCTGGAGCGCGCCGAGGACGCGCTGGCGAACTATGACCGGGCTCTGGCGATCAGGCCGGACTATGCCGAGGCCCATAACAATCGGGGCGTCGCGCAGCGTTCGCTGCGGCGTTTGGATGAGGCACTCGCGAGCTTCGAGCGTGCGCTGGCCATCAACCCGGAGTATCCGGAAGCGCTGCTGAACCGAGGCGCCGCCTTGCACGATGGGGGCCGGCTCCACGAGGCTGTGGCGAGCTATGAGCGCGCGCTCGCCCTGAAGTCCGATTATGCGGACGCCTACCGCAACCATGCCCTTGCTCTGCAGGAATTGCGGCGGCCCGATGAGGCGCTTGCGAGCTATGAGCGCGCGCTGGCACTGAGCCCGGGAGCGAGGTTCCTGCGCGGCATCTGTCAGCACGCTCGGATGCACGCGTGCGATTGGACCCACTTCGACACCGCACTCGCGGAGATCACGTTCGCCGTGGAGCGCGGCAAAGCGGTCATCACGCCCTTTCCGGCGCTCGCCCTGTTCGACTCACCGCGCCTGCAAAAAAAGGCGGCGGCGAGCTGGGCGCGCGAGGAATGTCGCGCCGAACGGAAGCTGCCGACCCTGCAGCGCTACCCGCTGCACGAGAGGCTCCGCGTGGGTTATTTTTCCGCCGATTTCCGCAATCATGCGGTTTCCGCACTTGCCGCCGAGCTCTTCGAGACGCACGACCGCTCCAATTTCGAGCTCACAGCCTTCGCCGTCGGTCCGGACGTCCATGATGAGCTGCGCGACAGAGTCGAGCGCGCGTTCGACCGTTTCCTGCCGCTCTTCGACAAGTCGGACGAGGAGGTCGCCACCCTGGCACGCAGCCTCGAGCTCGATATCGCGGTGGATCTCGGCGGTTACACGCAACACGCCCGCCCGCGCATCTTTGCGCTTCGCGCCGCCCCGATCCAGGTGAGCTACCTCGGCTACCTCGGCACCCTGGGCGCGGACTTCATGGACTATCTGCTCGCCGACGAAGTCCTGGTGCCCCGCGAGCTGCGGCGGCACTACGCGGAGAAGATCGCCTATCTTCCCAGCTACCAGGCGAACGACCGCCGCAGGCCCGTCTCCGAGCGGGTGTTCACGCGTGCCGAGCTCGGGCTGCCGGCCCAGGGAATGGTGTTCTGCTGCTTCAACGCCAACTACAAGATCGCCCCGGAAACCTTCGCGAGCTGGATGCGGATCCTCGCCGCGGTGCCGGACAGCACGCTCCTGCTCCTGGCGGACAGCGCCGCGGCAAAGCTGAATCTCCGGCGGCACGCAGCGGCAAGCGGCATCGAGCCCGCCCGGCTCGTATTCGCGGGTAGAGTCCCTTACGCGGACTACATTGCCCGATATCGTGCCGCTGACCTCTTTCTCGACACGTCACCTTACAACGCGGGCACGACGGCGAGCGATGCACTCTGGGCGGGGCTGCCCGTGCTCACCTGCGCTGGCGAATCGTTCGCCGGGCGGATGTGCGCGAGTCTGCTCACTGCCGTGGGCCTGCGCGAGCTCATAGCTTGGGATCGCGCGGAATACGAGCAGCTCGCAATCGCGCTCGCGCGGGAGCCCGGGCGGCTGGCGGAAATGCGCGCAAGACTCGCCGCAGCCCGCTCGAGCGCCGCCCTGTTCGACACACCGCGGCTCGCCCGCAGTCTCGAGACGCTCTATCGGCGCATGTATCACCGCCATCATCTGGGCTTGCTGCCGGAGCATCTGCTGCTCGAGCTACCGGCGGTGCGACGCGGCGGATGACGCCGATGCCGGGAGTGCGCATACTGTGACGGAAGCCAGCATTCATCAGATCTACTACTCTGAGCAGACGCGTGCTGAGCTCGATCCGGGTTTCCTGCCACTGGACAACAGCGCCAACGAGCGGCCGGACTGGCGGGAATATTGGCCGATGCGCCGCTTTCTTCGCGACATTCAGCTCGATCCCGAGCGCTACTACGGCTTCTTCTCACCCCGGTTCGGGCGCAAGACCCACTTGACGGCGGCGGCCGTGCACGAGTTCCTCCGACAGCGCGATGGCAGCGCTGACGTGATCTCATTCTCTCCATTCTTCGATCAGATGGCCTTCGCCCTAAACATCATGGAGCTCGCGATAGTCGATCACGATTGCCGCGAGACCTTCGCACAGTGCGCAGCCCTGGTTGCGCCGCAATTCCAGATCAACCGCAGCGTCATGAGCTCGCGCGACACGGTGTACTGCAATTTCTTCGTGGCGAAGCCGCGGTTCTGGGCGCGATGGCTCGGCAAGTGCGAGGTCCTCTTCGACATCGCGGAGGACGGCCTGACGCCGCTCGGACAGGCGCTCAATCGTGTGGTCAATTACGGAGCGGTCGCCGCTCCCGCAAAGGTATTCGTCATCGAGCGGGTGGCCTCGCTGCTGCTCTGGTCGGAGAAGGAGTGGGTCTTCGACTCATACGACACCGCTCTCCTGCCGAACGCCTCCACCCGGCTCCTCGAGGTCGTGAGCGTGCCGGATCTGCTGATTCTCGATGCGCTGAAGATCGCTTACGCCGAGAGCAGCGCCGAGCGATACCTCACGCTGTACAGCCATTTCCGCGACAAGCTCATCCAGCGCCGGACCGCCGGCCAGCCGCGCGCGAGCGCGCAGTAAGTGAACACCAGCACAGGTAGCCCAGAATGGCCGACGATGTCCGTGCGATAGCGTTCTATCTGCCGCAATATCATCCGATCCCCGAGAACGACGCCTGGTGGGGAAAGGGCTTCACCGAATGGACGAAGGTGGTCGAAGCGAAGGCGCTTTTTCACGGCCACTATCAGCCGCAACTGCCCTCGGATCTCGGCTTCTACGATCTGCGTGTTCCCGAAGTGCGGCGCGCGCAGGCGCAGCTCGCGCGGCAGTATGGCATTCACGGGTTCTGCTACTACCACTACTGGTTCAACGGCAAGCGTCTGCTGGAGCGTCCCTTCGCCGAAGTGCTCGCCTCGAAGGAGCCGGACTTCCCGTTTTGTCTCTGCTGGGCCAACGAGAACTGGACACGACGCTGGGACGGGCGGAACAAGGAAGTTCTGATGGCGCAGAACTACTCGCCCGAGGGCGACCGCGCCATGATTCGCGAGCTCATCCCCGCTTTTCGCGACCCGCGCTACATCCGTGTCAGGGGGCGACCGTTGTTTCTGGTTTATCGCGCCACTGACTTGCCCGATCCGCGGGCGAGCGCAGCGATCTGGCGCGAGGAAGCGCTGGCCGCGGGGCTGCCGGGCCTGTATCTGTGCCGCGCCGAAACCTTCGAGGAGGCCACATCGCCGCGGGATCCCGCGCAGATCGGCTTCGACGCAGCCTATGAGTTCCCTCCGCACGGCATCCACGTGGCAACACCCAGCACGGCCACGGCGGGCCTCGATCCTGCCTTTGCCGGTCTCGCCTATGACTATTCGGTGGTCGCCCGGGACTTCGCCACGAGGCCTACCGCCCCCTACCGTCGGTTCCACGGAGTCATGCCCTCGTGGGACAACACGGCGCGCGTCGGACGGCGCGCTTACCTGGCCGTCAACTCGAGTCCTGAGTCCTATCGAAGCTGGCTCGAGACGGTCTGCAATCGGACGCGCCGGGATCTCGAGGGCGACGAGCGAGTGGTATTCATCAACGCGTGGAACGAATGGGGCGAGGGGTGCCATCTGGAGCCCGACCGGCGGTACGGCCTGAACTGGCTCGAGGCGACGCGCGCCGCCCTCAGCGGAGCCTCGCCGCAATTCTCCTACACGACCGCCGAGGACGACAGGCTGTTGCTGCGCGAGCAGATCGAGCGGCTGGGCCGGGAGCTCGGTCTCGATGGCGCCGGCGCCGAGCTCGTGCTCAAAGAAGCCGCATTACGTGCGCAGCGGACCAGCGCCGACGTCGCCAGGCGCGACGATGTCATCTCCGCGCTCAACGAGAAGCTCGCATACCTCACGGCCGCTCTCGCGGCGCAGCAGCGCGGCAATGGGGATGGCAAAGGCGTGCCGCCGGCACCGACGGAACGGTTGGCATCGTGAAGGTGCGGATCGTCTGCGCGACGCGAGCCGCTCGCGACGCCTTCCCAAGTGCAACGGCTCTAGGGAAGACGCTATCGGTACATCGACCGATGGACGTGGAGCTCCGTCTCTTCACGGACAATACCGCTGGGCTCCCCTCCGTATACAACATCGCCATTGAAGAGTCGGCTGAGGATCCTGCGATCCTGCTCTTTATCCACGATGATGTGCATCTCTGCGATTTCCATTGGACGACCACGCTCAACGATGCGCTCGGGCAATTCGGAATCGTCGGTGCCGCGGGCAACCGCCGCCGCATCCCCCGGCAACCCGGCTGGCGCTTCCTCGACGAGAGGTTCACTCGCGATGGCCGCGAGAACCTGAGCGGGACCGTCGCGCATGGACGGGGATTCCCGGCTGAGCGGGTCGATGTATACGGCCCGACCCGTCAGGCCGTCAGCCTGCTCGACGGCGTGATGCTCGCGGTCAAGAGCGAGACCCTGCATGCAAAAGCGCTGCGGTTCGACGAGCAATTCGACTTCCATTTCTATGATCTCGATCTCTGCCGCCAGGCCGAGCGCGCCGGCGTCTCCATGGGTACTTGCGCGGTCTCCCTGATCCACGAGAGCAAGGGCAACTTCGGCGGCGACGATTGGCGGCGTGGATACGAGCACTACCTCGCGAAGTGGGGCGACTGACCGTGACGCGCGATGCCCCGCAGCGCTCGGCCTGCCCCACCGTCGTATTCGTCTTCGGCATGGGCCGGTCAGGCAGTTCCGCGCTCGCGCGGGTGCTCTCGCTTTGCGGCTGCGGGCTGCCGGCGGAGCTGGTGGGCGCCACCGAAGCCAACCCGCTCGGACATTGGGAGCCCAACGAGGCGCTGAGCCTCAACGAGGCGTTCCTTTCGCTGCATGGTGCCAACTGGTACGACCCGACACTGAGATTGCAGGGCGAAGTCGCGGTCGACCCGCAGCAACGCGTCGCCTACGTCGAGAAGATCAAGGAATTCCTCCGCTCGTGCCCGAGCGCCCCGTTGCTCGTCATCAAGGAGCCGCGGATCACGGCGCTGTCGGAGTACTGGTTCGAGGCCGTGCGAGAGCTCGGATTCTCCACCGGGGTGGTGATACCCGTGCGCCATCCGCAGGAAGTGGTGGCCTCCCTGGAGGTACGCGACCGCGCCTCACCGCAGCTGTCGAGCGCATTGTGGCTCAAGTACAACCTACTGGCGGAGCGGCAGTCCCGCGGCATGCCGCGCGTCTTCGTCGATTACCTCGGGCTCCTGACGGACTGGCGGGCCGAGATTTCCCGAATCTCCGCGGCGCTGTCGATCGATCTCTCCATGCGCGACGAAAGCGCCATCCAGAGCTTCCTTCAGCAGGACTTGCGGCGCCAACGGCACAGTGGAGAGCTGAAGGAGGCCTTCGGCCAGCCCTGGGTCTCGAGGGTCTACGCAATGCTCTCGGCTGGTGCCCGCGACGAGCCTGTTGACACGGGAATATTGGATGAGGTCTTCGACGCCTATCGGGCCTGTGAGTCCGGGTTCAGGTTAGCACACGAGGATTTCGCCGGTCGTCTGGACTCCAGGCCGGTCACCCCTGAGTCCGCTGGGTCCCATGACGCTCGCAAGCCTGACCTTGCAAGACTCATCTGCGCAGTAGCTGGGCGTGACTCGAATCTGCTGCGGCAATGCCTCACGAGCCCCTGGTACGCCATGCGTAATCCCGACGTCGTCGCGGCACGTCTCGATCCTTACCATCATTGGCTCACTTATGGAGCCAACGAGGGCCGCCTTCCCACCGAGGATATCCTGACTCTCCTCGAGGGCCTGATGAAGGAGCGGAGCGGAACGCGCACCGAACCCCATGCTGTCGCATGACCTACGCTGCATCTTTGTCCATATCCAGAAAACTGGAGGCGCGGCTGCTGGAGCTTCATCCTGAGCCGCGCCACCTCGTTGACCTGCCCTCTCCCTCGCCCGTAGGCAAGCCGCTGTTGGATCATTTGGCCGGCGCGCGCTCCTGAGCCAGCCTCGCGTTCAGCGCCTGCATGGCCGCGGCGGCGTACCGGCGACAGGCATCGGGGTCGCTCGAGAGCGCGACTCGTCCGCGCGATCTGCGGCGCTCGACTCTTTTCCAAAAGTCACTGGCGCCGGGATGCGGCGTCAGCAGAATATCGCAGGGCAATGCCGCAACGGTGGCTATCGACCTGCGAAAGGCCGCGAGATAGCGCGGGTGAGCGCTGAAACGGAACTCAGGTGCGCTCACCGCGCTGAGGCTGTCGGCGTAAACCACGTGAAAGCAACGTGTGCTCTCGCAGGAAGTCCAGGTCCATGCGGTACTGCCCGGCGTATGCCCGGGCGTGTAGTGCGCGGTGATGGCCACATTACCCAGATGCAACGTCTCGTCATCGCCAACCACACGCACTCGATTCACCGGGGTGTAGCCGGGTACCGACCCGTACAGCGGATCTTTGGGATCGGCGCCGCCCAATTCCATCTCATGCGCGCCGGCTGCGCTCGCCAGAACTTGCGCGCCGCTTGCGCGTTGCAGCGCAGCAATGCCCCCGGCGTGGTCGATGTGCGCGTGCGAGTTGAGGATCCACTTGACGTCACGAACGTGGAAGCCGAGCGCGCGGATGTGCGCCTCGATCTGCGGCGCCGTCTCCGGCAGATCCCCGTCGAACAGCGCCAATCCTTGCCCGGTGTCCACGAGAATCGAGGACAGGCCATGCGGCCCCACATACCAGGTATTGCCGTAAATGCGGAACGGCGCCTGCGGCGCGTTCCACGCGGCTCGATCCGTACTGATACCCTCCGCCGCAACCAGTGACATCAAGCCGACCGAGAGAGCAGCGATCACCAAGAGACGTAATGCCATGGCTGTGTCCGATTTTTCTGCGCGACGAGCGTAACCATCACTCACTGTCGTAGATCTGCGCCAGGGGAATGGCAAGCCCGATGGAACATAGCTCCAGAGTTGCATCGAGCGACTTGAGCACCTTCGGTTGCCAATCCCCGTCGCGCCGGTATACCGTGACTTCAGCGATTCTCTGCGCGACGATGACATACTCCTCGAGCGCCGTAATCCAGCGGTAGTTCAAGCGCTTTTCGTGTCGGTCAACGCTGGCAGTCGAACGCGAGAGGACCTCGACGATGAGCTTTGGATTGGTGATGAACGGCTGCTCGGACGGAATCCGGCCGCATACCACCATCACATCCGGATAATAGATGTAATCATCCCTATTTGCCCGTAGCTTTACCTGCACGTCACCCATGTACGCCTCGCACCCGGTGCCATCCAGATGACCGCCAAATGCCCGATAAAGGCGGCCGGCAATGCGGTTGTGGCGCGGATGCGCCCCGCTCATAGCGAATACCTCGCCCGCAAGATACTCGTGACGATTCCGCGAAGCGGCTTCGAAAGCCTGGTATTCCTCCACCGTCATCGGCCCCAACTCCCCTGCGCGGTATGCGGGCCGCGGCTCGGCGACGCGCAGGCGATTCTCCGAGAGGCGCTCCACCCACTCGGCGAGTCTGGTGAATTCCAACTGTGGCAGGTTGAGTACGGCTTTCTGGATTTCTGGCAGCGTGGTCATCCCGGCGCCCCTTGGCTCAAAGTGGTTTCGCTGCAGATGATTTTATCGGCGCCGATGCGAAATGCCATCGACCGTGGGCATTTCTCTATAAACGCAGAAGCAAAATTGAACGAGGTCTCTGCCGTCCGCAACGGACGCTAGGCCACGAACCTTCGCGCGTTCCTGAACAGTCGCATCCAACCGCTGTATTCCCCCGCATCGGGCGGGCGCCAGGAGTTCTGGACGTAGCGGAAGGACCGCTCCGGATGGGGCATCGTGATGGTCACGCGACCATCGCGGTTGCTCAGGGCCGCGATACCGAACGGCGACCCGCTGGGGTTGAAGGGATAGCGGGTGGCGACGGTACGATCGTGATTGACGTAGCGGAAGCCGACGAGACCGCGCGCGACACATTCCTCGGCTGCCGAGCGCGACTCGAACTCGGCGTGCCCTTCACCGTGCGCGACGGCGATCGGCAGGAAAGAGCCCTCCATGCCCGCGAGCAGCACCGAAGGGGAGCGCAGCACCTCGACCAGCGTAAAGCGCGACTCGTACTGCTCGCTGCGGTTGCGCACGAAGCGTGGCCAGTGGTCAGTGCCGGGGATGATGCTCTTCAGGGCAGCAAACATCTGGCAGCCGTTACAGACACCGAGGGCGAAGGTCTCGGGACGCGCGAAGAACCGCTGGAATTCCTCCCGCAGGGCCAGGTTGAAGAGGATCGACTTCGCCCAGCCCTCCCCTGCCCCTAGAACGTCGCCGTACGAGAAGCCGCCGCATGCGACGATGCCGGCGAAGTCCGCCAGCCTGTGCCGACCGGCGACGATATCCGTCATGTGAACGTCGTAGGGAGCGAAGCCCGCCTGATCGAAGACCGCGGCCGTTTCCGTGTGGCTGTTGACACCCTGGTCTCTCAGGACGGCAATTTTCGGTTTGGCGCCACGGGAGATGTAGGGCGCTGCGATGTCTTCCTGCGGATCGAAACTCAGCGCGATGGCGAGCCCCGGATCTTCCGCATTGGTCTGCGCTGCATACTCCTCGTCGGCGCTCTGCGGATCGTCGCGTAGCCGGCGCATCCTCCAGGTGGTCTCGGACCACGCGCGGCGCAACTCCACCCAGGACTCATCGAGCACCTGCTCGGTCCCGACCTGGATTCGAATACGGAGCTCCGGCAGCGGAGCTCCCACGGGCATCGCGAGATC
>Ga0068855_100009801_pt1 | contig 11557 bp, 11 predicted proteins | sample KBSCornC52_FD_66592 | JGI IMG/M metagenome (GOLD analysis project Ga0068855, IMG submission 66592) | Corn rhizosphere microbial communities from Kellogg Biological Station, Michigan, USA - KBS Corn C5-2 | ecosystem: Host-associated > Plants > Roots > Rhizosphere > Soil ...
CTGACGGATGCCTTGCCGCTGCCTACTCCACGCTGGCTGCTGCTAATCGCCGGAGCCGGCCCTGAAGGCGCTGCGCTTCCTCACAGCATTGTGAGAATAGATGGCGCTGCGCTCCTGGGCGAGATACCTGATATTGTGCCGCTGCTGCGTGCGGCAGATGTAGTGGCTATCCCTTCTCGCGAAGAGGGTCAGGGGATAGTTGCGCTTGAGGCAATGGCAGCGTGCAAGCCCGTTGTAGCCAGCCATGTTGGAGGTCTTATCGAAACCGTTGTGGATGCTGAGACCGGGCTGCTGGTCCCTCCGGAAGATACGCAGGCGCTTGCTTCCGCGTTGTTAAAACTGTCTGAGGAACCGGAACTGCGGCACATGATGGGCCGTGCGGGTCGCGCACGCGTCGAGGAGCGATACACGCTGTCCAGCATGGTTGACCAGATTAGCGATGTCTATCGCGCCATGGCTAATCGCGCGGACAAATGAACAGACCATGCAGCCGAAAACTCAGAGAATGTTGACAACCGAGATGCCCGATAGTATTCTCCCGCATATGTTGACCGAACGACAGATCGAGCACCTACAGCGCGGGGCTGCGGAGTTGGGCGTGATCCTCGACGGTCCCTGCGTAGCCAAATTCGCCCGATTTGCTTCGATGCTCGAAGAGGCAAACCGCCGGCTCAACCTGACACGCATTCCGCAGGAGGACATCGTTCCTCTTCATTTCCTGGACTCGCTTACTCTGGCGTCCGCGCTGACGCCCAGACCCGGCGAGCGCCTCATCGACGTCGGAACGGGAGCCGGATTCCCCGGGCTACCGATCGCGATCGCGTACCCTCAATTGGATGTCACACTAGTGGATGGAACCGGCAAGCGGCTGGAGTTTGTGTCCAGCGTTATCGACGAATTAGGCATTTCAAATGCCGTCACCCTCCATGGCCGCGCCGAGGAGATCGCACGCCTGCCGCAGCACCGCGCCGGATACCATCTCGTGACCGCACGCGCTGTTGCCAAACTTCCAGCCCTTGTGGGTTGGCTGCTGCCTCTGGTCCGTCCGGGCGGCCGTGCGATCGCGTACAAAGGTCGGAATGTCGAGATAGAAGCAGACGATGCCAGATCAGTCCTGCAGCGGCTAGGCGGCGAGCTCGATCGGATCGTCCCAGTCAGCCTCCCCGGAACGGACATCGAGCGCCAACTGGTAATACTGAAGAAGAAAGAAGCTAGCGCAAGGTCACGTCGTTGAGAAAGCGAGCATTCATCATGAAAAGGCAGATTGCCGCCCTACTGGCATTGACGGGCGCTGCGGTTGCGCTCTGTGCGGTCGTCGCAACGAAGGCTGGAGCGGAACACTTCGATATTCTGCTCAAAGTCAACAGCGGCGACAAACAGGAGCAGTCGTCCATGGATACAACGCCTCCGATCGGAGGCGTCAATCCACGACCGGTCCTTAAAGCCCACGCGGGTGATCCGATCAAAGTAACCTGGCGGATGAAGAACAGCTCGCCGCACGGCGCGATGAAGAACGTGACTATTCACTTCTTTGTGGTTCGAGAGGGGAAGACCGGCCAGAAGCCCGTGCCGGACCCCGCCGGCCAGGCAGGCATCGTCGATAATTCCTTTACAACGGATTTGGCGTTTGGGGCAGTCTCTACGGGCAGCCTTAAGCTAAAGATCAGCGACCCCGGGAGCTATTTGGTGCGAGTACAGAGTGAAGGCACGCACGAGGAAGCTGGACACGAGCACTTTTCTGCGATTGACATAGAGGTGCAATAGCCATTTATTGAGCGTCCAGCGCTACGAGTCTCTAGAGGCCCCCACCGTGCAACACGGAGCGAGCGGCCAGGAGAGGCGGGCACTTGCTCTCCCGGCGCCCGCCCGAGCTGCATCAGGGTGCAGTCACTCCCAAACTGGACAGTTCGAACCGGAGCGTCAAGAAAGCGGGCGCCCCGTCTCGGCCGACTGCTTGATCTGATGCGCCGGTTCTGATGGTCGTGCTCGGAGTTGTAGCCGCAGGCTGCCGCGCAGGATCGTCGGGCCGATTTGCCAGTGGAGCGCCAGGCCTGGCAACTCCCGCGGAAATCTTTGGCGCTTCGGCGACCTTCAGAATCTCCGAGGGCTTCTTGCGATTGCTCGACCCCCACGCGCCCAATCTGCGAAGGACCGGCTCAAGCGATGCGATTCTGGCGGCCGGGACTCGTAAAGCAACAATCCTGCCCTGAAATGTCTGCGCGCCGAAGCCGGGCGAGCCCTGCTGCTCGCTCGTCGTGACGATCGGGGCCAAGGAAGCGCCCTGCTGCCCGGCGTCCAGGGGAGCGGCACCGGCACTGGCAGACTTAGCCCAGGAATTGAGCGCTGCTTCCGCTTCATTGACGTCCGGAACGGCCATAGCGAGCGTCAGTGTTCCACCAGAGTGCACAAGCTTTCGCTCGTCCCGAAGTGCGGCGACGAAACCATTCCAATTGGAGCGATTCTGGGCGATCAGCCGTGAAGATTTATTCTCTTCGTCGCGCAGAAACTGCTCAAACAGTCGGTCGGCCTCTGCACTGTAAGGGTCCGGCTTGTGTGCAGCGGCGTCCGCGGTCACGGGACCGGAACCAGAATCCCCCGGCTTCGCCTGGGTACCGTTTTCAACGCGAACGATACCATGCTCGCCTCTCGGGTCAGCGCTGCGAGCGGGTCGAGAAATTGTGATTGCAAAAATGAGTGCGCCGCACGCGGCCGCGGCCGCGGTTGCGAATACCGGAACTTGCCTGCTCCATTGTCTCGATGGCTCACGAACCGGCGCCGTTCTTCCCGGAGGCGCTTCGGGCAGAGCCGCAAGAATGCGGCTCCGCAGGAGCGGACTTGGGACCGCGCGCTCAAGGTCCCGCATATCTTCACCCAGGCGCTTCAACCACGTCACCTCCTCCCGGCATGCAGCGCAGACAAGCAGATGCGCCCGAACCATCAGCACGCGTGGCGCGGAAAGCTCTCCATCCAGCCAGGCTTTTAGCTCGGCAGGCATCCAATTGTGGACGCCGGACTTTGGCTTCTGAGCGCCCTCGATAGGTTCTTCGTTGGTTTCTGCCCGCCCGTTGAGCGGCATCTTCCCGTCATTCATACCGGTAAACCCTCTTCCCGAACGTATCCGCCCAGCAGGTCTCGAAGCCTGCGAAATGCATTCGATAATCGTGACTTTACCGTGCCGACCGGCACATCCAGCGTTGCGGCAACTTCCTGGTAGGTCATGCCCTGAAGCTCATGCAGGACGATGACATCTCGATGGAGCGGCGACAGGCAATTGAGCGCAGCCTCCACCTTTTCGGAGAGCTCATGTCGCCCCGCGGATTGGAGCGGATCGTCACGCCAATCCAGGGAAGGAAGTGCAAGTCCCTCGTCGTAAGGCAGGTGTTCCAGCTTCCGCCTTCGCCGAAACTCGAGGCAGTGATTCATCGCAATCCGGTAAATCCAGGTGCCCAGCGCCGAATTGCCGCGAAATTGGCCCAGTCCCTTGTAAATTGCCAGGAAAATCTCCTGCGTCACATCTTCCGCATCCGTAATGCAGTTTGTAAATCTAAGCGCAAGTCGATAGACACGCGTTTCGTAAGCATCGAGCAGCTGCTCGAACGCCTTACGATCGCCTGCCTGGATGCGCTCCACCAGTTTTCGCTCGTTGTCCACTGCCATCAATCGCGAATCATACTCCCCCGCTGCGCGCAAGCACAAGCGGTTCTATACTATTTGGATGTAAAATGGAACCAAAGGGTTCAGATTGAGCAGCCGATCGAACTTCGCAAGTTTTCGGACAGTCTCACTTCACATAACGTTGTATGGTAGACAGGAGACGCTCCCATGAAAAGGCAGTCGTGGATCATTCTCACTGTTTGTCTTCTCATTGTGGCTGGTCTCGGGGTTTTTTACCTGATGACCAGAGGCGGTCCCGGCCCCCTCACGCAAGATGAGGCGATCGAGATGACGCAGAAAATGGAGCGTGCATTCAGCGCCAAGAATGCGAATGGGATCCTCGCCTATATCAATCCTGCTCCCGACACCAAGATCGCGAACATTAATCAAGACCAACTGCGTGTTCTGCTGGTTCGCTACTTTCGAAATTCCGACCGCGTGAGCGCCGAACTTAAGAACTATACGTTCGCAAGTGGAGACACGGACGCCACCCTGCAGTTTGACCTGACGGTGCACAACGACGGAGTGGACAGCCGCAAGGAAGACTACACCGGGCATATCACGCTTCACCTGAAGAAGGTGGATGTACCCCGGCTCCTAGGGCTGTACCAGGCAAAGGAGTGGCGCATCATCGGCGCGGAATCCACCGGCGCGGACCTCTCAACCTTCGGCGATTAGGACACAGGATGATCGACGGTTTCTACGCAGTTGACTACCAGGTGCACTCTGTCCGCTCGCACGATGGCCGTGCGACGATAATGGAGCAGTGCGAACGCGCCGTTCAGATCGGCCTTGATGAGATCGGCTTCTCCGAGCACAAGGACTTCGACCCCGCCGACCCTGTCGTGAATTACTTTGATTACGACGCCTACATCCGCGAGATTGAAACAGCTCGACGAAGGTTTGAAGGTCAGCTTAAGATTAGAGCCGGCGTGGAGATCGATTATCAGTCCTGGTTCGAGGCCGATATCGCGAAGTACCTTGATGAGCACGCTTTCGACTTCGTGATCGGCAGTGTCCACTATGTTGGCCGAGCGATGATCATGACACCGGAGTACAATCGGACTCGCGATGCGCGCCGTGCCTATGAAGACTACTTCGCAGCCGTTAGCGACTCAGTCAAGTGCGGATTATTTGATATCGTGGGCCACCTCGAGTACGCCAACCGGCGCGGCATAGCGGCCTGGGGCCTGTATCATACGGAACCGTATCGCGAATCTCTAGTACGCCTGCTCATTGAGATGGTCCGTAGCCGTTGTGTATTTGAGATCAACACGGCAGGTCTGCACCAGAATCTCGGTCTCACCTACCCCTGTCGGGACACAGTTATGCTCTATGCCGAATGCGGCGGGACGCTCCTCTCGATAGGCTCCGACGCCCACCATCCGGACCAGGTCGCTTACGGATATTCGCAAGCCGCGCACATGGCAATCTCGGCTGGGTTAACGCAGATCTGCACCTGGCGCGACAGGGAGCGGCGCCCGGTGCCATTGCAGGGCGATAGAGTCTTGTAAAGTTGGTGGTTTGAAGGGACTTAAGGGAGGAAAGGGACATAAGGGATCCATTCCACTAGACAGCTTCTCACCTCATCACCTCATCAAAACATCACACTCTCACCCCCTCACCTTCTCAAAGCAACCTCCCTCCCAAGCCGTGCCGACTCATACGCGGCCAGCACCACTTGCACATTCTCGCGACCATCCTGGGGCGTTGCGATCAATGGAGCGCCATCACAGACGACATCTACAAAATGTGAGATGGCGCGTTCGTAGGTTGAGTTCCAGGTGTGATCAGTTCGAAGCGACTCCGGGCTGCCGGAACTCGGGAAGTAGACAAGGCCGTTGCCCTCGCCATAGGCATCCAGGCTCAGGCAGCCCTCCGAGCCGAAGACCGTCACAGACGGAGACGCTCCTCTGCCACGCGTGGCATGGCATGCGAACAACTGCCCGCAATGCCCGCCTTCGAAGCGCAGGTTGAGCACCGCCAAGTCCTCCGATTCGGGTCCAAGCTCCGGCCGGTATTGCGCGGTCATCGCCTGGACTGCCACCACTTCCCCGGCCAGATGTCGAAGGACGTCGATCTGATGGATACCACCGTCCATCAAATGGCCTCCGCCGGACTGAGCGGGATCCGCGCGCCAATCGAGGTTCAGCTCGGAGCGCTGCCAGTAGGCGAAAGTCGCCTGAATCCCCACTACTCTCCCGATTCGGCCCTGCTCGATCATCTCCGCGGCCGCGCCAACGGTCGCGGACATGCGCTGCGGCTCAAGGTGCATCAGGGTGACGCCCGAGCGGTCCGCTGCCTCAATCATTCGGTCGCACTGTTCGACTGTCAGCGCAAGAGGCTTTTCGCATAGTACGTGCTTTCCTGCCTCGGCGAACGCGATCGCGATCATGGCGTGCAAATGGTGTGGCAAACAGAGATCGACGGCGTCTAACTCGGTATCATTAATCAAGGCGCGATAATCGGCGACGCTCACGGCCTCCGGGTTGCCGCACGTTTCAAGCGCTTTGAGCGCGCGCGCAGAATCGGGATCGCAGCAGGCGGTTACGACTGCCCGATGGGATTGCAGCTTCCAGGCCTGGAGATGCCGCCCGCTAATGTCACCGCATCCGATGATGGCTACTCTAAATGGCTGGGTGTTCAAATGGATTGATCTTTCGTTCGTGGCATGAGTTCCTACATGACCTATAGGACTGATTAGACGGATGTAACGGCTAAACCTTGCGGAGCCACTGCAGGCACTAGCCTGCGACCCGGCGACCGGTTGTTTCGGCGAGGGGAGCTCAAAAACCTGCGCACCTGGTCCGCGGCGAATCCTTGCAGGCTTTTGCGAATTCGCAGCCGAATAGAATGAGTGTAAATTCATTCACAGGATGAGGACTGATGGCGATCAAGATTCACGAGCTCAATCATGTCGCGCTGCACGTGCGCGACCTTGAGGCATCGATCAGATTTTATGGTGAGGTGCTCGGGCTGCCACAAATCCCCCGCCCAGCGTTCAACTTTCCTGGCGCCTGGTTTGCCCTCGGCGGTCAAGAGCTGCACCTCATTGCCGATCCCGAACTGGAGCCAGCGAAGCGACGCCATCACCACTTTGCACTGCTCGTAGACGATGCCTATGCTGCCAGAGCTGAACTGGCCACAAAGGGTGTAACCGGGCTGGAAGGCCCCTCTCCTCGGCCGGATGGCCCGCTCCAGCTGTTCTTCCACGATCCGGACGGCTACCGCATCGAGCTGTACCATCATCCAAAATAGAGAATCTCGATCGATTCGGAGGATTTCATGCCCGCACTTAATACGAAAGATTACTTGATAAGCGCGCTCAATGTTCAACACACACGCCTGGTAAATGATTTCAAAGCCCTGCCGGACGAAGCGAAGGCGAAATCGCATGGAGGCTGCGCTCGTACGCCGCTCAGTTTTCTCGTTGAGTGTGCCGCGCTGAATATGTTCATTGCTGATATCCTCGAAAAGGGAGATGGAAAACGGCTCACCGACGAGGAGGAAGCCGCGCTCTATAAGAGAATGGATACGGTGGAGAAGGCGCTTGCCATGCTGGACGATAGTGTGGCGAAGCTCCGTGCGGCCTACGACGCGCTCGACGAGAATACACTCGGTGACATAACCGATAAGCCATTTGGCCGCCCGATGCAGAAATTCGGCCCGGCTTGCCTGCCCATCAACCACATGATGTACCATGATGGTCAACTCAATTTTTTGCAAACCCTTTACGGCGACGATAAGATTCACTGGTAAGACCAATGTCTGTAGTTAGCGCCCCTGCCGGTGAAGTCACCCTGATGTTTACGGACATCGAGGGCTCCACCAAGGGCTGGGATACGTACCGTGAGGCGTTCCGAGACGCCCTTGACGTCCACAATCGTCTCATGAGGGAAGCGATAGCTCTCCATGACGGCTACGAAGTCAAGACCATCGGCGATAGCTTCATGGTCGCGTTTTCAAGCGCGCTGAGCGCCGCCGAATGCGCCATCGATATGCTCCGCCGTGTCGAGGCTGGCCCTTTCGAAACCGTCGGAGGCATTCGGGTTCGCATCGGACTGCATACGGGCACTCTACAGCCGTTTGGCGGCGACTACTTTGGCCCGACAGTCAATCATGCCGCAAGGATCGAGAGCAGCGCGCATGGCGGCCAGATTGTACTTTCTGAGGCCACGGCGCTGCTGCTGCAGGATAGGCTGCCGGACGAGGCGGCCCTGCACGATGATGGGCTGCACCGCCTGAAGGATCTCGGCGCGCCAATTCGTCTGTACAGGCTCACTTCTTCAGATCTGCCGGTTCGCGATTATCCCGCCCTCCGCACGCTCGATCCGCAGCTGAACAACTTCCCGGCACAGGTGACCAGCCTGATCGGCCGCGAACAGGAATGCGCAGCCCTGCTCAAGCTCCTGCGAGACACGCAGCGGCTAATCACACTGACAGGGGCAGGCGGCACTGGCAAGACGCGACTCGCGATGCAGGTTGCCGCAGAGGCTGTACAAGATTATCCGGACGGCATCTGGCTCGTCGAGTTGGCAGGTCTGTCCGCATATCGAGAAGTCCCGTCCGCAACGGCCCTGGCCCTGAAGATCCCGCTGGCAGCCGATCAGAGTATTCCTTCGCAAGTCTTCTCGTTCCTCAAGGAGAAGCGCTGCCTGATCGTTTTCGACAATTTCGAGCATGTGGTGGATGCGGCGCCGTTCGTGAGCGACCTGCTGAAGAACTGCCGGGGCGTTGCCTGCCTGGTCACCTCTCAGCACCTGCTGCAGATCGCGGGAGAGACGGAGTTCGCGCTAGAGCCGCTCGGCATGCCACCAAGAAACGCCTCTGTCGAGGCCGCGCTGAGGTCGCCAAGCGTTCAGCTCTTCGTCGAGCGCGCGCAGGCGGCACGGGCTCAGTTTGCCGTGACGGAAGAGTCTCTCCCCCCAATTGTGGAGCTGTGCCGCCGCCTGGACGGTAATCCTCTCGCCCTGGAGCTGACGGCAGCGCTGGTCCGCGCGATCACTCCGGCCCAGATTCTCCCACGCCTGAACGACAGGTTCAAGCTGCTCGCAAGTACTCGCCGCGACCTCGACCCGCGCCAGCGCAGCCTTCGCGGCGCACTCGACTGGTCCTACGAGCTTCTGAATGAAGACGAGCGGGCGCTGTTCGCCGAAATATCGGTGTTTGCAGGCGGGTTTCGAGTTGAGGACCTGGAGGCGATCTGTACCGGGTTCGATCCCCTGATGACCGCCTTCTCTCTGCGCGACAAGTCGCTGATCAAGACGGAGGATGCCGGAGAGGAGGTGCGCTACCGCATGCTGGAAAGCCTCCGATTGTACGCCGCCGATAAACTCGAGCAATCCGGCGCCGCAGACGAGCAGCGGGAGCGCCACGCAAGGCATTATCTGGGGATCGCCCAGGAGCTTCGCGAGCAGTTGAACTCGTCAGGCGAAGCCATGCAGCGCATGACGGTTGAGATCGACAATATGCGCGCCGGTATGGATTGGGCGATCGAACACGGGGATGCCGAGCTGTCGACGGCCTATGCTTTAGCACTGGCCAGGTTCTTTGTAACGCGAGGACTCTATGACGAGAGTGAACGTCGCCTCAGTATAGCCGAAGTAATGTGCCGAAGAAGCAAATCAGAGTCTGATCTGGCAAAAGTCCTCGCGTATCAGGGACAAATTGCAATGCAGCGCTCGGATCACGAACTTGCCAATCAATTCTATAGCGAGAGTCTTCAGATAAGTTTGGTGCTACATGAGCAAGATCGTGTAATCGCGTCGTTGGCGAACCTTGGTAGCATCGCATGGCTACAAAATGATCTGGAAACTGCTGGATCCAAATGGGAACAGGCCCTCGCATTGGCGAGAGAGATAAAACAAGAGCATTATGAACCCGATTTACTATCGCACCTCAGTTTATTGGCTAGCGACCAGGGAAACTTCGACAAAGCCATTGACTACCTCGAACAGAGTTCGGCGATGCACAGAGCCAAAGGCGACAAGAACGGTCTTGGATTCGATTTCTGGCACCACGGAGAAACGCTTATGCATTGCCGTCAATTCGAAATGGCCCTTGATAAGCTAAATGACAGCAAGGCTCTGTTCGATGAGATTGGGTATTCATGGGCCAGCATTGGAGTGGCCGCCGCACTCGGTACGGCGCTGATGGAAGTCGGTGACCTGAAACATGCCGAGGAGCAGCTGACTTGGGCGTTGAACGAAGCAAAGGCGGCGAAGGATGAGCGCTGGCGAATGCTTGCACTGACATCCCTCGGTGAGCTATCTGCGAAGATGGGAGATACGGCGTCGGCTCGGCAGCATTTCCGGGAGTCCATTCTCATTGCGACTGCACTGAAAGATGAACGACAAGTGGCTGAGATACTGCGTCGATACGGCACATTTCTTGCGTCAACCGACCAGCTAGAAGCCGCATATCCGATGCTGCTTGCGGCAAAAAATGAATTTGCCAAACGGGGCCACCACTCGGCAGGAGAACTTGCATCTCAACTCGAACTGTTGAAGAATAGTTCGGAAGATCCAATTGATTGGGATAATGACGCTTGTGTCACGGCAGAATTACTAGTATCGAACATTCTTGCTGAATGACAGCCGGAATATTCGTCGATGGCACGTAATGTGCACAGTGATATTCCGACCTTATTGTTTGCTGATGTCCACTTTTATGCCTTTCTACTGCCCCGGAGATAACTCTATGCGCCGTCTGCCTCTATCTATTGGTTTCATGCTTGCTGGAGTTTTGGCGTCCACGACGGCTTATGCGCAAGTACTACCGATCACGTTCAATTTTTCAGTTCCGCGGCCGCTCGATCCGCCGACCCTGGTCATCTTTACGGCGCCGGGAACGCAGACTGTCGGTGGAATTGACCTTATCGGTGACCAATCGGTGCCGTTCAGTGCGGGGACCGAGGTACATAGCCGCATCCCAGGCGAGAGCGGCGGCATTCTGGACATAGACGCACTTGAAGTTCAGTTTGACTACAGCGGCCAGATCTCGATCAATCCTCCGCCGGGACCCCCTACTCCGGGTTACGTTAACTGGACCGTGCAGAGCCTGCTCGTCACAAACAATCATTACGATATCGTGTTCGTAAGCGCCTTCCAACCGTTCTCTGCGCCAATTAATGATAACTTTGATCCTGGACCGCTTTACCCGACCCACACTTCGTTCGCGGGACTTGGGGTCACAGGGGATCCAACCGCATTGGCCGCGTTCGTTCTGCAGAACCCGGCTAATAATGTCAAGATAAGCACAGTTACGATCGGCCAGGAGCGCAAAGGGAACGCCGCCGTACCCGAGCCCGGGGCAGTGGCGCTATTCGGGGGAGCAGGTTTCACGCTGGGCGGCTGGCTGCTGGCGCGTCGGCGCCGAAAGTGAGCTAGTGTCCGGGTGACTTTATCTTCGCCCCTCGCCCGATTCAGCAGACTGCACCCTTCAGCTTCTCAACGAAGTACACGCTCGCCCGCCGCTCCTTGGACAGTCCCGCTAGACCGGCCGGAGCGGCCTCCTCGTCACCGGCCCACCCATTGCGAGCCTCAGGCCAATACTGCATTGATCACTTCGCCGTGTACGTCCGTCAAGCGGCGCTGGATACCGTTGTGGTAATAGGTGAGACGTTTGTGATCCAACCCGAGCAGATGCAGGACGGTCGCGTGAAGATCGTAGACCTGGAGCGGATTCTCGGCGGCGAAGTAGCCAACCTCATCTGATTTCCCAAAGCCGAAACCTGGTTTCAACCCTGCGCCCGCCATCCAGACCGTGAATGCGTGGGGATGGTGATCGCGGCCTTTCGCCCCGAGCCCCTGCGTAATCGGTGTCCGCCCGAATTCCGTCGTCCAGAGCAGCAGCGTGTCCTGAAGCATTCCCCGGCGCTTTAAGTCCTGCAAGAGACCTGCAA
>Ga0068855_100009802_pt1 | contig 11557 bp, 5 predicted proteins | sample KBSCornC52_FD_66592 | JGI IMG/M metagenome (GOLD analysis project Ga0068855, IMG submission 66592) | Corn rhizosphere microbial communities from Kellogg Biological Station, Michigan, USA - KBS Corn C5-2 | ecosystem: Host-associated > Plants > Roots > Rhizosphere > Soil ...
CTATAGCTGGGTATAAAAACCATCTTGTATCTGTCAAATCTTCTAATCGACATCTTTCTACGCTGAGACGCTTTGGCGATTTCCTGGTTTCAATGAATTTGATACCCAGTATGCCTGAAGAATTACGCACTCTCACGCCGGAAGAGCGACCAGATAACTTCTTTATCCAGCGATTTACCACCTTCCTTCAGAAGACAGGTACAGCTGATATTAGTATAAAAAACTATATCATAGATATTCAACAATTCTTGTCCTGGCTCAGTCTGGTGAAAAGTCTGAACGGGGATAATGAAGCTTTTCTAGCTTCTCTCTCTACCCATATATTTGAAGAATACCAGCATAGACTGTATGGAGAAAAAGTTGCCCAAGCGACAATCGAGAGAAAGCTTTCCGCACTTCGAAAATATATTTCCTTCTTACGAGATATACAGCCAGATAAGATAAATCCTATAATTATATCTACTATTCCCTATAGTTATGCCAATTCCCAGCAAATCAACGATGAGCAATCGGTAGATACTATTGCTAATCCGACTGCTGAAGCTTTCCGATACTCCTCTTTTCCCCCTCTCCGATTTTTTCAAAAAGTAGGACGTGGTATTCTTTTTTTTATTGATTGGTTATTTATCATTCCGTTCGCTAATACAATTGTATTTTTTCAATATCTCCTCTGGCTCCTCTCCGGACAAAAACTTTTTGTAGTAAATGAAGAGATAAAACCAAAGTTGAGAGAATACGTCCAATCGAAGAAAAGACAGAAAAAGAACCCTCGATTTTTTTCTGAAAACTACTATGCTCCCTTAAGTGATATAAAAGACTATAAAAGCAATACATGGATATATAAGGGTAATAAAAGATATCAAACTCTCTTAAAAAATCCTTTCTTCTCTTTTGCTCATTATGGAATACTTCTCCTCCTTGTTACTTTTATCGCTATACATATATATATGTCAATCTTCCTTCACCATGGTTTTAATAGTGCTGTGCTGGGAGCAAGTACGAGTCAACGCTTGTTGAGTTTCAGCGCGAAGTTACTTGATCAGCAGCAACAACCGATTACACATTCAACACCAGTCCGTTTTTCTCTATATACTGATCCCACTGCTTCCTCAAGTGCCTTACTTTGGCAGGATATACGTACAGTCACTCCTAATAAAGATGGTTCATTTAGTATTACCTTAGGTACTGATAACCCAATCCCTTCTAGTCTTTTCTCTGACAATCCAAGCATCTACCTCGGCACAACAATTGGATCGAGTAGTGAGCTTCGGCCGCGCAATGCTATCCCCACTGTTGGACTCAGTAATGATAGTAATACCTTGCAAGGCATGAAAGTGCTAACCGTCGATAGCGATAATCCACGTAATACCATTCTTGCCCTGGATTCAACTGGCAATTTGCGTATAGGTGGAGCAAGTTCACCCACATTTCGAGCCACCAACGGCACATTTACTCTTTCAGGACAACAAGTGCTGTTGACCACCAACCTGCAAAGTAACGGCAATCTTGTTCTCGCACCTGATGGCAGTGGCAAAATAGATCTGCAAAAAGCACTGACAAATAGTTTAGGTTCTGTCAGTGTGAATGACAGTTTTGCAGTACTCGCGACAACCAGCGCGAGTGCCGCCATGCAAATTGATCAAAATTTTACCGGTCCACTTATTAGCGCCAGCAGCAGTGGGGTCAATAAATTCTTAGTCGATTATGTCGGCTCAGGAACCTTTGCCAATAATTTGGCAGTGAATGGAAATGATCTCACTACGAGCAGTCCTGAATTTAATCTATTAAATACGACTGTCGAACAAATACAGTTTGGCAACGCTGCAACTAATATTTCTATAGGTAATACAAAAGGAACCACTACAATCAATAATGCCATAACCGCTGTAGGCGGCAATTTGACAGTTGGCGGATCAGTAGGCACGACCTTGACAGCCGATGGTGCGGGAATACAGTTTGGCGGTAATGGCGATCATCTGCTTATCGCATCGCAGGGCGCACTTCTTATAGGTTCAAATATTAATCTGCAAAAAGATGTGTCAATTGTTCGTTCTACGACTGATGGGACGAGTAATATCGGGTCGAGTGACAAGCCATTTGACAATCTCTATGTAAAGAATTTGAATATTAGCAATATATCGACAGCCAATAATCTAGGTATTGGAACTTCAAATCCTGCTTTCAAGCTCGATGTCATTGATACTATAGCCACAGCAGCAGCCATGATCACCAATCAAAGTACCGATTCGCGTGCAAGCGTTCTTGATCTTAAGTTAGCCAGCTTAAGCACCTCAAGTAACCCAAATCCTCCCACTCATTTTATCGACTTTCTCAATGGCAATGGAAACGTCATTGGAAGTATTGAGGCTAGCCAAAGCGGCGGAATCACCCTAAAATCAAGCAATGCTGACTTCGCCGAATTTCTACCCAAAGATGCAAATGAGAATATACCCGCTGGTTCGCTCGTTTGCCTCACGAGCAATGGTGAGGTAACCAATTGCGATCAAACCTCCACGACCATCGCTGGCGCAGTATCCACCACTCCTACAATTTTAGCGGGAAAAAACAATGGAAATAAATCTGTCATTGTAGGTATGCAAGGACAAATTGCTGTCAATGTGAGTACGCAAAATGGCCCCATTCAACCTGGTGACCCGATTGCAAGCTCCAATATTCCTGGAGTTGGCGTGAAAGCAATAAGGAGCGGCACCATCATCGGTCATGCCTTAGCTGCTTACACCAATCCTGATCCCTATATCATCGGCCAAGTTCTCGTCTTAGTCCAACCGAGCTGGTTTGATCCGAGTATTCGTCTGACTGATTCTGGCAATCTTTCTATTGCAATGCTAGACAATAATCAGCCACAATCCGAGCCTGATCAATCAGTTGATACGCCATCCTTTAATCTGATTGATACATATAATAATGTCTTGACAGCTTCTGCTGCCTATTCTTCAGCTCTTATCGCTAACTTACAAGCTAGCGTAATAAAAACCCAACGCTTACTCGTTAGCGGCAATGCACATATAAGCCAACTCTTTGCCGACTCCATTGTTATTGGCGGGACTAATTTACAGGACTATATCACTCACATAGTCCAGCAGATACATCCAGCAACTGCTACCAGCCAATTAGCTTCAATTTCAGAACTAAAAACGAATACTATCAGCCCGCTTGCCTCAAATGCAGCAGTTCTTATCCAAGGCAATCTGCAGACCACTGGTGACGCATCAATCGCTGGAACCCTTGCAGCCCAAACTGTCCAGGCACAAGATGCTTCAATCAGTGGCACATTACATGTCAAAAAACTTATTGCTGACGAGATAGATGGTCAAGCAACCTCAAGTGCGACATATATTACCAATATTTATAACGCCACCTCTTCCGCAACCGCCATAACAGCCCCAATTTCTCCAACACCTCCCGCCGAAATCGCAAGCGCACAAAGCGATGAAGCAACTACCAGCGGTCTCATCGCTGCTGACCTTTCACTACAAAATTTAGCCCAACAACCTATCCAAACACCACCTAACTATATCAATGTGCCAGCTGTCTCCATACAATTTGCCAATGTCACAGGCAGTTTTATGAACACAGGAGGAACCAGTTTGAGCGATACAGCAATTGCTGGTAAATTATCAATCGACAATCAATTGACGCTGGTGGACAACACTATTAATGTCCTTGGTGCTGATCTTGAAATACAACCGCTGCGCCAAGGTGGAGTGAGTTTCCTAAGTGGCTTAGTCGCCATTGATACCTCAGGTAACTTGTCCGTCAATGGGAATGCCACCTTTGCCCAGAACGTAACAGTCAACGGAACACTCGCAACCAATACCATATCTCCATTAGCTAATAACACTACACTCTCCAATTCTCCCAATAATTTGACGGTCAAACTCGGAACAGACTCTGCTTTCCTAGTTAATAATGCATCCGGTAGTGGCGTATTCAATCTTAATCAGAACGGCGATCTCTCTGCATCAGGAAGCGCCACTTTCTCCCAGCTTATCGCCCAAGGACTAAATATTGTCCGCGGCGCCCAAGCTGATAGTTCGATCACAGAAACTATTGCCTCCGGTTCAGCCGGCACAGCAGTCATATATAAAGGACAAATTGAGCGAACCATTATATCTCCATTTGTGAAAGCCACCAGTCTCATATATATAACCCCCACTTCAGATACCAATGGTCAAGCTCCCTATGTCGCAAGAATTAACCAATGTCAAAATGCCGATGCAATCGGCACTAGTGACTCAGGACTAAGAACTAAGAACTGCGTCAATAGCTTTACGATCCAAGTCCCTTCCCTCGCAACAACTGATATCCATATGAATTGGTGGATAGTGAATTGAGGAGAATGATTGTTAAATATCGATTATTACATTGTTAAATTGTTATATTGTTAGTGTTGTTCCCTCTCCTTTTCGAGCCGACGCGCAACGAGACCGCTTGCTTGACAAGGCGAAGGGCCTTCCGCAGAAGGGGTGAGGTTAACGAACTTAACCATGCAACAATCGCAAAAATATAACAATCTCTCGCAAAATAACTAAAAATCGTGCCTAAATCTCCTGTCAAGCACAAACTGAAACTTGACAAGGTAAAAACATTTCAGTGATAATATAATGATATGCAAAATAATATGGTATCTGTCACAATACAAAAAATTTCACTTATTATTCTCAGTATCGCTGCTCTTATCTTCCCTCTCTTATTTACCACACTCTCAACCGATGCCTTTGCAGAACCAAAACAACTTCTCGTTGGCTTAGCTACATGCGCTGCTATTCTTCTCTATGGCGTCCAAATGGTTCTGGAGAAAAAAGTCCGCTTCCGAGCAACGCCATTTGATATTGCCGTGCTTCTCTTTACCTTAGCCGTCTTATTTTCAGGTATTTTCGCGACCAATAAATATGACAGTTACATGGCATTTGTTCCTTTCTTATTTGCGGTATTTTTCTACTTTGCAATTACGAACATTATTCGTGCTGAAAAAGAAGTACTTTTCTTTGTCAGTGCATTAGTAGCTGGTGCTGTGTTGAGCGGCATTGTATCAACATTCGCTTTCTTCAAACTCTACCTCATCCCTATGAGCGCTACGCATCTCCCATCATTTACCACCTTTGGCTCATTGCTTGACCAAGCGCTCTATTTAATTATTGTTCTACCGTTGGCTGGTTATCTCGCGCTGCCTGTATTTCAGCGCCATTTACGTGGAAAACAAAATATGCTGGCGAAAACCACCACTCCTTCGGATGAAATTACGACTGGCTACGCTTTTGCAGCAGCGGCTGTGCTTATTATCATCAGCCTGGCAGTAACTGTATTGCAATTAGTCACCACACAAAAACCATTAATTCTTCCTTTCTCAGTTGGCTTCCAGACCGGTTTCGCTGCAATTTCTCAGGAAACAAATGTCCTAAAAGGCTTTTTATTGGGCAGTGGTTTTGGTACATATATTACTGATTTCACGCGTTTCAAACCAGTTTCTTATAATACCAATCAAGCACTCTGGTCATTCACCTTCTTCCGATCATCCAGCTTTTTCCTTGAATTATTAGCTACCACCGGCTTTCTAGGCGTGATCAGTTTTCTCTTCATTATTTTCAAAGTAGTCAAACAGCGGATTGTGTTTCTCCCCCTTATCATTGCCATCGTTGCGGCCTTTGTGCTTCCTTTCTCCCCGATCATTTATACGCTGTTCTTTATTATCCTCGGCGTCTTCGCCAGTCTCTTTGCTTTGAACAATCCACGTCGTTTCCCTGAATTAGAATTTCAATTTGTTGCCTTGAAGCAGGGATTATTCGCAGCTACACCTGAAGGGGAATCAGTACGAACTACTCCTGAAGCACGCAGATTAAGTCGTTTCCTGCCAATCACGCTCTTGATCATACTTTTGCTTATTATGGGAACAATTGGTTTCTTTACCTATAAATATGTCGCTTCTGACTATTTATTCCAGGAGTCCTTGGTTGCGGCCTCTCAGAATAATGGACAGAAAACCTATGACTTAGAATCGGCTGCCATTGGCATGTTCCCTTACCGTGATGCCTATTATCGTATCTTTGCCCAAACCAACTTGACGCTTGCGAATGCATTAGCAGCCAGTCAACCGAAGAATAGCAAACCAAACACTACACTGCAAAATAATGTGTTAACTTTAATTCAGCAATCAATCAATGCAGGCAGAACCTCTATCACTGTTGCTCCTAATACAGCCTTAAACTGGAATAACTTATCAAGCATCTATCGCTCCTTAATAGGCTTTGGTCAAAACGCAGAAAACTTCTCTATATTGACCAATCAACAGGCGATTGCGTTAGATCCGAACAATCCACAACAATATGTCAATCTTGGCGGTATCTACTATCAACTTGGTCAATGGGACAATGCTCAACAACAATTCACCACTGCTATTAAAGAGAAAGCCGACTATGCCAACGCCTATTACAATCTAGGTCACGCGCTTGAATCGAAAAATGACCTCACCGACGCATTACAAGCTTATCAAGCTGTAGAAACTCTTGTCGCAAATGATCCAACCAATAAAGCCAAAATTGCCGGTGAGATAACTGCTTTGCAAGCTAAAATGAATAGTCAACAGCAACAAACTCCTGCACAGCAAACAGTACCAACACCTTCTGTGACTCCTGCAACCACAAAACAACCAATTAAGGTAAACAATCCAGCTGTTGTTCTCCCAACCAGAAAACCAGAAGCAGCCATTGCAGGACCGACAGGAACAGTAGCCCCTTCCCCAACCACCGCTGCCGCTGCAGCTCCTACTGCCGCGATAAAACCATAGTGCTAGTATCTGGAAGTTAGTATTTAGAAGAAATTATAGAAGTAATATTCTTGGCAAACCCTGACATTTTTTCTATTTCACTAGGTTAGAGAATGGGTATATTGTTGAATTATTAAATTGTTAGTCCCCCTAGTTCCCTCTCCCTCCATTTGTAATTTATAACTCATAATTTATAACTTGTAATTTGTAATTTCTACCTCCTCCTCTTCTCTCCAGCAAAAAAGCGACGCTTGAAAATATTCTCTTCTCACATCGCCTTTTTTATAAATCAAAATTTTTGACTTCTAACTTTTAAGTTTTAAGTTTTAAGTTTTAAGTTTTAACTTTTACGTTTTGACTTAATTATGCTTGTCGTCGTTGTCGTTGTTTGTCAAAACAATCTCGACAAAGTACTGGTCTATCACCTTTTGGTTGGAAAGGAACAGTACCTTTTTTACCGCATTCTGAACAGGTTATTTCGAAAGACTGGCGTGGGCCAGAGTTTCCATGACCACCGTATCCACCACCACCTTCTTGACGTTGTTGCTTATGCAATCTTCGGCAATCGGGACATCGTGTTGGTTCGTTGTCAAAACCTTTTGAAGCGTAAAATTCTTGTTCACTCGCTGTAAATTCGAATGGTTTGCCGCAATCGCGACATGTTAATGTTTTATCTTGAAATGCCACTTAGATTCACCTCCTTTTTGTACATATATTTTCCGATGACTCTAAGTGACTGTCTGGTGGATCTCTTGAGAGAGAAGCCGAATAAGTGTTAGATTCCTGGAATACAAACTTATTAGTAGTAAGTTATGTATGCATTATATCACATCATGGCAATAACAGGTGGATTCTGAGCTTATTACTCTGTTTGTCATCCCGACCGAGGAACGAGTGAAGGGATCTCATACAGCTGACAGACATATCCATGTTGAGTTGGAAATGTTTGCCAAAGCTGTGGTATCTGATTCCTCTGCTATTGGTGGACCCGAGGGGAATCGAACCCCTAATCTTTTCTATGCCATAGAAACGCGATAGCCGTTACGCTACGGGCCCATTCGTGTAGTAGAATATCCTATTTGATATCTAGGAATTTTATCAGATACTAGACACTAAATACTAGATACTAGCACTGTGGACTTACCGAGAATCGAACTCGGGACTGCGCAATGCGAATGCACCGGTATACCACTTACCTATAAGCCCATTATAGTATCTAGAATTTGGTATCTAGTATCTATGAATCCTAAATACTAGATACTAGATACTAGATACTAAATACTAAATACTAGACTACCTCGTCCCCACATATGCGGTAGGATCGACGGCTACACCATTTCGGCGCACTTCGAAATGACAATGTGGCCCAGTTGTTCTACCTGTTAAGCCTACCCACCCGACAACCGTTTGCCCACCCGTTACTTGCTGCCCTACAGACACATTTACAGCTTCCATATGGGCATAATGGGTAGAGATACCATCTCCATCATCAATATACACATTTGTTCCATAACCATCATCGTAAGTTCCAACATGCACGATACTGACTGTTCCACTGTGTGCGACTATAATTGGTGTCCCGTAAGGATCAGTAATATCCAATCCATTATGATACCAAGAAAAGAATTGTGATATACCGGTTGTATTTGGTAGTGGGAAAAACCAACCTCCTGAAGCCGCTGCCACAGGACCAGCGTAGGTGGCAGAATACCCACCTGAGCTCCTTGGATTGGAAGGCGCAACGGGTGTAATCGAACCATTTGGAACAATCAGGAGTTCGCCAACCACGAGAGCAAATGTTTCATTATCAGCAAAGGTATTAAACGGGAAATCGACAATGCCTTGGGCATCAGTATTAAACTTTTTCGCGATGCTGTAAACTGTGTCGCCTGATTGTACTTTATACTGTACTCCCGTGACTGGCAAAATTTTCAATGTGTCTCCCACTGTCAGACTATCATCTGTTAAATTATTTGCCCATCTGATAGTATCCTGCGAGATTTGATACTTCTGAGCTATGGTTGAGAGCGTATCGCCTCTTTCCACAGTATAGGTAATTGCTGTATCGCGTGGTTTCTGAGAAATCTGTGTTTGAAATACGTCATTACCTACAGTGATTGATTGTTCTTCAGGAGTAGACGTGGCGCCAAGTACTTTGACTGGATTGGGAGAAAAAATTGGGAAGGTATCAGTAAGATATGGAGTAACCAAAACACCAACGGTTAATACTACCATCGTCGTAATATGTAAAAATGGCCGATTATATCTTCCCCGTTTCATTAAAAAGAGCTTGACTAATTTATTTTTATATCTTTCAAAGCGGTGAGAGATAGAGAGGACATGCTTTTTGCTATAGAAAAAGAGGAAACTTATAAAGTGCTTCCCCTCATGTAATTCTTTTTTCAATCGATTGAGGAAGCGTTTTATCCAGGACTGTATCATAAAATTAGTATCTAGGATTTGGTATCTTGTATTTAGAAGGACGAATAACTAGATACTATATTCTAAATACTAGATACTCTCAACTCTTTCCAAGCGTGTCTAAAAATTCGTCGTTAGAGTCTGTCTGCCCTAATTTATCAACCAAAATACTTGTTCTTTCTTCTGGAGACAGCATATCTATCATACGGCGCATCGTGACAATCTTCTTGTAACTCTCTTCTGACAATAATAATTCTTCCTGTCGTGTGCCAGAACGCTCAATATTAATAGCCGGATAGACTCGTCGGTCTGCCAAGCGCCGATCCAAATGCAATTCCATGTTCCCAGTTCCCTTGAATTCTTCATAAATCAAATCATCCATTCTTGAACCGGTCTCAACCAGTGCAGTCCCGATAATTGTGAGTGAACCGCCTTCTTGGCAATTACGTGCAGCTCCGAAAAAACGTTTCGCTGGCCACAAGGCAGCTGGATCAAATCCGCCTGACAGCGTTCTACCGCTTGGCGCGACTGATAGATTATATGCACGAGCTAAACGAGTAATTGAATCGAGTAAGATAACCACATCTACACCCATCTCGACCAATCGTTTGGCTCGATCAAGTGTAATTTCAGCGACTCGAGTTTGATTTTCCGGTGGTTCATCGAAGTTAGAGGCAATCACATCACCTTTAACTGACATACTGATATCAGTGACTTCTTCTGGACGTTCGCCGATTAATGCTGCCATTAAATGCACATTGGGGAAGTTCTGGGTAATACCTGCAGCAATTTCCTTCATGACAGTCGTTTTTCCAGCCTTTGGCGGTGAAACAATCATGCCTCTTTGACCAAAACCAATTGGCGCGACCAAATCAATAATACGCGTAGAAATTGGCTTTTTGCCGGTTGCCAGCACAATTTGCGACTTGGGATAAATAGCTGTCAGGTCATCGAAGAATGGCCGTGTCGTTTGATTCTCAGCAGTGATACCATTTACTTTTTCTACTTTCAAAAGACCATAATAGCGTTCTGTATCCTTAGGAGGACGGGCCACTCCTTCCACCAAATCCCCAGCTCGCAGCATAAAACGGCGAATTTGTGACTGAGAAATATAGATGTCTCGACTGGAAGGGATAAATTTAGGCCGTAGAAACCCGTGACCTTCAGGTTGCACATCCAGATAGCCTTGCACTGTTTCAGTAGGAGTTGATTGCATGGGAGTACCTGGTGTAAATTGGCGCGATTGATAGCCTCCATCGTGATCAACTTCAACGTGTGGCTCAAAAGATTGACTCGATCCACCTACACTTTGTGCAGTAGGCTTGCCTCGTTGTAACTCAGCGCCTGAAGCAGGTCTCTCGGCGGAAACAGGCTGGCCTGCCGACGAGGCAGGTTGGATGCGTGAACGCACACGTATACGTGGTGCTGATGTAGGCTCAGGTGATGGAGTTGATGCAGGGGTAGCTTGCCCAACAAAATCATCTGCTGAAGTAATTTTTTTGCTATATGGCATATGGGTAATAATTAAAAAATAAAAGTATACAGATCAAATATGACTATATTTAAGGATACTTACATGCTTGGAAAAGAATACATTCCAGAAGACTTACGGTGTTTTCAAGTGTATTACACCATATAACCTCTCATTTGTCAATAGTTAGGCTGATAATTTATATTGTCTCGCACTCCCTCCATTTGACAAAAGCAGACACAAATGCTAATCTTCAATACTACAAGATGCATGGCGCATGTTTGATTACGAGAAGTGGGAGAATGGAAGCTCGATAATGAAGTTTGATGCTTGAAGTTAGAATTTTCTAATCTTGATCTTCCAATATCTTTTTCCAGTTTCTACTTTCTAACATCAAATTTCTAGTACCTAACATCAAACGCAATCTTTTACTATGTATAAACATATATCATTTTTATTCATTGTCGCAGGAATGCTCTTTATGGCGAATGCTCCACACGTGCTTGCTCAGACGCCATCTCCGACCCCTACATGTCAAACAGTCTACGGCGGCGGTACAAACTGCAGCGCTACAGGTTCACTTAGTATTAATAAAACTGTTAAGAATCCCAAGACGAACTCCTATAGCAATAATCTTTTCCAAGACATATACATTTTTGGCACCTCTGAAAACGTGACCTTCAAGCTTACACTCACCAACACAACTACCAGAAACATAGGTAATATACATATTCTTGATATCTTGCCTACCAATCTTGACTATGTATCCAGTGATGGAACTTTTAATAACACTAATCGGACTATCACTCTTAGCGTAAGCAACTTGGCTGCCAAAGCATCAGCTGATTATATTGTAAAAGCGAAAGTAAATACACAGCCAT